>OOBJ01001902.1_pt1 | contig 11800 bp, 10 predicted proteins | sample 1671331 | NCBI WGS metagenome assembly OOBJ01 (sample SAMN06348145, study PRJEB24527) | human gut metagenome | biome: human gut; feature: ankylosing spondylitis patient; material: feces | host: Homo sapiens | place: China | collected 2015-10 | reverse complement strand
GTGTAGAGGCTGCTGCCCGTGCTAAGAAGATGATTGCACGCATGGATGAGCTCGGCTTCGGTAACTGTACAAACACTCGTGCTTGCGAGGCAGTTTGTCCTAAGAACGTGTCTATCGCTAACATCGCCCGCCTGAACCGTGAGTTCTTGAAGGCTAAGTTGGCAGATTAATCTTCTCTTATCGAGATTCTTTTTTCCTCTGACGGATGATTTCCATCAGAGGAAAATCAAATGAAATATTAGACCTCACACTATATGTTCTTTGCGTAAAGTGCTGAGGTCTAATTGTTTCTTTTGTGCACCCATTATACTAAAAGAACAAAAAAGTAATAAATTTCTTCCAAAATATTGGGAAGTAATTAATATTTTTCTTACTTTTGCGACATGGAAGAAGATAATATTATAAGGAATCTTGTTTTTTCCGATGAATTCGAAGAATATTACAACAGCTTGCCACCAAAGTTGTTGGAAAAGTATCGTTATGGATTGAAGGTTATTTCAACACAGAAAGTTGTAAGCCAAAAGTTCGTAAAGCATTTGGTTAATACTGATTTCTACGAATTGCGTATATCCATAAGCAAAAACGAATATCGTTCTATATTTTTTGCGGTTGATTCAGTGAATTTTATGGAAAGTAAGCAAGTTTTAATATTGAATTCTTTTATCAAGAAAGGAACAAAGCAATATAAAGCAGAGATTAAGTTGGCAGAAAGATTATTAAAGAAATATTTGGAGGGTTAGAGATATGTTGAAGTTTAATGAAGAAAAACTGTCTAAGTTGAGAACATTCGAAGATCATCTTCGAGAAGAGATTGGTGAACCTGGCAGTGAGGCTCGCAAGGATTTTGATGCCAGGGCCAAGGCTTGGTATTATGCAGAGTTGTTAAAAGACGAGCGTAAGAAACAGAAGATGACGCAGAAGGCTCTTGCCGAGAAAATCGGCAAGAAGAGAGAGTATGTCTCTGCTCTGGAAAAGGGCCAAACGGATATGCAACTCTCCACTTTCTTGAGAATAGCAAATGCTTTAGGGCTGCAATTCTCGCTGGTAGTCGGATAAATGCATCGTCATAGACAAGATAAAGGGAGATGACAACGATGAACCAAGCTACTCAAGACTTTATTCGCCAACATCAGGACGACGACGTTCGACAGCTGGCTTTCCTCGGAAGCAAGAATCCTGAGGTCAATATGCCTTTTGCTCTCGACCAGATACGTGGTCGACAGCTGGCTCGTATCAAGTTGCCTCGTTGGGTCAGCATCGACGGCATCATTTATCCGCCTCACATCTCGATGGAGCAATGTTCGTCAGAGCAGACTGCGCTCTATAAAGCCGAATTGGCTGCACGATTGTTGGGAATTTCTTCTCTTTCCTCTCTTCGAGGAGAAATCGTGCCCCAAGGCGATAATTCCAAAATTTGCGAATTTGCGACCAAGAGCACAGTTGATTCAGAATTCGCTCAAAATGAAGGTACTTGTGAAAAGCAACAGATATTAACAGAAACAGGTGGCTGTGTTAACAAAGCCAAAAGCGATGCTTGCTCAGGAGATTCTGTTGCAGAAATTGAGTTTGTTGACCTTACTGGAGGCTTTGGAGTCGACTTCTCTTATATGGCAGCCCGATTGGGCGCTAAGTCGATGTATGTAGAACGGCAAAAGCATCTTTGTGAAGCGGCGAAGGAGAATTTTGAACGATTGGGATTAAAGCATGTCGTCGTGAAGAATGGAGATGGAGTAGAGGTGCTTCATGCTATTCCGAATCATTCTGGTCTTCGGGTAATCTATATTGATCCAGCCCGTCGTGATGATGCCGGCAACAAGGTGGTAAGTCTTCAAGACTGCACCCCCGATGTAACCAGGCTTCAAGAGGAAATGCTCCAGAAAGCCGATTTTGTAGTCATCAAACTGTCTCCGATGCTCGACTGGCATCGTGCTGTAAGCGAATTAAGGTGTGTGAGAGAGGTTCATGTTGTTTCTGTGAACAATGAGTGCAAGGAGCTCTTGTTGGTGCTCTCAGCGCGAAATATGGACGAAAACAGTCGCCTTCGCATTTGTTGTGTCAACGATGCTCAGTCGTTTGTCTGCGATGATGCCGAAAAGGCTTCTTCTGTAACCCGCATAGCAGCAGCCGACTTAGATTCGGCTCAATATCTCTATGAGCCGAATGCCTCGCTGATGAAAGCAGGCTGTTTCGGAGTTCTTTCCGAGCGTTATTCTGTCTCGATGCTCTCCAAGAACAGTCACCTTTTCGTGAGCCAGTTTTCTGTAGCCGATTTTCCAGGCCGTTCTTTCCGAATCCGTGCCGTTTCTTCCTTCAACAAGAAAGAACTCAAGCGCCATTTGCAAGGCATTGTGAAGGCCAATATTGCCACCCGCAACTTTCCTCTCTCTGTAGCAGAATTGCGCAAGCGACTGAAGTTGAAGGATGGAGGCGAAACCTATATCTTCGCCACTACCTTGTCTGACGACAGTCATGTGCTGCTGATAACGGATAAAATTTTAGAAAACGCATGAAAAGTTAGGAAATTCTTTCTGAATGTTTGGAATTTATCCTTAATTTTCTTAATTTTGCAGAAGACATGAAGCCGATACAAATAACAAACTGAACCCAGCGAAAGTTGAGTAACAAAAAAATAAGCTACCATTTATGAACAAATTAAAAACAATCTTTTTATTGCTCGCGTTTATCTTGGCGATGAACATGAGTGGTGTACAAAACATCAAAGCGGAGAACTATCCTTATAAGAGCGACTATCTTTGGCTCACTGTGCCCGACCATGCCGACTGGCTCTATCAGACCGGCGAGAATGCCAAGGTGGAGGTGAGTTTCTGCAAGTATGGCATTCCCCGTGATGGCGAACTGAAATATTCCATAGGCAACGACATGCTCCAGCCCGACAAGCATGGAAGCGTGAAGCTGAAGAATGGACGTGCCGTCATCAATATGGGAACGAAGAAGACTCCGGGATTCCGCGACATGAAACTATCTGTCAGTCTCGACGGAAAGACCTATGAGCATCATATCAAGGTGGGATTCTCGGTCGACAAGATAAAACCCTATACGCAGGAGCCCCAGGATTTCAGAAGTTTCTGGCAGAAGAACGTGGAGGAACTGAAACAGGTGCCTATGTCTTATACCAAGGAGTTGTACAAGGACTATTGTACCGACAAGATAGACTGTTATCTCGTCAAGCTCCAGATCGACAAAATGGGCCATTCCATGTATGGCTTCCTGTTCTATCCCAAGAATGCCCAGCCAGGCAAGCATCCCGTAGTGCTCTGTCCTCCAGGAGCAGGTATCAAGACCATCAAGGATCCTATGCGCAACAAGTATTATGCCGAGAATGGCTTTGTTCGATTTGAGGTGGAGATTCATGGCCTCGACCCACGCATTCCGTCAGAGACTTTTGGCGAGATCAGTCGTGCTTTTAACGACCGTAATGGCGGTTATTTGGCCAATGGTTTGGAGAACAAGGACATTTATTATATGAAGCATGTCTATGTAGGCTTGGTTCGTTGTATCGATTTCCTGACTTCGCTTCCCGAGTGGGATGGCAAGAATGTTGCTGTGCAGGGCGGCAGTCAGGGCGGAGCCTTGGCCATTATCGCAGCAGGACTCGACAGTCGTGTCACCCAATGTGTAGCCAATCATCCTGCCCTTAGCGACATGGCGGGTTATGCGGCTAAGGGCGGAACGGGCGGTTATCCACACTTCTGCCGTCAGCCTCAGATATTGAGCAATAAGGACTGTCTCAACACCCTGGCTTACTTCGATGTAGTCAATTTTGCCCGTTACGTCAAGGCTCCTACTTATCTTACATGGGGCTACAACGATGTGACCTGTCCTCCAACAACCAGCTATGCTGTCTGGAACACGCTGAAATGTACTAAGGAGAGTCTGCTTACCCCGATCAACGAGCATTGGACGACAACAGAAACCAACCGCGGACAGATGGAGTGGATAAAAGCACATCTTCTGAAATAAGCAGCTAAGCAAAATTGGCTGAAAATGACTGAACTGTCCTATTTGCGAAAACTCAGTAATCTGACAGGCGGAATCAGTTGATAAAACCAATATTGAGGCAAAATAAACCACCAATATACTTGTCAACCTCATAAAAAACTGCAAAAAAAATAGCAATATTTGGCTGTTTGACCAAATATTGCTATTTTTGCATGCTTTAAAGTAACAAACTAGTTTGAGATAATGTCATTAATAGAGATTCGAAAGGTCGAAAACAAGAAGGACTTGAAGACGTTCATCGACTTCCATTACGACCTATACGAGGGCAACGAGTATGATGTGCCCAACCTGTTCAGCGACGAAATGAATACCCTCAGCAAGGACCGCAATGCCGCTTTTGAGTTTTGCGAGTCCGAATATTTTCTTGCCTATAAGGACGGAAAGTTGGCGGGTCGTGTCGCTGCTATCATCAACCACAAGGCCAACGAGCGATGGAACTGCAAGTCGGTGCGTTTTGGCTGGATCGACTTCATCAACGACCGTGAAGTGTCCAAGGCTCTTCTGCAGGCTGTAGAAGACTATGGCAAGTCTAAGGGAATGGACAATGTGGTAGGTCCGCTTGGCTTTACTGATATGGATCCTGAAGGCATGCTTACCTGGGGATTCGACCAGTTGGGCACCATGCCCACCATCTACAACTATTCCTATTATCCCGAGCATATAGAGGCTCTCGATGGCTACGAGGTCGACAACAAGTACGTAGAGTACAAGCTCATCGTGCCTGATACCGTGCCCGAGAAATACGCCAAGATTGCTGCCATGATAGAGAAAAGATACAATCTGCATGTGCGCAAGCTTACCAAGAAAGATGTTTTCCAGGGCGGTTATGGTCAGAAGATTTTCGAACTGATCAATGCCACTTACAAAGACCTCTATGGCTACTCCGAGCTCTCGCAGAAGCAGATAGACCAGTTGATTCATTCTTATCTGAGTTTCCTCGACTTCAATCTCATTACCTGCATCGAGGACTGGAGCGAGGCCGAGTACAAGATGGTGGGCATCGGCATCACCATACCTTCATTGGCAAAGGCTCTGCAGAAGTGTCGTCGCGGCCGTCTGTTCCCCTTTGGCTGGTGGCACGTGCTGCGCGCCATCAAGATGCACAAGACCAAGATTGTCGACCTGCTGCTCGTAGGCGTCCTTCCCGAGTATCGTGCCAAGGGAGCCAATGCGCTTCTCTTTGCCGACCTCATTCCCCGTTACCAGGCTTATGGCATCGAGTGGGGTGAGACCCAGGTGGAGATGGAAGCCAATGCCGGTGTGCAAGGTCAGTGGGGAGTTTTGAACCCCATCTTGCACAAGCGTCGCAATTGTTACAAGAAGATTATCAAGTAAAGGAAAATTCAACCAAGCTTTCTTTTTCCCAGGAAGCTTACATACTTTGCGGATTCTCAGAGCCAGTGAATCTTGAGAGTACAACAACATAACAATCTTGAAAAAAATATAGGAGGAAAATATGGCAGAGGAAAACAACAATACAGTACAATATACTGATGACAACATCCGGCACTTGAGTGATATGGAGCATGTACGTACCCGTCCAGGTATGTACATCGGACGTTTGGGCGATGGCAATCTGCCCGAAGACGGTATCTATGTGCTCTTGAAAGAGGTGGTGGACAACTCCATCGACGAGTTCAAGATGGGCGCCGGAGCGCGACTCGAAATCGACATCGAGGACAATCTTCGTGTCAGCGTGCGCGATTATGGCCGAGGCATTCCGCAGGGCAAGCTTGTCGAGGCTGTCAGCGTGCTCAATACTGGTGGCAAGTACGACAGCAAGGCCTTCAAGAAGAGTGTGGGCCTGAATGGTGTGGGTGTGAAGGCGGTCAATGCCCTCAGCTCTCATTTCGAGGTGAAGTCTTTCCGTGAGGGAAAGGTGCGCCATCTTGTCTTCGAACGGGGCATTCTGAAGAGCGACAAGACCTCAAAGACCGAGGATGAGAACGGAACCTACATCTTTTTCGAGCCCGACAACACTCTCTTCAAGAACTACAGCTTCCACGATGACATCGTGGAGACGATGCTTCGCAACTACACCTATCTCAATACGGGCCTTACCATCATGCACAATGGTCGTCGCATCCTGAGCCGCCACGGTTTGCAGGATCTTCTTACCGACAACATGACCAATGACGGTCTCTACGACATCATCCACATGAAGGGCGAGGACATCGAGGTGGCTTTCACCCACACCAACCAGTATGGCGAGGAGTACTATTCCTTTGTCAACGGTCAGCACACCACGCAGGGCGGAACTCATCAGAGCGCCTTCAAGGAGCACATTGCCAAGACCATCAAGGAATTCTTCGGTAAGTACGAGTATGGCGACATTCGCAACGGCCTGGTGGCAGCTATAGCCATCAATGTCGAGGAACCCGTCTTCGAGAGTCAGACGAAGATCAAGCTCGGCAGTACCACGATGACTCCCAATGGCGGCGAGACCATCAACAAGTATGTGGGCGATTTTTTGAAGAAAGAGGTGGACAACTATCTGCACATCCATAAAGACGTGGCCGAGGTGCTGGAGAGCAAGATCAAGGAGAGTGAGCGCGAGCGAAAGGCGATGGCTGGCGTCACCAAGCTGGCGCGCGAGCGTGCCAAGAAGGCCAATCTGCACAACCGCAAGTTGCGCGACTGCCGCATCCATTTCAGCGACGCCAAGAACGAACGCAAGGAGGAAAGCTCCATCTTCATTACAGAGGGCGATTCTGCCAGCGGAAGCATCACCAAGAGCCGCGACGTGAACACCCAGGCTGTGTTCTCCCTTCGCGGTAAGCCGCTCAACAGCTTTGGTCTTACCAAGAAAGTGGTGTACGAGAACGAGGAATTCAATCTTCTCCAGGCAGCCCTCGACATAGAGGACGGTCTCGACTCGCTGCGTTACAACAAGGTTGTCGTGGCTACCGATGCCGATGTCGACGGAATGCACATCCGTCTGCTTATCATCACCTTCTTCCTGCAGTTCTTCCCCGACCTCATCAAGAAAGGCCATGTCTACGTGCTGCAGACGCCTTTGTTCCGTGTGCGCAACAAGCGAACCAAGATAAAGAACAAGCAGGCCATAGCCGATGCCGACGCCAAGTTGGGACCGAAGGAGAAGAAGAGCGACTTCATCACGCACTATTGCTATAGCGACGAGGAGCGCCAGCAGTCCATCCGCGACTTGGGACCTGATCCTGAAATCACCCGATTCAAGGGTCTCGGCGAGATTTCTCCCGAAGAGTTTGCCCATTTCATCGGTCCTGACATGCGACTGGAACAAGTCACTCTGCACAAAACCGACCAGGTGCAGAAACTCTTAGAGTACTACATGGGCAAGAACACCATGGAGCGCCAGAACTTCATTATCGACAACTTGGTGATCGAGGAAGATATTCCAGATGAAGACTCTGATCCGCTGGATTAGAATTGATAGTCACGGGTTAACAAAAAGGCATGGATTTGTCTTAACTCCTCAGCGACCGTAGGGAGCGATAACTCCTTTAACTCCTTTAACTTCTGAGCTTGCGAAACTCAAGTAAAATATGAATTTATGAAGAAATATCTATTGTTTGCACTGGTAGCATTTCTGGCAGTAACTTCTGCCAGTGCCCAGATGCGCATCAGAATGGGCAAGAACAGCCCGATAGAGAAGTTGGGCAGGGCAGAGATAGCCATTGCCAATCTCTATGTCGACAGCGTCGACGAGAACAAGCTTGTCGAGGACGCCATTCGTGGCATGTTGGAGAAGCTCGACCCGCATTCCTCTTACACCACAGCCAAGGAGACACAGGCGATGAATGAGTCGCTCAACGGCTCTTTTGATGGCATCGGTGTGCAGTTTAACATGGTCGACGACTCACTCCTCGTCATTCAGCCCGTTGTCAACGGGCCTTCCGAGAAAGTGGGCATCATAGCCGGCGACCGCATTGTGGCAGTCAACGACACAGCCATCGCAGGCGTCAAGATGAGCAAGGAAGAAATCATGAAGCGCCTTCGCGGACCCAAGGGAACCATAGTCAACCTCACTGTTGTGCGCCGTGGCATCAAGGACAAGCTTTCCTTCCGTGTCAAGCGCGACAAGATACCAGTCACCACGATGGATGCAGCCTATATGATTCGCCCCGGAATCGGATACATCCGTCTGGGCAGCTTCGGAATGACCAGCCACAAGGAGGTTTCTGTCGCTATGGACTCGCTCAAGAAAAAAGGCATGAAAGACCTTATCTTCGACCTTCAGGACAATGGTGGAGGCTATCTTCAGACGGCAGCCAAGATAGCCAACGAGTTCTTGGAGAAAGGCGACCTCATCGTCTACACCAATGGCCGTACAGCGCCTCGACAGGAGTTCCGTGCTGAGGCCAACGGACGCTGGCGCAAGGGCAAGCTCGTGGTTCTCACCAACGAGTTCTCGGCTTCGGCAGCCGAAATCGTGTCGGGTGCCATACAAGACCAGGACCGAGGCGTTGTCGTAGGTCGTCGCACTTTTGGCAAGGGATTGGTGCAGCGTCCTCTTACCTTTGAGGATGGAAGCGAGATACGTCTCACCATAGCCCATTACTATACGCCGAGCGGCCGATGCATCCAGAAGCCTTACAAGAAGGGCGAGCGCGAGGATTATGCCATGGATCTCGACAACCGCTACAAGCACGGCGAGTTCACCAACCAGGACAGCATCCATCTGTCCGACTCTCTGAAGTATTACACCCTGCGCAAGCATCGTGTGGTTTATGGCGGCGGAGGCATCATGCCCGATTATTTCGTGCCGCTCGATACGACCAAGTACACCAAGATGCATCGCTTGCTTACAGCCAAGAGCATCGTCATCAACCATAGCCTGAAGTTCATCGACGCCCATCGCCAAGAGCTGAAGAGCCAGTACAAGGATTTTGGTAAGTTCCTGGCAAGCTATGAGGTTCCTCAGAGCCTTGTAGAGGAAATCATCGCCGATGGCAAGAAAGAGAAAATAGAGCCCCGTGACGCCGCCGAATTGGCTCAGACGAGGAAATACCTGTCCATACAGCTCAAAGCCCTTGTAGCGCGAGATATTTGGGATATGAGCCAGTATTTCCAGGTTTGGAACGAGACGAACGAGATTGTGATGCGTGCGGTGCAGTTGCTTACGCATGGCAAATAGCAGATATGAAATCGGCTCTTTCTTCACAAAGATGAGGAAAGAGCCGATTTTTTTATGGGGTGTTTATTGGATAGTTCAGTTATTAACCTTTCCCGTGCATTTTGTCCCATTTCAGGTAGATTCCTGCAAGAATTGTGCCCGAAATGCTGTGCCAGGCGCAACTAATGGCACAAGGAAGGACGGCAAGTGGCTGGGCGGCAAAGAAGTTTCCGGCCAGGACGGTGGCAAGACCGGCGTTCTGCATTCCCACCTCGATGCTGATGGTGCGCTTCTTGGCTGTGTTGAAGCCTGCCAGCTTACCGGCCAGCCAGCCGAGGCAATAGCCCAGGGTGTTGTGGCAGAAGACGACGGCAAAGGTCCAGAGGAAGAGCATCATGCCGCGTGCCACGAGGTCGTCGTGAACGGTAGAGATAACGCCGCCCACGATGATTGCCAGGCAGGTGACGCTGATGCCGGGCATCAGGCTCTGAATGGTGGGGAAACACTCCCTCTTGCCGTAAATGTAGTTGAGTGTGCAGCCGATGGCTACAGGGATGATGGTGACGAGCAGAATGCCCTGGAACATGCCGATGGCGTCGATATGGATGATTTCGCCGGCTGTAATCTTCATCAGCAGCGGCGTCATGACAGGAGCGAGGATGGTGGAGGCACAGGTCATTCCCACCGAGAAAGCCACGTCGCCATGACAGAGATAGCTCATGATGTTGCTCGACACACCGCCAGGACAACAGCCCACGAGCAGAATGCCGAGGGCAAGGGCAGGGTCGAGGTGCCATACGTGGACAAGGAGGTAGGCCACGCCCGGCATGATGATGAACTGGGCGCAGGCACCGATGAAGACATCAAGGGGGCGTTGCGCCAAAATCTTGAAATCGTTGGTGGTGAGAGTCAGTCCCATGGTGAGCATGATGATGCCGAGAATGACGGTCTGGGTGATTCCGCGTACCCAGTCGAAGGTATGTGGGAAGAAGAATGTGAATACAGCTACTCCTATCACGAAGATGGAGGTGTAATTGGCCAGCAAACGGCTGAGCGCCTGAAATAAATGTAACATAACCTATATATTTTTAGAATGTTTGTCGCCCTCTTATATACGTTCTGTTCGGAATGTGGGTGCAAAAGTAGTGATTATATTTGTTGTGAGCAAAGGTTTTTGTCGATTTTTTCGTGAATTCCTTTTTATTTCTGATACAATTGTGTAACTTTGCACAAAATATAAGATATTACGGAATGAACGAAGATTTTGACATAAGAAATGAGTCGGTTTCGCCTGCCGAAAAGGAATTCGAGAAGGCGCTGCGACCCTTGAAGTTCTCTGACTTCAGTGGACAGACGGGCGTGGTGGACAACCTGCAGGTGTTTGTCGAGGCTGCCAAGTATCGCGGCGAACCGCTCGATCATACACTGCTGCACGGTCCACCAGGACTGGGCAAGACGACGTTGAGCAACATCATTGCCAACGAGCTGGGCGTGGGACTGAAGATTACATCGGGCCCTGTGCTCGACAAGCCGGGCGATCTGGCAGGCATTCTTACCTCGCTGGAACCCAACGACGTGCTCTTCATCGACGAGATTCACCGTCTGTCGCCCGTAGTGGAAGAATATCTCTACTCGGCCATGGAGGACTATCGCATCGACATCATGATCGACAAGGGTCCGTCGGCCCGCAGCATTCAGATCGACCTCAATCCCTTTACCCTTGTAGGAGCCACTACCCGCAGCGGTTCGCTCACAGCGCCTCTGCGTGCCCGTTTCGGCATCAACCTGCACTTGGAGTACTACAATCCGCCAACGTTGCAAAAGATCGTGAAGCGCAGCGCCATGCTCCTGAAAGTGCCTATCGAGGAAGAGGCTGCGGCTGAGATTTCGCGCCGCTCACGTGGTACGCCCCGTATCGCCAACTCGCTGCTGCGCCGTGTGCGCGACTTCGCCCAGGTGAAGGGCAACGGCACCATTACCTACGACATTGCTGAGTCCTCGCTCCGTGCGCTCAACATCGACCAGTATGGTCTGGACGAGATCGACAACAAGATTCTCACCACCATCATCGACAAGTTTCATGGCGGACCGGTGGGCGTGGGAACGATTGCCACAGCCATCGGCGAGGATGCCGGAACCATCGAGGAGGTGTACGAGCCTTACCTCATCATGGAGGGATTCATCAAGCGAACCTCGCGCGGCCGCATGGCCACTAAGCTTGCCTACGACCATCTGGGCCGCAATCCCTATGGCAGCAACATCATGCAGGGAGACTTGTTTGAGTGAAGAATTTGATAGAAGAACTTTAACTACATGAAGATAGGAATATTTACGGGAACTTTCGACCCATTTACGATAGGACATCAGAACATTGCAGAGCGTGCTCTGCCGATGTTTGACAAGCTTGTGATTGCCGTGGCGATGAGCAAGTTGAAGCATGCTAACGAGGAGATAGAGAAGCGTGTGGAGGACATCAAGGCTGTTTTTCCGAAGGAATGTGCAGAATTGGTCGATGCTGGTGATGCTTCTAAGGGATTCCGCCTGGAGGTGGTTTCCTACGACGACCTTACCATCGACCTGGCGCATCGTCTTGGAGCCAAGTTTCTGGTGAGAGGCGTGAGGAGCGCAAAAGACTTTGAGTACGAGCGCGAGCAGGCCGACATCAACAAGCAGTTGGGTGGT
>OOBJ01001896.1_pt1 | contig 11832 bp, 9 predicted proteins | sample 1671331 | NCBI WGS metagenome assembly OOBJ01 (sample SAMN06348145, study PRJEB24527) | human gut metagenome | biome: human gut; feature: ankylosing spondylitis patient; material: feces | host: Homo sapiens | place: China | collected 2015-10 | reverse complement strand
GGCGAGATCGCGCACAAAGTCGTCAAAATACTGCGCCATCACGTCCAGCATCGCCGGGTGATAGCCCCACATGTTCATGCTCACGAGCACATCGGGGTCGAGCAGCACGCCCGCGCCCTCACCGGATGTGTCGCGGATCGTGCCGTCCGGGCAGAGCTGGATCTTATAGGTCTCATGCACCTTGCGCAGCAGGCCGTCCTCCGTCGCGCACACGCCGCGCGTGACGGTGCCGAAGGGGCTCACGGTGTTTTTCAGCCGGTAGCCGACCATGGCGGCGTCCTGCGCGCCGCCGAGCTCCGGCAGCGCGGCGGCAATGGCGTCGATGGCGCCGCGGCCGTAAAAATCATCGGCGTTGATGACGGCGAACGGCGTTTCGATCACATCGCGCGCGCACAGCACGGCGTGTACGGTGCCGAGCGGCTTTTTGCGCTGCGCCAGCTCCGGCCGCGCCGCGGTGAAGCGGTCCGGCGTCTGGAACGCGTAGTCGATGCGCATGCCGGTGCGCTGCTCGATGCGGTCGCCGAAGAGGGCGCGCACATCCTGCAGCATCTGCGGCTTGATGATGAGCACGATGCGGTCAAACCCGGCGCGCAGCGCGTCGTAGATCGCGTACTCCATCAGGATCTCGCCGTCGGGGCCGAGGCGCTCGATCTGCTTGACGCCGCCATAACGCGAGCCGAGACCGGCCGCCATCACTACCAGAGTCATATCCATGTAGATAACCTCATTTTGTCATAGAGTATCACACAGCATAGCACAACCCGGCCGGAAATGTCAAATCCGGCACGGCCCCTTAAATTTCCGCCGCCGGCAGCCCGTGCTCTTGCAAAAACGGGACGGGTGGGGTACAATCTGCTTCGACAAAGGTTGTCATAATTCCCATGAAGGAGGACGGGCGCGCATCCCGGCGCACCCGGATGAACGATGAAGCGGATCTTATCTTTCTTTCTCACGCTGGTGCTGACGGCGGCACTGTTGTGCCCGGCGGCGCTGGCGGTGAACGAGACTGCCGCCAAGGACAGGGACTGGGTGTACATCACGCTCGACCCCGGCCACGGCGGCGACGGCGCGGGCGGCAACGACTCCGGCGCGGTCAACGAAAAATATGGGTACCAGGAGGCGGATCTTGTGCTCAAGATCGGCCTGTACTTAAAAGAGGAGCTCGAGACCTACCGCAATGTCCACGTGGACATGACGCGCTCGGACAGCTACGGCACGCGCTATACTCCCCTGAGAGAGGTGAAGCAGCGCGTGGACTTCGCGGCCGAACAATGCTCCGATCTGCTCGTGAGCCTGCACCTGAACTCTGCCGGCAGCAATCAGTCCGTGCACGGCGGGCTGATCCTTGCCAGCAACGGCAATTATGATCCCGACTGCGCGAAGGTCATCGACGCCGTCGGTACGAATATTCTCACGCAGCTCAGCCGGCTCGGCATCGACACGAGCCGCGGCCTCATCAAAGAGGGCTCGCACGACGGTACGACCTATCCCAACGGCAAGCTCGCCGACTATTACGGCATCGTCCGCTACGGCCAGCTCCGGCACATCCCGGCCATGATCGTCGAGCACTGCTTCGTCAGCAGCAACAGTGACTGCGAGCAGTTCCTCTCGAGCGATGCCAAGCTCCGGGCCATTGCGCAGGCGGACGCGCGCGGCATCGCGGCCTATTACGGCCTTGAGAAGAAGGACCCCGGCGAGGTCGATGTCGAGCCGCTGTTCCGCGACTGCCGCAGCCACTGGGCGAAGGACTACATCAACCGCGCCGCGGACGCGGGCTGGGTCAACGGCGTGGGAGGCGGCCTGTTCCAGCCGGACGGCACGCTCACGCGCGCCATGTTCGTGACCATGCTCGCGGGTCTTGCGGGCGTGGACGAGGCGGACTATCCCGGCAGCACGTTCTCAGACGTTTCGGTGGGGCAGTGGTACGCGCCCAGCGTGGCCTGGGCCGCATCGGAGGGCATCGTCTCCGGCACGGGCGACGGGCGCTTCGAGCCGAACCGGAACATCACGCGCCAGGAGATGGCGCAGATCATGGCCGGCTACCTCGCCTGGAAGGGCGTGGACACGCACCCGACCGCCGATCCCTCGGCCTACAACATTCCCGACCGTGCCGACATCGCCCCCTGGGCGCTCGACAGTGTCTGTTTCTGCTATGAAAAGGGGCTGCTGTCCGGCGGCGACCATGGCTTTGCTCCGCTGGACAATGCCACGCGCGCGCAGGCGTGCGTCGTGCTGTGCGGGCTCAATGACTTTCTGCGCAAGACCGAAGGTTGACTTCCTGCGCTTTCGGGGTATAATAAGGTCAACATACTGTCGAAATGGAGGAATCCACCACTATGAGTGACAATCACACCCACACGGAAACACCCGAAAACTGCACGCACGACTGTTCGACTTGCGGCGAGGCCTGTGCCCAGCATGAGCCGGAATCCCTGCAGCAGCCGCTGCGTCCCGGCTCCCGCGTCGATAAGGTCATCGCGGTCGTGTCCGGCAAGGGCGGCGTTGGCAAGAGCCTCGTGACGAGCCTGCTCGCCTGCGAGATGCAGCGCCGCGGCCATCAGGCGGCCGTGCTCGATGCCGACATCACCGGCCCGTCCATCCCGCAGGCCTTCGGCGTCCACGGCGGCGCCATGGGCGGCGAGGACTTCCTGTATGCCAACCGCACCCGCACCGGCATCGAGATCATGTCCATCAACCTCCTGCTCCCGAACGAGACCGACCCCGTTGTCTGGCGCGGCCCGGTCATCGCCGGCGCCGTGACCCAGTTCTGGACCGACGTCCAGTGGGACAACGTGAACTATATGTTCGTCGACATGCCTCCCGGAACGGGCGACGTGCCGCTGACGGTGTTCCAGTCCCTGCCCGTGGCGGGCGTGGTCGTCGTCACGTCCCCGCAGGAGCTCGTCGGCATGATCGTCGATAAGGCCGTCAACATGGCCGACATGATGCACGTGCCCGTGCTCGGCATCGTCGAGAACATGGCCTACTACACCTGCCCGGACTGCGGCAAGCAGCACGCCATCTTCGGTGAGAGCCACATTGAGGCCATCGCCGCCAAGCACGGCATCCCCAACACGGCCAAGCTGCCCATCGACCCCGCCATCGCGGCGGCGTGCGACGCGGGAAAGATCGAGGACGTGCAGGGCGACTGGCTCAGCAGCCTCGCCGACGCCATCGAGGGCAAGTAATTTTCATTTGGAATCGAAAAAACCGCTCTGCATTTTGCAGAGCGGTTTTTTATGCTTCTTTTCGCTCGATTTTCACGAGCACTTCCGCCGGCAGCTCCGTTCGATCCGTGCCCCAGCGGTCAGCCGCAATCTCAAGTACCTGCGTGAATTTTTCGACCTCCTGCTTTGGGACGGTGTCAAGAATAGCGAAGATGTCCTTGAAGCTGTATTCATTCACGCAATCGACGTATTCCTGATAGGCCTTGCGCCCGAAGTCGGTCACTTTGACGATCACATCTTTCCGGTTGACGGAGGTGTGGTATTTTTCAACCATGCCCTTGCCCTCGAGCTTGGCGACGGTCTTGGAAAATGTGCTGGGCGTGATGGCGAGCCGCTGCGCGATCTGCGCCATTTTGTCGTTGCGCTCTTCATTCTCCAGCAGATACTCCATGACCTGCAGCTGAATGGAGTTGAAGGCGATGTCTTTGGCGTAATACTTTTCCTGCTTGTACATGCCGGCATATGCATTGGCAAATTTGATGAGTTTTTCGATAAAGTCGCGGTATTCGCGCAGCCATTCCAGTTTCATAACGATGCCCCTTTGCGTATTCCCGTTTATTATATCGGAGCGACCCGCGTTTTTCAAGCGAAACCATGCGCGTATAAAAACGGGGCCCGGAGCGTGTGCTCCGGGCCCCGCGGGAAAGCGTACTGCGTTATGCGAAGGTGAGTGTGTTGGTACAGTTGATGATCGTGATGAGGACGGCCATCAGGATGCCGCCGAGGTAGGGGTTGTTCGTCCAGCGGTAGATGCGCCGGCACACGAGCGCGGAGACCGGCAGATACACCACGAGCGGGACGAGCCAGATGCCGACGATCGAGCCGCAGATATGGAACTGCTCCGTGAACATATAGCCGGTGGAGCGGAACCAGAGATACTGCAGCGCGATGAGCAGCAGCGGCCCGAGACCGACGGAGATGCACTGGATCAGCGTGTTGATCCAGGGCTTTTTGCCCTGACGATAGTCATTGAAGCCGTTGACCGACAGGGACATGGCGATGAAATAAATCAGGAAAAACGGCAGATACTTCAGGCAGACGAGCAGCTTGTCGGCCCGGAAAGCCCGGATCGTGATGACCCAGATCCGGCAGTCGGACAAAAACAGCCAGTCGCCGAGGAACACGAGCGCATATGCGGCAAACACGACCAGCAGCGCCAGACCGATGGTCTGCACCAGCGCTTTGCCGCTGAGCACGAAGCCGCGTTTGCGCAGATCGAGGCCGGCCTTTTTCCCGTAGGCAAAATAGTTCAGGAGCATCCAAAGCAGCAAAAATCCGCCGCAGACGGCAGACCACACGCCGATGAACAGCGTCGGGAACTGGCTGAACCAGTGCGAGGTGCCATGCAGTGTGCTGTTGTAAAGATTCGGATACAGCGCCTGGATCGGGTCGTGGAGCTTGAGGTAGGTGACCATGCCGAAGAGCATAGCCAGCACCATGCCGCCCCAGTACCAGGCGCGCCCGCCGCGGGTGCACGGCATATCCATCGGCACATCCTGTTCGGCCGTGCACACGGCGGAGAAGGCGCGTGTACGCGAGAGCAGCTGCGTGAGCGTGACGAGGATCACAAAGAAGCAGATCAGCGACAGTGTGTTGAAAGCGACCTTGATCTGCCAGATCTGATTGCTGTCGGCAAGCTGCGTCCGGCTGCCGAGTGCCTCGTTGAAGAAGCCGACGGAGTCACGCACGACGCGCGCCGAGAAGTGCGCCCACGGGTGCGTGATCGCCGGTGTGAAGATCACATGCATGGCGTCCTCGCCGTTCACATCCTGATGGTAGACGGTGCCCGCTTCGCGCTCGGAGAGGCCGGCGGGATCGACGCCGAAGTAGAGGAACGACTGCGCCGTCGGCTGATGGATGTAGTCGCGCGGCGCGGTGGAGCCTGCCGCCGTGTCGGCGGGGTAGCCGTGGTAGAATTCGTCATACTGCGCGGCGACGATGCCCACGTCGCGGCTTTCCCAGAAGTTGAAGAAGCCTTCCGGGTCGCTGTAGGGGTCGTATGCGCAGCGCGGCGTGTTGGTCATGGGATTGCTGGGCGTGTACTGCGAATCCGCGCAGACGAGTAGCACGGCGGAGATCAGCTGCGTGTCGGCGGCGTTGTCACAGCGAACGACGGATTTGCAGGCCTCGGCGCCGTAGGAATGCCCGGTGATGCCGATGCGGCTGCTGTCGACATAGTTGATGCGCGAGAGCATTTTCACGGCCTCGTAGGCGCCGTTGCCGTCCTCGGCCTCGAAGCCGACGTCTGCGCTGTCCGAGTCGCCGTGACTGTACTGGTCGATGGCCAGCACGACAAAGCCGCGCCGTGCGTATTCGATATAGTTGAGATCCTGCATTTCCTTGTTGTTGTACCATCCGTGGACGGTCACGATCGCCGGGGCGGGCGTTTCCGCCGTCGCCGTGTCCGGTACGGCCAGTATGGCGCTCATGGTCATGCCGGTCTCTGTCTCAAATGAGATCTCCCGGACGCTGATCCTGCCGCCTGCGGTCTGAGCCAGCCACGAGCCGATAAATCCGACGAACAGCAGCACCAGAGCCACGAAGAATGTGACTTTCGTTTTTCGCTCTTTCATATTTTTCCTCCTTTTATTATTTCTAAGCGAAATAATATTGTTTATATAATAAACGATTTTATTTCCGAGCGCAATTAACAATGCTGCACAAAGAAGGACGCGGCTTTTTGGAACATGTTACAATGGCAAATAAAATCCCCGCTGTCTGCGATCAGCAGACAGCGGGGATTATGCAGTTTTCTTTCACCATTTATTGATGACCTTCTCGGCGAAGCCGGGGAGGTCTTTGACATTCAGTACCGTGCCGTCGTCGAGCACGGCGCGGCCGTTGAACACGCCGAACACCTGGTGCTGGTCGGACTTGATGAGCCCCACGTCCGAGCAGCTCGCGCGGTCGAGCACGGGGGTGTAGTCCATCTCGAAGCGGCCGTCGTCGCTCTTGCCGCCGTCGCCGGGGATGTGGAAGGTCACCTGACTGAGCTTGTGCGCCCGGCCCTTGTAAAAGAGCATGTTCTCGCTCGCGGCGCTCGTGTTGCCAAAGCCGTAGCCGATGTTGAAGCCGAACGGCTCCCCATCCACGAGGCCGGAGGCGCTGCCCCAGTACCACGTGTTTTTGTACGTCCACACGCCGCGGCCCCAGTCGAGCACGGCGAAGCTGTCCGCCGGGTCGAAGGTATATGTGCGGTTGTGGTAGCCGTAGGTCACGGTGCCCTCGGCGCGCATGCAGTTGATCTTCTGATTGTAGTAGAAGTGCTTGTCCTTGTCAAAGGGCGTGGCGATGACCATGGACTCAGGCGGGATGTCCGTGAGCGTCACCTTCGCGTACAGCGAGCCCTCGGGGCCGAAGTTTTTCATCTGCGCGATGAGCACGCGGCGGTCGCCCTCGTTCTTGAAGAGGATGCTGTAGTTCCGCCCGGCGCTGTGCACATCGCCCCGCTCGCTGCTCTCGGGCAGGCCGACCCTGCCGTTGGTGAAGGCCTTCATCGGGCTTTTCGTGATCTCCCACCCCTCGTCGAGGTTGAGCAGGGAGATGGAGTCGAGCCCCATGTAGCTGTTGTCCGCGATGGTCAGGGCCAGGGCGAAGTGGCCGTTGTTGATGCAGTAGTAGTCCCATTCCTTGATGCGCAGCTTGGGGGCCTGAATGTCGCTGCGGCGGTAGACGGGCAGCAGGGACTTCGCGTAGCCGGGCTCGGTCAGGTTGCCGCTCGCGTCGAGCAGGGGGCGGCGCTCGGTGATCTCGTGCTGATTCATGCTTCGCGCTCCTTTTTGATCTGCCGGATGTCCCGCCCCACGAACGGGAGCGTCTGGTATTCGCCCTCGATGCGCGACAGGATCTGCGGCGTGTATTTTTTCTGCAGCTCCTCGTTGGAGCAGTTCGTGCTGATGATGGTGGCCTTCTTGCGCGTCAGGCGCGTGTTGATGAGCGTGTAGAGCGCGCTCGTGGAGTAGGCCGTGATCATCTCGGTGCCGAGATCGTCGAGGATCATCAGATCGCAGCCGAGATACTGCTCCACGCGCTGCGCGGCGGCCTCGCCGTCGGCGCTGCTGCGCTGGAACTTTGCGCACTCGAACGCGTCGAGCGCGGTGGCGGCCGTCTCGTAGGCGACGGCGTAGCCCGCGCCGGCAACGACGCGCGCGATGCACGCCGACAGGTATGTCTTGCCCAGCCCCGTGCCGCCCTGCAGCAGCAGGTTCATCGTCCCGGGGCGGAACGTCTGCGCAAACGTGCGGCAGACCTGAAACACGCGCTCCATCTTCGGCCGCGCGCTCTCGTCGTAGAGCGTCAGGTCGAAGTGCTCGAACGACTCGTCGCCGTGCTGCAGCAGGCGGCTGAGGTCGCGCGTGAGCTCGGCGTTGTAGCGCCGCAGCAGGCAGCCGCATGGCTGGCCCTGCACGTAGCCCGTGTCATGGCAGCGGGGGCAGTCGTAAATGTCGTCGGTATAATCCACCGGCAGGTGGTGCGCCGTCAGCAGCTCGGCGCGCTGCGCCTGCGTGTCGAGGTTCGCGCGCTCGAGCGCGCGCAGCTCCTCCGTCGGGTCGCTGCCGTGGCGCATCGTCAGGCCGACGAGCGCGATCATCTGCTGCTGCAGCGTCTGGTCGAGTGCTCGCAGCCCGGGCACGCGGCGGTATGCGTCGTCCACGCGGCGGCGGTGCTCGCGCTCATTTTCCGCGCGCCGCTGCGCGATCTGCTCGCGGGCGCGCGCCAGATAGATCCCATTGCGGGCCATGCCGGTCCCTCCTTAGGTGTTGGTCTGCTCCATCTTGCGGAGCAGCTGTTCCACGCGGTCGAGGTCGTCGCGCTCGGCCGCCGGGGCGGCGGGGGCTGCGCGGCGCTTGTTCGCTGCGCGCGGGTCGCCGGTCTCGATCTCCTCGGGCGTGTGCAGCCCTTTTTCGTGCCAGCTCATGAGGATGCGGTTGAGGTACGCCCACTTGCGCGCCCCGGTCGCCACGACCGTGCGGTCGTATGCCTCGGCGATGGCGTCGCAGCCGAAGCCCATGTCCAGCCAGCTGGCAATATAGCTGCGCTCGGTGCGGCTCGGCGCGCGGTCATGGATCTGCAGCACCTGCAGCACCTGCTGCGCCAGCTCCTGCCGCGCCTGCCTGCGCTGCAGATATTCCTCCGCCTGCGCCGTCGTGTGGATCTCCTGATCGGCCCATGCGTAGGCCTCCTTTTCGATCCGGCGCATCGTCGGCGTGCCGGCGTGGCCGCGCTCGGCGCGGTATTCCTGAAACACGTAGTGGATCAGCTCCATGAGCACGTCGGCCGGGAGCCCCAGATAGTCCCGCAGGCCCAGGAGCATGTTCATCTCGGGCGTCGTGAGCTTGCGGCCGTAGAGCTGCTCGGCCTCGCGGCGCACGGTCTGCATCGGCCCGTCGCTGAGCATCCGGCTGGCGATGTCCTCGGCCGTGTACTGCGGCAGCTCGGCCGCGGGCACGAGCTTCGGTTCGGCCGTGGCCGGCTTGTCCGCCGGGGCGGGGGCGGCCCTCCCTGCGGCGGAGACGAGCCCGAGCGCGCACAGCCGCTCCATCGTCTGGCGCAGTTCGCGCTCGGTCAGGCCGATGCTCTCGGCGGGAAACGGCTTTCCGCCGGCGCGCAGCAGCGCCAGATATGTCAGGGCGCAGCGCCCGTCTTTTTCCCGCAGCAGCTTGTCCACTTCCTCGACCGGCAGCGACAGGCACACCGGCCGCGACAGCGTAAATTCGGCTCGATCCATGCAATTACCCCTCGGGTCACTAGAAATTCATGATAGGTTCACATTATAGCATGAAAATTGACTTGTAGCAAGAGCACCTGCTGTGCTATAATGCTATATGTATGACTATAACTGGGAGTGGGTCTATGCTGGAACTGCTGGCGCCCGCGGGCAACCTCGATGCCGTCATCGCGGCGGTGCAAAACGGGGCGGACGCGGTGTATATGGGCTTTGGCGACGGGTTCAACGCGCGCCGGAGCGCCGATAATTTCACACGGGAGTCGTTTGCCAAGGCCGTGCGCTACTGCCACATCCGCGGCTGCAAGGTCTACGTCACGCTCAACACCCTCGTGGGCGACCGCGAGATGGACGCCGCCGCCGCGCTCGCGCAGCAGGCATCGGACGCCGGGGCGGACGCGATCCTCGTGCAGGATCTGGGCCTCGCGCGCGTGCTGCGCGCCGCCCTGCCGGACATTCCGCTGCACGCCAGCACGCAGATGAGCATCCACAATCTTGCCGGGGTCGAGGCCGCGGCCGAGATGGGCATCACCCGCGCCGTGCTCGCGCGCGAACTCTCGCTCGAGCAGATCCGCTTCATCTCGCAGCACGCGAGCATCGAGACCGAGGTGTTCGTGCACGGGGCGCTGTGCTTCTGCCATTCCGGCCAGTGCTATATGAGCGCGCTCATCGGCCGCCGCAGCGGCAACCGCGGCGCCTGCGCGCAGCCGTGCCGCATGCAGTACAGTATGGGCGGCCGCATGGACGAGTACCCGCTGAGCCTGCGCGACAACTGCCTGGCAGACTACTTGCAGCAGCTCGCCGACGCGGGCGTCGCCTGCGTGAAGATCGAGGGCCGCATGAAGCGGCCGGAGTACGTCGCCGTGGTCACGGACGTGTACGCCCGCTGCATCCATGAGCACCGCGTGCCCACACCGGAAGAAAACGACCGGCTCGCGCTGGCGTTTTCGCGCCAGGGCTTCACGCAGGGCTACCTGCTCGGCCAAAAGGGGCCGGACATGCTCGGCACCCGCGCGGCCGAGCCTGACCGCGAGGCCGAAAAGATGTTCACCGCCGCGCGCAAGGCGTATGCCGACGGCGAGCGCCGCCGCGTGCCCGTGAAGTTTTATGCCAAGGTGCAGAGCGGCGAGCCGGTCATGGCCGCCGTCATGGACGCCGAGGGCCACCGCGCCGTGCTCACCGGCCCCGTGCCGGAGCCCGCGCAGCGCGCGCCGCTGACCGAGCAGAGCCTCGCCGACCAGTTCGCCAAAACGGGCGGCACGCCCTATTATTCCACCGGCACCGAGAGCCGCATCGACCCGGGCCTTTACCTTCCGGCGGCCGCCGTCAACGACCTGCGCCGCCGGCTCATCACCGGCCTGAAGGAGGAGCGCGCGGCCCTGCCCGAGCGGCGGAGCCTGCCGCTGCCGCAGCTCCCGGAGGGGAAACGCTATTTTGCCGATCCCGCGCTCATCGTGCAGGTGCATCAGGCCGAGCAGCTCACGCAGGAGCTGGCCGCGCTGCGCCCGGCGTATGTGTACGTGCCGATTGAGATTCTGGACACGGATTTCCCGCGCCTTGCCCCGTTTCTGGAGCAGGGGGCACAGGTCGTGGCGGTGCTGCCGCGCGTCATCACGGACGATCAGGCCGAGGACATGCACGCTATGCTGGGGCGCGCCGCCGAAAACGGCGTGCAGGAAGCGCTCGTCGGCAACATGGGGCACATCTTCTTCGCCCGCCGGGCGGGGATGCGCGTGCGCGGCGACTTCGGGCTCAATGTCTTCAACTCCTTCACGGAGGAAGTGCTGCAGCAGGCCGGTCTCGTGAGCGCGACGGCGTCGTTCGAGCTGCGCGTGGCGCAGATCCGCGACCTCGCCAAGAGCATCGACACGGAGATGATCGTCTACGGCCGCCTGCCGTGCATGATTACCGAGCAGTGCATCATCCGCAACAGCGCGGGCCGCTGCAACTGCAAGGTGCCCAACAATCTGGCCGACCGGCGCGGGGCGCTGTTCCCGGTGCTGCCGGCGTTCGGCCACCGCAACCAGATCTTCAACGCGCACAAGCTCTACCTCGCCGACAAGCATGAGGACTATGAAACGGCGGGCCTCTGGGGCGTGCGCCTCATGTTCACGACCGAGACGCCGCATGAGTGCGTCGCGGTCACACAGAGCTATCTGGGCCTGACGGATTACCGCCCGAACGGGCTGACCCGCGGGCTGTATTATCGGGGCGTGGAATGACCCGCCCGGGAGGAACGACCATGAACTGGATCCTTGCCTCCGGCTCCCCGCGCCGGCGGGAGCTGCTGGAGATGCTCGGCGTGCCGGACCTGACGATCCGGCCGGCCACCGGCCCCGAGCGCGCGACGCCGGGCGCCGGCCCGGAGCAGACCGTGCGCGAACTGTCCCTGCACAAGGCGCAGGAGGTCGCGCAGACCTGCGCGCCGGAGGACATCATCATCGCGGCGGACACGATCGTCTATCTCGACGGCGCCATTCTCGGCAAGCCGCGGGATCATGACGACGCCGCGCGCATGCTCACGGCCCTGTCCGGGCGCGAGCACATCGTCTACACCGGTGTCGCCGTGTTGCGCGGCGGCGAGCTGCGGCAGGCGGCCGAGCGCACGGCCGTGCGCTTTCGCACGCTCACGCCGGAGGAGATCGACGAAAATACCATCGCCAATCATCTCTACACCGCCGGCCAGCCAGACCCGGATCTCCTGATCCGTTCCTCCGGCGAGCTGCGGCTGAGCAATTTCCTGCTCTGGCAGGTGGCCTACACAGAATTCTGGATCACCAACACCTACTGGCCGGATTTCCGCGCCGGTGATCTCTTTGATGCGGTGTACGCTTATCAGAAACGCGACCGTCGCTATGGTGGTTTGAAAAAGTAAGGGGA
>OOBJ01001887.1_pt1 | contig 11895 bp, 1 predicted proteins | sample 1671331 | NCBI WGS metagenome assembly OOBJ01 (sample SAMN06348145, study PRJEB24527) | human gut metagenome | biome: human gut; feature: ankylosing spondylitis patient; material: feces | host: Homo sapiens | place: China | collected 2015-10 | reverse complement strand
GCGCCGAATGCTCGCCATCGAAATTTATCGGTGGCCCACTTCAGACTGTAATGGGGGGCAGAGAGTCGTCGCTCTCTGTCTTGCGCTGGTTCTCGGCTTCGGATGTTTATCCGTTGGCGCGACGGCCGGTGTCGCATATGCGGCCACGGAATCGCGGGCTGCGTATACTGCGGAGGAGTTTGAGATCACCCAGGACGGCGTGACCTATTCGTGCGAGACCACGGATAAGGGCACGGCGGAAATCACATGTATTGTTGCCGACGACAGTGTGACCGTGGTGAGTGTGCCCAGCTCCATCGAGCATGGTGGCCAGACCTACAAAGTCACCAAACTTTATTTCTCGTCTGGTATCGTGGCCGAGAATGTTGAGCAGCTGACGCTTCCCGACACGCTCGAAAACGTGCGCGGATGGTATTTCCGGAAGTTCGTAAAGGTCAAGGAGCTCCATATCCCTGGCTCCATCAAGAACTTCGGTTGCTCGCTGCAAAACGCTGGCTCGCTCGAAAAGCTCTATTTTGATGAGGGCGTCGAGGAGATTAGCGCCAACATGATGGTCAATGGCTGCAGCAGCCTTTCGGAGATCAATCTCCCCTCCACCCTCAAAATGATTTCGGGCTCGGGCGCCTTCGAGGGGGCTACGGCCCTCACAAGCATCGAGTTTCCAAAAGATGTCGCCTTCTCCGACACCATAACGGGCGTGTTCGAAGACTGCACGTCTCTGACAAGCGTGTCGTTGCCCGCTTCGGTTACCAAGATCCCCTCGCACATGTTTGACGGATGCACCTCTCTCACGTCCGTCACCGCGCTGAGCGAAATCGAGTCCATCGGGGATGGGGCGTTTCGGAATTGCTCGAGTTTAACCGGAATTGATTTCCCGGGCACATTGACGAGCATCGGATCCTCTGCTTTCCAGGGGTGTGCCAGCCTGGTGAGTGTGCCCAATCTAAGCAAGGTGACAAAGATGGGCTGGGGGGCTTTTTACGAGTGCAAAAATCTGCAGGCGTCCGTGGATCTGTCCTCGCTTCAGAACATTCCGGGCTATGCGTTTTGCTACACGCCAGTTAAGATCGCGGGGCTCTGCGACAGCCTGAAGAGCATTGGCGACTGGGCCTTTATCTGGAGCAATGTTGCCGTCCAGTTCCCCGAGACGCTCGAGAAAATTGGCAACTACGCCTTTTTTAGCGGTACGTTGCCGGAGCAGCTTTCCATTCCAGATTCCGTGACTTCCGTTGGCACGGCAGCCTTCTCGGGCGTAGATGGCGTGAAGGATGTGACGATCGGGCGCGGCCTCACCAAAATACCCCTGGACATGTTTGACGGCAGCACGGTTCAAAAGATCACGATCGAAAACAGCAGGGACGACATCACCGACTCGGAGAACCTCCCGTCCTCTGGCGTCGATATCGTCTACACGCGCGAGTCCATCGATGACGGCGTCGGCGATACCGTGAGCAATGACAGCACCAAGACCCTTCAGGAGCTGGTCAGCGAGGCCCCCAATGGCAAGGAGACCGTCATCAAGCTGGAAAAGCACGTGAAGCTCGGCTCCACGCTCACGATTCCTGCCAGGAAGATGATTAAGATCACGTCGGATGAGCCCTATACCATCTTGGCAAAGAAAAGCGGCTTCTCCGTACTGGTCAATGTTGCCGAGGGGGCATCCCTCGAGCTGTCGGGGAAAGTGTCCCTGAGTGGTCGCTACAACAAGGGCGCCATTATTTCTAGCAGGGGAGCGGTTGTGCTCTCTGACGAGGCCGTTGTGTGCGACGGCGCTGCGAACACCGTCAATACGGGTGTCATCGACGTGTCGGGAGACAAGGCTTCGCTTACCATGACGGGCGGCGTTATCGAGCAGTGCGAACTTAAGGACGCGTATTGCGGCGCTGTCCACGCGAAGGACGGCGCCCATGTTGTCATGAAGGGCGGCGTTATTCGTAAGAATCACGTGTCTTTCTCCACGGACGGCGATGGTAACTACCTTTCGTCTACCGGCATCATGCTGATGGGCGATGCCCACCTTGAGATGAGTAACGGCAGTATCGAGGATAACGCCGGCTATCAGGGCGGCGCGGTGGTCATGTACAGCGAGGCTCGTAACCAGAGAGCCTCCTTTGAGATGACCGGTGGTCAGCTTGTGCGCAACAGAGGCTATAAGCTTGGGAATCGAACTCCCTCCGGCGCAGTGCACGTCGAAGGGAATGCCGAGTTTACCCTCAAGGGCGGCAAGATCGAGGACAATATTGCGTATTCTGATGGCAAAGGCGGCGGAGTGTGCGTGGTCGATCGCGGCCTGCAGCAGGGTGGTAGGGACCGTACCGCTTTCACTATGAAAGGTGGCTCCGTATCGGGTAACTCCGCTTCCGCCGGCGGAGGTGTCTATACCTATTCAGATGACGTCATCCTCAGTGCGGGCGAGATCAAGGACAATGCTGCTCGGAATATGGGTGGCGGCGTATATAGCGAAGGCAACGAGTATCTCGTCTATAGCACGCTCCATATCGAAAACGCTCTCGTTGTTGATAACCATGCGAAAAAGCAGGGCGGCGGCATGTGGTTCTGCCCGACCGGAGATGCCAAGGTCTACGTCCAGAACGGTGGCCTGATCGCCAGGAACTCGGCCGATGAGGCGGGAGACGACCTCGTCTTCACCGGCTTCAAAGACGCCAAATACAAACTGACCTTGGCCAACCGCGCTCCGGGCGGCGGAAAGGTCAGCTGGTACAGAGACGGTGGGCTGTTTAACCCCGAAGGCACTTATGCGGAAACAAACACCGAAATCCCGCGATTCTCTCCCGACGGTGGCAACGGCGAGCCCCTGTCCTTTACCGACGCCACGCCGAACGTCGCGCTTAAATCTGTGATGAGCGAGGATGTGTATAACCTCGGCCGCGGTCAGACGTCGCTGACGATCTCTGGCAATACGGCCGAGCGGGGAGGCGGCATCGGCGCCAACGGCGGTGTCATCATCGGCAAGTCCGAGAACATCGACATTCCCATCAAAAAGGCCTGGGAGAACCCCAGGATTCCCCATCCTAATAAGGTCAAAGTAAATCTCAAGAACGGCGATACCGTCATCGATTCGATCACCCTGAGCGAGTCCAACGACTGGAAGGGCGTCTTCTCCAACCTGCCGCAGCGTGATGCTTCCGACGCCGTGATCGACTACACCGTGGCCGAGGACGCCGTCGAGGGCTACAGCTCCAAGGTCTCCGGCGACGCCGAGCGCGGCTTCACCGTGACCAACACCTCCACGGCCAAGGTCTCGGTGCCCGTCGAGAAGAAGTGGGTCGGCCCGTCGGCCGAGAAGGCCACCGTGCGCCTGCTCGCCGACGGGAAGGACACCGGCGAGTCGATCGAGCTGTCAAAGTCCAATAACTGGAAGGGCTCCTTCGAGGGCCTGGCCAAGTACTCCAAGTCCGGCGCCGTGATCGACTACACCGTGGCCGAGGACGCCGTCGAGGGCTACAGCTCCAAGGTCTCCGGCGACGCCGAGCGCGGCTTCACCGTGACCAACGCCGTGAAGACGGGCGAGCTCGACGTCTCCAAGGCCGTCGCGGCGCGCGAGGGCCTGGCGGTCGACGCGGACAAGACATTTGAGTTTGCGGTCGAGGCCACCGATGCCGCGGGCCACGGCGTATCCGGCACCTACGGTGACGCGACGTTCGAGGGCGGCGAGGCGACCCTCAAGCTCAAAGATGGCCAGACGGCGAGGATCACGGGGCTGCCCGCGGGAACCGCCTACACGGTGACCGAGCGCGCCGCCGCTGGCTACAAGGCTGCGGTGAACGGAGCCGAGGGCTCCAAGGCCGAGGGCTCCATCGCGGCAGACCAGGTCTCCTCCGCCGCCTTCACCAACACCTTCGACCCCGCCCCCGCCACGGCGTCCGTCCCCGAGCTCACCAAGGTGCTCGCGGGCGGTCGCAAGCCCGGCCTCCAGGAGAGGGAGTTCGTCTTTGAGCTCTCCCTCACCGACGGTGCGGGCAATGTTCTCGAGGGCTACCCAATCGAGGCGAAGAATGACAAGGACGGCAAGGTTTCCTTTGGCGAGCTCAGCTTCACCAATCTGGGCACCTACCACGCGATCGTGACCGAGAAAGCAAGCGGCGATGTCCTGATTGAGGACGATGCGCACGCCTACACCTTCGACATCACGGTGACTCAGACTAGCGCCGGCCTTAAGGCCGAGATCTCCAACGAGCGGGGCAAGAAGACTTTCACCAACACCTTCACGCCGCACGACAACACCAAGACCGTCACTAAGGCGGACGCCTCGGGCGCCAAGGTCGATGTGGATGGCAAACCGGTGGGCGTGGGCGATACCCTCACCTATACCATCGGCTGGGCCAATAACAGCGTCGACGACAGGGGCGCCGCGCAGGCGGCCGACGTGACGGTGACCGATGTCCTGCCCAAGGGCGTTAACTATGTTGAGGGTTCTGCCGACGGTGCCGCCTACGACGCCGCGACGCGCACCCTTACCTGGTCGCTCGGCGAGCAGGCTGCGGGCGCCACGGGCACGCTCAGCTTTGACGTGAAGGTCTCCGCCGAAGCCGCCGTGGTCGACGACATCTCCAACACCGCCACGGTCAAGGTGGGGGAGAACGAATCCCAGACCAACACGACCCACAACAGCGTGTCCCGCGAGGGCAGCCTCACCGTCAAGAAGACGGTCGTCGGCGGCGACAGCCAACGCGAGTTCGGCTTTACGGTCGCGCTGACCGACGGGGACGGCGAGCCCGTCTCTGGCATCTTCGGCAAGGGCGAGCACGCCGTGACGTTCACGGACGGCAAGACGACCTTCACGCTTAAGGACGGCGGGGAGAAGGCCATCGACGGCCTGCCCGTGGGCGCGCGCTACACCGTGACCGAGGATGCCGCCGAGGGCTACACGACTGCTGTTAACGGGGCTGACGGCTCCAAGGCCGAGGGTGCCGTGACCGAGGACGGCGCGACCGTCGCGTTCACCAACACGTACGGAACGGCCACCGAGGGCAGGGACGTCTCCACCGCGGGACTCTTCACCAAGACACTCAAGGGACGCGACTGGGCGGAGGGCGACAGCTTCCAGTTCGCGCTCGCGGGCGAGGACGGCGCCCCCATGCCCGAGGGCTCTGCCGACGGCTCCAAGACCGTCAGCGTGACGGCCGCCGCCGGCACCAAGGCGGGCGATAGGGTCGCCTTCGACTTCGGCCCCATCCGCTACACGCTCGACGACATCAAGGACGCCGGGTTCGCCGAGGTCGGCGGCAAGCGCGTGCGCGCCAAGACCTTCACCTACACGGTGCGCGAGGTCAGGCCCGATGACGGCTCCGCCATCGCCGGTGTGGCCTACGACGGCCACGCCGCCACGATGACGGTGACCGTGACCGACGACGGCTCCGGCAACCTCACGGCCACGACGCCCGCAATCGCGCAGGCGAGCGGCGGCGACTTCGTCAACACCTACACGACCGAGCTCGACTACTCGGCCCGCGCGGGCGTGCGCCTGTCCAAGACGCTCTCCGGCCGCGCCATGGAGGCGGGGCAGTTCGCCTTCACCGTGACCGCGGACGCCGAGACGGCCGCCAAGCTCGGCCTCAAGACCGGCAAGGACGCCTACGCCGTGGCCGCGGCTGATGACGGTGCGGCCGACCTGGTCGACCTCATCGGCGGGATCGCGGAGAGCGACGTGAAGTTCACCGACGCGGATGCGGGCAAGACCTACAGCTTCACCGTTACCGAGACCAAGCTCGGCGGCGAGGGCTACACCAACGACACCGCGCCGCGCACGGTGACCATCGCGCCCGGCTACGACGCCGCGACGGGCAAGCTCACGGTCACGACCACAGTTGCCAAGGACGGCGTCGAGGTCGCCCGCAGCGAGGTCTCCACGGCGGATGACGCCACGGCGACGCCTCCGTTCGTGACAGTCGCGTTCGAGAACTCCTACGAGGCCACCGGAATGCTCGGCGGCGAGGGCGGCGCGGCTATCAACGCCACCAAGACGCTGACGGGTCGCGCCGCGGCGGCGGGCGAGTTCTCGTTCTCCGTCCGCGATGCCCGGGGCAACGTGGTCGCGACCGCGACCAACCAGGCCTCCGGCGACGGCGAGGCCGCGGGACTTGCGTTCTCGCCTATTGCCTACACTACTGACGCGCTCGAGCGGATGGCGGGAGACGGTACCGCCACCAAGGCCGCCGACGGCTCCTGGGTCATTCCCTATACCGTTTCCGAGGACGGTACGGACCGGCTGCCTGCGGGCGTGACGGCGGCCACGTCGAGCTTCGGCATCACGGTCAAGGTGACCGATAACGGCAAGGGCGGGCTGGATGTGGCCGTGACCTACCCCGAGGGCTCCGACAGCACGCTGTCGTTTGTGAATGCCTATAGCGCCGGCGAGGCGAGGGTCGATCTCGCGGGCACCAAGACGCTGGCGCTTAGCCAAGCCGGACTCGGCCTCACGCAGGCCGACATTGCGGGCAAGTACACCTTTAAGATTGAGCCGCTGGACGGCGCGCCCGCGCCGATCGACGCCTCCGGCAAGACGGTGACCGAGGCGGCCAACGACGCCGCCGGTAACGTCGCGCTGGGCCACGTCACGTTTAAGCAGCCGAGCGACCTCGATGACGTCGAGATCGACGGCGGCGGCCTGCGCACCAAGACGTTCACCTACCGGGTGAGCGAGTCCGGTTCGGTCGACGGCGTGATCAATGACGCGACGGCAACCAGGACCTTCATGGTCAGGGTGGTCGAGGACACCGCCGCGGGCACGCTTGTCGCGAAGGTCCTGCCCGCAGAGGGCACGCCCGAGGGCAGGGGCGCGTTCGAGTTCACCAACACCTACGGCGTGAACTCGACGCCGAGCTCCGTCACCGACCAGATCAAAGTGAGCAAGAAGCTCGAGGGCCGTGATTTGGCCGAGGGCGAGTTTGAGTTCCAGCTGGTCGAGATTGCCGCTGACGGCAGCGAGAGCGTCGTGGCGACGGGCAAGAACGCCGCCGACGGCACGGTCGCGCTCAGCCCCGTCACCTACACCGCGCCCGGCACGCACGGCTACGAGCTGCGCGAGGTCGCCGGCACGGCGGGCGGCGTGACGTACGACAAGACGACGTACCGCGTGCGCACGACGGTCACCGATGCCAAAAACGGCACGCTCGCCGTCAAGCACGAGCTCATGGATGCCGAGGGCAATCCCACGGGCGACGACTCGGTGACGTTCACCAACGGCTACGAGGCCGCACCTGTCACCCTCAGGCTGGGCGCCGCCAAGGTGCTCAAGGGCGCCGAGCTCAAGGCGGGCCAGTTTGGCTTTGAGCTCAAGGGCCGGGACGGCAAGGTCATGTCGACCGCCAAGAATACCGCCGACGGCAGCGTCGTGTTCGATGCGCTGACCTTCAAGCGGGCCGGCACCTACACCTTCACGGTGAGCGAGGTCGACGACGGCCAGGCGCACGTGACCTACGACAAGGCGGTGCACAAGATCGTCGTCACGGTGAGCGACGAGGCAGCAGGCGGCACCAAGACGGGCTACCTGTCGGCGAAGGTCTCCTACGAGGGCGACGCCAACATGCCGCCGGTCTTCACCAACAGCTACGTCGAGGAGCCCGGCACCCCCGAGAACCCCGAGAACCCCGGCACGCCGGGCGGCGGCTCGGGCGGCGGTTCCGATAACGGCTCCGGCGGAGGCTCCGGCGGCGACGGCTCCAAGGGCGGTATGCCCGACACCGGCGACCGCAGCCTGCCGGTTGAGGCGCTCGGCGCCATGGCCGGCATCGGCGCGCTGGCCGTCGCGGGTGGCGCGGTCCTGTACCGCAAGCGCCGCTAGCGATGTGCACGAGTGGGGCGAATCCATCCGATGGGTTCGCCCCACTTGCCCTGCTGGACGGGAGCAGGTAAGATATACCGAGCGCCTAGCGCGTTCGATGGGTTCGGATGACGACATGTTCCGAATCTGGTCAGGTCCGGAAGGAAGCAGCCATAAGGAGCCTCTGTCGGGCATCCGAATCCATCGAACGCACGGGCGCTTTTTGGTGCCGCGACATGGCCCGGCCGGTGACGAGGTATTTGGTGTCTCGCTGGTCCTCGGCTTCGCCTGCGGGATCGCGCGACTACCAAGCGCCCTGCCGGCACTCGCGGGTAGCCGACCAAAACCGCCTGAAGGGTCACATTTATCTGATAATTGAATCCCTGGCGTTATGCCGCTCGCTGGCGTTGCCAAAACATCGGCTGCTACATGCCTTGGGCGCTAGTGACCGTCGCCCTTACATCTGTAACGAGTTGCTTACGCATCTCCAGGGCTCGCCGTACTATCATGAATCAGATTGAAGAGAGATGATGATAGGGAGCGCCTTTTTATGATTGAGTTGCTTAGGCGTTTTGGTGGCAAGTTTCGCCGCTATATGGTGATTGGCCCTGCGTGCAAGCTGATCGAAGTGATCTTTGACCTGCTGACGCCGCTGGTGATTGCCCAGATGATCGATAAGGGCATCGGCGCACGCGATGTGAACGCCGTTATTCACTACGGTATGGTGCTTGGCGCCATGGCTGTGATCGGCATCTCGTTTACGCTTGTTTGCCAAAAGATGGCGGCGCTCACCTCGCAGGGCATGGGCACCGACATTCGCGGTGCGCTCTACCAGCACATCAATAAGCTGAGCTATGCCGAACTCGACCGCTTTGGCACGCCGTCGCTCATCACGCGTATCACCAACGATGTCAACCAGGTGCAGCTTGCCGTGGCGCTGGGCGTGCGCATGCTCATCCGCTGGCCCTTCTTGGCGGTGGGCTCTATGTGCGCGGCCCTTGCCATCGACCTTAAGCTCGGCATGATCTTTTTGATTTGCACGCCCGCCATCGGCCTGGTGTTTTGGTTTGTCATGGCGCGCTGCATCCCGTACTACAAGCAGCTGCAGGCAAAGCTCGACCGCATCGCGCTTATCTGCCGCGAAGGCCTTTCGGGCGCTCGCGTGGTTCGCGCCTTCGTGCGCGAGGACCACGAGCGCGAGCGCTTTGCCCAAGCTGCCGATGACCAGGCCAATACTGCCATCGCGGTGGGCAAGCTCTCGTCGATTCTCAATCCCGTCACGTTTCTTGTGATGAACCTGGGCGTGTGCGCCATCCTGTGGGTGGGCGGCATCCAGGTCAACGTGGGCGAACTCACGCAGGGCCAGGTCATGGCGTTTGTGAACTACATGACGCAGACCCTGACCTCCATCGTGTACGTCGCCAACCTGGTCGTGGTCTTTACCAAGGCGAGCGCGAGTGCTTCGCGTATCAACGAGGTGCTCAACTGCGTGCCGAGCATCACCGACGAGGGCAACGAGCCGGTCGCACTGCCCGAGCCGAGCGCGATGGGCAACGCTGTTCCGGTTCCCGCGTTGAGCTTGAGTCATGCGAGCTTCTCCTTTGGCGCTGGCGCTGCCAACGCCGTCAACGATGTGACCCTGGAGCTCCCGCTGGGCAAGACGCTTGGCATTATTGGCGGTACGGGCAGCGGCAAGTCCACGCTCGTCTCGCTTATCCCGCGCCTGTACGATGCGGGCGCCGGCAGTGTGAGCGTGATGGGCGCCGACGTGCGCACCTGGCCGCTCGATCAGCTGCGCCATGTGGTCGCGACCGTTCCGCAGCGAGCGTCGCTGGTGAGCGGCACCATCCGCAGCAACCTGACCTGGCGTGACGAGTCGGCGACCGACGAGGAGCTCTGGGCGGCGCTCGACATGGCGCAGGCGAGCGAGTTCGTGCGCAACAAGCCCCAAGTCCTGGATGCCCCGGTCGAGGCGGGCGGCAAGAACTTTAGCGGCGGTCAGCGCCAGCGCCTGACTATCGCGCGCGCCTTAGTGGGCTCGCCGCAGGTTCTGATCATGGACGATTCTGCCTCGGCGCTCGACTTTAAGACTGATGCGGCGCTTCGCCGTGCCATTCGCGAGCGCAGCGTGCGCGGTGCCGCCGAGGGCGGGCTGCCGCTCACGACGGTGATTGTGAGCCAGCGCGTCTCGACCGTACGCGACGCCGACATGATCTGCGTGCTCGACCACGGCTCGGTTGCGGGCCTGGGCACGCATGACGAGCTGTGTGCAAGCTGCCAGCTCTATCGCGAGATTTGCCAGTCGCAGCTGCGCCGCGAGGAACTCGAGGGCCAGCAGGGGAGCACGACGCCCGCGTCCGCTCCGACCGCCCCCGCATCCGTCTGCGCAAAGGAGGGCTGCTAAATGAATCCGTACACTTCTTCCGGTTCGGTCGCCACGATGACCGCCAACGTGTCCGGCAACGATAGCCTCAACGATCTGGGTGACGGCCCGCGTCAGCCCGGCGACCCCGAGCGCTACCCCGTGGGCGCGGTGACTCGCCGTCTGCTGGGCTACGTCCGTCCGCATCGCATTTCGTTTACGGCGTCGTTTGTGAGCGCTGCCATCTCGGTGATCTTGCAGCTCTATACACCTATTCTCATCGGCGAGGGCATCGACCTGATCGTCGCCGCCAGGCAGGTGGACTTCGATGCGCTGCTGCCGCTTGTCACCAAGCTCGCGATTGTCGTCGTAGGTGCTGCGGCTTTCCAGTGGCTGCAGGGCTATTGCGTTAACCGCTTGTCCTACGAGACGGTGCTCGACATGCGCGTGGAGGCGAGCGACAAGCTCAGCCGCATGCCGCTCGGCTTTATCGACAGCCATGCCCACGGCGACCTCATGAGCCGCGTGGTCAACGACGTCGATCAGGTGGGCGACGGTCTGCTGCAGGGCTTCACGCAGCTCTTTACCGGCGTTATTACCATCGTGGGCACGCTCGCGTTTATGCTCTCCATCAACCTGACCATGACGCTTGTGGTGGTGCTCGTCACACCGCTTTCCATCTTTGCGGCCGGCGCCATCGCCAAGCTCTCAAATAAGAGCTTTACGGCCCAACAGCGCATCCAGGGCCAGCTCGGCGGCCATATCGAGGGGTATGTGGGCGAGCAAAAGCTCGTGGACGCGTTTGCCTACGGCCCGAGCGCTCAGCAGCGCTTCGACGCCCTCAACGCTGAGCTCTACACCGCAGGCGAGCGCGCGCAGTTTATGGGCTCGCTTTCCAACCCCGGTACGCGCTTTATCAATAACATCATCTACGCCGTGGTTGCCGTCATCGGCTGCGTGGGCGTGATCACGGGCGTGCCCGCGGCGCTCACGGTGGGCGGCGTGCAGATCTTCCTGTCCTATGCCAACCAGTACACTAAGCCGTTCAACGAGGTCACCAACGTCATTACGCAAATCCAGACGGCGTATGCCTCGGCGCGTCGTATGTTTGCGCTGCTCGACGCCAGCGAGCAAGAGCCCGATGCGCCAGATGCCGTGGAGCTTGCCGCCCCGCAGGGCGAGGTGGCCTTTGAGCATGTGGACTTTAGCTATGTGCCCGACCGCAAGCTGCTGCAGGATATCTGCATCGAGGCCAAGCCCGGCATGCGCTTTGCCCTGGTCGGTCCCACGGGCTGCGGCAAGACGACGCTCATCAACCTGCTGCTGCGTTTTTACGATATCGATGCCGGCCGCATCTCGGTAGACGGGCGTTCGTCGCGCGACTACACGCGCTCGAGCCTGCGTCGCGCCTTTGGCATGGTGCTGCAGGACACCTGGCTGTTCGAGGGCACGGTGGCGGAAAACATCGCTTACGGTTGCCCAGATGCCACGCGCGAGCAGGTTATCGAGGCGGCCAAGCGCGCGCACGCGCACAAGTTTATCGTGCAGCTGCCAGGCGGCTACGATACGGTAATCGGCGAGGACGGCGGCACGTTTAGCCAGGGTCAAAAACAACTGCTGTGCATCGCGCGCGTCATGCTCACCGATCCGGCGATTCTGCTGCTGGACGAGGCAACGTCGAGCATCGATACGCGTACCGAGCTGCAGGTGCAGGCGGCATTCGACGAGCTCATGGCTGGCCGCACGAGCT
>OOBJ01001884.1_pt1 | contig 11922 bp, 10 predicted proteins | sample 1671331 | NCBI WGS metagenome assembly OOBJ01 (sample SAMN06348145, study PRJEB24527) | human gut metagenome | biome: human gut; feature: ankylosing spondylitis patient; material: feces | host: Homo sapiens | place: China | collected 2015-10 | reverse complement strand
GACACTCTCCACATGGCTTGTAAATGGAAAACAATCATACGGTGTTGCGCGCTTCACTATATATCCATGCTTTGTGAGATACTTTAAATCCCTCGCCAGTGTTTCCGGACCACATGACACATACACCACCTTCTTTGGCGCCAGCTTGACAACCGATGATAAAAACGCCTCGTCGCTGCCGGTTCTTGGAGGATCCATTATGACAACATCAGCTTTCTCACCCTTTTGTGCCATCTCGACCATGAATTTTCCGGCATCGTCATTGTAGAAGCGGATGTTTCTGATGTCGTTACGCTTTGCATTGGTAACTGCATCGCGGATTGCATCACGGTTTAGCTCGACTCCGATGACTTCACCTGCATTTTTCGCTGCTATGATGCCTATGGTTCCGGTGCCGCAATATGCATCGATTACACGCTCCTTGCCGGTGAGGTGTGCCTCATGAATGGCTTTTTCGTATAAAAGCTCCGTCTGTACCGGATTCACCTGATAAAACGAGCCTGGTGAGATGCGGAAGATGCAGCCGCACAGCTTATCCTCTATGAAGCCCTTGCCATAAAGCGTGATGTTTCTGTCTCCGAGCACCCTGCTTGTCTTTTTATCATTCACGTTGAGCACCACTGTCGTGATATTGGGATGCTTTTTCCTGAGTGCTTTTACGAAATTGTTCTTCGATGGAAGTATTGGCGATGCCAGGACAAGCACTACCATTATCTGCCCTGTTGCATAACCCTTTCTTACAAGCACATGTCTGAGAAGGCCATAGCCGGTGTCCTCATCATAGGTCTTTATCCTGAATGAGCGGAGCATATCCTTTATGTCCCTTATTATCTCATCTGACTCCTGATCTTCTATCATGCAGCTTTCGATATCCACCACATCATGTGTGTTTTTCCTGTAGGCTCCCGCCACAATCTGACCGCGCCTCGTGCAGTCAAAGGCTGCATGAACCTTGTGACGATAATAGAGCGGATTTTTCATGCCGACAATTGGCTCCACAAAGCAAAAAGGCTTTAGCAGCTTTTTCATGTATGCCTGCTTGGTTTTTAACTGTTCCTTATATTCTACGCCCTGATAGTCGCAGCCTCCACATTTCTTCGCATACGGACATACGTTATCGCTTTTTGCCCGGCTGCTTTTTTCCCTTACCCTCTCCTGTCCTGCAGGGTTTTTGTATTTTTTCTCATTGTGCATGTTACGCGTGGTTTTTTCCCTGTAATTGCCTTGATTTCCCGCCATATCTGCGCTCCTTAAAATCAGCTGTGCTGATTACTTGCCGTATGTATTATATAAATACACATGATTATCTATACAGTGCCATCCGCTTGAAGCGCCTGCTGTCACACATATATATGTCTTTCCGCTTGCTGCCTTCTCATAGCTGACCGCACAGTTGCCGGACTGATTTACAAAGCCTGTCTTTGCACCGATTACCTCGCCACTTGTCATCCTGTCCTCTATTCGGCGCAGGAACAGATTTGATATGTTCAGGTTCTCCGGATGCTGCGGTGTTGCAGCCGTGCTATATGTATGATTTGAAAGTACTGTTTTACAAATATCGTCCTGCATCGCTGCCTGCATGATGACCGCTATATCATAGGCTGTGCTGTAATTGTTCTCATCATATATGCCGACAGGGTTTGCAAAATGTGTGGTCTGGCCTATACCAAGCTCTGCTGCCTTCTGGTTCATCATATCGACAAATGCTTCCATGGAGCCTGCTGTATAAACCGCAAGCTGATATGCCGATTCTCCACCTGATGGCAGGATGGTTCCGTTAAACACATCGCGAAGAGGCACCTGCTCACCGTCTAAAAAGCCTGTTGTACTGCAATCATGCACATATGAATAATCTGTGGCTTCTCTTGTAATTGTAACAACCTCGTTGAGCTTGTTTTCTATCACCGCCTGCCTGTCTATTTCGGTGTTTTCATTCTCCGCTGCAGCAATTGCATTTTTCTCAGCCTGCTCTGCTGCTACAAGCACTGTCATAACCTTTGTCATGGAAGCCGGATACATTTTCTCATGAGCATTTTTTCCCGCAACAACTGTGCCGTCCTGCTCATCAATCACTACGGCATAAGAGCTCTCAAGCTCATCTCCGATTGCTGCTGTAGCATCAGACTCCTTTGGTGCAAAGAGCTCCTTTGCTTCCTCTGTCTCACTTACCTGCTCAGTCACACCGGTCACATTTTCTGTGGCCGTTCCTGTGTCTTTTGCCTTATTACTGTCTTTTTTTGTTTTATTAAAGCACGATATAACTATTATAATCGCTATAACGACTATCACAGCCACTATTCCTACAAGCTTAATCTGTGAAGTTCTTGTATTTTGTCTGCGGCGTCTGTAATTTTTTCTACTATTATTTCTCATATCCAATCCCTGTCCCGTTGTAACTATTCATCCCACGCACATTCGCAAAACCACACTATACTTGTGCTTTTTTGTTCTCAGTGATTCTGAATAATCTCATTTCATTTTTATACTGTAACCTGTTAAGTATACTCCCTATCCGGAAGCTGTGCAATAATTATCGCAATAAACATGAGCACGCATCCAAAAATTTCTCTGCCACCTAGCATCTGGTCCAGCAGAATCCATCCTGCAATCACAGAAACCACCGACTCAAGACTCATCGCTACCGATGCCACCGCCGGATTTAAGCCCTTTTGTCCGACAATCTGCAGCGTATAGCCCACTCCGCTTGAGAAAATACCGGCATAGAGAATCGGAATCCATGCATCCCAGGTGCAAAGCGACTGTGCCCACTGCGCTATACCGCCTGTAGACGGTCCCATATCTGTAAAAATCATCACTATACATGAGCCAAGTCCGGTGACAAAAAACTCAATGCATGAAAGTCTGACCGCATCTACCTGTGATACAAAATGGTCAATCACAAGTATCTGTATCGCAAAGCACAATGCCCCTGCCAACAGGAGCAAATCCGAGCCACTAAGTGAAAATGTCCCATTCATGCACAGAAAATACATGCCTACCAGTGCAATAAATACACCTATCCATATTTTGACTCCGCATTTTCTTTTGAGGAAAATCCCCAGTATAGGCACCATAAGTATATATGTAGCTGTAAGAAATCCTGCCTTGCCGGATTCTGCGCCCATGCTGATTCCAAGCTGCTGCAGGTTGCTCGCAAAGAAAAGTGCTATTCCACAGCAGCTTCCGGCTATCCAAAGCTCTTTCTTTTGCTTTTTGCTTTCAGGTCTGTTTACCGTCAGCTCTTTCTCATCCAGTATTTTTATTACCGGCAGAAGGCAGAGCGCACCAATAAGGAAGCGGATACCGTTGAATGAAAATGCTCCAACTGCATCCCCTCCCTTTGACTGCGCTACAAAGGCTATTCCCCAGACTATATCTGCCAAAAACAAAATAAAGACATGTCTTGTCTTTGAGGCTGTATTCATTATAATGGTTCCTCCGTGTTATTAAATCTATTTAAGGTTACCGTTTGCCATTGTCTCCGGTAACCTTAGTAATCCGTCTTATTTGACAAAATCAGAGATATTATATCACCGTCTACCTTAAATTGCATACTTAAATATGCTGTTACATTTCGTTTGTATATGAAATTATACAAAAAAGGCGGCAAACACCCTCTTTGGGTATTCGCCGCCTGTCTTTATATCTTATTGCGTAACACTATTATTTACGCTATTCTGCCAGCTTAAAATGCTTTATCTCTCCGTTTCCTGCCACATAGAAATCATTATCCTTGTAAATGCCTCTGTAGCCTTCTGTATTTTTATAGGTCAGTGCCTGCTGCTCCAAAAGACTAAAGCCGTTTTCACTATCATACGAAAACAGATAGTAGTCATTCGCAGTAAATCCTATCAGATTTTTCTCCGGGTCAGCAAGAATAGCCTTGTAGTTGTATACAAACTCATTACTCCAGCTCTCAGAACTGTCGATAAGCTTCTGGTTCACCTCAACCGGCTTTGTCGGATCACTCACATCAAACATAGTAAGCTTTATCTTACTCTGCTGCGAATCACCATAGCCTATTCCAAGTACGTGCGTATCATCCCACATATGCAGATATTCAGAAAATCCACTCACCTCAAGCTCTCCCAAAAGCTTTGGTGCTGTCGGATTAGATATGTCTGCTACAAAAAGAGGATCCGTCTGCCTGTATGTGATGAAATATACGTATTTTCCAACGAAGCGGGCTGCGTATATACTCTCCCCGCGTGCAATCTCGTTTATCACACCGACCTCATTCATATCCTTATCCAGCACATGAAGCGAATTGACAGGCTGGCTGCCGGTATTTGAGGTTGGAAGCACATACAGATACCCTCCCTGCTCATTTATTGCAAATTTATCGTTAAGATAACCATTCACTGAAGTCGTCTCCCCGGTCTTCATCACTCCATCCTCAAACGAAATTTTGCTGATTTTGGTAAGCTCACGGCTTGCACTCCAATCAGAATGATACAGATACATAGCATTGCTAGAAACGTACACCTCTCCGCTATTATTCATAATGCATTTTGCATCTATCGTCTTATCAGGTTGATCCACATCAAAGCTCGAAATAACTGTGCCTGAGTATGTATCCTCTCCTATATAGAAGCAGTCATAGCTTATCACTTTGCCATTTACCTGAGGCACCCATTTCTCCAGATTATCCTCCTGCAGCGCCACATTTCTATTCATATCGGAGGTCTTTATATATGTGTCTGAAAAAACATACACCGTATTGCCGATTTTGCGCGATGTATTGTAAAATCCATCCTGACGCGCTTTACCTATAAGCACCGGTTTCGTCGGGTCAGCTATATCATAGCTATAGCATATAGTCTCATCCTTATCGCCTGCGTGGTTTGATATAATAAGCATCTTTCCGTCACTGATATAAAGCTCCTCTACAGTATCTGACGGTACCTCAAAATCAGGACGAAACAACGTCTCTTCCCCAGGCTTTCCCTTTGAAATATCCGTAATGGATATCTGACCATCCTCGACCATGTAAATGTATTTTCCGTCCGTCTTTACCACATCACTCTCATCAACGCCCTCTGTCATCACGTTGGTTGTTGAATACTCTGTATTGGCTGCCGACTCCTGTTTATTTGTAGACGATGCATCAGACATAATGCCTGTTGCATCCGCACTCTCCAACAGCTCTCCAAATGCGGTATCCCTTATGGAAGCCTCTGCTTTTTTTACCACATCATACAATTTTCCGTAATCAGAGGCCGCTTCATAATCCCCAAGCTTTGCACCGCTCTTTATCCCTGCATAGACATTATTCTGTGCATTATTCTGTGAAATCACATTTGCAGTTTTTGTTTCCAGCTCATCTATACGGTTATTAAGCCGCACAACCTCCGTGCCTAAGACTGCAACAACAAGGACTGCCGCCACTGTGGCAAGCGCTTTTGCTGTCCGTGCAAATTTTTTGTGCTTTTTCCTGTTTTTGTCTTCTTTTCCGCCGTGATGGGTTTCATGATTTTTTACATAAATTTCATCACTGTACCCGGCCGATTCTCCGGTCGGCTGCGCTTCTTCAATTATTTGGTCATCGATGTAATTTAAACCATCAAATAAATCCTTTTTCGTCATAGATATACGCCCTCCTCATCCAGATATTTTTTAAGCTCTGCCCTTATCCGAAACAGTGTGGTCTTTACGCTGCTTTTGCTCCTGCCGCTCATATCTGCCAGCTCATCAATCGTCATGCCATACCAGTAGCGTCTCACGAAAAGCACTCTCTTTTCCGTCTCCAGTCCGTTCAGAAAATCCGATAAACACCTTCCAATGTCCGACAGCTCGCCCTCGTATTTTGCATTGCTGTCTGCAAGGCACTCCTCAAGCTCATCAAGCATACAGTTCATGTTGGAATTTCTCTTTGAAGCATTATTCCAGTCAATCCTGTCGCAGACGATATTGCGGCATACCCTGTAAAGCCAGGAAAGGAAACGCATAGGACGCTCCGGTGGTATCTTGTTCCATGCTGCTATGTATGTGTCATTTACGCATTCCAGCGCATCCTCATGTGCTACCATAGTGTCTGCAAACCGGGTAAGCTTCGCTCCGTACATCTGCGAGGTCGCACTGACAGCCTGCTGGTTGCGCTCAAAATACATATCAAGTATCTGTTCCTGTGTGTACATTTTCCGCAAACCTCCCTTCTATATATTATGTAGGATTTTGTTTGGTGGGGGTTACATTTCATCATTAATTCGCAACTGTGAAGGTACTGAACAGTTACGATTTTTTATATAATAGCACATAAAAATAAGCCATGTTCTCCCCGCAGCGGTGGTAACATGGCTTATTAAAGATAAATATATTTTGTTCTCATACCTCAAATAGAATTTCAATCAAGGTATTAATCCGGTTATTTGCAGGAACGATTTATTAGAATGCCGCTCTGTAAATCTCCACAATATCGTCCTTGCTAAGCGGTACAAACGATCCCTTTGAACCCTCGCAGGCCTTCTTTGCCATCACCTCAAAGTTCCTGTCGTCTGTGATTCCCACAGCTCTTAGATTTGCCGGAATGCCCATTGTCTCAAAGAAGAATTTCTTCAGTGCATCAATGCCTGCGTGTGCAAGTGCATAGTCATCATCACCGGAAAGTCCCCAGACATTTTTTGCAAACTCCACAAACATCGGAAGTGTATCGTCATTTAGTATGTGCTCCATCCACGCCGGTGTGAGTATTGCAAGTCCCTCTCCGTGAGTAATATCATAGAAAGCGCTCAGCTCATGCTCCATAGGATGTACGCACCATGCCGGTGAACAGCCATCGCCCACAACACCGTTGATTGCATGTGTGCCTGCCCACATCAGGTTGGCTCTGGCCTCGTAGTTGTCAGGCTGTGCGAGAGCAACCGGTCCATTTTTAATCATTGTACGTAACAACCCCTCCGCCATAAATTTCTGGCAGTCAGCATTCTCCATAGAGAAATAATTCTCCATTGTATGGCTCATCATGTCTGCGGTTCCTGCTGCGGTCTGTTTTTTTGATACTGAAAAAGTATATTCAGGATTTAATATTGACATAGTTGGCACCATATACGGCGATCCTGTTCCCCATTTTTCATTTTTAGACATATCAGAGATAACAGCAAAAGGATCCATCTCTGTTCCTGTTGCGGAAAGAGTAAGCACATCAAATATCGGAAGTGCCGCCTTGACCTTTGAGCCATCAAGCACCAGATCCCATGCATCACCGTCATACTTTGCACCTGCTGCAACAACCTTTGAGCAATCAATTGTACTGCCGCCTCCTATTGCAAGCACCATGTCGATACCCTCATTTTTACAGATTTCAACACCCTTTCTGACTGTCTCAATCTTTGGGTTTGGCTCCACTCCGCTAAGCTCAAACACGGTCAGCCCCGCATCCTTAAGGATCTTCATTGCGGTATCGTAGAGACCGTTTTTCTTTATAGAGCCGCCTCCGTACACTAAAAGCACCTTGCTGCCATATGCCTTAAGCTCTGATAAGCTCGAAATGGTATCCTTTCCGAAATGAATTTTTGTTGGAATGTTAAATGTGAAATTGTACATATATAATACCTCCTGCTAAATAATAATATTTTTTAATCTCTCCAAATCATCTGAATCAGGATGTGATAAAGCCTTGTCAAAATTTTCAATCAGCGCATCAATATTATCCGGATGCTCCGGGTTTTCTTTCATTTTCACATAGCGCTCCCTCACAGACTGTGGCATTTTGCCCTGACACATATACTCTCCTACAATAGTGTTGCTTGAATCAATGGCGCTTTTAACATTGCCAAGAATCTTTTGAAAATATGCATCACTTCCTCCAAAACCGGCTGTTCCGAACAGAAATATCTTTTTATTTTTCAATTTAGATAAGAAATCTAATATATCGCTATCCGCATTTCCCTTATCCGTCCAAAATCCAATGTATAGCAATTCGGATTCTATCCCCTGCGCATCAGCCGTGCCAAAATAATCACAGCTCTCCTTTGGCAGGATTTCATGAATTTTATCAGCCAGCTTACGTGTGTTGCCTGTCATACTACTGAATATTATAGAATAATTTTCGTTGTACATGCAATATCCTCCTTTAAATTAAACTAATATTTGGGCATTTACACTTTAAATTCATCTTCATGTTTTTTGAAGAAATTATAAAAATATCGTACATTATCCAAATCACTCCATTTTGTAACATCATACTCTTTCGTATCAAGATTGTATATTTTAGCATTTAATGTTCCAAGCATAAATGGTGAATGCGTTGCAATAATAAACTGGCATTCTAACAACCTTGCCATTTTATTAATTTCCTCTGCTAACATAACCTGATTCGCAGGTGAAAGCGAAACTTCCGGTTCATCCAACAAATATAATGCATCTGGTTGTAAATACTCCTCAAAATATTGCATTGATGTCTCTCCGTTAGAATATTTTTCCTGTGCAAATTTTATATATTCTTCCTGCTTACACCCTTCTTTAGATGCTAAAAATTTTTTTGCTTCAAGTAAAGACATACCTCTCTTAACGTAATCATACTCCATGCCATCTGATAATATCTGCTTTTGTTGTATCTTCTTAATCTCATACAATATATCTTCACTTTTAATATATCGGCTGTTTTCCGGTAATTTATTTATTGTATTTCCATAATCATCTTCCCCCAAAGTATAGAAACATTCTCTGGAAAACGAACCACAGTAATCAACGCTTCCAAATGAATTGCTTGTTGCATATTCTTTCCCTTTTAGTTGTAAGCAGTTGGCTATAATATTTAAAAGTGTTGATTTACCTGAGCCATTGTTCCCATAAAGTACAGTGATAGGTCTAAAAACAAATGGTTCAATATACTTATCCCGGAATACATTGTAGGGATAAATATTAGGATTATTCACTTTTCTTTTACTTAATCTAAAACTACTTAAATATATCATATCTTTTCATTATCCCTTTCCTGATAAAAGAGCTCCAACACCATTATTTCTCGAATATGTGAAAATGAAAGATTACTCACTAATACATCTGGTTTAGTTATGAATTGGTGAGACACTGTCACACTTTTTCCAAAATCTTGTGCAGTATTTATATAACTAATTTTTAAGTATTTTCTTATTTTCAAATGACAAACACATTATATTAAAGATTTTGTTCAATCCGATTTTCCTATCTGTACTCAACGATTTCTTCCAATGGTTTCCTTGGTCTTTTAGCCGGAGCTTCATCGGCAAAGCCAACCGCAACAATTCCTGTCAATCTTATCCTGCTTATATTTTCTTATACTTCTTCTATTCTCAATTTCTCGTATCATAATTTTTCTCTCCATTATGTAGCATCTTATTACTTCCTACATATTTTACTATTTTTCAAATAAGAAGTTAGTAACGCAAAATGAAATATATGACATACTCCCAACTAAGTAATCCATGAAAAATCCATAAACAGTATAACACAAAATAAAAGTGATATGGTGAACTGATTGAATAATAAGGAGATTTCTATACGATGAGAACAATATTTTCAGAATACAATCCCCGGCATAATACGAAACAATGTTCATATAATCCGTCGGATTCGGAATTTCTAAAATAATCCTCAGACAGTTTTTATGTGTTCCGCTGTATATTACTCCTGCGAAAACACCACATTAAATAATATGCTCACTAATTATATCCTGGCAAGCCTATTATTTTCTTTCAACCCTATCTGTCAATAGTTAGCTGATTCTCAAATGTTCGCTAACTGATTCATAAAACTTAAACAATTGAATGTCTTTACAGTCTATTCCTTCATCCAAGTCTTCTGAATATAACAAAATGGTGCTTTTAGAGGTGTTTTTCATGTCTATATGCAAACACAATACATTTATAAAAAAATAATCGAAATAATGAATTTCACATTTTATTACATCTTGATATTCATATTTATTCCCATTAATATAGAAGAAATCTTCATATATCTCATACTCAAATTCCTTTATGAATAATTTCCTTGTTGCTTTTTGATAAATATATGCTATTCCTACAATCATAAATGCATTCATAAAAATAAATGGAAATCCATTTATATTCAAGCACAACCTATTAATTGAATATTCCTCAGCAAATACTGCCAAAATTAACACCAAGAAAAATATAGAAAATCTACCAAATAAGTGCTGTATTTTTATCGTTTCCATATAATACCTCATACTTTTCAATCAACCAAACACTATTCCGCTATTTTTATGAGAATCTCTTCTGTCAATAAAATTGCCAATGCACATTCTATAATCCCATGCCTATATCACCATTCCTCTAAAATCTATTTTCTTTTGTCACGAACGACACTTTCTTGTCATGAACGGCATGTTTTTACCTTGCTTTCTAAAAATATTAAATTGTCATACCATTATGTTTTTTTACAAGAAAACAGTTAAAAACTATCACTTCAATAGGTAACACAGCTAAAATGATATATGAAAAGATACGTGTTATTAATGGTAATACCATAAACATTGACGGATACGACATTCTAATCACTATTTCAATAATAATTAATATCGCTCCCAACAAAATTCTCCCCTTTTTTAACAATATGTCTATTTTACTCAAATTTGTTTCTTCACTGATTTTTCTATAACACCATTCACTTTGAATGATTCCAATTAACATTCCACCGAAAATCACAAATGGATAATATGGATGCTCTCCACTAGCAATTGTTGCCACCACAAAAAATAGATCAATCACACCTGTGATTAAGTGAATTATTTTCCGGCTCCATCCATTCAAGCGAAAAAACAATGTATATTCTCCAATTAAAAGATTAAGTGGAATCAAGATAGTAATAAGTCCTCCCTTTTCCAAATTCAAGTATTCCATAGCACTTACCTCTTGTATAGTATGGATATCTACTTAATTACATCCTCTTTTTGTTTTTCCTATAATTGTGAACATTTATTAAAATAGTTACTATTGTAATCAAATTTATAGACACCAGAAAAAGCATATGTTCCGATACATTTATCTGCTTAACTATCAAAACAACCATTTCCATAACCATCACCATAAACCATAAAACCACTTGTGTTATTAATAATATAAATCTAACTTTTTTATCTTCTACGCGCTTATCTTGCTCCATTATTATCCTCCTATCCGTTTAATAAGGGATTATATTAAAAATATAACCCCTCATATTTTATAAAATGAAATTAACTACAGCCCAAACAGCTCCACCTGAAATCCCAAGTGTTCCTGTAATACATCCCACGACAGCTGCCGCTCCAGCTTTCCTAGCAACCTTTTTAACTGACCATCTTAAAATTTTAGCAGCTAATGCCAATTGTCCATATACAAGCGCTACTGTCAACGTAATAGCACTCGCCGCACAAATACCAATTATAAGCGCTTTATCAACCTTTGAAAGTGCACCTCCCTCTACATAACTCATTTCCTCTTCATCCATTACAGCATAACTGCTTGGGAGCACCAGTGCTCCATCGTAACACATATCCATATATGTGTACCTCCTTTTTCTTTTTTTTATTTTCCTCGACTCTTCCCATGAGTAATCAGACTTCCTTTTATAACTTTTTGTACAAATTGCTTAGAGTAGTTTTGTACAGATACTGAAATAAATATCTTAACATAATAAGTATAGCAAATCAGAAATAAGAAGTCAAACAAAATTGACTGTTGGTCATATTTTCTTCGTATTGCCTTTTTAATAGAATACCGATATAATAGAAATGTTAAATACGTATGAAAAAGGAGATTATACATGGAGGCATATACAAGTTTTGCCGAGGTTTATGATACATTTATGGATAATGTGCCGTATGAAGAATGGGCGGATTATCTGGAAGACAGATTAAAAGAATACGGAGTAAAAGACGGACTGGTTCTGGAACTGGGATGCGGGACCGGAAGTATGACAGAACTCCTGGCTGAAAAAGGGTAT
>OOBJ01001878.1_pt1 | contig 11961 bp, 10 predicted proteins | sample 1671331 | NCBI WGS metagenome assembly OOBJ01 (sample SAMN06348145, study PRJEB24527) | human gut metagenome | biome: human gut; feature: ankylosing spondylitis patient; material: feces | host: Homo sapiens | place: China | collected 2015-10 | reverse complement strand
AGCCTCGTCTGCGGCCAGCGTTAGAAAATGCCTGGCAGGGGAATCCTCCGCAGAGCAGGTCGAAGTCCGGCAGGTCTGCGGGGTCAATTTGGGTTGCGTCCGGATAGTATCGTTCCTCCTTTCCCGGTTCGTAGATCGCTTGGTAGCTGGCATTGGCGTATTTGTCGATCTCACAGTGTCCTACGCACTGGAAACCGCCCGCGCGGGTCAATCCCGTGCGGAAGCCGCCGATGCCGGCGAACATATCAAAATATCGGATCAGGTCATCTCATCTCCTTCCTGCAGGGCAAGCAAAAAGCCGAGGACGCTTTCATCTACATCCCCGGCTCTGCCGCTATCCTGCGCTTCTTCTTTGGTGAGCTGCACTCCCCGCAGCTCCTGCCGGATGGTCTGGCGAACGGCATCCAGCACTTCCTGCTGCCCTTTATACTCACAGACCATGCGGCAGACCGCGGCGGTGCGCTGTCCTGCGGGGATCTCTGTCAGCTTCTTCCACGCCCTGCGCTGTATGGGCGAGGACATGGAAAAGGACAGATTGATCCGCTTTTTGTTACTGCTCATCGTTCTTTGTGAGCCGCTCTGCCAGCCGCTCATAGCCTTTGGCGTTGAGGGACACATCATCAAGGATGACTGGGCGGCAAAGGCCGTCCGCGGCGGATACATTCCGCTTCAGCAGCGCCGCGCCGCCGCCCAGAAAAACAGCAGGCATGGCGCGGGTATCCAGTCCGCTCTCCGTAATGGCGGAGAGCAGGCGATGGACATAGGCGTCTGCCTGCCGGTCAATAATTTTTCTGGCATCCTCGTTGATATGCGCGGCATCGCCGCGCAGCACGCTTTCCATCTGTGCCGCCGTCATAGACAGGCCAAGGCTGCGGCGGATCTGCTCACCAATCTCATCCAGACAGCGGATCATGCCAAGTTCCAGACTGCGGCAGGTCGATGCATTGGGGATACGGTTGTCCAGGCGCATCAGATCCACCGTCCAGCCACCGATATCCGCCACGATCACAGAAGGCTCATCCAGCAGGATGCTCTGGGTCAAAACCGCGGCATAGCCCTGCGGGAACAGGGACACCTTGCGAATGGCGATGGAATATTCCTGTCCCTCATAGCGGAAATTCACCGTTTTCCCATCCCGGAGCAGATAGTCCCGGAATGCGTTTTTCTCCCGCCCGAAGCTGGTGAGGGGCAGTCCGGCCGCCAGATGGATCTCTGCCGCAGGCTCCGCATGACGGAAGGAGAGTTCCTTTGCGATGGCCGCCAGCGTGAGGAGGTAATAATCCTCTGTCTGCGTTTTGTTCTTCTGCAGCGCCTGACGCCCGCTGCCCACCACATAGAATTTTCCGCCGTATTCCAGCACGTCCTTCAGCGTATATGGCTCATGCTCATATGCCACCAGGCCGGAGGGATAAGAGAAATGGGCCGTTTTCATAGCGGCATAGCCGTGGTCGACACCAACAATCATGGATTCGCTCATCTTGCCTCACCTCCACGGCTGCGTTTCTTCTTATTTGATGTCTGGCGCCGGTCATAGTCCTTTCCGGCACGGACAAGGTCCCGGATCTCCTTCAGCTGCGGATTCCAGCGCGTTTGACCATCCCACTCCGGATGCTTCGCGCAGAGCCGGGGCAGATATTTCTTCAGATCCGCCCCCTCTCTGGGAAACTCGATGCCGCCCTTATAGACGATATCCTGTTCCAGCTTCATCAGAAGCGCTTCATATGCGCTCCAATCTGTCTGATCATAGGCGCTTTTGCCGGTGAGCTGCTCATAGGCATAGTCCCCGACATAGCTCAACTGCTCAAAGCAGCAATCGCCGTAGGGAACGACATCCGCAAGGTTGTCCGGGTCTGCCAGCGCGGCAAAATAGACCTCGCGCCCCTGTGCGATGAGCCAGGCGCGGAAGTCGATAAAACCGTCATCGCTGCAGCCGTATTCCTTCATGATCCCTGCCGCGTCCCACAGGCCGTACTTGTCCGCGAGATCTTCATAGGCGTGGATGATATCGTGGAAATTCTGCGCCTGCGCGGGGCCCATAGAAACCAGCCGGTCTTTCAGATAGGCCAGCATGGCGTCCATATCCTGCCCGCAGGCGTTTTTTGCCTCATGGATCAGGTCCCAGAAGGATTCTTTGTTGATCTCTGTGATCGGTTCCTTCACATTCTTCATCTCCTTTCCAATACGTTTTTTGATGTGCGCTGCCGCACCCGCGCAGACCTTTTGATAAAACGCACGATACTCCGGCGTGGTCTTATCCACTTCACCGAGAATCGCCCGCTCATAGGGCGTGCCGGGGACGATCTCCCAGGTAACGGTCCCAAAGTATGCCGCTTCCAGATACCGCAGCAGCGTGTGTCCGTCTGCCATCTCAAACATTCCACGGTTATCCTCATAGGGAAATTCCTCATAGACCTTGAGCCCGGTGACTTCTTCCGCGGCGGCATACAGCGAGAAACCGTCTGTGTCCAGCGTTGGCGCAAGCTGCGCGTACTGTTCCTCCGGGGACAGCATTTCCTCATGCCGCTCCATCTGACCGCTCCTTTCTTACCCAGCCCATAAAGCGCTCTAAAAAGTGAACGCGCCCATGCACCTTCCCGGCAGACACATCCAGCCCATTCATCTGCGCCTGAATGCGGCGCTGGATGGCTTTCAGCTTCTGCGGGTCATTGCAGCAATCTACGATGACATACTCGCCGCCGCTGGTGGAAAGGATTTCCCGCTTGCCGTTCTCGTCCCGGATGCCGGACAGGAGCCGCTGTCCCAGCCGTTTCCGGTAGGCGTCCTGGAGCGCGTCCATATCTCCGCAGACATCGTGCTTTTTCAAGATCTCCGCGATCTCACAGGAAGTAATCTTCGTTTCGGCAGACAGCTTTTGCAAAATCTCCGCCTGCGCGTCAGGCGGGATTCCCGTCCGGCTGGGCGCCATTTTCTTCATTTCCTGCATCGACACACCTCCAATCCGCGGGCAGGATCTTCTGCTCGATGATATCGGCAATGGCAGCGAACACCTGGGCAATCTCACGGGATTCCTTCACGGTGTCCTGGAGTTCCTCCGGGGTCATCCGCGTCCCGTCCGTCCAGCAGCGGACATTTTCCTCGGACGGTGTCAGCAGGACGGCTTTTTCATACGCTTTGCAGAAAAGCGCCGCGATCTTTCCTTTCCGGTCGATCTCGGCATCCTGTTTTTTCAGTTCTTTTTTCGCTTTTTCGTATTCCAGCGCTTCGGCGGCCGCCTGCTCCCGCTGCTCTTCCGGCAGGTCCTGAAGCTGCCGGGTCAGGTCATAACCCTTGTTGATGGAAAGTTCCTTCTTATCCAGAGCCTCCTTGATGACCTCCGGGGCGTTCTCATCGATCTGCATGACCTTGCCCATGGTACGCTCGCCCAGACCGACCGCTTCGGCCAGCTCTTTGCGAGTATCTACCGCGTCAGAACTTTCCGGCAATGTTGCCGAAAGGTCTGTGCGGGTCCCCTGATTTGCTCTGGCCTTGGCTTCAATCTCTGGTTTTAGCTTCAGGGCGATCTTGCCCAGCTCCCACTTTTCCAGATTGCGGCGTCCCTTCTGGGTATCCAACGCCCACTGCTTGGCCTCCAACAGATCCTCAAACGAGAAAACGGCCATCGTGTACGGCAGACCATGCTTTTCACACAGCGCCTGACGGTTGTGTCCATCGATGATGGTCATGTCCTCATTGACGATGATGGGGGAGTAACAGCCGTTTCGCAGCAGATCCTCTTCCAGAGCGGCAGACTGCTCCGCGCTCAAAGGCGGGAGCAGTTCGGCCATCTCCGGCAGGATCACAGGGCTGCGTTCTGCGCTGGTATATGTGATCCCGGTGTTTTTCATCAGGCAGCGACCTCTCCGGTACTCTCATTCTCCAGTGCAGCAGCAGAAGCCTCCGCCTTGCGGGGAGACAGGAACTCCACATCGTTGGCTTTGATGAGAAAGCCGGGCTGGCGCTCCGGCTCATTCTCAAAGGTGATGGTCTCGAAATCACCGAACGCCGCCAGCTTGCAGCCGTTCCAGGCAAACTCGGCGCAGCGCTCGGCCAGAGGACCGCGCACCTTGATGGAGATAAAGTCGGTGAGGCGATTGCCGGACTTATCCTTGTAGCGGCGGTCCGAGGCGATGCGCAGGATGGCATAGGGTTTGCCTGTGGTCTCGTTCATTTTCAGTTCCACATCGTTGGTCAGGTTACCAATGGCAGTGATCTTCAGCATAGTTCAGTTCTCCTTTTTTTGTTTGATATGTTGTTGAATGGGATAGAAAAAGCGGCAGACGCTCCGCTTCGTGCGTCTGCCGCAGTTTTCATGTGAGTCAATAGCCCGTCTTGGGCAGTGTGGGAATGACAGGTTTTCCGTAGACCGTTGTGACCCAACGGCTGATGCCCTGTACCCAGGTGCCGCCATAAGTGCCGCCGACATCGGCTACATTGACGAAGGAACCTGCGGACAGCCCGGTCACCGCCTTGCAGTGAAGGTACGGTTTCTCTACCTGTGCGAAGCCTGCGGGTGCCTGTCCGAACACGAACATGATCTCTGTCACGCGCTCATTGGATGCCAGCTTCAGCGCCGTGGCCGATGCGGCAAGCGTATAGTTCTTCTGCGTAGACAGATTGTCGGCCAGTGTGCGGTGATCGCCGCCGTTGACGCGGTAGACGATCTTATAAGTACCGGGTCTGTTGTAGGTGCCGGTCACTACGGTATCCAACCGCACCTGTGCCGGCAGCGTGTCGCGCCAGTAGAAATTGCTCAGGCTGACATTGGAGGTGTTGGCGATGCCGGAGAACGCATAACGCACCGGCTGTCCGGCCACGATCTCCTTCGGTCCTGTTTTTGTGATAGCTACGCCGGTACTCAGGCTCTTGTCCTCCACCTCAAAGCGCAGGATCTGACCCTCGTATTCCAGATAGGCAGTCAGCTCCTTGTCGTTGATACCATAATGCTCCGGCGCCTTGATCTCTCGCACAAAGTAGCGGGACAGGGGTAGTTGCTTGGAAACAGCCAGTCCTCGGCTGTTAGAGCGAATGGTATCGACCACATTGCCTGCTTTGTCAGTGATCTCAAAGACTGCGCCCTCCAGCAGTGTCTCGGCTGGCAGGCCGTTGGTGGGATTATAGTCGGCAGACTTTTTCACGATCTGGATCTGGCCTGTGATGGGCGTGTTCTTCCATGTGATCGTTGAAGTGCCGCCGTATTCCACATAGAAGGTTTTGACTGTGGTATCCAGCACATAACCGTCCGCCGCCTGGATTTCCCGCACCAGATACTTTCCGTCCGTCAGCGTCTTGTCGATATAGACATAGCCGTTCTGGTCGGAGGTGTACTGGCCGATGAGATTGCCCTTGCTGTCCGAAACGAGGAAGGTCACGCCGTAAATGCCCTTGCCGGTCACGCTGTCGATCTTGTGGATGAGCATGGAGCTGGCCTGTGTGTTCTCAACGGTCAGTGAGGTTGTCTTTCCGGCTTTCACCTCAAAATTGTGGGGTGTCGTATCCAGCAGATAGCCTTTAGCCGCTTTCAGCTCCGTGGCGGTGTACCAGCCGTCCGCAAGCTGCGGGAGCGTGATAACGCCGTTGCTGTCGGTGGTGTAGGTGCCGATGCGCTCACCGTTCATCTTAGCGATCTCAAACTGCACACCCTTGATGCGCTCACCGCTGTCCGCGTCCACCTTGATGATCTGACCGCCGCCAATGGGCGTGTTGGTAAAGGTCAGCGTCTGCGTGTCGTTGCGGTCTACCTTTACGGTCTGCGAGGTGCTGTCCAGCACATAGCCGTCCGGCGCTTTGACCTCCGTTACCACATAAGTATCCGGTTTGAGGTTCACCAGCTTGATCTGGCCGTTGCTGTCCGTGGTGTAAATGCCATTAGAAGTGACGGTACCGCCGTAGTTTCCGACAAACGAACCATCTGAGGTCGTGATCTTGAACTGTGCGCCGGGAAGTGGCTGCTTGGTCACGCTGTCGATCTTGTCGATGATAAGATCGCCGTGTTTGCCGTTGGAAAACTCCACCGTCACCACATCCTGCTCCTTACCGGAGAGATAGACGGTCTGCGGCGTGTCGTCGATCTCATAGCCTGTGGGGGCTTTCGTTTCCTCCACGATATAGGTCCCGGCTTTCAGTCCGGTGATCACGATAGTGCCGTTGGCCGAGGTGGTGTATTCTCCGATGACCGTGCCGCCGGTGCCGGAGGTCCCGCCCAGATAGCGCACACGGAACTTTGCGCCTTGCAGCATGGTGCCGCTGTCTGCGTCCACCTTTTTGATGATGAGCGCTGAAAGGGGCGTGTTTTCAAAGGTCAGCACTTTGCCGGTGCCTGCCTGAATGAAACAGTCCTGCGTGGCCGGGTCTTTGATGGCGTAGCCCGCTGCCGGTTCCACTTCAGTCACACGATACCAGCCGTCGCGCAGCTTGGTGAGTTTGATCTGACCGTTTTCATCGGTGAAATAAGTGCCGAGGTCGTTCAACTCGCCGGTGAAGCTGTTATTGCTGGCATAGGTGATGTGGAACTTTGCGCCCTTGATAGGGTCTTTCGTAACGCTGTCCACCTTGTCGATGGTCAGGGTAGGTTTGGGATAATTGCGGAAACGCACCGTACCCGTTTTATTGGGAACGAGGGTGATGGTCTGCGCCTCGCTGTCCAGCAGATAACCGTCCGGCACACTGGTTTCACGCACCACATACACACCGGGGTCAAGGGCGGTGAGCAGGGCCTCGCCGTTGGCGTCGGTCTTGACGGTGGTGAGCGTGCTGCTGTCCGCCTTGTTGACGGTGAAGGTCACACCAGAGATCGGTGCGCCGGTCACAGCATCAGTCTTTACGATTTTGAGGTTGGGCTTCTTCTCGTTATTCACCACCAGCGTGCTGTCCTTGCCGGGGAACAGCTCCACATGGTATTCCGTGTCATTCAGCACATAGCCGCTGGGCGCTGCGATCTCCTTGACTGAGTACACGCCGGGTTCCAAATCAGAGATAGAGATGCGCCCGTTGGTGTCGGTCACGCGGTCGAGATAGTGGCTGCCGTCCTCGATCTTTGCGATCCTAAAGGTTGCACCGGCGAGATAGGTGTCGTTCTCCGCGTCGTATTTCACCACGGACAGGACCGGCTTTTCCGTGTTGGTGAACACGAAACGGGCGTTTTCTCCGGCATTGATCTGGATGATACGCTTATCATCGTCCATCAGATAGCCATTCGGCGCGGTGATCTCCTCCACGGTGTACGCGCCCGGCTCCAGTGCAGTCAGGTCGATCTCGCCGTTCTTGTCGGTCACATATTCCTTGGAGAAGGTGCCGCCCACCAGAGAAATGCGGAACTTGACATTGGTCAGCGGCTCCATCGTGCGGCTGTCCACCTTGATGATGTGGATACCGGGCTTGACGGTGTTGAAGAAGGTCAGCGTTTTGATACCGCCGCCTGCGGTCAATTCGATCTGCTGCGGCGTGCTGTCCAGCACATAGCCTGCACTGGTGGAAACCTCTTTCACCAGATAGGTTCCCGGCTGGAGGTCGGTCAGACGGATCTGTCCCATCTCGTCCGTGGAGAACGAGCCGATGAGGACAGTATCGCGGGTAACTTCAAAGGTCACATCGGGCAGAACTTCATGGGTCTGCTCATCATACTTGGTGATAATAAGACCCGGCTTTGCCTGATTTTTCAGTACGAAGCTGGTTTCTGTACCGGAAGTCACATTGACAGTATAGGTCTGGTCGTCCTTGACGAAACCGCTGGGTGCAGACACCTCGCGCACCTGATATGCACCGGGTTTCAGCTTGTCGAAGTACACGCTGCCGCCGAGGTCGGTGGTGCCGGTCTGGGTGACGCCGCTTTCGATGTGCTTGATCTCCACAGTCGCACCGGCGAGAGAAGCGCCGCTGTCCGCGTCGATCTTGTCCACGCGCAGATTGCCGTAGGGTGCATTTTCAAAGGTGACAGTCGCGGTATTGCCGTAGTCCACGGAAACGGTCTTGGTGGTTTCCGTGCCCAGCAGGTGCCACTTGGGCGCTGCTTTCTCTGTAATAACATACTGGCCGGAGAGGGTCAGCGGAATAATGATCTTGCCGCTGGTATCCGTAACAAAACTGCCCAGAACAGTTCCGTCAGGAGCTTTTACCTCGAAAGTTGCGCCGGAAAGGGGCGTATTCGTTCCGGTTTCTACCTTTTGGATGATAAGGGTGGTTTCCGTAGGTGTTTCCGGTTCGTCCGGGGTGTCAGACGGAGTAGAAGAATAGCGGCTGAAAGTAGACTGGCGGATTTCCGTCGTGGGGTCGGTATCGCACATATAGCGCTGAAGTGTACCATATTTGCTGGTTTCCGCACACAGGGCATAGTGGATGGCGTACTTATAGACATTGGCGTGGAGCGACATCTGCACAGAGCCGGTCTGGTCGGCTACGCTGTCCTTGGGGTACAGCACCTTGAACTGACCGGCATAGCTGGCCCCGTTGGACGCGGTCCTGATCTTAGTGATGTCGTTGTTGTTCATGTCTACGATGCGGGTGCCCTCCGGCACTTCATCGGGCATGGTAAATCCGATGTCGATGTCATAGTCGCAAACCCATGTTTCCGAATCCGCTGTGAACACCTGCTGCAAGTATTCCTTGCCGTCTATGGTGACGGGATAGGCCGAATCTTTATCGGCTGTCACCGTGATGGTAGGCTGCGGCACACGGTTCCACCAGATACCGCGTTTGTAGATGTCCTTTGCCGCCGCCAGCAGTTTTTCACCGCGTTCCTTCTCCACACCGGACAGGGACGGGTTGACCGTCAGCCGGTCAATGCTCCAGCCGTCGATGAGATAGCACCAGAGCGCCATCTTCGTGGCGTAGTACGCCTGATACTTATTGTCCAGCTTGAGTTCAGACAGACCGCGATGCGGGTAGCCATTGGCGATGATGCCGACGATCTTCGGGTCGTTGCTGGCTTCGTTTGCAATATATTTGATGCTCGTGCCGGGACTGACCGTCTGCGGCACACCCTTTGTTGTAGGGTTGATGCAGTAGGCGGGAATCTCCTTGATCGCGCCGCTGGCCGACTTGAAATTGAAGTAGGTATAGGACTGGGAACGGACAACGCCGTTCATGCTGAGGTAGGACATTTTGTAGCCGCCGTTGGTGATGTTCACCTCACCCAGCGCTCCGGCAATGGTGCTGCTGGCGGCAAGTGCGGTGGTCGGGAGCATCCCAAGCGCCATCACCAGCACAAGGAACATGGAAATCAATCGTTTTTTCAAGGTCACACCTCCAATTTATTGTGCTGCCGCTCGGACCATCCATCGGTACGAGGGCTGATCCATGACACAGGTGTACAGAGTCAGGCAGTTCTCATCAGAAGCAGAGGTTCCGCTGGTATCGGTGTACAGCACCTTGGAAACACTGCGGACCGTGTAGCTTCTGGTGCCGAGCTTCGTCGTATAGGTGATGATGTTTCCTGTTTTCAGCGTATGGATCTTGCCGAAATGATTGGCAACGCCTCGGTTATGCCCCGCAAGGCAGACATTTCCGTCCCATACGCTCGTTTCTGAGAAGTGTCCCGCCCCTTTCCGCAGTGCGGCACTGTCTGTGCCCTGGTAGACCTTGACATTCAGACCGATGGATGGAATGCTCAAAGTTCCCAGATAATCGCTGTTGTAGTAGAGGTTTGGCGTGACCGCCGTAAAGGATGTACCGGTCCAACGATCCGCAGTCGAGTCAACCGTCGGATAACTCACTTCGCTGCTATCCGTTTTGACTGAGCTGATCAGTCCGCCGGACATTGCACCGGGGAGCAGGTTCGGCGTCAACCGGCAGATAGCTGGTGGCCGTTCCAAAACCGGGCGGGATCAGGGCGGTGTTTTTTCCGCGATCCACATTGTTCGATTCCTGCTCGTACACAGTTCCTTCACTGGTGGGCGTGCCGAACAGATAGTCCTCCGGCGCATCTACGGTGTATTCCAATGCGCTGGCCTGTCCAACACACAGAGTACAGAGAGCCGCAGCCGCGATCAGGCCGCAAAATTTCATTTTCACGATTCGTCCCCCTTTCTTTTTTTCTTTTTGATCCGTGTTGCCGCTCCGCCGAGCATTGCTCCCAGCAGTGCCGCACCGCCAAGCACAATGGGCAGGCGGTGATCCGTTTCTTCCACCGGCTGTTCCCCTTCCAGAGGCATACTGTCAAAGATCGCTGTGTAAACGACAGTATCACAGCTTGTTTTTGTGACCCTGCCGGAGTAATCCGCAGTGACCGTGTAACCGGTCACATACTGACTGCTGCTTTCGCCGGTGTACTGTGCGGTAGCACAGTAGCGCACCACGGCTTCGTCTGCTTCGGTTTGGTAAGCGCTGTCCCACCGGACATCTGCCAGCGTGAGGGTATGGCCATTGTCCTGAATCGTCTTGGGGATCAGAGCTACATCGGCATCCGACAAATTGGGATAGGTGCGCGTCGCTGAGAGGGTGCGTTTCTTTGTACCATACCCGTCCGCAGTTACCTTGACGCTGGTATGATCCAGTGTCAGAACTCCGGTATGACCATCCTCTGTGGTGACCTCTTTCTGCGCGTCCAGTCTCTGGAGGATCTGCTCCATCTCTTTGGTATCGCTGGACAGCTTGACCGTTTCGCTGTGTTCTTTCGTATCTACGCCGATCTTATCCTCTTTCGTCATGTCCAAAAGGTAATACCGTCTGCCGTCGCGCTCAAAGTCTGCGACAGGGAGTTTTTGCGGGTCATCCGAAACGCTCAGCTGGTAGGTCTTTCGGATCATGGGATTCCCGGCGTCATCTTCGGTCATTTCCACCGAAGTGGGATAATACGAAGACTTATTGTCGGTTTTGGTTGCTGGCTGCTGTGTGGGATCTGCCGCGAAAGCAGTGACAGTCAGCGCTGCCGTCAGCACGAGCATGAGCGCAGTGCTGCGAACAAATTTTCTCGGTCTCATCGTGTTTTCCTCCTTGTTGTTTTTTCCGGCTATTGTGGATCGATCGCGTCATCGCCCCCTTTCCGGTGCTTTCCTTTTTTGCAGGTACTCGTTCCAGTCCTTCCCGCTGCGGGGCTTCTCCTGTGATATCTCATATCCCAGTTCCGCATATTTTTTTCGGAGCTGTTCCGCCGTCTCTTGCCCTGGTTGATCCATATCCAGGCAAAGAACGATCCGCCTGATCTGAGGATTGTTCCGAAGATAGGTTCGCAAGGCGCCATCATACAGCCCGCACAAGGCGACTGCATTGCAGCAGCTTCGGTGGAGGGTGTAATAACTCATAAGGTCGATAGGCGCTTCAAAGACTCGGACTTGGTCGGAAACAGGATCGCAAGGGATAGCGAAGCCGATATCTTTGTCACTGCCGGATACATCTCCACGAAACCCTTTCCCGTCGCGGTCATAGGTGCCGCGCAGGCCTGCATATCTGGCTTGTCCGGCTTGATCTCTGCCAACAAAAACGCAGTTGTGATGGACTGCATCCTCATACAGCGATCCGCTGTTCATAAACTGACGGATTACCTGTGCGGCGATGCCGCGTTTGCGAAGGTAAGCGAATACGCGGCGGTCATCTGCATTGCGCGGTGGCAATGCAAACTCTTTTGGCGGCTCGTCCTGCTTGGTGACTGGTTTTGTTTTGACGGGAGCGTCTCTGGGTCTGCCTTGAAAGGTCAGCAGGTACTCTACTGCCTCCGGAAAAGACTGGTTGCAGAAATGCTGCAGGAAAGTGATCGCGTCGCCGCCGATGCCTTGAGAGTAGCGGAACCAGGTGCGTCGATCCTTGATCCGCAAGCTGTCCATTTCTGCGGTGGTGTAGTACCTGCCGATGCGTTTGACCTGATAACCCAGATGGGTCAGCAGCTCCGGCAGGTCGGTTTCTCTGGCAGTCTGCATTTCTGTGTCTGTGAAGCGTCTTTTGATCTCGCTTGTCATTGTGATGCCCTCCTCTCTGGTGAAACGCAAAAAGCCACCCAGGGCATCCGAGATATTCGGATGCCCTGGGTGGCTT
>OOBJ01001876.1_pt1 | contig 11980 bp, 6 predicted proteins | sample 1671331 | NCBI WGS metagenome assembly OOBJ01 (sample SAMN06348145, study PRJEB24527) | human gut metagenome | biome: human gut; feature: ankylosing spondylitis patient; material: feces | host: Homo sapiens | place: China | collected 2015-10 | reverse complement strand
CGCAATGAAGCACGGAACCGTTGGAAATCCAACGTTCCATCGGCGTGTCGAAAACCGGGAAAATGCGTCCGGAAAGCGCCGATACCATCAGAATAGACCCCGAAAACCACAACCAGGTGAACGCAAAACCAATAGCCGTCGGCGTGTCGAACAGTCGAAAACAAAACAGACGCTCATCGCAATTAATACAAATCGACGCGCATCTAGTTTCGCAAACCAAAATAGCCGACGATGGCAGAAACTACCAACGGCGCCCGCAATGCTTGCCACCGATGCCAGACTTGCCATTCGCACCCCACGGACCGCGGCCTTCGCCATGCAATACACCCAAGTGATGTTTCATGGCGACCAACATGATGTGCGTATCCTCCAAACCGAGGTGACGTTCCGACTTGCTCTCGTCAAGCGCACCCTGGCGTTTGGCGTACGCGTCCAACGTGTTGTTGCCGTATGGGTGCTCATCGTCGGGAATCGACCCCTCATCCCAACGGCGGCTCATCGGCAACGTGTCGATGATCGTGATTTTGCCGGCACGATAGCTTTCCGCATATCCGGCCACGTTCAGCATGAAGAAGCTATGTTCGAAACGAGCGTTGTGCGCTACGTACGGTTGCTGTTCCAATCGCTGCAGCAAACCGATTTGAGCCTCCGGCCACTCATCGAACAGGCGGAAGCCGGACGCACGATCACGTACATCGATACCGGTCAAATCGAGAATCAGCGGATTACCGAGCGTCGCGTTCTCGGCAGGAACGCCGAACGACAGACGCGACTGACCATACGCATCGCCCGTTTCGTAATAACTCTGCTCGTATTGGTATCCAGTAGGTGCGGCAGCAGGGCGAGGGGAAATCATGTTCATATATTCAAAGCCGACGTCGATGATGTACACACGCGCCGGGTCAGTACCGGTGGTTTCGATGTCGATTCCCATGACATTGTCCACATCGCGTCCAGGAAGATAAGCGTCGCGCCAATCCGATTTGCGGTATTCAGCCATCCGGCGCAACTGCGCCGATTCAGCGGATTTCGTTTCCGAACCGTAATCAAACAACGTGGAGCCGCCCGGATTGGTTACTCCACTCAGGTTCGCGCGCGACATGTCATAGTCACTGGCTCGCTTCTGACTTTTCTCTGCGGCACGACGGGCGGCGCGGCCGTTAACGATGTCAGCGGTTCGATCCTGAATATCATCCAACGACACTCCCCCGGAAGCCAAAGCCGAACCGGGCAGCAGCACCGGAACCGTCACGCGCTCACGTCGTTCCTCGGTGACCGTCCATAATCCCATCGCCACGCCAATCTGTCGCAGAACAGCGATTTCGTCGCACAACCGACGGTTCGCGTAAGCAAGCGCGCGCGGCAGCCGATAGGAAGCGATAAGTCGGTCGTAATCCATCATGAACGTGCTGTTGCACTGCGCGATGGTCGGTTCGAGCCGATCTCGAATCGCAAGATCATCTTTCAACAGGGCGTGCAGCTGCGGGGCGGAAAGTTGCGGCGACGAGGAACGCAGCATTGCCAACAAATCAACGCGCTGTCTTGTGGCGGCACCAATGCCGTTACGCAGGTCAAGGGAAGACACCCATCGCCAGTCGATCGGCTGGTTGTCGGCGTCATTCGGCATCGATGCCGACCATTGTTCGATGTCCTGCTTCGCGTCATCCAGCCAGGAAAGATTCATCGTTGATTCGTTCATACCTGCCCATCGTAGCCGATACCCACCTTCAGCGTGTAAGAATGTGCAACAAACCAACGTGCGCATTCCTCTTTGTGAGAACACAACCATGCGAGTTCGAATGACGGTGTTCATTACGAAACCGCGCGCGGATACCTCCGTGCGAAGCGGTTGCCATACGAATTTTCACATAGCGCAAATGTGACCATTTCCCAGCAAAAATCCAGAATCGACTTTCATTTTTGAATCCCGGAACGCAATAAACGTTCCAAATCAACGAAAGGAACTGCAATGTCAGAAACACATTCCACCACTGAAAACAACAATTCGCATTGCTGCGACAACACCTGCGGCAATGCCGACGACCGCGTTGTTCCTGACAGCGTGGAAATCAATCCGCTGTTCGCCCGTCCGAAGGAAGCCCAGGCGTTCTCGAAATTTACCATTCCACAGAAGGGTAGTCTGCCGGAAACCGCCTACCAAGTGGTGCATGACGAGGCCATGCTGGATGGCAACGCGCGACTCAATCTTGCAACTTTTGTGAGCACGTGGATGGACGATCATGCGAACCGCCTGTACATGGAGGCGGCCGACAAGAACATGATCGACAAAGACGAGTACCCGAAAACCGCCGAAGTCGAATCGCGCTGCTGGCACATGCTCGCCGATCTATGGCATGCGCCCGATCCAATGAATGCCATCGGAACCTCCACCATCGGCTCGTCGGAAGCTTGCATGCTGGGCGGACTCGCGTTGAAGCGCCGTTGGAAGGAAGCCCGCGAAAAGGCCGACCTGCCGACCGATCGTCCGAATCTGGTGATGAGCAGCGCCGTGCAGGTGTGCTGGGAGAAGTTCTGCAACTATTTCGACGTGGAACCACGCCATGTGCCGATTTCCGAGGACCACAAAGTGCTCGACGGCCATGATCTCGACAAGTATGTCGATGAGAACACCATCGGCGTGGTGGCCATCATGGGCGTGACCTATACGGGTATGTATGAGCCGGTCGAACAGATCAGCGAAGCACTGGACCGCATCGAGGAGCGCACCGGACTTGATGTGCGCATCCATGTGGACGGCGCTTCGGGAGGTATGATCGCACCATTCATCCAGCCGGACCTCGCATGGGACTTCCGCGTCAAGCGCGTTTACTCCATCAGCACCTCCGGTCACAAGTACGGTCTGGTCTACCCCGGTTTGGGATGGGTCGTATGGCGCGAAACCGCTGACCTGCCGGAAAGCCTTATTTTCAAGGTGAGTTATCTCGGCGGCGAAATGCCGACTTTCGCACTGAACTTCTCCCGTCCGGGCGCACAGGTACTGCTGCAGTACTACATGTTCCTGCGTTTGGGATTCGACGGGTATCGAAGGGTGCAGCAGACTTCGCATGATGTGGCGAAATATCTGTCGGGCGAGATCGAGCAGATGGATGATTTTACGCTGTGGAACGACGGTTCCGACATTCCGGTGTTCGCATGGATGCTCAACGACAAGCCGGATCGCAAGTGGAATCTGTACGATCTGCAGGATCGGCTGCGCATGAAGGGATGGCTGGTGCCGGCTTATCCGATGCCGGTGGATCTGACGCAGGTGACCGTGCAGCGCATTGTGGTGCGTAACGGTTTCAGCCACGATATGGCCGAAGCGTTCATCAAGGATCTGAAGTCGTGTGTGAAATATCTGGACGGACTGCGCTCACCAATGCCAAGCGAGGCTCGTGCATCCGGATTCCACCACTGATATTTCGCGGTCATTCCACGAATTCCATCGTTTCCCGCATTAAGGAAATTCATGTTCATTCCCACAACGATTATGTTTACGAAAGCTGGCTGCAATGACAGTTCATATGAAAAAGCCGCTTGCTGTGGTAGCGCACGATGCAAGCGCAGCTGCACATCCCGGGTCCGCACGTTCCACGACGAACGCTGCGACGGCACCGACAACAACGCCACGCAATCCGTCTGCCGTCGCAGGAAACCGCAATCGTACGGGCATACCTGCGCATGCCGGGGCGAATAGAGGGAACGGCGCTGACGGGCACGGCGCAATCGCAAGCACGGCAACCGTTGCCAATAAAACCGGCAAAACCATGATGACAGTCAGCCAACTGGCGATGTTGACCGTGGTGGCGGTGGCCTCGCTACGCTCTCTGCCGGCCATGGCCGATTATGGTCTCGCTTCCATTCTGCTGTATCTCATTCCGGCGGTCGTTTTCCTGGTGCCGACCGCGCTGGTGGCTGCCGAACTGGCCACCGGCTGGAAAGGTGGCGTGTACGTGTGGGTGCGTGAGGCGTTCGGCAATCGCATCGGATTTCTCGCCATTTGGCTGCAGTGGATTCAGAATGTGGTGTGGTATCCGATACAGATTGCGTTCATCGCCGTCAGCCTGTCGTATGTGTTCGGCATGGGTGGCTTGGGCAATAATGGCGTATATGTGGCCGCGGTGATCATCGTGTTGTATTGGGCAAGCACGATGGTGGCGTTGCGCGGCGGCAATCTGTTCGCCAAGGTCGGGTCGATTTCGGGACTTATCGGCACGCTGTTTCCTGCGTTGCTGCTTATCGTCTTCGGCATTATCTGGCTGGCGATCGGTAAGCCAGTGCAGACCTCCCTGCACGCATCCGCGCTGCTTCCGCCGTGGACGGGCATCGCGTCGATTGTGCTAATCGTATCCAATGTGCTCGCCTACGCGGGTATGGAGGTCAATGCCGTGCATGCCAACGACTTGGAGCATCCGGGACGTCAATTCCCACGCGCCATTGCACTAGCGACCGCGCTGATTCTGCTGGTACTTGTGCTGCCGACTTTGGCAATCGCCTTTGCTGTGCCGCATCGTGAGCTGGGGCTCATCGACGGCATCAATCTGGCGTTCAGGGAGTTCTTCGACCATTTTGGCATGGGTTGGGGCACTCCGGTGATTTCGCTGCTCATCGCGCTAGGCGCGTTCGCTTCCGTGGTGGCTTGGATAGCTGGTCCTTCTCGCGGTTTGCTAGCGGCCGCCCGCACGGGACTGATGCCTCCCGCGCTGCAGAAGCGCAATGCCCACGACGTGCAGGAAGGCATTCTGATTCCGCAAGGCATTATCGTGACCGTGCTGGCGTTGCTGTTCGTGTTGATCCCCAATGGCAACACGGCTTTCGCGACGCTGGTGGATATGGCGACCGCGCTGTATCTGGTGATGTACATGTTGATGTTTGCCGCCGCGATTCGTCTGCGCAACACCCATCCAGAAGTCCGCCGCACGTATCGAGTTCCTGCGATTCGGTTGGTCGCGGGCGTCGGTTTCGTCGCTTCCGCCGCGGCATTCGTGTTGACTTTCGTGAGACCGGCTGGTTTCACCGGTTTGGATAGCGTTTCATATGCGATTCTTGTGGCTGTAGTCGTGCTTGTGCTCGGTTTACCGCCGCTGGTGTTGTATGGAATGCGCAAGCCTGGCTGGGATCTGCGTTCGGATGCCGAGCGGAACACGGATACGTACGATGTGCTAGTGAATCCGGAATACTGAAATATTGGAATATTTGGAATACTCATGTTTCGAACATTCCAATAATCCCGAATATGATGAATGCCTCCCAAGTGTTCGCCTGGGAGGCATTCATCGTTCTTGTCTCGTTCGTTTACGCGATTACAGTTCGAAGCCGAGTTCGGCCGCCGCTTCGGTCGGTACCGGATCCTCGCACCAGAAATCCTCAAGGTTCTCATTGGTGGTCAGGCTTCGGATTTCGGCCTGGTCGATGTACAGTTCACCGCTCAAATGGTCGGTTTCATGCTGGAAGATGCGGGCCGGCCAGCCGTGCAGATGTTCCTCATGCTTGTTGCCGTCCTCATCCTGCCAACGGGCGGTGATGTCAAGCCAACGCTTGCGTACGGCCTGGTAACCGTCGAAGCTCAGGCAGCCTTCGTAGAAGCTGCGGGTTTCGGTGCCGATCGGCTCGTAGCTGGGGTTGATGATGGCGTGGAAGGGGAATTCCGCGGCTTCGCGCGGATCGCCATCGTCGCCTTCGCATACGTGGTCTTCGACGACGGCCAAAGCCAGACCGAGACCGATCTGGGTGGCTGCGAGGCCCACGCCCGGCGCTTCCAGCATGGTGGTGCGCATGGTGTCGATGAGCTTGTCAAGCGTTTTGCGGCTCAACTGGCCATCGTAGGCGATGGTCTGCTGGCGTAATACCGGTTCGCCGGCCTGCACGATCGGCATGATTTTCTCTTTGCCGCCGGTTTTGATGAGCTTTTCGACCTCGCGGTTGAGTTCGAGGTCCACTTTCGAGTTGTGTCCGAACATGGGGCATATCTCCTTGCGGGCTCTTACAGGGCGAGTTCGTCGGCGACGACCTTGGCGAGGCGATCGCACACTTCGTCTGCCTGCTGCTGGGTTTCGGCTTCGGCCATGACGCGCACGAGCGGCTCGGTGCCGGACGGACGCAGCAGCACGCGGCCGGTGTCGCCCAGCAGCTTCTCTTCGCGTTCCACCGCGGCCTGCACCTTGGCGTTGGTCTTGGCGGCCATCTTGTCCACGTTCGGCACGTTGATGAGCGTCTGCGGCAGCTGCGGGAAGTCGGCGGCCAGTTCCTTCAGGCTCTTACCGGATTTGACGACCTCGTTGCACAGGGTGAGCGCGGTCAGGGTGCCGTCGCCGGTGGTGGCGAATTCACGGTTGATCACGTGGCCGGACTGCTCGCCGCCGAGCGAATAATCGCCTCGCAGCATCTCTTCAAGCACGTAACGGTCGCCCACGTTGGTCTGCACGGTCTTGATGCCCATGGAACGCAGGGCCAACTTCAGACCGAGGTTGCTCATCACCGTCACGACGAGGGTGTCATGGTTGAGCTTGCCCGCGTTCTTCTTGGCGCGTGCCAGAATGCCCATGATCTGATCGCCGTTGACCATGTTGCCATCCTCATCCACGGCAAGGCAACGGTCGGCGTCACCATCGAAGGCAACGCCCATGACGGCGCCGGAGGCCTTGACCATGGCCTGCAGCTGCTCAGGATGGGTGGAGCCGGCGTTCTTGTTGATGTTGTAGCCGTCCGGCGACGCGTTGATGACGGTCACGTCGGCGCCGGCGCGGCGCAAGGCTTCCGGAGCGACCACGGACGTGGCGCCGTTCGCGCAATCGGCCACGATCTTCAGGCCCTTCAGCGGCGTCGGCTGCGACTTGTCCGGACCGACCGGCGCGATGGCGGAAACCAGATGGTCGATGTACAGGTTGGTTGCGGTGGCGGTGTCATGGCTGACACGACCCACGCCGGCGCCGGTAGGACGATCCCAATCCTGGCCAAGCACCGCTTCGATCTCGTCTTCCTTGGTGTCGGGCAGCTTGAAGCCGCCGCGGGCGAAGAACTTGATGCCGTTGTCGGGCATCGGATTGTGGGATGCGGAGATCACCGCGCCCATTTCCACGTTGAGCACGGACGTCAGGTATGCGACGCCCGGCGTCGGGATGATGCCGGCGTCGATCACGTCGAAGCCGCCGGCGGACATGCCAGCGGACAATGCGGCGGCGAGGAAATCGCCGGAAACTCGTGTATCACGACCGACCAGCGCACGGCGACGGCTTTCGAATTCGCTCCGCTCGTCATCGCCCAGCACGCGCACCGCGGCGTCACCCAAATCAAGCGCCAGCTGTGCCGTCAAATCCCTATTCGCCAATCCTCGAACGCCGTCGGTTCCGAACATACGTGGCATGAGTCTCAAATCCTCGCTATCTGCAAACGATATTTCCGTGACCTATCGTACTCAACCGTGCCGCCGAAACCAGCAGGTGACGACGCAATCGCATAACACTTCACAATTCAAAGCATTTCACGGCGCGCAATGCCCTTTTCGTGTCGCACGACTTTGATTTCAAGGCGGAAAATCAAGTCGTGCGACAGCACTTGATAAAGAAATACCCCCTAACTATCATTTTCCGTTGAAAATCAGCGAAAAATAAGAGTTAGAGGTTATGAAAGCCAGCACGCTTGTCGCACAACTTTGAAAAATGCCTCCAAAATCAAATTCGTGCGACAGCCTTCGACGCAAAAATGCCCCCTGACCCTTTTTTTCAAGCGAAAACCGAGGATTAGGGGGCATAAATGCCGATATACCCGTCGCATGACTTTGAAAATCGCACCCAAAATCAAAGTCGTGCGACGACATGACGGACTCTAAGCATGAACACTCCGGTCGTTCCGGTTTCCAGACGGAATCATTCCGACCCTTAAACGGAATCATGCCGGCTTGGAGTGTGCGGAACGTTCAGATCGTTCGAATCGCCCCACATACTCCAAGCGCCATCAGAAAAGCGCTATCAGAGCGCGGCGTTGAAGTCGCGCACTTTCAGCGTGCGGTGAGAAGCCTCGACGTTGCCACGCACAATGCGCTGCAAGGCGTTGTCCGCGCCCTTATGGGAGGCGAGCCAGGCGTCGCCCAGCTCCACGAGCTTCGCCGGATCGGCATAGCCCGGATACAGGCCTTCGAGCAGCGCTTCCGCCATGTGGAAGGTCTTGTGCTCCCAAATCCAGTCGGCGACCTCGAAATACTTCTCGGCGTACGGTTCGGCCAAATCGGCGCGCGGGGTGGCCGCAAAGCCACCGGCCACAGCCTCGAGCTGCATGTTGGTCAGCTCGTCGTTGTGCAGGGCCTCGTTCCAAGCCCATGCCTTCGCTTCGGCGGTACCGGCCACGGCGCGTGCGCCATAGGCGAACTCACGGTTCTCAGTGGTTTCGCGCTTGGCCAGTTCGGCGTCGATTCCCGCCTGGTCGATCGCGTTGACGGTGCTCAGCGCGTTGATGATGGTCCAGCGGAAGTTGTTGTCGATTTCCAGACCGTCGAATGCCACGGAACCGTCGAGCAGGCCCTTCGCGTTGGCGACGAACGCCTCGTCGCCCGGCTCGCCGTAGCCCAGGTAGGCGGTGACGAGCTGGAACTGTTCGTCGGAGCCGGCCTTGGCCTGACCCGCCAGCTTGAACAGTTCGGCGGCCACGTGCTTCACGATCTCGGCACGCTCTGCCGGAGCGGTGTAATGCCATGCGGTGGTGCTGACCTGTGCCAGCGCGTAACGGAAGGTGGTGGACTCGTGTTCGGTGGCGAGCGCGGCCAGCGAGGTGTCGATGAACTGTCGTGCCGGCAGTTCGCCGTCGCGGGTCATGTCCCACAGGGCGAGCCAGAGCACGGAACGGGCGAGCGCATCGTCGAAGCGGTACAGGTTGCTTGTCGCGAATGCGAGGCTCTTGTCGTCGAAACGCAGCTTCGTGTAGGTCAAGTCGTCGTCGTTCACCAGGATCAGCGACGGACGTGCCTTGCCGGCGGCAGCATCGACGACCGTCAGTTCGCCGTCGACGTCCAGTTCGAAACGGTCGGTGCGCACGATCTTGCCGGTTTCCGGATCCTCGTTGTAGAAGCCGACGGCGAGACGGTGGGCGCGCAGCACGGGATGCTCGGCCGGAGCGGTCTGGCGCAGGGCGAGACGCTTGATGGTGCCGTCCTCGTTCTCTTCGACTTCGGTGGCGATGGTGTTGATGCCGGATTCCTCAAGCCACTGGGCGCTCCACGCCTTCAGGTCGCGGCCGGAAGTGAGTTCCAGTTCGGCGAGCAGGTCGGCGAGGGTGGCGTTGGAGTAGGCGTGCTTGTTGAGGTAGTTGTTGATGCCCTTGAAGAACTTCTCACGGCCCACGTAGTACACGAGCTGCTTCAGCACGGAGGCGCCCTTGGCGTAGGTGATGCCGTCGAAGTTGACGTAGGTGTCGTTGAGGTCGTTGATCGGGGCGACGATCGGGTGGGTGGTGCTCAGCTGGTCCTGACGCAGCGCCCAGCTCTTTTCGCCGGAGCTGAAGGTTGCCCAGGCGTCCTTCCATTCGGTGGCTTCGGCGGTGGCGAGGGTGGATGTGAACTCGGCGAAGGATTCGTTGAGCCACAGGTCGTTCCACCACTTCATGGTCACGTAGTCGCCGAACCACATGTGGGCGAGCTCGTGCAGCACGGTGACCACACGGCGTTCCGCGTAGGCGTCGGTGACCTTGGATTCGAACACGTACTGGTCGCGGATGGTGACCATGCCGATGTTCTCCATGGCGCCGGCGTTGTACTCCGGCACGTAGATCTGGTCGAACTTGGCGTACGGGTACGGCACGCCCCAGGTCTTGGCGTAGAAGGCGAAGCCCTTCTTGGTGATGTCGAACAGGTAGTCGACGTCCTTGCTGAAGGCCTTGGCGAGCGCCTGGCGGCAGTACATGGCCATCGGCACGGTGCGGCCGTCCTCATTGGCGTATTCGGTGTGCCATTCGGCGTACGGTCCGGCGCAGATGGCGGTGAGGTAGGAGCTCATGGTCGGGGTCGGTTCGAACACCCACAGCTTGGTGGTTTCGGCGGCGTGATCGCCGAGCGTGCCTTCCTCGGTGACGGTTTCGTTGTCGGTCACGGAGGCGGTGGGCATGTTGGACGTGACGATCCAGGATTTGGCTGCGAGCACGGAGAAGTCGAACACGGCCTTCAGATCAGGCTGGTCGAACACGGCGTAGACGCGACGGGCGTCCGGCACTTCGAACTGGGTGTACAGGTAGACGTTGCCGTCGGACGGGTCGACGCTGCGGTGCAGGCCTTCGCCGGTGTTGGAGTACTGGCACATCGCCTTGACGGTGACCTCGTTGTGCTCCTTGAGGCCCTTCAGCTCGATGCGGCTGTCCGCGTATGCTTCGGCCGGGTCGAGGGTTTCGCCGTTGAGGGTGATCTCGCTGACTTCGTTGGCGATGAGGTCAAGGAAGCTTGACTCCCCCGGCTTCGCGTCGAAGGTGATGGTGGTTTCGGAGCCGAAATCCTTGGCTCCGCGGGTCAGGTCAAGCTTGACCGTGTAATGGATTGGCGCGGCGATGATGCTTTTGCGTTCTTCCGCTTCGATTCGGGTGAGGTTTGCTCCTGGCATGTCACTCCTTCTTTCTGGTAACAGAAGGCGGCGCGATCAGTTGTGCCGATCACGTCGCCTTGATTCAATTTTATATAAATTTTATATCTAATTTTCGATTATCCGCATAAACACTATACTTTCAAGTATTTTGAAGTATAGAAAAAACTCATTTTACCACGAATTTACCACGATTGAATGAGCCTTGATATGACCTATAAAATAACACCCAAAAGACATCATTACACCTAAATGGTGTCTTTTTAAAAAGCAGTCAATCCTAAAACTAACTGCTTTGTGTATATGGATATGAAATTGTAAACTAGAAGCTGTTTATTTTTTCTTTTTAGGTTTTGGCGTTGGTAGTTCATCATACATCACATCAAATAACCCCGTCAGAAAATCTTTATTATCAACTTCTTCCACCAATAACATTTCTTTGGCGTTTTCGTATGGAATTTCATAAGTAACTGTCGGCATATAAGAAATTGCAGACTTTGTTGGTTTTACAAGTAACCTATCATCATATATACCGCCAACGATTTTTCCACGATAATAAATAATAAATTCTCCCATCATTGCACGATATGTTATTTCTTGTAATTATGGTAAATTTACGGCTTATTTCGCGGCGTTCAGTCCCATCGCGTCATCCACGTCCTGCGCGATGTCGGCGACGACGGGGACGATCATCGGCTTGCGGTGCAGCTGTCGTGCCACCCAGCCGCCGAGCGTGCGTCGCATGATCTGCTGCAGCTTGTAGGTGTCGCGCGTGCCCTGCATCATCGCGTCCTGCAGCTGCTCGACGATCTGGTGACGGACCTTGTCGAACTCGCTTTCGTCTTCCGCGACCGCGTTGAGGTAGATCTTCGGGCCGGTGATGACATCCGCGGTTTCGGTGTCGACGACCACGAAGCTGGACACGAAGCCTTCGGTGCCGAGGATGCGGCGCTTCTCGAGTTCTTCGTCGGTCAGTTCGCCGACGGAATCGCCATCGACGTAGACGTAGCCGCACGGCACGGAGCCGACGACCGCGGCCTGGCCGTGGTACAGGTCGACGACGTCGCCGTCTTCGGCCAGCACGACGTTCTGCGGATCGACGCCGGTCTTGACGGCGATCATGCCGTTGGCCACCAAGTGGCGGTTTTCGCCGTGGATAGGCATGGCGCACTTCGGCTTGACGATGTTGTACATGTACAGCAGCTCGCCTTCGTTGCAGTGGCCGGAGACGTGCACGGCGGCGTTGTCTCGGTTGACCACGCGGGCTCCGAGCTGCACGAGCTTGTTGATGACCTTGTAGACGCCATGCTCGTTGCCTGGGATCAGGGAGCTGGCGAGGATCACCGTGTCGAACTCGTTGATGGTGATGTCGCGGTGGTTGCCGTCGGCGATGCGGCCGAGCGCGGCCATCGGCTCGCCCTGGG
>OOBJ01001873.1_pt1 | contig 11987 bp, 7 predicted proteins | sample 1671331 | NCBI WGS metagenome assembly OOBJ01 (sample SAMN06348145, study PRJEB24527) | human gut metagenome | biome: human gut; feature: ankylosing spondylitis patient; material: feces | host: Homo sapiens | place: China | collected 2015-10 | reverse complement strand
GATAAGATGTCTCGTTTAACATGATTCTGTTAGCCATAGTGTAAAATCTCCTTCCAATTTTAAAAATACTCCTAAAAAACTCTGCCGATAAATTCTTATAACTTATCTGCCTGACTATATTTTAACAAAGTATTAAACGAGATGTAAGTTACAAACCTGCCAATGTGTAACATCCCGGCTGTAATATATAACCTGCCAGTTACCTATATGTATCCCACCGGTTGCCAATCAGATCTTAGAGCTGTCTGTTATGACCTTCTTAAGCTCTCTTGCTGCCGCACTGATCGGGTGATGTATATCATATACCATACATATATTTCTCTGCGGTATCTCCTCCTCCAGAGCTATCTCTACAATCTCGCGATTTGCTATCGCAGCCTCTGCCATCGGCTTTGGCATAAAGGCAAGACCAAGCTCACTTTTCACAAGTGGCAGTATCTGATCTGTCGTTGCGGTCTCTGTATCAGGCGCAAATTCAAGTCCGTGTGACATAAAAAATCTGTTAAAAAAATGAAATGTCATGGTCTCCCGCCCCAGTCCGATAAGCGGATAATTATGCAGCTCATTTAATGACAGAGTCTGACTTCCGAGCGCAGTAAAGGTGGTACCACCCACGAGAATCTCCTGGAACGAGCCAAGCTTTATCATCTTAAGAGGTGCCTCCACCTCGACAGGTGTGGATACCACCGCAAAATCAATCATGCCGTTTTTTACGGCATTTATAGCCTGTGGGGTGGAGTTATTATATATCTTAAGCCTGATACCCGGATATGCCATGTGAAAAGTCTTTAGCCGGTCAAGCAGATATATGTTTAGAGCTGTCTCACTGGCTCCTATTGATACGCTTCCGTGTGACAGTCCTGTGCTGTCTGACAGCTCCTCCTCCGCAGCAAGTATCTGTGACATCGCTGCAGATACATGCGCGTACAAACGCTCTCCCTCCGGTGTGAGCTGCACACCTCTGTTATTTCTGATAAAAAGTATGCTGTTTATCTGCTGTTCTAAATTGTTCATGGCGCGGGTTACATTTGGCTGGCTGTTTCCGAGCGCCCTCGCAGCCTTTGTGAAATTACAGTATTTTGCAACATAATAAAATATCTTGTAGTACTCAAAATTTATATCCATATTTAAAGCCTCCTTTTTATTATCGTTTTACCGGTCATTTTTTCGATGATACACAGATACTAATGATATAATAATATGATATTTCAATTATATCAATTATACTTTTTACTTATTATAATCATAATTGTATAATCATAAATGCTCAAAAGAGAAATATTGATTATATATATAAGAAAAGGACGTGTTTCAAATGAGTGAAAAGACAATGTTTCCAAGAGAAGACCATACAGAAATGCTGTTTCAGAAGATACTAAACGATCCATGGGCGTGTGACAGGCTTATGGAAACCTTCAATGAAAATCTGGTTTACAACGATGAATTTGATGTATCACTTCCGGCAGAAAAATTTGCTAAAGCTCTCTTCAATGCATATACCAACCGCGATCTTTCCGCACTGCTTATGTGTCTGTGCAACAACACCGTATTTGATTTGCTGCGCAATTCATATATCATACCGTACAGGTTCAATGCCGACGGACATCAAAATCCGATAATCATGACCGATGAGCACGGAAATCCGCTGCCCGAGTATAAACACATATCTCACGACAAGAACTATATACATTTTCATGAGATATACAATGATATGCCAGATAAAAAGGATATCTACTACGCACAGGCTTACCGCTACAGTCACACATATGATTCCGAGCATATGACTCCCACGCAGCAGGTCATTGTAAAGCATGACGGAATACTCTTGATACGAGAGCTTCCCGATACCGTAAAACTCAAGGAGACTGAGGCTGAGGCTTACTCTGCCGTATGGGATCTGATGATACAGATTGAAAAGGAGCTTCCTATGGCATATGTTTTTTACGGTCAGGACTCTCTTGTGGAAAATGACAAGCGGTATGATGAAATTGGTATTTTCCTGCGAAGCTCTCATTTCCTAAAAAATCTTGAAAAACATGTACAAAAGGCCGAGGCGATAATTTATGGCAGATAACAGCTACACAGATATCATGGAAAAAAATCATATGGAAATCCCCTGGCATGATTATGCCAAACAGGATGGAAATATACTCATAGATAAGGCAGGACTGATTGAAAAAGCCTCTGTAATCGGACGTGTCGGACTCATCATGCTCTCCTGCGGCACAGGAGCCTGGCGTGTGAGAACCTCCATGAACCGGCTCTCAAAGGTGCTTGGTGTCACATGTACAGTGGATGTTGGACTTATGTCAATCGAGTTTAACTGTTTTGACGGCACTGACTGTATATCGCAGTCACTCAGCATAGCAAACACAGGTGTAAACACCTCAAAGCTCTATCGCATGGAGCAGTTTGTCGACAATTTTCCTAACGAGGAAGCTCATCTGACCGGCGAAGAAATTCACCGGCGACTTGATGAGATTGAACAGATTCATGCCATTTACTCCCCTGCAAGGCTTGGGCTTGCAGCCGCTATAGCATGCTGTGCCTTCACGTTTTTGCTCGGCGGAGGCCCTATCGAGATGATGCTGGCATTTATAGCAGCCGGCATCGGAAATCTCATACGAACCAAGCTTATAAAACATCATTTTACCTTGTTCCTTAATATAGCGGTATCAATTTCTGCCTCATGCTTCATATATGCGGCACTTTTAAAAATAGCAGAGATGGCTTTCAATGTATCAACCATTCATGAAGCCGGATACATCTGTTCCATGCTCTTTATCATTCCGGGATTTCCGTTTATTACAAGCGGAATCGACCTGGCAAAGCTGGATCTGCGCTCCGGTCTTGAACGCCTTGCCTATGCAATAATAATAGTCATGGTAGCCACGATGTTTGCATGGATTATGGCGCTGCTTCTGCAGCTTAAACCTATGGACTTTGAAGATTTGGATCTGGGCCCCGTACTACATCTAATCCTGAGGCTTATAATGAGCTTCTTCGGTGTGTTTGGATTCTCAATCATGTTCAACAGTCCAGCTCCCATGGCTGCAACAGCCGCACTTATCGGTGCCATAGCAAATTCACTGCGGCTTGAGCTGGTAGACCTGACAGGTATGCCGGCTCCTGCTGCCGCATTTGCCGGAGCTCTCACAGCAGGGCTTCTCGCATCATTTATCAAGGAAAACAACGGATATCCGAGAATATCCCTTACTGTTCCATCCATAGTCATAATGGTTCCGGGACTTTATCTGTATCGGGCTATATACAATTTCGGCATAATGGCACTTTCGGATGCTGTTTCATGGTTTGCATCAGCAATCATGATTATCATTGCACTGCCGCTCGGACTCATCTTTGCAAGAATACTAACTGATAAGACGTTTAGGTATTGCACGTAACAGAATCATACACATTATAAGCAGACTTGTTTTATACCATTCCAATTTCGGACAGCACAAGCTCTGCACCAACATACAAATATTAAACTCAAAAAACAAGGAGGCATTCATCATGCTTACAGCAGTTACAGGAATAAACTGGGGAGACGAAGGAAAGGGTCGTGTCATCGACCTTCTCGCAGAACATGCGGATATCGTAGTCCGCTATCAGGGTGGTAACAATGCCGGACACACAGTAGTTAATAAACAGGGAAAATTTGTCTTAAATCTGCTTCCATCCGGAATACTTCACCCAGATGTAGTATGTGTGCTCGGTGACGGAATGGTTATTGACCTAAACCATCTGTCCAATGAAATTGCACAGATCAGAACACAAGATATATCTGTTTCACCAAAAAACCTGAAATTATCAACAAAAGCCACAATTTCAATGCCGTGGCATAAAATACAGGATGAGCTTGAGGAAGAGCGCCTTTCAAAGTCCGGAGCAGCCTTCGGCTCTACCAAACGCGGTATTGCCTATGCATACAGCGATAAATACCGTAAAAAAACAATCCGTCTCGGTGATTTACTCCACTTAGACGAAGAGAATGTACAGGCCAGACTTAAGACCATGCTTGAAGCTAAAAACCTTGAGCTTGCAGGCTGCTATCATCAGGAGCCTATGTCTCTGTCAGCTCTTTTGTCATGGTGCAGGCAGAAGGCTGCAAAATATGCACCTTATATCACAGATACCGGTGCATTCCTTGAGGATGCACTATCAAAGGGAAAGCGTGTTGTACTTGAAGCACAGCTTGGTGCAATGAGGGATATAGACTATGGTATTTTCCCATATACTTCAAGCTCCTCCACCATCTCAGCTTACGGTCCTATAGGTGCCGGTATCCCCGGTGCCTCATTAGACCATGTGGTCGGTGTACTAAAGGCATACTCTACCTGTGTTGGAGCCGGACCATTTGTCGCAGAAAAAGCTATGAACGGTGAATGGACTGAAATGGTCCGCAAGTATGGGGGCGAATATGGTGCTGCCACTGGAAGACCACGTCGTGTGGGTCCATTTGATGCCGTTGCAAGCCGCTATGGTCTAAAATGCCAGCATGCTGACAAAATCGCACTGACTAAGCTAGATGTCCTGAGCATCATGGATCAGATTCCTGTTATCACAGGATATCAGTATAAAAATGCTGTAACAAACGTCTTTGACCCCACCGAAAATCTCGAAAAATATACCCCGGTAGTCAAAATGCTGCCGGGGTGGAAAACCGATATATCAAATTGCAGGTCATATGATGAGTTGCCTGTAAATGCTAAGCGCTACATAAACTTCCTTGAGGACATGCTAAGACACGAAATACAATTTGTCTCAGTTGGAGCTGAGAGAAATCAATATCTTCTCAATGGTAAGTGGCTGTAATTGCCTTTAACATGCTTTAACCGACCTCTATGCCATTGCCATATTATTTTTCTGATTTACTAAGATATTGTATACACGAATGTGCTGCCACATTTCCTTCTCCGACAGCCTTCGTATACTGGTATGGCCTGCCCGTGCAGTCTCCCGCCGCAAAACAGCCTGCTACATTTGTCTGTTGGGCTCTATCCACCAATATATGTCCGTTTTCTATTTCAAGCTGGGGCATAAGCTTTGATGGTGCGATGGCGTTCCTGAGGCAGAATACTCCGTCTACGCTCTCAGTCTTTCCGCTTCGAAGCGTAATTCCTTCCACAAATGAGTCACCGATTAATGCTATAGGTGCATCCTTTGATATCTTTACATTTTGAAGCTCTATTTCACTGTCATTATAGGCTGGGAAATACAATACCTCTGCCGCAAGATTCGCAAGATATTTTACCTCATGCTCATACTTTTTGTCATTACATATGACAGCTATCCTCTTATCCTTGTAAAACATGCCATCACAGGTGGCACAGTAGCTGAGCCTCTTGCCAAGCAGCTCATCCTCCCTGTCCAGCTGCTTTGCAGACATCACACCCATGCAAAGTATGAGAGTCCTTGCCTCATACATCTCATTGTCTGCAAGCACCATAAAGCCGTTTCCTGCAGGCATGATATTGGTCACAGTCTTTTCTGTTATATCAATTCCCGCAGCTCTCCTATGAGCGTCAAAGCGTTCAAACAGCTCCTGTCCGCTTATCTGTGGAAATCCGGGATAGTTTGTGATTTTCTCTGCCTTTTGCACCTTTTCGCTTAGGTTCTTCGAACCAAACCAAATAAAATCCTTTTTATATGTTTTTAAATTCAGGGCTGCCGACAGTCCGGCAGGACCTGTTCCTATTATTATACTATCATACATGCTATGCTCCTTGTACCAAATGTTTGTATATATTTAGACCTTATATATTGTGGGACACTAAGGTATACATCGAATTGCATGCAAGCATGCATCGATGATATCTTTTGACCCTATAATCATATTATATTATTGCAATGTCACATACAGTGCGCCTTCAATGCTTCGATATACTCCCTTGCATATCGTGAGAGTACCACACCCTTTCTGCTGATAATGCCTATCCTCATATACTCCTCCACATCAAGTGGCTTTGATATAATATTCCTTCCATTCAACTCAGCGGAAATCACTCCTGAGCACACTGTGTAGCCATTTAAGCCAATTATCAGATTAAAAAGTGTAGCTCTGTCTCTGACTCTGATATTCTTTCTGCTGTCAAGAGTGCTGACAAACTCCTCCGAAAAGTACTGTGAATTGTACTCTCCCTGCTCATACGTCAGGTACGGATAGTCCTGCAGATCATCCATCGTGATGCTCTTTTTTGAAGCAAGCGGGTGACTGTCACATATGAATACATGCGGTGTGGCTGTAAAAAGCTCTGTGAACTCGAGTTCATTACGCTTTAGCATCTTTGAAAGCACCTCCGTATTCTTGGAGCTTAGATATATGACTCCCAGCTCACTCTTTAAATTCGTGACATCCTCAATAATTTCGTGAGTCTGCTCCTCCCTGATGGTAAAATCATACTGATATGCATCAAACTCTCTGATTACATCCACAAATGCATTCACCGCAAAGGAATAGTGCTGACACGATACCGCAAAGTGTGGCTTACTCACCACATCATCCTTGTAGATCCCCTCTATGAGATCTACCTGCTCGAGCACCTGTCTGGCATGACCGAGAAATCTCTCACCATCTTCTGATAGTATCACTCCCTTGTTCGTCCTGATGAAAATAACTATCTGCATCTCTTTTTCCAGATCATGTATAGCACTGGTCACTGTGGGCTGCGAGACAAAAAGCTGCTTTGCAGCCTCTGTTATATTGCCGCATTCTGCCACTGTCACCACGTATTTTAATTGTTGCAGAGTCATGTTCATTCTCCTTTTGTTACATATCGAAATATTATTTTACACATTAAATGTCTTACATCGCTTAAGTCATCTCGAAACTATTACTGTAAACCTAGTGTTACTGTATACCGATAATCTTTCTCAGTATCTCACCCAACAGCTTTCCGAGCATAAGCGGAATGACAACAAGCACCACATACCACAGCAGCTTGTCATACCACACCCTGCCATCATTTATCACACAGATAAAGTGCATGGCAACAACTGCCACCGCAAATACAGATGCAAGAAGCTGCAAAAAGCTCGCCACATGGAGCTTATTTGTTACCTTGCCAAGCGTAAATAAAAGCATCGCACCAAATAACATCGCTATATCTGCCTCCCACGGTATCATTTTACTATACGAAAACAGCTTAAACATATCGCAATACTCCATATGCAGCTCAAGAAACAAATCCACTGATGCAATCATGAGAAATACTGCTCCTATCGCCGAAAATACCGCTGCCAGATATACATAATTGTTTCCAATCCTGTGCTGTCTGAGCTTATATTTAAGCATACCCTTTTTCTGCACATACTGTGTACGCAGATAAGAATCTGTCGCAGAGGCAATAGCCCTGTCGCAGTACTCGGCTGCTGTCCTGTATACTTTGGCTCCGGCATCGTTATTTTTAAGGGCAAACTCCACAAGGCTCTCTCCCGCCCTGTTGTTGCCACGCTCCGTCGCAGTAACCAGATACCCTGCACCAAGCTTCTGCTCCTTGCCATCAAAAAAGACAGTGACCAGATACTGTCCGTAATCGGCAAGTGCATCCACATTTCCAAGCTCCACCGCTTTCTTCCACCAAAACACTGCGCGCCCGGGATCTCGGTATGTGCCCTGGCCTCTTTCAAACATATTTGCTGCCATATTCATGGCATCAGCATCTTGCGCCTCTGCCAACGACAGAAACTGACGGAATGCGCCCTCCATATCATTTTGTCTGTATGCCACCATAGCCATATCAAACGCTGTACTTTTCATATTATTCTCCTTGACAGCCTTTGCTGTTATCTTTTTATTATAATATATTTAAAGCAATGATAGCAATATAACTTCTTTCCCAATTTATAGTAAATGCCGCACCCGAAGGTGCGGCATCTAAGAGGTTTATAAAATGTTTAGTTTAAAAGCTGTTTTAGTTGCAAGCTCTCTTCTTGCGATATGTAGCTGCTGTGATTGCTACCATTGCGAGTCCAAGTAAGCATACATATGTAGCTGCTTCATTGTCATCGCCACTCTTTGGAGCTGCTTTTTTAGTGTCATTCTGCTGTTTACCTGCAGTTTTCTTATCAAGAGTAATTGATGTTGCAGAAACCTTTTCCGGTGTTGGATCTGTCTTGCCCGGGTCTTTTGTTTTCTTCACCTCAGTAAGAATGACTGTTCCACCATCCTTTGCTGCCGGAATTGTAACAGCAACTGTTTTATCACTTCCTACAGTATATGTAGCACCGCTGTATAAATCCTTTACCTCTGTTCCTGCTGCTAAGCTAACCGGAACTTTTACTTCTTTTGCGGTATCCTTGATATTCATACCAACATATAAGGTTGTTCCTCCATAGGATCTTGAAACTACATCATAGCCTTCCTCATCAGAACCTGCCACAACTGTTCTGCTTCCTCTTGCAAATACATCTGTGTATGCATTACGGATGCTAAGCAGATTCTTATAATGCTGATATGTGACATTGTCCTTTGTTGCCTTAGAGAAATCCATGTCATATCTATTAGTCTGATATGGATAATTATTTAATCCGCTTAAACCAACTTCTTCACCATAATAGATAACCGGAATACCCTTTGCAGTAAGCTGTAAGGTAGCTGCAACTAACGCTGCTGATGTTGCCTTATCCTCGGTATATTTTTTTCCGTTCATTAAGGAAGCCTTAAATCCATCTTCATCATGACTGCTTAAGAACTGACCTGTCATGTATGCGTTATTAAGTGCTGAATTTCTTGCAGAAAGGAATTTCTCTACAGAAGAAATATTGCCACTTACAAAGCTTGTTGCCTGGTCATTAAAATCGAAATCAAGATCTGCATCCATCTGACCACTACCTAAGGTACTACCATTTGACGCATATCCTGCACCATAATATTCTCCAATCATCTTGAAAGACGGATTTACTTCTGTTGTAGAATTTTTAAGTGCTGCCCATGTTGTACTGTCAACATGCTTTACAGTATCTACACGGAAATAGTCAACACCATAATCCTTCATCCATGATGTCTGCCATTCTACTAATTTTGCCCTGACATCTGCCTTTTCTGTTGCAAAATCCGGCAATCCAGACTGCCATGATTTAATATCGCCTTCACTGACGCTCTTATCCCTAAGCATATCAGCAAATGTTGATTCTGTACCATATCCTGCATGGTTTACAACAATATCAACCATAATACGCATACCACGTTTATGTGCTTCGCTAATCATAGTTTTAAATTCTTCTGTTGTACCCATTGTAGGATTCAATTTTGTAAAATCACTTGCCCAGTATCCATGGTATGCTGCATTATAAGGAACATCTTCTTTACCCTCATCTGTCACAGTTACACCTGCAATATTCTTTACAATTGGTGTAAGCCAGATTGTATTTACTCCTAAATCCTGTAAGTAATCTAACTTAGCTGTTACACCGGCAAAATCTCCACCATGATACAGTCCAGGGTTGTCTCCGTATGTATCTGTACCACTTGCTGTATTGTTAGATTCATTACCATCAAAGAATCGGTCTGTCATCATAAAGTAGACAACAGCTTCATCCCAGTCGAAATCATTTTCATTTTTCTTCACACGGTCTGTAATTTCAACATCAACTGTAGTACTGAATTTATTACCATACTGGTCTGTTACAGTAATTGGTAATGTCTTAGTACCTAATGTTGTATCTACAGTTGCAGAAATTGTAACAGCCTGGAGCTCTGGCTCAATCGGCATCTCACTACTTCCACCAAGTGAAGAAACATCAATACTTGCACTTGCAACTTCAAGTTTCTGAGTATCTGTATCAGCCTGTTTAACCTTAAACTTAACTACATTATTCTCATTGTAGTTAAATGACTTATTCATAACTTCTGCTGTAACTGTTGCATTTAATTTATAGTATTCAAAATATGAGTAATCTGCGTCATTATATTTTTCACTATTTGAATTGAATGCATCTACAACATAATTTCCATTTGCTTTGTAACGATAATGTGTTTTGCCATTTGTTAAACCATTCTTTACATACTCAAAACGCTTTGTTGTATCATTGTATGTCATTGGATACTCTGTTCCGTTTACGTCAACAGATACTTTCATATCCTTTAAGGTGCCATCTACAAATGCATCATCATCACGATAGTAGTATGATACCTGTTGATTTTCTGCATCTACTTCATAGCCAACATTATATGGCATAGCAATTTCCGGCTCACTGCCGGCTTTCATGCTGGCATAGATAACCTTCTGATCAGAAGGGAATGTAACTGAATGGTCTCCACCATCTTTAATCCATGGGTCACCTGTTGAATCTAATGCAATACAAAAATCAACCTTTGTGCAGGATGGTTTTGCTGGGATTGTTACTGTCCATTTATCTCCACCTGCATATGTAAAATTGGTTAATACTGAAGCATATCCTGATGACCATGTATAAAACTGTGGTGTAATACCTTTTTCTTTTAATCCCGGATTCTCATAATCCAATACAAGGTATCTCTTTTCCGTTGGTACGATTACCGGTTTCTCATGAACCGGATCGGAACCATCCACATAATATAATACCTCATTCTCATCACCGCTTATTGTAAAAGAACGATCTGCAGTATCAGAGCCGCCATCCCATCCTTTTGTATTATCATAGCGTGCCTTTAATCCTACCGTTTTTCCTACATTACTGCCGGCAACTGTAATGGTCTTTTTAAACCATGTCACATCATTTTCAGCATCATAATATGTTCCGTCAAAAACATAGGAACCGTTTAATCCGGCATTCCACATCCACAAATCAACTTTTCCCATGTCTGTGTCTGTTGATAAATCCTCATTGTAATAATAAATAGTAAATGTGTGGTCTGGAACCGGTGCCTCCCAGCTGTCCGGTGCTGTTTTATATACGGTTGTATCACCTTTTGTTCCGGTAACCCAGAGCTCAGTACTAGTTGATGTCACAGAAACATCAATATTATCCGTCTGTGTTCCGTTGTTATTATTAAAAATACAGCTGAAATTCTGTTTTACATCCTGTGTATATACTACATCATACCATCCCAAATGATCAGCATTTGCCGAAATCTGTCCGCCCGGCCATTCTTTTCCAACACCTGCTCCTGTTGCAGAGGCATCTGCTCCCCACATATAATTGTAAATAGTACTTCCCATTCCTGAAGCAAGATAATGAATGGTTGTTACATATTTCCAATCAGCAGGTTTTGTCTCTGACAAAGAACCATCAAACCAGTACTCTGCTTCTGCCTTTCCTTTTGTAGAAAGTGTTACGTCTTTTAACTGGTTTCCATGTCCATCATCATTTAAGATAAGAGAATAATCTGTACTGTTATCTAATGTCAGATGCATTGTATACCAGCCTTCATGACCTGCTGTTGCAGTCATGGTTTTTCCCGGCCATTCACCTGCTGGCTTATTAGTCTCCTTATATATATATGCTGCAACATCATCGCCTAATGTGCTCTTATAATTAATAGTCAGATCACATTCTGTTGGTACAGACTCCGGAATCAAAGTTTCCTTCTTTGAAGCATCCTTATACCACTGATATTTTCCATTGTCATCCAATAAACAATAAAGATTTGTATCAGAAGTAAAAGTCTTAATCTGCTCAATTGCAGCTCCTTCTGTCTTTATCTCCGGTGCCGCTGTCTCAGTAGAACCTGCATCAACAAACTGAAAGCCTGTCCACTCACTGCTCTGTACATCTACATAATAGAGTCTAGAACTTTCCTCATATGCAAGCTTTGGTTTTTCCTTACCACCATCTCCCCATTGTGAAATGTTGGCATTTCCTGCGTCATGGTTATCTACCGTAGCACCGGGAGCCCAGACATTGACAACCGGATTACTCCATGTACTTGGTTTGTCCAGATACAACCGGATTGTCGGGCTCGCAGCATATGCAGTGGTTGCACCACCGATTGCCGGAGCCATGGTCATAATCATAGCAAGTGCAAGTACCATACTAAAGATACGGCTTACAACGCCATGTTT
>OOBJ01001869.1_pt1 | contig 12000 bp, 7 predicted proteins | sample 1671331 | NCBI WGS metagenome assembly OOBJ01 (sample SAMN06348145, study PRJEB24527) | human gut metagenome | biome: human gut; feature: ankylosing spondylitis patient; material: feces | host: Homo sapiens | place: China | collected 2015-10 | reverse complement strand
CTATTATCTAAATATTCAGAAATTAAAATGATGCCAACTGTAACTAAAAACCTGATAATTATCAATGTACTAGTATTTTTCGGGACAATCGTAGCCCAACGTTACGGCCTGGATTTAACGAATTATCTGGGATTACATTTTTTCCTCGCAAGTGACTTTAATCCGGCACAGCTTATCACTTATATGTTCATGCACGGCGGATTCAGCCACATTTTCTTTAATATGTTTGCAGTTTTCATGTTCGGACCGATTCTCGAACAAACCTGGGGACCCAAACGTTTTCTCTTCTACTATATTCTCTGTGGTATCGGTGCGGGACTTATCCAGGAAGGAGTGCAATATATTCAATATGTGATAGAACTTAGCCAACATACACAAGTGAATTTGATCGGATATGGCGTTATCCCTATGGAGCAATATCTGAACATGATGACCACCGTAGGTGCCTCGGGAGCCGTTTACGCCATTTTGCTGGCATTTGGTATGCTGTTTCCCAACAACCGGTTGTTCATCTTTCCGCTGCCTTTCCCTATCAAAGCGAAGTTCTTCGTGATAGGATATGCCGCAATTGAATTATGGGCAGGGCTTGCCAATAGCGCCGGAGATAATGTCGCTCACTTTGCTCACTTGGGAGGAATGTTATTCGGATTGATCCTGATTTTATATTGGAGAAAAAAAAGCAATAACAATGGGACATATTATAGCTGATTTAAAGGAGACATTCAGAAGAGGAAATATTTTCATCCAACTGATTTATATCAACGTAGGCATCTTTCTGATCGGCACGTTGATTAACGTTTTCCTGCGACTTTTTGAAGTAAGTACCCCCGATATATTCGGTATATTTGCCTTACCGGCATCCTTTATCGGATTTATTCATCAACCGTGGTCGCTATTTACTTATATGTTTATGCATGCCGGCATCCTGCATATTTTATTCAATATGCTCTGGCTGTATTGGTTCGGAAGTTTGTTTCTCTACTTTTTCTCGGCCAAACATTTAAGAGGACTATATGTATTGGGAGGTATCTGCGGAGGTTTACTGTATATGATCGCCTACAATGTATTTCCTTTATTCAGTTCGCAAGTGGTAGGCTCAACATTGGTAGGAGCGTCGGCTTCCGTATTAGCCATCGTAGCCGCTACGGCTTATCGTGAGCCTAATTACAGGGTGCAACTTTTTCTTTTCGGCGCTATCCGTCTCAAATACCTGGCACTGGTTGTCATCGGAATCGATGTATTATCCATCACTTCAAGTAATGCCGGAGGACATATCGCCCACCTAGGCGGTGCTCTTGCTGGACTTTGGTTTGCCGCCAGCCTAAATAAAGGAACTGATTTGACTTCCTGGATCAACTGGATTCTGGATGGTTTCATCTCCTTGTTTCAGAAGAAAACATGGAAACGGAAACCGAAAATGAAGGTACACTATGGAAACAGTGCCACCGGTCGCGAGAAGGATTATGATTACAATGCCCACAAAAAAGCACAGTCTGATGAAGTGGACCGTATTTTGGAAAAACTAAAAAAATCCGGTTACGACAGTCTGACAACTGAAGAAAAGAAAAGCTTGTTCGACGCAAGCAAAAGATAAAAGAATGGAACATATTGGCAAATTTGTCGCATATCTGATACTTGCTGTCAACGCTCTCTTCGTGGGAACGTTGATATTAAGTGCTTATAGCCCTTACCTTAACCCGAAAATAAACCCACTTGCTTCCAGCTTGGGACTTGCATTTCCGATATTCCTGACGATTAATCTGATTTTTATCGGCTTCTGGGCATTCGTCAACTACCGCTATGCGCTCTTGCCTGCCATCGGTTTTCTGATTTGTATTCCGCAGATACGAACTTATATTCCTTTTAACTCCACCACTAAAACCATACCGGAAGGAAGCATCAAAATCCTATCCTATAACGTAATGAGTTTCAACAATCTGGAGAAGAAAGATGGAAAGAACCCTGTATTATCTTATCTTGTAGATAGCAACGCTGATATTATCTGTCTGCAAGAATATAACACCGCTACCAACAAGAAATACCTGACGGAACAGGATATTAAAAAAGCATTGAAAGCCTATCCTTACCAATCCGTCCACCAACAAGGGAAAGGAGATGTGCAACTTGCCTGTTTCTCCAAGTTCCCCATTCTCTCGATACATCCCATCAAATATGAAAGTAATTATAACGGTTCCATGAAATATGTATTGAATGTAAATAACGACACTCTTACATTAATCAACAACCACCTGGAATCCAACAAACTCACCAAAGAAGACAGAGGGATGTATGAGGATATGATTAAAGACCCGAATGCCAAGAAAGTAAAAACCGGACTTAGGCAATTAATCAGAAAACTGGCGGAAGCATCGGCTATCCGGGCTTCACAAGCTGATTCTGTGGCTAAAGCCATTGCAGCATGTAAATATCCGACAACTATCGTATGCGGCGATTTCAACGACGGTTCTATCTCGTATACACATCGCATCCTGACTCAAAAACTAGACGATGCATTCACACAGTCCGGTAAAGGATTGGGCATTTCCTACAATCAGAACAAGTTCTATTTCCGCATAGACAATATCTTGATCAGCCCCAACCTGAAAGCCTACAATTGCACGGTAGACCGGTCTATCAAAGCATCAGACCACTACCCGATCTGGTGCTATATCAGTAAACGATGAGAACTGAAAACTCTAATAAAAACACTTATGATGATTAAAAAGACACTAACCATTTTAGCAGTAAGTTGTATGATGTACTCCTGTGCTACGAAAACAGAAAGCAATCCTTTCTTTACAGAGTTTCAAACCCAGTATGGTGTTCCTTCTTTCGACAAGATTAAATTGGAGCACTATGAACCCGCCTTCCTGAAAGGGATAGAAGAGCAGAATCAAAACATCGAAGCTATCATCGAAAGTCCGGAAATTCCGACATTCGAAAATACAATTGTAGCTTTGGATAACAGCGCACCTATCTTGGACCGTGTGAGCGCCATTTTCTTCAATATGACAGATGCGGAAACGACTGACTCACTAACCGCACTTTCCATCAAACTGGCACCGGTTCTTTCAGAACATGATGATAATATCTCTCTGAACGAGAAACTGTTTAAGCGCGTGAACGACGTCTATCAAAAGAAGGATTCGCTGAACCTGACATCGGAACAAGAACGTCTGCTGGACAAGACTTATAAAAGATTTGTCCGTTCCGGAGCAAACCTTAATGCCGAAGACCAAACCCGCCTCCGCGAAATCAACAAGGAACTTTCTACACTCGGCATTACTTTCAGCAACAATATACTGAATGAGAATAATGCTTTCAAACTCTTCGTTGACAAAGAAGAAGATCTGGCAGGATTGCCCGAATGGTTCCGCCAAAGCGCCGCTGAAGAAGCAAAAGCAGCCGGACAACCCGGAAAATGGCTATTCACCCTGCATAATGCCAGCCGCCTGCCTTTCCTGCAATATTCAGAAAATCGCCCGCTTCGGGAACAAATATACAAAGCTTACATCAACCGCGGTAACAACAACGACGAAAACGATAACAAGGAAAATATCCGTAAGATCGTTTCTCTCCGCCTGGAAAAAGCTAAATTATTAGGTTTCGACTGCTATGCAAACTTCGTTCTCGACGAAACGATGGCAAAGAACGCCAACAACGTAATGAGCCTTCTAAACAATCTTTGGAACTATGCACTGCCAAAAGCAAAGGCAGAAGCTACCGAACTTCAGAAATTAATGGATAAGGAAGGCAAAGGAGAAAAACTGGAAGCATGGGATTGGTGGTATTATACCGAAAAACTACGAAAAGAAAAGTACAACCTGTCTGAAGAGGATACAAAACCTTACTTCAAATTGGAGAATGTGCGCGATGGTGCTTTCGCCGTAGCCAACAAACTATATGGCATCACCCTTACCAAGCTCGAAGGTATCCCTACCTATCATCCGGATGTGGAAGTCTTTGAAGTGAAAGACGCAGACGGTTCGCAACTCGGTATCTTCTACGTCGATTATTTCCCACGCTCCGGAAAAAGTGGCGGCGCATGGATGAGCAACTACCGCGAACAACAAGGAGATACCCGTCCGTTAGTATGCAATGTTTGCAGCTTTACCAAACCGGTAGGCGATACTCCCTCTCTATTGACAATGGATGAAGTAGAAACTTTGTTCCACGAATTTGGCCACGCTCTGCATGGACTGCTGACAAAATGTGAATACAAAGGAACATCAGGCACTAATGTAGTACGCGATTTTGTAGAACTTCCTTCTCAAATCAATGAACACTGGGCTACTGAACCGGAAGTACTGAAAATGTATGCCAAACATTATCAGACAGGAGAAGTGATACCCGACGAAATCATCGAAAAGATACTGCAACAGAAGACTTTCAATCAGGGCTTCATGACTACCGAATTACTGGCTGCCGCCATCCTCGACATGAACCTGCACACCGTAACAGATGTAAAGAATATAGACATGCTTGCATTCGAAAAAGAAGCCATGGACAAGCTCGGTCTCATCCCCGAAATAGCACCGCGTTATCGCGTGACTTACTTCAATCATATCATCGGCGGATACGCAGCCGGATACTACAGCTACCTATGGGCCAATGTACTGGATAATGATGCTTTTGAAGCCTTTAAAGAACATGGTATCTTTGATAAAAACACCGCCGACCTCTTCCGTCACAACGTATTGGAGAAGGGCGACAGCGAAGACCCGATGGTGCTTTACCGGAATTTCCGTGGAGCGGAACCAAGCTTGGAACCGCTACTGAAAAACAGAGGAATGAAATAATTCAGTAAAAAAGCCCTTAAACATCAAATATTTGAGGGCTTATTACACATGAATGTGAAAAAAAAACTATATTTGCAGCCTTGTATACGGCAAAAAGAACTTGTGTACGACAGAATTTAACTGAAAATTAAATTAAAAAAGTAATCATCATAAATTAAAAGTAAAATGCAAAACAAAGGATTTGTAAAGGTTTTTGCGGTATTACTCACGCTGGTATGCGTGTTCTACCTCTCCTTCTCCTTCGTAACACGCCATTATACCAACAAGGCGAAAGAAATTGCGAACGGCGACCCGAAAGTGGAACAAGACTACCTCGACTCTCTCTCTAACGAGAAAGTAATGCTGTGGAACTGGACACTGAAACAATGTCGTGAGATGGAGATTAGTTTAGGTTTGGACCTGAAGGGTGGTATGAACGTTATCCTTGAAGTTTCCGTACCTGATGTTATCAAAGCATTGGCAGACAACAAGCCTGACGAAGCTTTCAACAACGCATTGGCGACAGCTGCAAAACAGGCTGTCAACAGTCAGGATGATGTTATCACCCTGTTCATCAGAGAATACCACAAAATTGCTCCGGACGCAAAACTTTCCGAACTTTTCGCAACACAACAGTTGAAAGATAAAGTTAACCAGAAATCATCAGATGCAGAAGTTGAAAAAGTGCTGAGAGCAGAAGTAAAAGCTGCTGTTGAAAACTCATTCAACGTTCTTCGTACCCGTATCGACCGTTTTGGTGTTGTTCAACCGAACATCCAAAGTCTGGAAGACAAAATGGGACGTATCATGGTGGAACTTCCGGGTATCAAAGAGCCGGAACGTGTGAGAAAACTTCTCCAAGGTTCTGCCAATCTGGAGTTCTGGGAAACTTATACAGCTAGAGAAGTTCTCCCTGCCATGCAATCTGCAGACGCCAAATTGCGTGTTATTTTAGCTGAAGGAACAACAGCTGATACAGATACTATTGAAGCAGTCCTTACCGAAGCCACTCCGGTTGAGAAAAAAACTGTAAGTGCTGCCGACAGCCTTGCAGCTGCCCTGAAAGGTGACGTAACTGCTGAAGATAAGTCTGCCGCAAATATGGAAGAAATCAAAAAGCAATATCCTTTGCTGTCCATACTTCAGTTGAATTCTAGCGGACAAGGTCCCGTTATTGGTTATGCCAACTACAAAGATACTGCTGACATCAACAAATATCTGGCTATGCCGGAAATCAAAGCTGATCTTCCAAAAGACCTTCGTCTGAAATGGGGTGTTTCTCCTTCTGAATTTGACAAGAAAGGACAGACTTTCGAATTATACGCTATCAAGTCTACCGAACGTAACGGCAAAGCTCCGTTGGAAGGTGACGTAGTAACAGATGCGAAAGATGAATTCGACCAATACAGCAAACCGGCTGTAAGCATGACAATGAACTCTGACGGTGCACGCCGCTGGGCTCAGTTGACTAAGCAGAACATTGGCCGTTCCATTGCTATCGTTCTTGATAACTATGTATATTCTGCCCCGAACGTAAATTCTGAAATCACGGGTGGACGTTCGCAAATTACAGGTCACTTCACACCGGAACAGGCTAAGGACTTAGCTAACGTATTGAAATCAGGTAAGATGCCGGCTCCGGCTCACATCGTACAGGAAGATATCGTTGGTCCGTCACTGGGTCAAGAATCAATCAATGCGGGTATTTTCTCATTCGTTGTAGCCCTGATTCTGTTGATGATTTACATGTGCTCTATGTACGGCTTCATCCCAGGTATGGTTGCTAACTGCGCGTTAATCCTCAACTTCTTCTTCACGCTAGGTATTCTTTCATCCTTCCAGGCTGCGCTGACAATGTCCGGTATAGCCGGTATGGTATTGTCACTTGGTATGGCTGTGGATGCGAACGTACTTATCTATGAACGTACAAAAGAAGAGCTTCGTGCAGGTAAGGGTGTGAAGAAAGCACTTGCCGACGGTTATTCAAATGCATTCTCGGCTATCTTCGACTCTAACTTAACATCTATCATCACAGGTATCATCCTGTTTAACTTTGGTACCGGTCCAATTCGTGGTTTTGCTACGACATTGATTATCGGTATCTTGGTATCCTTCTTTACTGCAGTGTTCATTACTCGTATTGTTTATGAACACTTCATGAACAAAGACAAGTGGTTGAACCTGACATTCACAACCAAGATTTCAAAGAATCTGATGACCAATACACATTTCGATTTTATGGGTACAAACAAAAAGTCCCTTATTATCGTCAGTGCAATCATCGTTGTTTGTATCGGTTCATTTGCCATCCGTGGTTTGAGTCAGAGTATCGACTTCACTGGTGGACGTAACTTTAAGGTACAATTTGAGAATCCTGTAGAACCGGAACAAGTTCGTGAATTGATCTCTAGCAAATTTGGCGACGCCAACGTAAGCGTTATTGCTATCGGTACAGACAAAAAGACCGTACGTATCAGTACAAACTACCGTATCGAAGATGAAGGCAACAATGTAGACTCTGAAATCGAATCATATCTATATGAAACCTTGAAGCCGGTATTGACTCAGAATATCACATTGGAAACTTTCATCGACCGTGACAATCACACAGGTGGTAGTATCGTAAGCTCCCAGAAAGTGGGTCCGAGTATCGCAGATGACATCAAGACAGGCGCTATCTACTCTGTAGTATTGGCATTGCTCGCCATCGGTTTGTATATCTTGCTCCGTTTCCGCAACATTGCTTACAGTATCGGTTCTATCGTAGCTTTGAGTTGCGACACCATTATGATTATCGGTGCCTACTCACTGTTCTGGGGTATCCTGCCATTCTCTTTGGAAATCGACCAGACATTTATTGGTGCTATCCTGACAGCTATCGGTTACTCTATCAATGATAAGGTGGTAATCTTCGACCGTGTACGTGAGTTCTTCGGTTTATATCCGAAACGTGACAAACGAGTATTGTTCAACGACTCTCTGAACACAACGCTGGCTCGTACCATCAATACATCATTAAGTACATTGATCGTATTGCTGTGTATCTTCATCCTTGGTGGTGATTCAATCCGCAGCTTTGCATTCGCAATGATCCTGGGTGTTGTTATCGGTACATTATCTTCATTGTTTATCGCATCTCCGATTGCATACAACATGATGAAGAACAAAAAAGTCGTAGTACCAGCTACGGAAGAATAATAAACTCCACAAATAGAAAAGCCTCTTCCGAACATTCGGTAGAGGCTTTTTCTATTGATTATTAAAACAAATAGAAGCTATAAGACGTTCATCTTAAAAGAAGCTATTGTTACACTTAAAACTTGATACAATATGAAAGCAAAACAACACCACTCTCATAGATTCTTCTGTAGTAGCCCCGAGGGGAATCGAACCCCTATCTAAAGTTTAGGAAACTTCTATTCTATCCGTTGAACTACAAGGCCGCTTCAAATTTGCTTGCAAAGATAACGGTTTCTGTCGATTTAACAAGAATAAAAATGCAGGTTCCTTTCAGATATTTCAAATAATTGGCGTCAATAGGACAATAAAGTAGGATTTATTTTGATAATTCGATTAACTTTCCGACCTTTGCGCTCACAAATTGAAAGTAAAATCAGTTTTTAAATTAAATATAGTAATTAAAGTTATGGCAGACGAAATGATGGTTAAAGAATTGGAGGAAGTAGTAGTACGTTTCTCCGGAGACTCCGGCGATGGTATGCAGCTGGCCGGCAACATCTTCTCGAACGTGTCGGCTACAGTGGGAAATGACATCTGTACATTCCCTGACTATCCGGCAGACATCCGCGCCCCGCAAGGTTCGCTAACCGGTGTTTCCGGTTTCCAGGTCCACATCGGTGCCGGACAGGTTTACACTCCCGGAGACCGTTGCCACGTATTGGTAGCAATGAACCCTTCCGCACTGAAAACACAAATCAAATTCTGTAAACCGCAAGGACTTATCATCACCGACTCCGACTCATTCGAAGCCAGAGATTTGGAAAAGGCACAATTTAAAACCAACAATCCCTTTGAAGAATTAGGAATAAAACAGGAAGTATTGGAAGTTCCTATCTCTTCCATGTGCAAAGAGAGCCTGAAAGACTCCGGATTGGATAACAAATCGATTCTCCGTTGCAAAAACATGTTTGCACTCGGATTGGTTTGCTGGTTGTTCAACCGTAACCTTGCTGCTGCTGAAAAAATGCTGCGCGAGAAATTCGCCAAGAAACCCGAAATAGCAGAAGCTAATATTAAGGTATTGAACGATGGTTTCAACTACGGAGCCAACACTCATGCTTCTGTCTCTACTTATAAGATTGAAAGCAAAGCTCCGAAATCTAAAGGACTTTATACAGATATCAACGGTAATAAAGCAACCGCTTATGGACTGATTGCCGCAGCTGAAAAAGCAGGTCTGGGGCTCTACCTGGGTTCTTATCCTATCACTCCGGCTACTGATATTCTGCACGAATTAGCCAAGCATAAATCATTGGGAGTCAAAACCGTACAGTGCGAAGATGAAATCGCAGGTTGTGCTTCTGCAGTTGGTGCCGCTTTTGCCGGTGCTTTGGCAGTGACTACGACTTCCGGCCCCGGTGTTTGCCTGAAGAGTGAGGCGATGAACCTTGCTGTAATCGGTGAACTTCCATTGGTGATTGTCAATGTACAGCGTGGCGGTCCGTCTACCGGTCTTCCTACTAAATCAGAACAGACCGACTTATTACAGGCCCTTTACGGACGCAACGGCGAAAGCCCAATGCCTGTAATCGCCGCAACATCGCCGACCAACTGTTTCGACGCCGCTTATATGGCATGCAAGATTGCCTTGGAACACATGACTCCGGTTGTATTGCTGACTGATGCTTTCGTAGCTAACGGTTCTGCCGCATGGAAACTTCCTAACCTGGATGAATATCCTGCCATCAATCCTCCGTATGTGACCCCGGATATGGCCGGCAACTGGACTCCTTACCAACGTAATCCGGAAACAGGCGTACGCTACTGGGCTACTCCGGGAACTGAAGGATTCATGCACCGCATCGGTGGTCTTGAAAAGAGCAACGAAACAGGCGCTATCTCTACCGAACCCGAAAACCACAATAAGATGGTTCATCTGCGTCAGGCCAAAGTGGATAAGATTGCAGACTATATCCCCGAACTCGAAGTATTGGGTGACGAAGATGCAGACTTATTGATTGTGGGTTGGGGTGGTACTTACGGTCATCTCCGTCTGGCTATGGACTTTATGCGTGATCACGGAAAAAAAGTGGCATTCGCACACTTCGAGTACATCAATCCGCTGCCAAAGAATACAGCCGATGTATTGCGTAAATACAAGAAAATCGTGGTAGCTGAACAGAATCTGGGACAATTCGCAGGTTATTTGCGCATGAAAGTGCCCGGATTGAACATCAGCCAGTTCAACCAAGTGAAAGGACAGCCTTTCGTTACGAGAGAATTGATAGATGCATTCACTAAATTATTGGAGGAATAAAAGATGAGCGATAAAGTATATACCGTACAAGATTATAAATCAGGCCAACCACGCTGGTGTCCGGGATGCGGTGACCACGCTTTCCTGAACTCACTGCACAAAGCTATGGCCGAACTGGGAGTAGCTCCGCACGATATTGCCGTCATTTCCGGTATCGGTTGTTCTTCCCGTCTGCCTTACTATGTAAATACATATGGGTTCCACACTATCCACGGACGTGCCGCTGCTGTTGCAACAGGAGCTAAAGTAGCCAATCCCAATTTGACTATCTGGCAGATTTCCGGTGATGGTGACGGTCTGGCAATTGGTGGTAACCACTTCATCCACGCATTACGCCGTAATGTCGACCTGAATATGATTCTTCTGAACAACCGTATCTACGGTCTGACAAAAGGACAATATTCACCGACTTCAGAACGCGGACTTGTCACCAAATCATCTCCTTACGGAACAGTGGAAGACCCGTTCCATCCGGCAGAGCTGGCTTTTGGCGCCCGCGGACGTTTCTTTGCACGCTGCATTGCAGTAGATGGTGCCGCTTCTGTAGAAGTATTGAAAGCAGCAGCTAACCATAAAGGCGCTTCTGTTGTAGAAGTTCTGCAAAACTGCGTGATCTTCAACGACGGAACTCACGCCAGTGTTGCTACCAAAGAAGGACGCGCCAAGAACGCTATCTACTTGGAACATGGCAAACCGATGTTATTTGGTGAAAACAAGGAGTTCGGATTGATGCAGGAAGGCTTCGGACTGAAAGTTGTGAAGTTGGGCGAGAACGGTATCACAGAAAAGGATATCCTCGTTCATGATGCACACTGCATGGATAATACATTGCAACTGAAATTGGCTTTGATGGAAGGTCCTGACTTCCCGGTTGCTCTCGGTGTAATCCGCGATGTGGAAGCTCCGACTTATGACGATGCTGTAATGGAACAGATTGAAGAAGTATCAGCAAAGAAGAAGTATCACAACTTCGAGGAGTTATTGATGACGAATGATACGTGGGAAGTAAAATAAACCACTAAGATTTATTAATATCATGTTTGCACGAAACAAATAAGGTGCAAACATGATATTAATTTCCTAAAAGTAAGAGTACCTCCCTATCCTTTCTCTCCCAAACATAGATACTTATTACGCCAAACATGCAGTTCTTCCATCAAGAATAACTATATTTGCCACAGTAACCATAGTAGTCACATTTTGAAAGTAATTCTCTGATTTATACTGGCTTAATATCAATCTCACAAACCGCAGGCTGATAGCTCTTTCGTTCGAGTAATCCTTCCCGGATAAAGGTCAAAAACACTCCCACCCTGAAAAGAAAATGCAACCACTGCAACTGCACCAGATTTTATTGTAGTGATAGAGCATACCTCCGATGAACAAGGCTACCAATAAGGGTCGACAACAAGACTTCAAGGGAAGAGAGGGAAATTGTGGAATACCTACTGTGGATTTTTTCCACATCTCCACACCACAAACACCCGAACTTCCCTTTTTCCCGATAGAAAATAAGCAATTGATTATCAACATTATTCATCCTTAAAAGGATAGTCTGCCTTTCGTTTGGCATACCTCTTGCTAAAATATCCGCCGAAAGGACGTAACATTTATAATAAGATAAATCAATTATTTTTCAGTAGTATGAAAATCAGGATGAGAAAACGGTGTGACATTCCACATTCAGCGTCGCACTTCCAAAAAAGTTTGATTATTGCAAGTTGG
>OOBJ01001864.1_pt1 | contig 12027 bp, 10 predicted proteins | sample 1671331 | NCBI WGS metagenome assembly OOBJ01 (sample SAMN06348145, study PRJEB24527) | human gut metagenome | biome: human gut; feature: ankylosing spondylitis patient; material: feces | host: Homo sapiens | place: China | collected 2015-10 | reverse complement strand
GTACGGTTCTGAGGGGGGAAAGGGGCAGTAATGCCCCTGACCTACCCGGCAAAGCCATCGCCTCGCCTATGATGGCGGAATACATAAAATATCTGTATAAGACCGCCAGAAAGTTCTGGGCAAGCGTGGGTGTGGTGACACAGGAGATACAGGATATCATCGGCAGTGAGATAGTGAAAGAAGCCATCATCAACAACTCGGATGTGGTGATGCTACTCGACCAGAGTAAATTCAAGGAACGATTCGACACCATCAAGGCGATACTCGGTTTGACCGATGTGGACTGCAAGAAGATATTCACCATTAACCGCTTGGAGAACAAGGAAGGACGCAGTTTCTTCCGTGAAGTCTTTATCAGGCGAGGACAGACCAGCAATGTGTATGGTGTGGAAGAACCGCATGAGTGCTATATGACCTACACCACGGAACGAGCGGAGAAGGAAGCATTAAAACTCTACAAGCGAGAGTTGAAATGCAACCACCAACAAGCTATCGAAGCCTATTGCAGGGATTGGGATGCAAGTGGTATCATCAAGAGCCTCGCTTTTGCTCAAAAGGTAAATCAGGCAGGAAAAGTACTGAATTTAGGGAACAAAAATAAAAAGTAATCAATGATGAAACGACTTCTATCCATCATAATGCTGATAGTCTGTGTGTTGGCAAAGGCTGACGCACAGTACTACAGCGTGAACTATGACAGGCAGACGGTGGCTGCTATGGCAGCTGCATACGGAACGGAAGCCGTGGCAGAGGCATACTATAACGAGCAGGTGCAGAACATCTTGAAGCACTATAATGCAGCAGAAGTGGCAAGTGCCGGCATCTTCGCCTCAAAATTCTTGGAACGCAAGGCAATGACGGATTTGGGCATCTGGAACAGTAGCACAGAGAACTACTATTACCGCCGTATCTACAACATGGTGTCGGGCAAAATCATGCCGAAGATATGGACGGTGGCAGGAATGATGCTGAAAAGTCCGCAGACTGCCCTGTATTGGGGAACCTATCTGATGAAGATATGTGATGACACCAAGAACCTGTGCATGCAGTTTGAGAGTGTGGTAACAAACAGCACCCTCACATTCTCGGACATCGCCTTTCTACAAATCAACCAGGAGATAGCTGCCATACTGAAACTTTCAGAGATTGGCAACGTGGATTGGAAGAAGATGTTGGACGATTTGTCGAAGGTGCCAGGCAATTTTACAGTGGACAATCTGAAATCCGACATCGACAATCTGTATAAGGCAGGAGCCAACCTTGCAGGAGCAGGAATGAACAATATCGGCAATGCCCTTTTGCAGAGCAGCCAGTTCAACGACCTCTTCCAAGGCAAGCTCAGTGCAGCCATCGACATTGTGGATAACTATTCCTCGCTGTTCAAAAGTCTCGACAAGAGCGTAGGCAACACCCTCTTGGGCATGATTGGAGGCAAGGACAACGTGGCAGGACTTTTCTCTCTTGCCAACTATAACCTCACCTCATGGATGACGGACTATCTGGATGAGACGGCAGGAAACTACTACACGCAAAGATGGTATATCGCCCGACGAGACCAAGGACGAGAAAAACTGTGCGACTATGTACCGCCCACCGATGACAACAGCATCTTGAAAGGCGACCACTGGTACAGAATCAACACCAAGGATGCCAACTTCTATCCCAACAATAGCCAAAAGGAAGCCATCTTGCAAAACTCGGAGAATCATGCAGGATGGTCAAGAACAAGGGTGCAACAGCTCAACAACCAGAATGATGGCTTTACCTACAGTATCAGCTATTGGTTGAACAGCTACATCATCAGTAGCAAGAAAAAAGGACAGAAACAGAAGGCATACGCCTACGAGATACAGGTGTACAAGAGTTGGAACAGGACAGAAGAAGTGTATGAGGCAGTCTTTGACTCCTATTCGATGGACTTGAACACCTTCAAGGCACAACAGCAAGCCCGGTTGAGCGAATGGAATGACAACGAGGAAGGCTATACCTATTATATAGGCAGTGATGCACGCAACTACTATCAGGCAACCGATGCCGCCAAACTGAAGGGATGCGAGAGCGTGACCATTAGTGTGACATGCAGCGACGGTGTGCAGTTGGGGCAAGGCACCACACAATACAAATGCAAGAGTTGTGGCGGTTCGCTGAATGACCACAGCAAGAAATGCGCCATGACAACATCTGTGACAGAGAACAACCTTGACCTCTCGGACTTGTATAAACAAGAGCAGGAAGCCAATGCCAAGATAGCCTCTCTGCAATCACAAATCAGTCAGTTGAAAGCCGAGAACAAGTCACTTGTCAAGCAAATCGCCAATGCAAGTGTGGAAGATGCAGCCAAGTATCGGGAGCAATACAACAAGAACAAGGCTTCCATCGAACAACTGAACAAAGAACTTGCCACATGGCAACAGAAACAAAGGGAAATAGAGGAAGCCAAGGCAGATGCAGGAAAGGACAATGACGTGGCAACCGATGACTACTATCGCATACCTGCTATCATGAGCGACTGCAAGAGTGCCTATAACTTGACTTGGCAAGGGGAAGGAACATGGAGCGGCTGTACTTACATTCGAAAAGCCACCATGCCCAACATCAACGGCATCATCATCTTCAAGGCAACATTGAAGATCGCCCGAAAGCCGAAATATTTCTTGGGCATCAAGATACACAGAGCCATCCTGCAGATCAGTTGGGAGCTGACATCGGAATACACCAACACCTCGGTAGTGGATGTGATAACGCTTGACCCAAGCAAGACCGAGCAGGAAAAGGCCAACGAGGTGAACAAGCGCATCTCGGAAATCGCACAGGAATATCCATCGTGCAAGATAACCACTGAATATGCTAAGAGCGCACCTGCCGATGATAATAATACCGATGACACCTATCACCTGCTATGGTCAAGCGATAGGTTAGAGATAGCCAGAGAGGTGGACAGCAGAATCACCAAGATATACGCAGACTTGGTATCGTTGGAGAAGATGATGCACTACAAGCGCAACATCATCGACGTGCTGATGGACATCGCTCCACATATCAATGCTGACGAAGGACGACGGTTGACACTGGTGGAGAAATGCAAGAAACGTTGGTTAAGGAAAGCTGCCGACACCAAACATTCAGATGATTATCACGGCAAGTTTAATGATGAAGACAATGAAAATGAGAAATAGAAGAGAATACAAGGCTGATGCAGCGGAGAGGGTTGCAGGGTCAGTGAGCAAGAAGCGACGAATGGATATTGTGAGAACATTGCTGGTAGCAATCTTGCTCCTCGCCCTCCCCTCTAAAACATTCGCCCAATGGGGATTTGATGTTGCCAGCGTAGAAGCCTACATCAATGACCACAAGAAACAGCGGAGTCTGTTGCTCGCACGAAGCACGTTGGAATACAGCAATAAACTATTGCACAGTTACAGTAAGGACGAGACCAAGGCATACAAGGAACTGAACGTTGACCTTGACAAGTACACCAGGGCATTTGATGTGATAGATGTGCTATATCAAAGTTTACGAACCAGTCTGAACGTGTACTCCACCTACGAGGGTGTGAGCGACAGAATATCGGACTATAAGAAGCTGTTGGATGACTACAACAAAAAAGTCATCAAACGAAAGCGCATCTCGCTTGCCGATACCATACTGATAGGCATCAACCGACGAGCCATAGAGAATATCGCAAATGAAGGCGAATACCTCTACAAAAGCGTGAGCGACTTGGTGCTGTATGCCACAGGAGCGGCAGCGTGTTCTACGGCAAACCTTCTTGTGGTGTTGGAAAGCATCAACACCTCGCTTGACAATATAGAGAAGCATCTGAACAAAAGCTACTTTGAGTCGTGGCGATATATCCAAGTGCGCATCGGCTATTGGAAAGAAAAGGTTTACCGAACCAAAAGCAAGCAGCAAATACTGGAAGATGCCTTCGGTCGGTGGCGAGTGGCAGGTAAACTCGGATATTAGTTAAGTGAAGAGTGAAGTATGAAGAATTCATTTGTTAGCAAACAGTGAGAGTTAGTAACCCTTATATATAATAATGTATAGACATGGATAGAAAGAAAACAAAGGCAGGAGCTATATTACTGTTGTTGGGCATAGCCATGACAGGCAATGCCCAGAGTTATGTGACATACAATCATGACAGTTCGAAAAAGAACCAGATAACGGTAATGGAAATCGGTAGCGGAAGTCTGTCACCAGAATTGTACTATCAGTTACTGCACAGCAGTTACAAGAAATCGGCTGCGAGTAAGAACAAACTCGGTTTTCGTACCACGGCAGGAATCGGAGCTTACAATCAAGTGGAATATGCCGAAGCCATCGACTCTGCCCTGACCAAAAGAGCAGAGATTGAGGCGTTGAATATGGCAGACCGTCAGATTGACCTCGCCTGGAAAGTGGAAGGAAGCAAAATCAACAGCAAGATGAATGCCTTCAAGAGCAACATCGACCGCATCCTGTCTGTAGGCGGATCCATCGGTGACAACCAACGCTGGACAGAATGCTATCATGTCTATGAGACAGCCATCAAAGCCACCAAGGATGCCTATATGCCCAATGCCAAGCGTAAGAAGATGTACCTACAGATTTATGCAGATGTGGCAAAACAGAACGAGACACTTGTGAAGCAACTGGTGCAGATTTCGAATGCCAGCAAGACCAAGGAACTGTTGGCAGCAAACGGCAACTACCAGACCGCCAACAAACGAAGTATCATCAGCAGTGCATCCAGCAAATGGCGAGAGGCAGGAATGGCAGTGAGAAACAACACATCTTCTGGCAGTAATAACGGCTCGAATGAGGATGACAATGATTTGAAAATAAACAGATAAGGAGTTATGGCAGACAACAGTAGCATATTATCCGACTTCGGCATCAACATCTTGGAAGAAGAAATTGATGACGTGATTTTCCAGACCAACGAGTTTCTGTGCGACGCTACTTTTACAGGCTCAAACGGACCTTTTTGGTGGGTCGTTCAAATGTGTATGGCACTCGCAGCCCTCTTCTCCATCGTGGTGGCAGCGAACATGGCCTACAAGATGATGGTGAAGCATGAGCCACTGGATGTGATGAAACTATTCAAGCCACTGGTGATAAGCATCATCCTCTGTTGGTGGTACCCACCAGCCGATACAGGCATGACGAACAGTGGCAGCAATTGGTGCGTACTGGACTTTCTGAGCTATATCCCCAACTCCATCGGCAGTTATACCCATGACCTCTATGAGGCAGAAGCCACACAGATAGAAGACAAGTTTACGGAAGTGCAGCAACTCATCTACACGAGAGACACGATGTACACCAACGTACAAGCCCAGGCAGACATTGCCCATAAGGGAACAACAGATCCGAATCTGGTGGAATCGACCATGGAGCAGACTGGTGTGGATGAAGTGACCAATATGGAAAAGGACGCAGCCAAGCTGTGGTTTACCTCACTGACTGCAGGAGCCGTAGTGAACATCGACAAGATAGTAATGCTGATAGCATTGATCGTCTTCCGTATCGGTTGGTGGAGCACCATCTATTGCCAGCAGATACTATTGGGAATGCTGACAATATTCGGACCGATACAATGGGCATTCTCGCTATTGCCGAAATGGGAAAGCAGTTGGGCGAAGTGGCTGACAAGGTATCTGACCGTGCATTTCTATGGAGCGATGCTCTACTTCGTGGGCTTCTACGTGCTATTGCTCTTCGACATCGTGCTCTGCATACAGGTGGAGAACCTGACGGCTATCACCGCCAGTGAGCAGACGATGGTGGCATATTTGCAGAACTCGTTCTTCTCGGCAGGGTATCTGATGGCAGCAAGTATCGTTGCGTTGAAGTGTCTGAACTTGGTTCCAGACCTTGCGGCATGGATGATACCAGAGGGCGATACCGCATTCTCTACCAGAAACTTCGGTGAGGGTGTGGCACAGCAAGCCAAAATGTCGGCACAGGGGACACTTGCTCATGTGATGCACTGATAAAGGTAAAAAAGTAAAAGAGTGAAAAAGGTAAAAAACATTATAGCAATGGTAATCAAGAATTTAGAGAATAAGGTGAAGTTGGTGACTATCATCTGTAGCCTGTTTCTGGTTGGGTGTGTGCTGATAAGCATCAGCAGCATCTGGACGGCGAAAAATATGGTGGTGGATGCACAGAACAAAATCTATGTATTGGACGGCAACGTGCCAATTTTGGTGCAGCGTACGACGATGGATGAGACATTGGATGTGGAAGCAAAGAGCCATATCGAGATGTTCCATCATTATTTCTTCACATTGGCACCAGATGACAAGTACATCAAATACACGATGGAGAAAGCCATGTATCTGGTGGATGAGACAGGATTGGCGCAGTACAATACGCTGAAAGAAAAGGGTTTCTACTCCAACATCATGGGAACAAGTGCCGTGTTCAGCATCTTCTGTGACAGTATCAAGTTCAACAAGGAGAAGATGGAGTTCACCTACTACGGCAGACAGCGCATCGAGCGCAGAACCAATGTGCTTACCCGTGAACTGGTGACGGCAGGACAGTTGAAACGAGTGCCGAGAACTGACAACAACCCACATGGATTGCTGATAGTGAACTGGCGAACCTTGCTCAACAAGGATATTGACCAGAAGACGAAGAGCAACTATTGAAGGTAAAAGGGTAAAGAAGTAAAAAGGTAAAAAAAGAAATAACGATGAACACAAAAGGATTTAAGCAGATGCTCATTGGGGAGAAGATGCCCGACAAGGACGACCCAAAATACAAGGAACGCTATGAGCGAGACGTGAGAGCTGGAAGAAAGTTTGCCAGGATGTGCAGAATTGACAAGGCTGCAGCCCATGTGCAGAAATTTGCCGACTTGCATAAGACAATGTTCCTGGTCATCGTGTTCGGTTTTGTGGGTGTGAGCTTCAGTTTCAACATCTATCGCATGGCAAGAGCTTATCACTATCAGGGAGAGCGACGCACTGCTACGGAGAGACAGGACTCGCTGATAAAGGCTCGCCATCAGAATATGGGGAATGCAAAGAACATAGTAAGGACCAATGAGGATGCACGCCATCCTCATAAAGACAAATAACGATGAAGCTGACAGAAAGAATCAATTTCAGACAACCCAAGTACATGCTACCTGCGATTGTCTATCTTCCACTGCTTGGTGCCTCTTACTTTATCTTCGACCTCTTTGATACCAAGGTGGCGGAGAAGAAGGATGCCAATATGCAGACCACGGAATATCTGAATCCGAACCTTCCACAAGCTCATATCAAGGGCGGTGACGGTATTGGAGGCAAGTATGAGAATATGTTGAACGCCTACGGCAAGATAGAAGACCATAGTGCCGTGGAAAATATAGACCGAGACAATGAGCAAGAAAAAGAAGAATACCAAAGCAAGTATTCGGATGCAGAACTGCAACAGTTGGATGCCGAAGCCAAGAGGCAAGCAGAAATGGAAAAACAGAGAGAAGCACAAGAAGCCCATGAGCGACAAAGAGGGAATGAAGCGTTGGCGGAACTGAACAAGGCGCTTGCCGAGGCAAGACTGAAGGGACAGCAAGCCACACAAGCGAACATCTCGACTTCTGCAGCCACCTCTCCTGCCGACTCGCAAGACTCAGCCAAGGGCGGTATCAACATCGAAGGCAAAATAAAGGTGAATGAGAATGCCAGAAAGGAAGCGGACGAGAATGACAAGCCAAGTGAAGTGGTAAAAAAGGTAAAGACATCATCGGACTACTTCAATACATTGGCAGTGAATGAGAAAGAGCCGACACTCATCAAGGCTATCATTGACGAGAACATCAAGGCTATGGATGGAAGCCGTGTACGTTTGAGACTGTTAGATGATGTGGAAATCGGTGAAATGGTGGTGAAGAAAGGCGCATACCTGTATGCCACCATGAGCGGTTTCAGTTCGCAACGAGTGAAAGGAACGGTGAAAAGCGTGCTGGTGGATGACGAGATAGTGAAAATCAACCTGTCACTCTATGACACAGACGGCATGGAAGGCTTGTATGTGCCAAGCAGCCAGTTTAGAGAGACCACCAAGGATGTGGCAAGCGGAGCCGTGACCGGGAATGTGGATATGAATATGAATACCACCAATACTGGCAGCAGTTTTTCACAATGGGGCATGCAGACCATGCAGAATGCCTATCAGAAAACAAGCAATGCCATAGGCAAGGCTATCAAGAAGAATAAAGTGAAACTGAAATATGGCACCTTTGTGTATCTGATAAACAGCAAAGAGACCAAGAGTAAGTAAACATCAACATTCAAAGAATACGAATATGAATATCAAGAAGACCATTGGCGCACTCATGATGTGTGCAATAAGTGTCACTCCCCTGATGGCACAACAGACCAGTGCAGAGAGCTATCAGCCCAGCACCTACCAGGAGCTGGAGCAGCTGACTGTGAACGAGCAGGTGACTACAGTCATTACGGCAAGCGAACCCATCCGCTTTGTGGATATATCCACCGACAAGATAGCAGGAGACCAACCCATCAACAATACCGTACGACTGAAGCCCAAGGAGGGACTGCATGAAGATGGTGAAGTGCTTGCCATCGTGACCATTGTGACAGAACGCTACCGTACCCAGTATGCGCTGCTCTATACAACAAGATTGCAAGAGGCAGTGACGGATAAGGAGATACAACAGATAGAAAAGAATGCCTATAACAATCCTGCGGTCACATTGTCCTCTACGGATATGGCTCGATATGCTCGCCAGATTTGGAGTTCGGAAGCCCATGTGAACAATGTGAAGACCAAAGCCAATAAAATGGTGATGCGACTGAACAACATCTATTCGTCGGGCGATTATTTCTTCTTGGACTTCTCGGTGGAGAACAAGACAGACGTGCCATTTGATATAGACCAAATACGATTGAAGCTGACGGATAAAAAGACCGCCAAGGCAACCAACTCACAGATGGTAGAGTTGCATCCAGTCTTCACGTTGGAGCAGACCAAGCGTTTCCGCTATGGCTACCGCAATGTGATAGTCATTCGGAAGATGACATTCCCGAATGACAAGCAATTAACCATCGAAATGACGGAGAACCAAATCAGCGGTCGCACCATCTCATTGAAAGTGAACTATAGCGATGTGTTGTCAGCCGACTCATTCAATCCGATTTTTCTAAAATAGCAATCATATCCAATGGAAGAAAGCAAGGAGCTACAAGGATTTTACAAGATATTCAGGGCGGTCATCTACATATCCGTGTTGATGGAGTTCTTTGAGTATGCCATAGACCCAAGGGCGATAGACGGCTTTGGTGGTGTGGTGTGCGACCTGCACGACCGCATCAAACAGTGGTCTATCTACCATGACGGGAACCTGGTGTATAGCAAGGTAATGACGTTCCTGTTGGTGTGCATCACCTGTGTAGGAACGAGAAACAAGAAGCATCTGGAGTTTGATGCCCGAAGACAGGTGCTGTACCCGCTGGTGAGTGGCGTGGGACTACTGGTAGTGTCCGTGTGGCTCTTCGGCTATGCGATGGACACTCGTCTCTATGCCCTAAGATTGAACATCATTCTATATATGGTGGCAACCATTATCGGAACGGTGCTGGTGCATGTAGCCTTGGACAACATTTCGAAGTTCCTGAAGGAAGGACTGATGAAAGACCGCTTTAACTTTGAAAACGAGAGTTTTGAGCAGTGCCAAAAGGAGGAATACAACAAATACAGCGTGAATATACCCATGCGCTACTACTATAAGGGCAAGTTCCGCAAGGGATGGGTGAACATCGTGAACCCATTCCGTGGCACCTGGGTAGTGGGCACACCGGGTAGCGGTAAGACATTCTCCATCATCGAGCCGTTCATTCGACAGCATAGTGCAAAAGGCTTTGCCATGGTCGTTTACGATTACAAGTTTCCGACCTTGGCAACCAAATTGTACTACCACTACAAGAAGAACCAACAGTTGGGGAAACTGCCAGAAGGCTGCAAGTTCAACATCATCAACTTCGTGGATGTGGAATACTCCAAGCGAGTGAACCCGATACAACAGAAGTATATCAATAACTTGGCAGCAGCAAGTGAGACAGCAGAGACACTGCTAGAATCACTGCAAAAAGGCAAGAAAGAAGGCGGTGGCGGCAGCGACCAGTTCTTCCAGACCTCAGCCGTCAACTTCCTCGCCGCCTGTATCTACTTCTTCATCAACTATGGCAAAGAGCCATACGACAAGGATGGTAAGATGCTAATAGCAGAGAAAGTACTTGACCCGAAGACCATGCAGATGAAGCCGACCGGTAAGGTGTTTAACCATGCAGGAGAAGAAGTGGATCCAGCCTATTGGTTGGGCAAGTACAGCGATATGCCCCATATTCTGAGTTTCCTGAACGAGAGTTACCAGACCATCTTCAATGTGCTGGAGACCGACAATGAGGTAGCACCCTTATTGGGACCGTTCCAGACCGCCTTGAAGAACAAGGCAATGGAGCAGTTGGAGGGTATGATAGGTACACTGCGTGTCTATACTTCACGTCTTGCCACCAAGGAAAGCTATTGGATATTCCACAAGGACGGTGATGACTTTGATCTGAAGGTCAGTGACCCGAAGAACCCAAGCTATCTGCTGATAGCCAACGACCCAGAAATGGAGAGCATCATCGGAGCATTAAACGCCCTAATCCTCAACCGACTGGTGACACGAGTGAACACAGGGCAAGGCAAGAACATCCCAGTGAGCATTATCGTGGACGAGTTGCCTACACTTTACTTCCATAAGATAGACCGACTGATAGGTACAGCCCGAAGCAACAAGGTGAGCGTAGCTTTGGGATTCCAGGAACTGCCCCAGTTGGAAGCCGACTACGGGAAGGTGGGTATGCAAAAGATTATCACCACCGTAGGCAATGTGGTGAGCGGTTCGGCACGAAGCAAGGAAACCCTGGAATGGCTATCCTCCGACATTTTCGGAAAGGTGGTGCAACTGAAGAAAGGCGTGACCATCGATAGAGACAAGACGAGCATCAACCTGAATGAGAATATGGACAGTCTTGTACCAGCCAGTAAAATCTCGGACATGCCGACAGGATGGATCTGCGGTCAGACGGCAAGGGACTTTGTGGCAACCAAGACCGGCATGAATGGTAGTATGAACATACAGGAGAGCGATGAGTTCAAGACCAGTAAGTTCTATTGCAAGACCGACTTTAATATGGCAGACATCAAGAAAGAAGAAAGCGAGTATATGTCTCTGCCCAAGTTCTACACCTTCAAAAGCCGTGACGAGCGTGAACGCATCCTCTATAAGAACTTCGTGCAAGTTGGTGAGGATGTGAAAGCCATGATAGCAGAGATATTCAATAAGAAGAACGCCAAGTGACAAGTCAATGACACTCCAAAAGTAAAACAAAAACAACATCCATGACGAAAAAGATAAGAACATATATTACCCTAATGCTCTTGTTTCTGTGCCAAAGCATCGTGGCACAGAACAAAACACCTACAAACGATAGCCCAAGCCAAAACGACTTGGGCATCTTTGCTTTGCCACCCTTTGAGCGAGCTGTGCGGTGCATCAAGTATTACGAGGGATGGCACGATATTAAGCGCAACTATCCCTATATCGGATGGGGACATCGGATATTGCCACATGAAAAGTTCAAGAAGAATCTTACTTATCAGCAAGCCGATTCCCTGTTACGCTCCGACCTCACCAAGTTATGTGCTATGTTCCGCAAGTATGGAAAGGACTCACTACTCCTTGCCGTACTTGCCTACAATGTCGGACCCTATAAAATATTAGGGAACAAAAGATTTCCGAAGAGCCGTCTCTTGCAAAAGATTGAACGAGGATTGTGTGATATAGAAAAGGATTATCTTGACTTTTGCAGATGGAGAGGCAAATGCATTCCGTCCATCAAAAGACGAAGAATGACAGAACTTCAACTGTTATACATCCCATAAAATACGATAATACTCCAGTGGGCATCGAAGTAGTTCTGCGTTGCACAATTTAAGCAAAAGCAACGGAAAGTGAAGATGAGAGAAATGAACTGCAAG
>OOBJ01001862.1_pt1 | contig 12039 bp, 11 predicted proteins | sample 1671331 | NCBI WGS metagenome assembly OOBJ01 (sample SAMN06348145, study PRJEB24527) | human gut metagenome | biome: human gut; feature: ankylosing spondylitis patient; material: feces | host: Homo sapiens | place: China | collected 2015-10 | reverse complement strand
GCAGAATACGTCCCTGCTTGTCCGGCACCACCTCGCAGGCGGTGCTGAACAGATCACCGGACACCTCCCAGCTGTCCATCAGCTCGTCGGCCTCCAGCTTTTCCGCCAGCTTTTCCACCTCAGGCAGCGGCAGCACGAACAGGCAGTTGTCCACCCATTCCAGCACCACGAAGCTCTCGCCCATGGCGTCGCGGAACTTTGCGGGGAAGTTCAGCCGCCCTTTGGCGTCGATGGTATAGTCATACCGGCCAAAGAACATGCTGCCTGCCCCCTTTCAGGGCTGTGGAGAGGGCCTTTGCCCTACTTTTACCCACTTTGCCCCACTGACACACATTTATTGTAGCAAATCAAGCCCCCGATTGCAAGGTTTTTTGTCCCTGTTTTTGCGGCAAAATGTCACAAAAGAAGTCCCTGCGGGCCGTCATTTTTGCCTGCAGGGACGCATCATTTTGCCATGTGTGTAATTTGTGTGGAAATCAGCCGTTTTTCTTGGCGTTCTGGCGCAGGTTGGCGCGCACGTTCTTTACCTGTGCGGCATTCTCCACCATCGCCTCTTCCGTGGTCTTGAGCATGTTGTCGCAGTAGTCGGTCACGGTCTGACGCAGCGTGCGCGACTCGCTCTGGGCAGCGGCGGTGATCTCGGCGGCGCGCTGCTGGGCGGCTTTCACGATCTCGGCATCGCTCACCAGGATGTGGGCGCGCTCCTCGGCCTTCTTCACGATGGCCTGGGCCTGTGCATTGGCCGTGTCCACGATCTGGGCACGGTCGTTCACGATCTGCTGGGCCTGCCGCAGCTCGCCGGGCAGGTTTGCGCGGATATCATCCAGATAATCCCGGACCTTTTCCACGTCCACCAGACGCTTGCCGCCGGACAGCGGCATGCTGGTGCTCTCTTCCAGCGTATCTTCAATGGTGTCCAAAAGCTCGTTCACGTTCATAGTGCTTCCCCCTCCTGCTGCATGGGCTTCGTATATTTCCACAGCAGCACCTTGCCATACTTATACTGCTTCTGCAGGGTCAGGCCGCCCACCTGTGCCGGCAGCACAAGGCCCGTTTCGCTCTCGCACAGCACAGTGCCGCCGGGTGCGGTGCACTTGTCCACCGCCGGCAGGATCTTTTCCAGCGTACCGCCCCGGAACGGCGGATCCAGCAGCACCACGTCGAACTGCTCCCGGCAGGCCGACAGATACCGGGCAGCCTCGCCCACATTGACCCGGCTGCGGTCGAACACACCGCAGGTCTTGCAGTTGCGCATCACGATGTTCGCCGCCTCGCGGTTCTCATCCAGGAACACGCACCGGGCCGCGCCGCGGCTCAGCGCCTCGATGCCCAGCTGTCCGCTGCCGGCATACAGGTCCAGCACCCGCGCGCCCGGCAGGTCGAACTGTACAATGCTGAACATGGCCTCCTTCACCTGCGAAAGGGTGGGCCGGGTCACGTCCGTCCCGGGCAGGGCTTCCAGACGCCGTCCCCGGGCTTCTCCTGCGATCACGCGCATGATTTGACCTCCTTCTGGTCGGCCGGGCGCGCTCGCATAGCCTCGCCCGGCGCTGCATATCCTCTTCTGGTTCTTCTTATTATCATCAAACCGTGCATTCTTGTCAAGTACCGGGGCGCATTGCACGCCCGGAGGCTTTGTGCTACAATCAGAGTATCGCACAGGCGCCGGGCATTTTGCGGCGCATTCTGGACCAAAGGAGAGTATTTTTATGAACGTTCTGCTCATCAACGGCAGCCCCCACGAAAAGGGCTGCACCTACACCGCCCTGTCCCTGATCACCGGGGAGCTGAACAAGGCCGGTATCGACACCGAGATCCTGCACGTCGGCGGCAAGCCGGTGGGCGGCTGCATCGGCTGCGGCGGCTGCCGCAGCGGCAATGGCTGCGTGTTCGGCGGCGTGGTCAACGAGGCCATTGAAAAGGCAAAGACCGCCGACGGCTTCGTGTTTGGCAGCCCGGTGCACTACGCCTCGGCTTCCGGCAACATGACCAGCTTCATGGACCGGCTGTCCTATGCAGGCGGCAAATATCTGGCCTACAAGCCCGCCGCCATCTGCTGCTCGGCCCGCCGCGCCGGCACCACCACCACGCTGGACCAGCTGGTCAAGTACCCGCAGTTCTTCCACATGCCGCTGGTCAACGGCTCCTACTGGGCCATGGTGCACGGCTCCAATGCCGAGCAGGTGCTGCAGGACGCCGAGGGCTGCGCCGTGATGCAGGAGCTGGGCCGCAACATGGCCTGGCTGCTGCACTGCATCGAGGCCGGCAAGGCTGCCGGGTTCGACCACCCGCAGAACCCGCCCCGCCCCATGACGAACTTCATCCGCTGAGCAGTATGCTCCCCCATTCCGGGGGAGCATTTGTTGTTTTGGGCAGCGCTCTTCCCCTTCTGCTGCCCAAAAGGTGTGCAAAAAGGGCGGGAGGTGCTTTTTTCGTTCATAACTTTGTGCTACTATAAGAAGTAAAGTAACTTTGCTATGGACGGAGACCCGACTATGGAACACTACGACTGGAACGACGGCTGGCTGTTTTGCCCCACCTTCGACCCCGCGCTGGTGCGCCCGGAATGCACCGGACTGGAGCTGGAGTCGGTGCGCATCCCGCACACGGTCAAGGCCCTGCCCTACAACTATTGCAACGAAAACGACCACCAGCGCCTGTGCGGCTACCGCCGGGAGTTCTTTGCCCCTGCCGAGTGGGCAGGCCGCACCGTCCTGCTCACCTTCGGAGCCATCGCCCACGACGCCACCGTGTTCTGCAACGGGCGGCGGCTGTTCCACCACGGCTGCGGCTACACCGCCTTTACGGTGGACCTGACCAGCGCCCTGCATCTGGGCAAGAAGAATGTCGTGGCTGTGCGCTGCGACAGCCGCGAGGACCTGAACATCCCGCCTTTCGGCGGTTCCATCGACTACCTGACCTACGGCGGCATCTACCGTGCCGTCAGTCTGGACATCAAGGAGCCCGCCTACCTGCGGGATGTGTTCGTGGAGGCCCGGGCCGAAGGCGACTTTCGCATTTACACCGCCACGGTGGGCGAGACGGTGGGCTGCACCCTGCAGGCCGAGATCCGCAGCCCCGCCGGAAGCCGGGCTGTCTACCGTGGGGAACTTGCCCTGCCCATCACCGGCACCCTGAACGGGGTGCATCCGTGGAGCATTGAGCACCCCACCCTGTACACTCTTACCGTAAAGCTCATCCGTCCCGGCACCAGCGGTCTGCCCGACCGGGTGCTGGACGAAAAGACGGTCCGGTTCGGCTTCCGCACGGTTCAGTTCGTGGCCGGAGGCCTGTACCTGAACGGCCAGCGGGTGGTGCTGCGGGGCATCAACCGGCACCAGAGCTACGCCTATCAGGGCTACGCCATGCCGGACAGCCTGCAGCGGCTGGATGCCCAGTTCATCAAAAAGGACCTGGGCTGCAATGCCGTGCGCACCAGCCACTACCCCCAGAGCCCGGCCTTCCTGGATGCCTGCGACGAGCTGGGCCTGCTGGTGTTCACCGAAATGCCCGGCTGGCAGCACATCGGCGACGAAGCCTGGAAGGCGCAGGCCCTGCAGAACTGCCGGGAGATGGTGTGCCAGTGCCGCAACCATCCCAGTGTGTTTTTGTGGGGTGCACGGGTCAACGGCAGCCCCGATGATGAAGCCTTTTACAAGCGCACCAACGAGGCCATCCATCGGCTGGACCCCACCCGCCCCACGGCGGGTGCCCATATCCGCCGCCGCGAGCAACTGCTGGAGGATGTGTACGCCTACAACGATTATTCCTACCGGGGCCGAGGCCCCGCCTGTGAGGCCCGCGCCTCCGTCACCCCGGACACCCGCAAGGGCTACCTCATCAGCGAGTTCGGCGGGCAGAACTTCCCGGCCAAGCCCTTTGACGATGAGGCCCACCGGCTGGTGCAGGCCCTGCATTTTGCCGCCGTGCTCAACGATTCCATTGCCCAGCAGGGCGTGGCCGGCAGCTTTGGCTGGTGCCTGGCCGACTACAACACCCACCGGGAATTCGGCAGCGGCGACCGCATCTGCTACCACGGCGTGATGGATCTGTTCCGCAACCCGAAACTCTCCGCCGCCGTGTACGCCAGTCAGAAAACGCCCCGCGCTCCTTCGGACATCGTGCTGGAAGTCTCTTCCGCCATGGCACTGGGGGACCTGCCTGGCGGGGTACCGGGGGCCTGCTGGGTGTTCACCAACGCCGAGAGCGTGCGTCTGTACCGCGGCAATGACTTCGTGGCCGAATTTGCCCCCGACCGGCGTGGCCGGTTTGCGGCGCTGCCGCACCCGCCCATCGAGATCAACGACTTTGTGGGCTCCCTGCTGGAAAAGTATGAGGGGATGGACCATGCTTCTGCCTTGCAGGTAGCTGCCATCCTGAACGAGCTGCGCCGGGACGCCATGGAGCCTTCGCCCCTGTCCCGGGCACGGATGCTCTCGCTGCGGCTGGGCTGGAACGATGTGCTGCGGATGTACTACAAGTACATCGGCGTGCTGGGCAGCCCTGCCGCCGAATACCGCTTTGAGGCCGTCTGGCACGGCCGGGCGGTGCGCACCGTGGTGCGGGAGCCGGTGCAGAGCGTCCGGCTGGAATGCGTGGTGCACAACCCCATCCTGACCGACGGCCCCACCTGGGACTGTGCCGCTGTCAGCCTGCGCGCCATCGACCAGAACGGCAACCTGCTGCCCTACTGCGGCGAGGCCGTGCAGCTGCGCACCGAGGGCCCCGTGAAGATCCTGGGGCCTGCCGTCGTACCGCTGCGGGGCGGCATGGGCGGCACCTATCTGGCCACCACCGGCGAGGCCGGGCGGGCCGTGCTGCACTGCCGCATGGAGGGCGCGCTGGACACCGAAGCCTATCTGACCATCCGCTGCCGGGAGTAAAATCCGGTCCCTTTCATGATAGATTTGCAGTCTGTTCAAAGTTTTATCATGGATGACTGGTATGCTAAAGACAAGGAACATCACAGCAGCGCTCAGCCGCTGTTTTGACAACGAAAAGGACTTGATCGTATGAGAGAAAAATTCCGTCAGTTCATGGTCGGCCGCTACGGCACCGATGGCTTGAATCAGGCTCTGAGCATCGCCTCCATCGTGATGCTGCTCATCTCCCTGCTCACCCGCATCAGCCTGTTCACCTGGCTGGGTCTGGTGCTGCTGATCCTCTGCTATTACCGATCCCTGAGCCGCAATATCTCCAAGCGCACCGAGGAGAACTACCGCTACTACACCCTGAAAGATCGGGTGGACGGCAAGTTCCGCGGTCTGAAAGATCAGTGGGCCAACCGCAAGCTCTACCACTACTACCGCTGCCCCAAGTGCCGCCAGAAACTTCGGGTGCCCCGGGGCCGTGGCCGCATCCAGATCTCCTGCCCCCGCTGCGGCACCCAGTTCATCAAAAAGAGCTGAGCCATGTTTGGATATGTGATCCCGAACCACACCGCCCTCTCCCCGGAGGCGCAGGCGCGCTACCGCACCGCCTACTGCGGGCTGTGCCGCCGCATCGACGCGCTGCACGGGCTGCGGGGGCGGTTTACGCTGAGCTACGATCTCACCTTTCTGGACCTGCTGCTGTGCAGCCTGTATGAGGGTGAGAGCGAACTTTCCACCGGATGCAGCCGCTGCCCGGTGCACCCGCTGCACGGCGTGAACTGGCGGTCCAGCGGCCCCACCGACTACTGTGCCGACTTGAGCGTGGCGCTGCATTACTACAATGCCGAGGACAAATGGAAGGATGACCACAACCTGCTGGGCCTCGGCTATGAAAAACTGCTGTCCGGCTGCCGCACCGACGCCGAAGCCCGCTGGCCCCGGCAGTGTGCCGCCATCCGCAGCTGTCTGGCCCGGCTTGCAGAATACGAAGCCGCCGGCAGCGAGGACCTGGACGCCGTGTCCGGCTGCTTTGGCGAGCTGATGGCCGAATTGTTCGACTACAAGCAGGACCACTGGTCGCCGGAGCTGCGCAGTCTGGGCTTCCATCTGGGCAAGTTCATCTATCTGATGGACGCCTACGACGATCTGGCCCGCGACAAGCGGAAGGGCGCCTACAATCCCCTCAAAACCATGAGCGAGCAGCCCGGCTACGAGGAAGAGATGCGGGAAATTTTTGAGTTGCTGCTGGCACGCTGTGCCAAACGTTTTGAGCGCCTGCCCTGTGTGGAGGACGCTGACCTGCTGCGCAACATCCTGTATTCCGGCGTATGGCTGAAGTACAACTGCAACAATGCAAAGCGCTCCGGCCGGGATGCCGAAGCATCCACTTGATTTTTCCACGACGATACGGTAGACTATAGAGTATTGTGCGGCATTGCGGCCGCGCGAAATGAGACGTGAGGAAGTATATCCATGAGAGATCCGTATGAGGTGCTGGGCATTCAGCGCGGCGCAAGCGACGAAGAGATCAAAAAAGCATACCGTGCCAAATGCAAGCGCTGGCACCCCGATCTGAATCCCAACGACCCCACCGCCGAGGAGCACTTCAAGGAGGTGCAGGCCGCCTACGATGCCATCACCAAGGGCGAGACCGGCCCCCAGATGGGCGGCAATCCCTATGGCGGCTACCGTCAGCAGAGCTATGGCGGCTCCCAGCAGGGCTACAGCCAGCAGAACTACGGGTTTGACGGCTTCGATGGTTTTGACCCCTTCGGGTTCGGCTTTGGGTTCAACGGCTACAGCCAGCAGAGCGGTGCCAGCTACAGCGGCAGCGATTCGCCCGAGATGCAGGCAGCCCGCAACTTTGTGGTGAATGGCCGCTACGCCGAGGCACGCCGCGTGCTGGACGGCATGACCGCCCGCAATGCCCGGTGGTACTATCTTTCCTCGCTGGCCAATCAGGGCCTGGGCAACAGCATCGACGCGCTGCAGGATGCCCGCCGCGCCGTGCAGCTGGACCCCAACAACACCGAGTACCGGATGCACCTGCAGCGGCTGCAGAACCCCGGCCGCACCTACCGCACCCAGACCACCTACGCCCAGCCGGGCGGCATCATGCGCTGGTGCTGGAGCATGATCCTGCTCAACCTGCTGTGCAACTGCTGCTGCGGCGGCTGGGGCTTCGGCTGGGGCTTCGGCCCGCGCTACGGCTTCCGCGGATAACAAAAGCATATAAAACACAACAGCCTCCCTTTGCCCTTGTACCGGGCAGCGGGAGGCTGTTTTTGATCTGTTACAACACTGACAAAAAACGCCCCGAAGCATTTCTGCTTCAGGGCGTTTGAGCTGGAGCTGCTATCCAGATTCGAACTGGAGACCTCATCCTTACCAAGGATGCGCTCTACCAACTGAGCTATAGCAGCGCAATCACAGCTCAATTATAATACCACAGTTTCCACCGTTTGGCAAGAGGTTTTTGCAAAAAAATCTGAATTTTTGCAAAAAAGTCGGTTTTTACGAAAGAACTCCCCCAGTCTGCTTACGCAGACAGCCCCCTCGGAGATGGGGCCTTTGGCAGTACGGACAACTTTCCGGTTTTGCCAAGGGCTCCCTCTCTGAGGGAGCTGGCATCGCGCAGCGATGACTGAAGGAGTCTTACTTTATCACTCGATCAGGCCGTTCAGCAGGGACAGGCACTTGCGGCTGTGCAGCTTGCGGATGGCCTTTGCCTCGATCTGGCGCACACGTTCACGGGTGACACCGAAGTCGCGGCCCACTTCTTCCAGCGTGCGGGGGCGGCCGTCGTCCAGGCCGAAGCGCAGGCGGATGACCTTTTCCTCACGGGGAGTCAGGCTCTTCAGGGCCAGATTGATCTGCTGGGCCACCATGGCGCGGTCAGCGGCCTTGCCGGGTGCCTCGGCGTTCTCGTCGGCCACGAAATCGCCCAGAGAGGAATCCTCTTCCTCACCCACGGGGCTTTCCAGACTTGCCGGTTCCTGTGCCATGCGCTGGATCTCGCGCACACGCTCCACGCTCATGTCCATGGCCTTTGCCAGCTCCTCGGGGGTGGGCTCATGGCCGTTCTGGTACACCAGCTGGTTGGTGGCCTGCCGCATGCGGTTGATGGTCTCCACCATGTGCACCGGGATGCGGATGGTGCGGGCCTGGTCCGCGATGGCACGGGTGATGGCCTGACGGATCCACCAGGTGGCGTAGGTGGAGAAGCGGAAGCCGCGGTCACAGTCGAACTTCTCGGCAGCCTTGATCAGGCCGATGTTGCCCTCCTGGATCAGGTCCAGGAAGGCCAGATTGTGGCCCACATGCTTCTTGGCGATGGAGACCACCAGACGCAGGTTTGCCTCGCTCAGGCTGCGGCGGGCGTTCAGGCCGTCGCGGCGGGTCTTGAGCAGCTCCTGACGGCGTTCCTCGCTCAGGGGGCCGTTCTCCACGGCTTCCATGGCCTTTTCCTCGTCTGCCTTCTCCTCGGCATCCTCGGCAGACTTTTCGCCGTCCTCGTCCAGATCCTCGGTGTAGCTGCGGCTGTTCTCGTCCTCTTCAAACGAGAAGCGGGCGCTATTCTTCTTGATGTACTCGGGCGCGCCGTACTTCTGGCGGTCGGCCTGCAGGATGTGGGCAGCCTCGGCACCGGCGTGGATGCGGCGGCTCAGCTCCACTTCCTGTTCTGCGCTCAGCAGCGGGATCTGGCCGATCTGCTTCAGGTAGTTCTTCACCGGGTCATCCAGCAGCTCGTCCATGGCGGCCTTCAGGTCGGCCGGGTTCTCCTCGCTCTGGTCCTCGTCCTCATCGGCACCGATGCCCAGATCATCGTTGTTGTTCTCAGCGCTCTCCACCTCAGCCATGATGCCTTCCACATCCAGGCTGGGCTCGATCTCTTCTTCCTGGATCTTGATCCCGCGTTCTTCCAGAAGCGTATAGAGCGTGTCCAGATCCATTCTGCACTGCGCAGCCAGCGCCTTTGCCTCCTGCGCCGACAGGGTGCCTTCGCCTTTTGTCAACAGTTCCTTTAAAGTCATGCCCATTTCGCTCTCTCCTTCTTGCTGCGGGGAAAATTTTGGTTGTTGTTCCTGCACATCAGATCACAAGACCCCCGTTGACACCGAACACCTGCCCGGTGATGTAGCCGGCGTCCTCGCCTGCCAGGAAAACCAGCAGCTTTGCCACTTCGTCGGCGGTGCCAAGGCGGCCCACCGGGGTCTCCTCGGCCAGCGCCGCCTTGTCCTCGGCGGTAAAGGCTGCCATCATATCGGTTTCAATGACCCCGGGTGCCACACAGTTCACCGTGATGCCGCTGGGGCCTTCTTCTTTGGCCAGTGCCTTGGTCAGGCCGATGAGGCCCGCTTTGGCGGCAGAATAATGCACTTCGCAGCTGCCGCCGGTCTGGCCCCACATGCTGCTCACTGTCAGGATGCGGCCCGCCTTGCGGCGGATCATGCCCGGCAGCGCCAGCTGGCACAGGTGGAACGCACCGGTCAGGTTCACGTCCAGCATGTGCTGCCATTCTTCCGGGGTGATGTCGGTGAACAGCTTCTGCTGTGCGATGCCGGCATTGCTCACCAGCACATCCACCCGACCCAGCGCCTGTTCCGCCGCACGGAACGCCAGCTCGCAGCTGGCCCGGCTGGCCACATCGCACTGCACCGCCGTGATGCCCGGCAGCTCCGCTTCCAGCGCGGCCGCCGCCTCGGCATTGCTGTGGTACAGCACCGCCAGGCGGTAGCCCGCCGCATAAAAGGCCCGGGCCGCCGCAGCACCGATGCCCCGGTCGCCGCCGGAGATCAGCACCGTGCGCCCGTTTGCGGGCACCGCCGCGCTCTGGGGCTGCGGCTCTTCTGCCGGTTCCGGTTCCGAAACCGGGGTCGGCTCTGCCGGTTCTGCCGGAACTGCTCTGCGGGGTTCCAGAACCCGGGTGGGTTCGTCCGGAACGATCTCTGCCGGTGTGGTTTCCGGCACCGGGGCCGGAGCAGCCGACGCTTTTTCCGGTTCATACACCGGCTCTTCCTCCGGTGTGTCAAAGGTCAGTTCAAACTCGTCTTCGTACAAGAGTACTGCCCTCCTGTCGTGTTCTCTGCAGCGTGCCATTTGCACCCTGCAGGAAGGATCCGCGGCCCATCGCCCGGCAGAGCAGCGCTCTGTCTCATTTCTCCGGTCAAGTCCGGTCCTGCGGCGTGCCCGCCGGGGTATTCAGATGGGTTTCGACAAAATACCATTGAATAATATAGCACAATTTGCTGAAAAAAGAAAGTGGAAGCTGCTCACTTTTCCACGCAGCTTCCACTTTTTTACGGTTTCTTCATATTCTCGGCGGGCGGTGCGGGCCGTTTCCACTTCGGCCGAGCGGCCAGCCGCACCCGCAGATCCTTGAAAAACGCCTGCAGCAGTGCTCCGGCTTCCTCGGCCCGCAGGCCCTGCTCCACCATCGGGTGGTGGTTGAACGGCAGGGCAAACAGGTCCGTCACACTGCCGCAGCACCCGGCCTTGGCATCGGCCGCGCCGTACACCACCCGCCGGATGCGGCTGTTCAGGATGGCCCCCGCGCACATGGGGCAGGGCTCCAGCGTGACGAACAGCTCACACTCCCACAGCCGCCAGCCGCCCAACGCCTTGCAGGCCGCGTCGATGGCCAGCAGCTCGGCATGATGCAGGGCGTTCTTTTCCGTCTCGCGGGTGTTGTGGGCCGCCGCCACGATCTGCCCGTTGCGGGCCACCACAGCCCCCACCGGCACTTCGCCCAGTGCGGCCGCCTTGCGCGCCTCGTCCAGCGCGGCACCCATCAGTTCAAAATCGGTCATGCGTTCTCCTTTTATCCTGCGGCAAATACCAGCAGATTATTCACTGTATGCAGTACCCAGCCCGGCCATACGCGGCCGGTGCACTGCCGGATGGTTCCCAGCAGCACCCCCAGCACCAGCGCATAGGCGATTCCGGCCGCTCCGCCGTGCTGCACCGCAAACAGCGCCGCCTGCACGCACACTGCCGCCCGGGGTCCCAGCGGCTGCAGCAGCCCCTGCACCGCGCCCCGGAACACCAGTTCCTCAGCCAGCGGAGCCGCCGCGCAGTGCAGTGCAAAGCTCTGCCCGGCTGCGCTCAACGGCAGGGCGGCACAGACGGCCGCCAGCGCCCGTCCCGCCGGCAGGTACGCCAGCGCACAGCCAAAGGCCGCCAGCAGGGCTGCCGTCCGATTTTGTGGTCTGTGCATGGCTCTGCCTCCCTTCTGTCTGGCCTATCTTATCACAGCAGCGGTCGAACGCGCAAGTATTTTGCGTTCTGCCGCACCAAATGTTGCCCAACCAATTGACTTTGCCCGTCGGGTTCTGGTATAATGCTTTCCGACGTTTTTGTTGAAAACGTTGTCTAACAGATTTTACCGGAAATCCGGAGGTATTTTATGATCCGCATTCTCACCGATTCTGCGTCCGACATCCTGCCCGCCGAGGCAGAACAGCTGGGCGTGACCGTGATCCCCCTGAACGTGACGCTGGAGGACGGCACCGTGCTGCGTGACGGCATCGACAAGACCCCCAGCGAATACTACGCCCTTTTAAAGGAGTGTCACAAGCTGCCCACCACCAGCCAGCCCAGCCCGGAGCTGTTCGAGCGGTTCTATCAGGACGCCGCCGCTGCCGGGGACGAGGTGCTGGGCATCTTCCTGTCCCATGAGCTGTCCGGCACCTGGCAGTGCGCCAGACTGGCCGCTGACCTTGTCAACGTGGACAACGTGCTGTTCGTGGACAGCGCCAACGTCTGCCTGGGCGAAGGGCTGCTGGTACGGCTGGCTGTGCAGCTGCGCGCCGCCGGTAAGACGCTGGTGCAGATCGCCACCGACCTGGAGCATGCCAAGGAGCACCTGCATCTGGTTGCCGCCATCGACGACCTGAAGTACCTGCGCAAGGGCGGCCGCCTGCCCGCCGCTGTGGCCGTGGCCGGCGGCATGCTGGGCATCAAGCCGCTCATCACCATCAAGGAAGGCAAGGTAGCCATGGCCGGCAAGGCACGCGGCCTGCCCGGTGCCTACGTTGCGCTGTTCAAAAAGGTAGAAGAGCTGGGCGGCATCAGCGCCGCCGTGCCTGCGCTGGCCGGTTATACGCTGTCTGCCCGCGAGGTGCAGCCCATCCAGACCTACCTGCAGGACAACCTGCAGTGTGCCGAG
>OOBJ01001857.1_pt1 | contig 12086 bp, 8 predicted proteins | sample 1671331 | NCBI WGS metagenome assembly OOBJ01 (sample SAMN06348145, study PRJEB24527) | human gut metagenome | biome: human gut; feature: ankylosing spondylitis patient; material: feces | host: Homo sapiens | place: China | collected 2015-10 | reverse complement strand
GCTTTCCTTTTCCACAAAGGGACGTTTAGTTGTTGAAAGCTGCAAGGCTCGACTCGATCTTGCTCAGCAGCTCCTTGGCCTTTTCGAGTTTGGCTTTCTGGTCGTTGACCACCTTCTCCGGCGCCTTGGAGACAAAGCCCGGATTGTTGAGCTTGCCTTCCAGGAAGGAGATGTCCTTCTCGCAGGCCTGCTTTTCCTTGGTCAGTCTGGCGATCTCCTTGTCGCGGTCGACCAGCTGGGACAGCGGCATATAGACCTTGGCGCTGTCGGTGATGACCTGGACGCAGCCCTTGAGGTCCTCCGGGCTGCCCATGACAATCTGGTCGGCCCAGGCAAGGCGGGTCAGGAAGGCGGTGGACTGCTCGAAGATTGCCTGCGAAGCGGTCTCGATGTAGAGGGTCGCCTTCTTGGACGGCGGCACGTTCATCTCGCTGCGGCGGGTGCGGACTGCCTTGATGGCGTCCATGACCTTCTCGAACTCGCGCTCCTCGGCGGCAAAGTCGAGCTTCTCGTCGTAGACCGGCCACTGGGAAACCATGATGCTCTCGCCCTCATGCGGCAGCGCCTGCCAGATCTCCTCGGTGATGAACGGCATGAACGGATGCAGCAGTTTGAGGGTGTTGCTCAGGACATAGACCAGAACCTGGCGGGCAACCTCGGCCTCGGCGCCATCCTCCCACAGGCGGGATTTGACCAGCTCGACATACCAGTCGCAGAAGACATCCCAGATGAAGTCGTACAGCTTGCTGACGGCGATGCCCAGCTCGAACTTTTCGAGGTTGTCGGTGACCTCGCGGACCAGCTTGTTGAACTTGGAGAGCACCCACTTGTCCTCGATGGCGAGCTTGTCCAGTGGCAGGGCAAGGTCCATCTGCTCGTCCTTGAGGTTCATCAGGACGAAGCGGGAAGCGTTCCAGATCTTGTTGGCGAAGTTGCGGCTGGCGATGACCTTCTCGTCGCTGAAGCGCATGTCGTTGCCTGGGGTGTTGCCGGTGGCAAGGGTGAATCGCAGCGCGTCGGCGCCGTACTGGTCGATGATCTCCAGCGGGTCGATGCCGTTGCCCAGCGACTTGCTCATCTTTCTGCCCTGCGCGTCGCGAACCAGGCCGTGGAACAGGACGGTGTCGAACGGAATCTTTCCGGTGTGCTCCAGTCCCGAGAAGATCATGCGGGCAACCCAGAAGAAGATGATGTCGTAGCCGGTGACCAGGGTGTTGGTCGGGTAGAAGTATTCCAGCTCCGGGGTCTTGTCCGGCCAGCCCAGGGTCGAGAACGGCCACAGCGCCGAGCTGAACCAGGTGTCCAGCGTGTCCTCATCCTGGTGCAGGTGGGTGCTGCCGCACTTCGGGCAGGTGGTGGGCGCTTCCTTGGCGACGATCACCTCGCCGCAGTCGTCGCAGTAGTAGGCCGGGATGCGGTGGCCCCACCAGAGCTGACGGGAGATGCACCAGTCCTTGATGTTCTCCATCCAGTTGTAGTAGGTCTTGTTCATCCGCTCGGGAATCAGCTTGATCTCGCCGTTGCGGACAACGTCGATGGCCGGCTTTGCCAGCGGCTCCATCTTGACAAACCACTGCTTGGAGACCATCGGCTCGACGGTGGTGCCGCAGCGGTAGCAGGTGCCGACATTGTGGGTGTGCTCCTCGATCTTGAGCAGGTACCCCTGCTCCTCCAGGTCTTTGACGATGGCCTTTCTGGCCTCATAGCGGTCCATGCCGGCATACTTGCCGCAATCGGCGGTCATGGTGGCGTCGTCGTTCATCACCTTGATGATCGGCAGGTTGTGGCGGCGGCCGACCTCATAGTCGTTCGGGTCGTGCGCCGGGGTGATCTTGACGACGCCGGTACCGAACTCCATGTCGACATAGTCGTCGCCGACAATCGGAATCTCGCGGCCAACCAGCGGCAGGATGACCGTCTTGCCGATGAGATTCTGGTAACGCTCGTCCTTGGGGTTGACCGCAACGGCGGTATCGCCGAGCATTGTCTCCGGACGGGTGGTGGCCAGAATGACCTCGCCGCTGCCGTCGCTGAGCGGGTAGCGCAGGTGCCAGAAGTGGCCTGCCTGCTCCTCATACTCAACCTCGGCGTCCGAGATGGAGGTCATGCAGTGCGGGCACCAGTTGATGATGCGCTCGCCCTGGTAGATGAGGCCCTTGTTGTAGAGGTTGACAAAGACCTCCTTGACCGCCTTGGAGCAGCCCTCATCGAGGGTGAAGCGCTCGCGGTCCCAGTCGCAGGAGGAGCCCAGCTTTTTGAGCTGCTCGATGATGCGGCCGCCGTACTTGCGCTTCCACTCCCAGGCGCGCTCCAAAAAGCCCTCTCGGCCCAGGTCCTCCTTGGTCAGGCCCTCCTCCTTCATCGCGTTGACGATCTTGGCCTCGGTGGCGATGGAGGCGTGGTCGGTGCCCGGCAGCCAGAGCGCCTCATAGCCCTGCATCCGTCTAAAGCGGATCAGGATGTCCTGCAGCGTCTCGTCCAGCGCGTGGCCCATGTGCAGCTGACCGGTGATGTTCGGGGGCGGGATCACGATGGTGTACGGTTTTTTATCGGGATTTGGCTCGGCGTGAAAATAGCCGCCGTCCAGCCAAAACTGGTAGGTGCGGTCCTCTACCTGTTTTGGGTCGTAGATTTTCGAAAGTTCTTTCATAGGACAGTTTCCTCCTTTTTCCATTTTTGTTCCCCTGTTTGAAAGGCCAAAAGAGAAGAATCAAAAAAGCCTGCCCTTTGCTTTTTGCAAAGGACAGGCTCAAACTCCTGCGGTACCACCTTCATTGACGGCCTTTTCGCCGCCCACTCAGCACGCGCCTTATCTGACGCGCCGGGCCGGTAACGGGGTCCAACCGTTATGATCTACTGAGAAAAGCTCCATTTTGTATAAAATCGACATCATTTTACAAATTGGAATCCTTTTCCGTTCGGCATACTCTCAAAGGCTACCTTGTCGGTTCCGCTTTCTGCCGGCTTTTCAGCTGCCGCCGGCTCTCTGTGAGCGCGCTGACCGTTTTACTTCCTTCTCATCGATTTGCTCATATAATTTTGTTGGGGATAAGTTTAATCTACCATGATTTTGGGCGTTTGTCAACTTGTTTCTCCCCGCTGCCCTGTCGAATAAACGATTCTTTGTCTGCAAACACTAAAGCCATCTGTCCAAGGAGGTGCTTTTTGTGCAGCAACAACGAATCCGCTCCTTCATCCTCTACACCCTGGCGGCGGTGTGCGTGGCCGGGTGGGGCTTTTTTGCGCTGCGCGTCCTGCTGCCGGCCACCCTGCCCTTTTGGCTGGGACTTTTGATCGCGGCGGTGCTGCGGCCGGTGACGCTGCTGTTTTCCCGCCTGCTGCGCTTAAAGCGCCGCCGCGCCGCCGTCTTTGTCACCGCGCTTTTTTATACACTGCTGGGACTGCTTCTCTGGCTGCTGCTGACCTTGCTGTGGGGGCAGTTCTGTTCGATCGCCGCCCGGCTGCCCCAGCTTTACAAGACGGTCTTTCTGCCCGCGCTGGCCGATTTCTTTGAGTGGCTGTCGGCGCTGCTGGCCCGCTTTGCGCCTGACCTTTCCGGCGCGGTGCAGCTGTGGATGCAGAGCTTTACTTCCGCTGCCGCCAAGCTCTCCACCTCCGCTTCCTCGGCGCTGCTGGCTGCCTGCACCGACATCGCCGGCAAGATTCCGCTGTGGTTTTTGACGGTGGTCGTCACCATCTTCTGCTCGGGGTTTATCTCGCTGGATTACCCCAAGGTAATGCAGCTGCTCCTGCTCCCCATCCCCCAAAAGCTGCGGCCGGGCCTTGCGCGCCTGAAAAACTTTGCCGCCACCACCCTGCTGCGGCTGGTGCGCGCCTACCTGCTGCTGCTCCTCATCACCTTCGGCGAGCTGTGTCTGGGGCTGTGGCTGCTGGGGGTGGGGCCGTTTGCCGCCGTCGCCGCCGTCATCGCCCTGCTCGATCTGCTGCCAGTCATCGGCACCGGCTCGGTGCTCGTCCCCTGGGCGGTGCTGGTGCTGCTGGGCGGGGAAAGTGGGCTTGGCTGGGGACTGATCGTCCTCTACCTTGTCATCACCGTCGCGCGCAACTTTTTGGAGCCGCGCATCGTCGGCTCCAGCATCGGTCTGCCGCCGCTGCTCAGCCTGGTGTGCGTCTATGCCGGGCTGCGGCTGTTCGGGGTGCTGGGCGCGGTGCTGATGCCCTGCGCGGCGCTGACGGTGCTGTTCTTTCTAAAAAGCAATCGGGCCTCTCCGCCAGCGGAAAAGCCCGAATAAACTGCCTTTTTAAAATGTCTCCTGCGCCCCGTCGCTGCGCACATAGCGGCTGAGCTCGTCGTCCGGACGGTAGTTCATGCCGGCCGACTCGTACTGGTAGATGTCCCCCAGCAGAGCAAAATATTTTTCCAGGTTAATCTCCTGCACCGAAACGCCCAGCTCCTCCAGCTCGGCCAGCTGGCTCTCGCGCTGCTGGTCGGTCAGGGTGCGGCAGTAGCCGCAGGCCATCACCGCTGCCTGCTCCACCGCCGCCTGCTGCTTTGACGTCAGGGTTTCCATCAGGCCGTCCTGCACCAGCAGATAGGCGGTCTTGACCTTGTGCGCGCTCTTAAAGAGCACCATCTCCCCGGCAAAATCGGGGCTGCTCACCGCGCGGATGAGCTCCGAGAGGTCGGTCTGGGCAATCTCCGCCCCGCCTTCCAGCAACAGCGCCAGCGGCCGGTCGGTTTCGATCTCCAGCGCGCCGATCTCCTGCTGCAGCTCGTCGGAGAAGAAGGACTCGGTCACTGCCAGCGGATAGCGCTTGCGGAAATCGGTCAGGTCCACCGTGCCGTCCGCGGCCAGATCCTCGTAGCCGCAGACCGTCGCCATCTGCACCTGCATCGGGTAGACCTCGCCGATCAGCTGGTCCAGCCGCGCCCTGGTGCGCTCGGAGTTGAGCGCGGTGAACTGGTAGTCTGCGTGCTTAAAAAAGAAGGGCAGCTCGAGCGTCTTGAGCTCCTCAATCTGGTCGACCAGGCGCTCGTTCTCCACAAAGGCGAAGGCGGTGTCCCCCGCTGACAGCACGTTGCCGAGCTCGGCGCTCTGGCTGAGCACCACCTCCAGCTCCCCGTCGGAGTAGTAGGCCAGGCGGTTGGCAAATTCCTGCGCCGCCTGCTTGACACTCTCCGGCGCGGCGGTGGAAATAGCCATCGAAAGCGTCACCGTCTTTTCCGGCTCACGCTGCGGATTCTCCGATGAAGCACAGCCCGCAAACAGTGTCAGGCCCATCGCCGCCAGCAGCACAGCCGCCCTTTTCAGATATCGTGCCATCCGATCCCTCCTTTTTCTTCTTGCTGTTTAGCCGCCCAATCGCCGCCGCGGCTTTTGCTCCCACCATTCCTGTTCTTCCTGCTGGTCTGTCTGGGTTTCCGGCGGCGATTCCTCCGGCTCATCGGCAGTTTGCTGCGCAGGCTGCTGCGTCTGCTGTTGCTGTTCTTCCGTTTCCTGCTGCTGCTCTGTAGACTGCTGCGCTGGCTGCTGTACCGTTGCCGGTGCGGTATAGGTTTGATTCTGGATACCTTGCAGCTCGTCGATGCGCACGCCGGTGTTGACCGCGAAGATGTTGTTTAAAAACAGCAGATCGGTGATGCCGTTCTCCCGCACAAAGTCCTCCACGCCCAGCTCAAAGTAGCGCTGGTCGACGATGTAGACGTCGTCGTAGTGGGAGACCAGAAACGGCGCAAAGGCGTTGCCGAACGATTCCTTGATAATCATGATCTTGCGGCCGGTGTTGTTGCTTGTCTGCACATGCAGCAGCGGGAAATCGCCGTGCAGAAAGACGCTGTAGGTGTTGGGGCCGCTGGTGGCGTAGCTGGCAAACAGGCTGGACTCCACCGGCGTGTACGGGCTGCCCGTACTGTAGCGCCAGGCGGTGTACTCGACCGGCGGGACAAAATATTCCACAAAGTCCGGGGTCGCTGCCAGCTGCTGGTCGTGGGTCTGGCTGTAGAAGGTGCCGAGGAACCCGTCGATCTGGTGGTGCTCCATCTCCTCGAGCGAGACCGGCGTCAGGCCCGCCGTCTTGCAGAAGGCGATGTATGCCTGATAGGCCCCGCGCACCGTCCAGTGGTGGTCGGTGCGGAAATAGAGGTACTCGTCCTTGTTCTTTTCAATCTCGCTGTAGGCGTCCACCGATTTGACCTTGTCGGAAAGATTTTCCGCTACATAGTCGATGTTTTCCCGCTGGCTGGAGGCGATGCCCTCATAGCCCTCGGGCAGATAAAACTCGATCGAGGTCGGGGCGATCAGGCTGTACACCTGCACCCCGTCCAGGTCCTCGGCGTAGGAATTGATGACCTGCGCGTACCGCTTGGAGAGCGACTCGCTCGAGCCGAAGATCTGCATCCCCATATTCTTATACAAAAACAGGTTGCCCGCCTGCTCGCCGTCGGTGCCCTCCTGGCTCAGGCCGTTGCCGGGGGCGTTGGGGTCGTCGTAAGAATCATAGTCGATGACGGGCTGCTGCTCCTCGGCCGGCTGCTCTGCCTGCTGCGCGTCCTGACTCTCCCCCACCGTCACCTCCCCGGACTGGGTGTCAGAAGGCTGCTGGGGCGTCGCAGGCTGTTCGGTCCCCTGCTGGGGGCTGCTGTTGGCCTGATAGATGCGCACGTCGTCCGGACGGATACCCTCCATCGATTCGATCTTGGAGGCCATCGTCACCAGCTCCTCCCGCTGCGGAAAGGTGTCAGCATAGTAGGCGTCGTACTGCTGGGCAAACTCCCCGGAAAACCAGCTTTCCAGGGTGAACGCCGGCTTTTGGGCAAGCTCGCGGCGCTCCACCTCCGAGACGGTGGGCTTGGGCAGCACCAGGGCCAGCACCCCCACCGCAATCAGGGTGAGCACCGTGACGCAGACGTTGATCAGATGCAGGCTCTGGAGGCGCTGCCGCTTCGGTTTATTGGACATCTCCCAAAACCTCCATCCTTAAAATCGAAAGTACAAAAACGGGTTGTAGCTGTCGCCCACCAGCATCGAGGTGCAGACAAACAGAAGGCTGATATTCATCAGCGCGGTACCGACACAGACCAGCGCCTGCGCCTCTTCGCCCTGCAGCCGCTGCAGGCGGCCCTTCACCCACTGGGTGACCGGCATGCAGAACAGGATCGCCGCCGCCAGCCAGAAGATGCGGTTCAAAAAGGTGATGGAAAGCTGGGTGTCGGTGAGCGGGTTGCCGGACAGGCCGAACATCACACTTAAATAGCCGCCCAGCCGTCCCAGATCGGTGGTATAAAAGATGGTCCAGCCGATGAGGGTGATGAACAGCAGGTAGAGGTGGGAGAAGAAGGGCGGGATTTTTTCCAGCACCTTGAACAGCCCCAGCTTCTCCACAATCAAAAGCACCCCGTAAAAGACGCCCCACAAAATAAAGTTCCAGCTGGCGCCGTGCCACAGGCCGGTCAGGAACCAGACTATACAGATATTGAAAATCTGGTGTTTGCGGTTGCCGCCCAGCGGGATGTAGACATAGTCCCGAAAAAAGGAGCTGAGCGAGATGTGCCACCGCCGCCAGAACTCGGTGACCGACTTTGCAATATAGGGGTAGTTGAAGTTGATGTGGTAGTGGAAGCCGAACATCCTTCCCAGGCCGATGGCCATATCCGAGTAGGCGGAAAAGTCGTAGTAGAGCTGGATGGCGTAGAGCAGCGCGCCAAACCACGCCCCCGCTACCGACAAACCGGCAAGCTGCCCGTCCATATACTGGGCCACCAGCTGGCCTGCGGTGTTGGCGATCACCACCTTTTTGGTCAGGCCCACACAGAATTTGGTGATGCCCTCGCTGAAATCCTGCACCGAGACGGTGCGGTTTTCGATCTCGGCGGCCACGTCGCTGTAGCGCACAATGGGGCCGGCTACCAGCTGATGGTAGCTGGAGAGGTACATCAGATATTTGTAGTAGGTTTTCTGCGCCGGGACCTGGCCGCGGTAGACGTCCAGCACATAGCTGATGGTCTGAAAGGTGTAAAACGAGATGCCGATCGGCAGGGCAATCTGCGGCACCGGGAGATTTAGTCCGGTGAGGAGATTGATGTTTTCGATTAAAAATCCGCTGTACTTAAAGACGCCCAGCATCCCCAAATCGAAGATGAGCGAAGCCGCCAGCGCAAGCTTCACCCGCCGGGTCTGGCCGCTCTGCCGGAAATATTCGATGCACCTGGCCCAGGTGTAGTCCAAAAAGGCGGTGAGCATCAGCATGAACACCCACACCGGTTCCCCCCAGGCATAGAAAAAAAGCGAGAATCCGAGCAGCACGATGTTCTGCCAGGTCCTGTTTTTGACCACAAAATACAAAATGAGGTTGAGCGGCAAAAACAGATAAATAAAGAACAGATTTGAAAAGACCATGTTTTCCTCCCCTATTTCCCTCCTGGGGCATCCTTCCCTTTTCCCCAGGCTTCCTTGCTCTGCATCCTTCATTATATACCACAACGGCGCGGAATAAAAGATGGTTTTTCATCTGTCGAACAAAATTTTTAAAAAGTTAATCGGCTCCTCTCCGGCAGGCTCTGTCTTTTTTGACAAACCGGCAACAAAATCAGGCAGCGATATTGAGTTTATGGGATTTTTGGGGTAAAATAGGAATATCTGAGGGGAGCCTTCGGCGTCTCCTCGTCCGAAAGGATCACCTGTCGAAAGGACTGTGAAAAATATGAGCGAAGAAAACTACATTGTCAACGAAGGTAAAAACGAGATCATCGAGGTGGACGGCGTCAAGTATCAGCGCCTGGCCATCCGCACCCACGTCATCACCGACCAGGACGACGTCTGCGACGTCATTGAAAAATACGCCAAGCCCCATGCCCGCCCGGACGACATCGTCTTTATGACCGAGAAGGCGGTGGCCTGCACCCAGCGCCGCGCCATCCCGATGAAGGACATCCACCCGCGGCCGCTGGCGCGCTTTCTGTGCAAGTTTGTGCTGAAAACCCCGTACGGCATCGGCCTGGGCATTCCGGAAACGATGGAGATGGCCCTGCAGGAGTGCGGCACGCCGAAGATTCTGTTCGCCGCCGCCGTTTCCGCGGTGGGCAAGCTGTTCCACAAGCGCGGCTGGTTCTATAAGATTGCCGGTTACAAGGCCCGCTCGATCGACGGCCCGTGCGACTACACCCTGCCGCCGTACAACGAGTACGTCGTTCTCGGCCCAGCCGAGCCGGACGAGACCGCTAAAAAGATGTCCCAGCGCCTGGGCGGCATCAAGGTAGCCATCACCGACATCAACGACCTGGAAGGCCAGATTCTGGGCACCTCCGACCCGTCGATGGACCGCGACCTGCTGGTCAAAATCCTCAAGGACAACCCGCTGGGCCAGTCGCTGGAGCAGACCCCAATCGGCATCATCCGCAAAGCTTAAAGCGGACCCGACAAAAGAAACGTGTATGCAAAAAGGAGAGGCAGAAGCCTCTCCTTTTTTTATCATTCCTTGCAGACCCGCTCCAAAATCAGCCTGCGCTCCGACGGCGGCGCGGAGGAGATGCGCACCGCATCCCGATAGCGCTCGCTCGCCTGCGCCACCTGGCCGGGGCGGTTGGTGTAGAGGAAAGCAAGCGTCTCTCCCCGCTGGACCGGCTCCCCGATCTTTTTGACAAAGCGGATGCCCGCCGCCGGGTCCACCTTGTCCTCCTTCCTTTCGCGGCCCGCGCCCAGCATGCCCGCCACCGCGCCGATCTCCTCGGTCTGCATGGCGGCAACAAAGCCGTCCTGCTCCGCCCGCACCGCATAGGCCGGAGCACAGGGCAGTTTTTCGGGGTGGTCCAGATAGGAGACGTCCCCACCCTGGCGCTGCACCATCGCGCGCAGCTTTTGGAAGGCACTGCCGTCGGCGAGGGTTGCCTTCGCCATTGCAAGGCAGTCGGAGAGCTCCCCTTTGTCCGCCAGCCAGAGCATGTTGCCCGCCAGATGGATGCACAGTTCGGTCAAATCCACCGGGCCGTTCCCATGCAGCGTCTCCACCGCCTCCGCCACCTCTATGGCGTTGCCGGCAGTGCGGCCCAGCGGCTGGTTCATGTCGGTGATGAGCGCCGCCGTCCGCTTGCCTGCGCCGGTGCCGATGTCGACCATCGTCTGCGCCAGGGCCAGCGCATCCTGCTCGGTCTTCATAAAGGCACCGGAGCCGGTCTTAACGTCCAGCAGAATCGCATCCGCACCGGCGGCAATCTTCTTGCTCATGATGCTGGAGGCGATCAGCGGCAGGCTATCCACCGTGGCGGTGACGTCCCGCAGGGCATAGATCTTCTTGTCCGCCACCGCCAGCTCCCCGCTCTGGCCGATCAGCGAGATGCCGACCTCGTTGACGATGTCAAAGAATTCCTCCTCCGGCAAGGCGGTGCGGTAGCCGGGAATCGATTCCAGCTTATCCACCGTCCCGCCGGTGAAGCCCAGTCCCCGGCCGGACATCTTAGCGATGGGGATGCCGCAGGCGGCGGCCATCGGCGCAGCGATCAGGGTGGTCTTGTCCCCCACGCCGCCGGTGGAGTGCTTGTCCACCTTGATTCCCGGGACGGCGGACAAATCGGCGATCTCGCCGGAGCGCGCCATCGCCAGGGTCATCGCGGTGGTTTCCTGCTTGTTCATTCCCTGAAAGCAGACCGCCATCAAAAAGGCCGCCATCTGGTAATCGGGAATCGTCCCTTCAGTGAAGCCCGCTGCTTTTTCTTTACGATCAGATCATACATCCGCATAGGCTTCCTCCTTTTTTGTTGGCCCTTCCGGCAGCAGATTGGCAAGATTTTTGTTGATTCTATTGCAGCCCAACCTTCCAGTGGACGGTTGGGCTGGATTGTACAATGCCACAGTTTTTTGGGAACCTTTTTTCTTACAAAAATCAGGCAGCAGTCCGGGAAATTGAACACGGTTCAGCTTTAGGTCGAGCATCAGACGCTGCCCACTGGACACCCGTCACCTTTTGAAAAAAGTGGACGAAAACATTATTCTTTCCCCTACAAACTCGGTGCCGCGAGGCAGAAAGTTGACTTTCCGCCTAACCCATACATGAATCGGTTCCGGGCTCAGCCTACTCAGCCTGGCGGAAGATAGGGCGGCCATCTTCAAATTTGTCGATGATCGCCAGCGACTCCAGACGGACGCCGCGCTCCCGCAGCATCTTGCCGCCCTCCTGGAAGCCCTTTTCAATCACGATGCCACAGCCCACCGCTTCCGCTCCGGACTGCGCCACAATGTCCAGCAGGCCCAGCAGCGCCTGGCCCTTGGCCAAAAAGTCATCGATAATCAGCACCCGGTCGCCCGGCTGCAGGTACTTCTTCGACACCTGTACATCAAAGGTGGTGCCGCGGGTGAAGGAGGTCACCTGCGCGGTGTACAGCTCCCCGTCCAGGTTTTTGGACTTGCTCTTTTTTGCAAAGACCACCGGCGCATAGTCAAAGTGAGGCGCTGCCGCCACCGCGATGCCGATGCCGGATGCCTCGATGGTCAAAATCTTGTTGATCTTCTCCCCTGCAAACCGGCGGCGGAACTCTTTTCCAATTTCGTCCAGCAGGCGGATGTCCATCTGGTGGTTCAAAAAGCTGTCCACCTTCAGCACGTTGCCCTCTTTTACCTTTCCATCCTTCAAAATTCGCTGTTTCAGTTCTTCCATTTCTTTCGCCTTCCTCTCGCAATCCCCAAATATTTTGCTTTGCTATTATTGTATCAATCTATTCTCCCTACGTCAACGACCATTTGCAACAAAAAAGCGGCCCGCTGTTGGTGAGCCGCTTTTGTTGGTTGGTTCGATTCTATTTTTGAACGCGAAAAATAGCAAATTTTGAAAGTAGAGCTCGTTCTTTTGGGTTCAAGGAGGATGGAAAGAGGGGCCGTAAATTTTATTTTGCGGATTCTATCACCGCCCAATCTTCCTGAGAACGGTTGGGCGGGCTTGTACACTACGGCCAGTCTGCCGGGAACTTTTTCTCTTACAAAAAGTTCCCCAATCAGCAAGACAAAATTGCCTTGCTGATTTTCCCTTCAAAAGGCGCTTGAACGATAAAAGTATTTCGAGCGCTGCGGCGCTCGACCAAAGGCTTTGCCTTTGGAAACCACAAGCTTTTGAAAAAGCTTGACCAAAACTTTTATTTT
>OOBJ01001854.1_pt1 | contig 12104 bp, 8 predicted proteins | sample 1671331 | NCBI WGS metagenome assembly OOBJ01 (sample SAMN06348145, study PRJEB24527) | human gut metagenome | biome: human gut; feature: ankylosing spondylitis patient; material: feces | host: Homo sapiens | place: China | collected 2015-10 | reverse complement strand
CTGGCATCCCGTTCCGAGGGCGTGACCATGACGATCGTCGTCCCCTGCCCGTTCAGTTCTCGAAGTAATTCCATCACCTCCGCCCCGTTTGTCGAATCCAGGTTTCCCGTCGGTTCGTCGGCAAGGATCAGCGGACAATCCGTCACCACGGCGCGCGCTATCGCCACACGTTGCTGTTGTCCGCCGGATAGCTGCTGCGGAAAATGTCCGGCACGATGGGCGATATTCATCCGGTCGAGGACTTCCATCACCTTCCGCTTGCGTTCGGACTTCCGGCAGCCAAGATAAACCAACGGCAGTTCCACATTCTCGAAGACTGTCAGCTCGTCTATCAGGTTGAAACTCTGGAATACGAAACCGATATTCCCTTTACGGAAAGCCGTCAACTGGCTCTCTCCCATATTGTCTATCTCCTTGCCGTTAAAGAAATATTTGCCGGAAGTCGGCGAATCAAGCGTTCCCAAGATATTCAATAAGGTCGACTTGCCACAGCCAGAAGGCCCCATAATGGCCACAAACTCACTCTGTTTGACCTCGATGTTCACCTCGTTCAATGCTTTCGTCTGCACCTCCTCGGTGGTGAAGACCATAGACAGATTCTCTGTTTTAATCATATTATATTTATTTAAATCATTCGTTCCTGAGAATACGCATCGGCTTCAACCGAACCACACGCCACACCTGTCTGACTACCGTCAAGAAAGCGACACACATCAACAACACAAATGCGACTCCGTACACCCACCAAGGCAACACGATATGAAAAGCATAACTCTCCAGCCATCCGTTCATCAAAACCACAGAAACAGGAAGTCCCAATACAGTGGCCAGCACCGTAAGAAGTAGCAGTTCACGTGTCAAAACAACAAAAAGACTTATTTTACCGGCTCCCAAAACCTTCCGTATCCCAACCTCTTTCACTCGTGCCAGAGTAGAAAAAAGCGTCACGACCCATAATCCCAAACAGGCCACAAAGACTGCCAATAATGACGCACTGGCAAAAATCCAACCGAAATTGCGATCCGACTTATACAAGCTATCCTGATAATCATCGAGATAGAAATAAGAAAAAAGGGCGGACGGAAAATAAGTCCGGTACATTTGTTCCACTTCAGCCAAGCGGTCAGAATTGACCGAGCCATCCATCTTGACGGATATATAAGGAGTCGCAATAAACGGGACCCGCTCTTTCAGGAAAAAGAGGATCGGCTTATACGGTTCCGCAAGCGACTGCTGATGATAATTTTTCACAACCCCGACAACTTCGAGTGGATCTTCCAGCACTTCCATCTCCAACTGCTTTCCTAACGCCTCTTCCGGAGAAGGATAACCAAGCAGACGCACCGCCTCTTCGTTCAGGACGACCTTATTCCGTTCATTGCCGTATGCTTCCGAGAAACCACGTCCACAAAGCATTTCCGGCGAATAAAGCGCCAGATAATCATAATCGACAGCAAACATCTGTATCAGCTTCACTTCGGATGGATCGCTGCCGTAAGGACGATTGGTAAAGTAGTTCGCCACCTCAACGCCCGGCACAGCACCGGAAATAGAGACACGGACAACATAAGGTATCTGTCCCAACCGTTTCTTGAAACTCTCCATTTTGACGGACATATCATCGGTAAAAGCCGGATATTTCACCACCAGTACCCGGTTCGAAGAAGCGGAAGAAGTCTCCTGCTGCATATAACGAACCTGTCCGATCACCACCAACGTACCGGAAACCAGAACGAAAGAAGCAAGAAACTGAGCCACAATCAACATCTTCCGCATCCGGTTTCCCTTACGGCCATGCAGTAATTTTCCTCGCATGATATCCGCTGGACGGATGCGTGTCAGCAGGAATGAAGGATACAGTCCGGTAAACAAAGTTCCCCCTATAAAACACGCTGCCGCCATACTCCAGAATTCCGGCAAACGGAACGCGCCGGCAGCAAAATCCAATCCTACCCAACGGCAGACAAAAGGCAACAGTACCTCGACCCACCCGAGAGCCAAGATCAAAGCCGACAAGTTCAACAACCCTGCTTCCAGCAATCCTTGCAGGATCACCTGCCGGCGGGAAGCCCCGAACGCCTTGCGAATACCAAACTCCCTGCCACGTTCCAGATAACGGGCAACCGTCAGGTTCAGCGCGTTCACCCAGCCGATCAGTAAAAGGGCGACTACCATCACCGAAAGGATACGTACAGCCATACGACTACCTTTCGCCTCTTTCTCATAAGACTTACGGGGAGTCAGATGAATATCCCGCAAACGAACCAGTTCAACCCTCCAGTCCTTATGTTTCAATGCCGCCGTCTTATATTTTTCAGAGATGGAATGGAAAGCCGCTTCAATATCGCCCGGTTTCTTTCCCGGTTCAAGCCGGACATACGTATAGACACCGTGGATATACCAAATATCGCGCCTTGCCTCCGGAATAGTCGAATAAGACAACAGGAAGTCATAATGCAGATGCGAATTATAAGGCATATCGGCAATCACGCCCGTCACCTCGAAATGCTGTTCGGACGAAGATGTACGGAAAGTCAGCACTTTGCCGATAGGATCACCACCGGCAAAATAACGACGTGCAGCACTTTCGGTAATCACCATCGTATTCGGACGGACCAACTGTCCACCCTTCTCCCCCTTGAGGATCGGGAAATTGAAGAGATCGAAAAAAGCCGGTTCGGTATAACAGTACTGTTCTTCGATAAACTGCCGGTCACCGAACGTCACCTCTTGTCCGCGATCTTGTGCCGTCACACGTACATACTGCTCTATGCCCGGAATCTCGCGATACATGGCGGGAGCATGCCCGAAAGAAGTCGTCGCCCAATTATCCGTCAAGGTTGCCCCTTCATAAAGACGGCTCTCCACACGGTAGATGCGATCCCCGTCGTGGAACGAATCGAAACTCAATTCGAACCGTACATAGAGCATAATCAGCAGCGCCGCGCCAACACAAACGGAAAGACCGAACACATTCAGGGCGGAAAGAGACTTCCGCGCCCGTTGGCTTTTGATTACTTGAGACCAATATTCCATCAGCGTAAAATTAATCGTTCATTCTCACCAAACAAGTCATATCCGGAAATAATCACCTTCTCTCCCGGTTGCAACCCTTCCACAACCTCGTAATACTGCGGGTTCTGACGACCGATACGGACAGGGCGGCGGCGAGCTGTCTTTCCTTCTTCATCTACCACATACATGTACTCGCCGCCGCTTGCTTGGTAGAAGCTACCACGTGGGACGATCACCGCCGGCACGGGATCGCCCAGTTGCAGGTTCAGGTGGTAGGTTTGCCCGGCACGGATATTCTCCGGCCGGCCGGAGACAAAATGCAGGTCGGTGCGAAACTGTCCTTCCCGCACTTCGGGATAGACTTTCGTCACCTCCATATCGTACTTCTTTCCTTCACGTTCGAAGCTCGCAGGGAGACCGGGCATGACACGTTCCACATAGTGCTCGTCAATCTTGGCTTCCACCTTCAGTTCGGGCGTGATCACCTGGCCGATACGTTCGCCCTGGGCGATGGACTGGCCGATCTGGGCCTCCAGGTTTCCTAACTGCCCGTCGACGGGAGCCTTCACTTTCAGGTTTTCCAGTCGCCCGCGAACCAAGGCAAGGCTCTTCTTCATATTCCGGATGTTCTCGTCCAGGCTCTGTAGCTGGCTGCTGCGGAACAGGTCGTCCTGCTTGATCCGTTCGTCCACAACGGCCAACTGTCCGAGGGCGGCCTCGTAATCTTCCTCAGCCTGCAAGTAATCTTCGCGGGCCAGCAGGTTCTTCTTATACAGGCGTTCGTATTGCCTGAAACGGCGTTCCTTCTGCACCAATTCCTTACTCAGGCCGATACGGTCCTGTTTCAGCCGGAGATGTTCCTGCTCCATGCTGAGACGGGTGTTGCGAAGTTCGTTTTCCTGATAGGCCAAGTCGGCTTCGCTTTGCAGGATGCCGATGTTCAGGAGCGGGTTACTGAGGCGGAGGATCACGTCGCCCGCCCGCACCTGCGCCCCTTCCTCGATCAGGCGTTCTTCGACGCGCCCACCCTCGATGGCGTCAAGATAGATGATACGATCCGGCAGTACCTGCCCGATAACCCGGATGTAGTCGTTGAACTCTCCTTTCTGCACGGTAGCGATCGTAATGCGTTCTTTCTCCACTTTCAGGGAAGAGGAAGTATCACGAAAAAGAAGCCCAGATCGTAGCGCAGGCCGGCCATTTCGCAATTCCTATCAAGGAATAGATGTGTTTCTTCTTAAACCGGGACTTCCGCTCAATACGGGTGTCCATGCTATTGATTGCCATTCTTGTTGTATTTATTCGGTTCCTAAAAATGAGCCTGTGCGGTAGAAGTCTACCGTGCGGCTTTTCAACTCATACTGCAAACGGGTGCGCGACAGTTCTGCCTTGGCCAGTATATAGAGGTTCCGCTTCTCCATCAGTTCGAACACGGAGATCATCCCCTCCTCCCATTTCTCCTCGCTCTCTTTCAGCGTGACGGTGGAAGTGCGGAGTTGTTCGACCGCCTGACGGTGTTCCTCGGCGGCAGCCCGGAGTGAAAGGCAGGCGTCGTCTATTTCCTTGTAGAGGCTGAGGCGTTGCTGCTCGTTCTCGTTCCGTATCCTTTGCAGGCGGAAACGTTCCTTCCGGACATCTGTCAGGCGGGAAAGTCCGCAGAACAGAGGCAGCGAGACGCTCACGCCGATATATTTGTTCATGTTATTCTTCAACTGGTCTTTGATCGGGATGATCTCGCCCAGGTCATCCCGTTCCGTGTCGTAGTAACCGGAATAGAGGCTGAATTCCGCCCTGATGGAAGGAGAAAAAGCCCCGGACGCTATTGCCAGTGACTTGCGGGAAGCTTTCTCCCTCAGTTCCATAGCCCGGAATTCCGGCAGGGATGTTTCGGAGGCGGCATAGATCTCGTTAGATTCCAGTACAGGAAGCACGGGAAGTTCGCCCTCCCCGCCGGGAGAGATCGCCAGCGTATCGGTATCCCGCATATTCAGCAGTTCCTTCAGGGCAAGTAATGAGAGGCGGCAACCGTTCGCCTTCACCGTCTCCTGGTAAATATCAGATTGCAGGCGCGCCTTCACCTCCTGCAAATCAGAAGGGGAACGCATGCCAAGATCCACATATTCGAGCATCTGCTCGTGATAGCGTTCGCTCAACTTCCGCTGCTCGACAGCAAGCTCGTACATCTTCTTATCGAAGCAGAGGCGATAGAAAGCATCCATCACCTCGAAGGCAATCCGGTTCTCCTCGATCTGCTCCGTGAGGCCGCCGATCTGCTTGTTCAGTTTGCGGAACTGCAACCGGTTGACGCGCGTAAAGCCGTCGAACACCGGAAGCGAGACATTCAGCCCCATCGTGCTCTCTAAAAAGGAAGAGGAAGTATAGAGGTTCGTTTTCGGGTCCACCGAACGCCCCAAACGTTTGCCCAATGCGCCGGTAGCACTTACTGAGGGCAGGAAATCACCATAGGCGGCGGTAAGGTCTTCCCCGGCAATCCGTGTATCCAGGCGACTGTTCCGCACGCGGTAGTTCTGTTCGACGGCATAGCGCATGCAGTCATCCACCGTCCAGCCGGACTGCGCCCGCAGGTTTCCCGGCGAAGCCAGGAAGACGAGAAGAAAAAGAGACAAACCTCGTTTGATCGTTATCTGTGCATTCATCATGACAGAAAGAAAGCAAACGACGTGCCAGAAATGTAACATTCAGACTATCAAAAGCATTTCAAAAACACCTCTCGCCAACCGTCCAATTTTTGGACGCCCAAACGTCCAACTTTTTGACACAGGTGTCCTCCTGTCGCTCATCGAAGCATGACAAGTGCCAAATGCAACACACAAAAACAAGCTTTACCCCTCATCCCTGAGACATAAAGCCTAAACACGTAAATCAGTTATTATAAAAAACGAAGCAGTGTTATTTATTGTGTCTATAAGTATACTCTTTTTATTTTCCGCGGGCAAAGGAAAAGCATACATATTGCAAAGATATGACAAGAGAAAGACAATTTAATTGAAAATAGAGAACCATGGTTTATCTGAAGCAAATCAAACTAATCAATCCGGATATCCATACGAACGGGAGATCATCTCTCCCAAGCATTTAAGATTTCCGCCACATAGACGTTATGCGGATTCCCTGCCATTGCGCTGTACCATTTCTCGTATAAGGCAGGATCAACAAAATGATCCTTATCCATCTTAGTCACGTAAAGGGTTTTGCATTCGAGCGTCAGGCGCGATTCCTCGAAACAAGGATTACCCAGATCGGTAAAATAAGGCGTCAAACCTGTCGCTGCCACCTTGTCGATATCCCGTCCCGATTTCGCCCCGCAAATCTTATGGGCAGTCTTATGCTCTTCTCCTAAAAAGGACAGCGTGAAAGCTCCCTTCGCATCGACAAACTCGCGGGTATAACGTTCCGGACGGATAAAGACGAACACTACCGGCTTGTTCCACAGGAAGCCTACGCCCCCCCAACTCGCCGTCATCATGTTGAACTTGTCCTTGTCGCCGGCGCTTACCAGCATCCACTCTTTTCCGATGATCTCTATAAAATTGTCTTTGACCAGACTCGGTTCTATTGCCTTCATAATTTCACACCTTAGTTAATAATCTTTCAAAGATACGAAAATATTTATTTGTGTGTGCAAAATTTAATATTCTTGTCCATACAGAATATTTTCTTTAGGTTTGCATCTCAATATTCACGTAATTATCAAGACGATAAACTGCCAAATGGAAATACTGAACAACTGGATCAGCGGGATTAACGACCTCCTATGGTCGTATGTTTTAATTATCATGCTGTTAGGATGCGCCTTCCGGTTCACTTTCAAAACCCGTTTCGTCCAGTTCCGTATGTTCCGGGAGATGATACGTGTGCTCGGCGACTCCGCCAACAAAGCCCATGAAGGTGAAAAGCACATCTCATCCTTCCAGGCATTCGCCGTATCGCTTGCCAGCCGTGTCGGGACAGGCAACCTGGCGGGAGTAGCCACAGCCATAGCCGTAGGAGGTCCGGGAGCAGTGTTCTGGATGTGGATCATCGCCCTGTTAGGTTCGGCCAGCGCTTTCGTCGAATCTACACTCGCACAGCTTTACAAACGGAAAGGAAAAGAATCCTTCATCGGGGGGCCCGCCTACTATATGCGATACGGATTGGGACTGAACTGGATGGGCATACTGTTCGCCATCTTGATCTCCGTCACCTTCGGTTTCGCGTTCAACTCGGTACAAAGCAACACGATTTGCGCCGCCATGCAAGGCTCGTTCGGTTTCGATCCGAGGATCGTAGGCGCGGTACTGACCGTACTGACACTTGCCATTATCTTCGGAGGAATCCAGCGAATAGCCAAAGTCAGCAGCGTGATCGTCCCCGTAATGGCATTGGGATACGTGGCGCTCGCCTCGGGGATCGTACTGTTCAATATAACGGAACTGCCGGCCGTCATCAAACTGATCGTAAGCAGCGCTTTCGGATGGGAACAGGCGGCAGGCGGTACGATCGGTGCCGCTCTGATGCAAGGGATCAAGCGCGGCCTGTTCAGCAACGAGGCAGGTATGGGATCGGCTCCGAACGTAGCGGCCACGGCATCCGTCACACATCCGGTCAAACAGGGATTGATCCAGACTTTGGGTGTTTTCACCGACACCCTGCTGATCTGTACCTGCACGGCTTTTATCATCCTGTTCAGCGGGGCGCCGTTGGACGGTTCGGTAAACGGGGTACAACTGACACAGCATGCCCTGACGCTCGAAGTGGGAAAAGCCGGAGGGATATTCGTTGCCGTAGCGATCTTCCTGTTCGCTTTCAGCAGCATTATCGGGAACTACTATTACGGGGAAGCGAACATTCGTTTCATCACACCGAAAAAAAGCGTGCTCTATATCTACCGTCTGGCGGTCGGCGGTATGGTGATGTTCGGGGCGTTAGCAAGTCTGGAACTCGCCTGGAGCCTGGCGGATATCACGATGGCTTTCATGACGATCTGCAACCTGTTCGCCATCTCGTTGCTGAGCAAACAGGCCTTCCTGCTGCTGCACGATTACATTGCTCAAAAACGTAGCGGGATCAAGAGCCCTGTGTTCGACAAGAACAAGCTGCCGGAACTGAAGGACAAGGCGGAATGCTGGTAAACGCTTCTTATTGGTAGATCAGACTGAACAACCGTTCAGGTGCAAAGATCTCGTTGGCGACCTCTCGTATCTCTCCGGCGGTCAGCTTCTCCACCTTGGCGAAGACTTCCGGCAGGGTGTCGTAGCGGTTATAATGGAGAAAGCTCTTACCCAGCCCCAAAAACAAGCCTTCCCGATTATCGCCGGAGACGCCCAATTGTCCGATCACCTGCTTCTTGGCCGCCGCCAACTGGGTCGCGGTCAGCTTCACCTCACGCAGCTTCGCCAGTTCCTTGTAAACAAGCCTGATCGCCTTCTCCTTGTTCTTCGGATCAGTCCCGAAGTAGATGCTTGCCAGCCCCGTATCGGTATAAGAAGTCACGTTCGATTCGACGTTATAGACAAGCCCGTTCTTTTCCCGGAGAGAGACATTCAAACGGTTGTTCATGCCCGGCCCTCCCAAGAGGTTATTCAGCAAGAACAACGGCAGGCGTTTCTCATCGTGCATGCTGTATGCCCGTCCCCCGATCAGCACATGCGCCTGATGGGTATCCTTGTGTATCTGGCGGCTGACGGGAAGGAGCTCGCCGGGTGCCGTCCGGTTACGTGCCGCCATCGGGAAAGCGATATCCGACAGGGTGCTTTCCGCCATCTGCACGATCTTCTTGAACGGAATCCGGCCCATCGAGAAGAACACCATATTTTCGGGGGCATAGAACCGCCTCATAAACGACTTGCCGGACTCGCTGCCGAAACCGAGCAGCGACTGCTCGTCCCCCAAGATGTTATGTCCCAACGCATGTCCGTCGAACAGCAAATTCTCGAATTCATCGAAGATCAGTTCCGAAGGGCTGTCCTCGTATGAATTGATTTCGTCCAGGATCACATCCACCTCCTTCTCGATCTCCTGCTCCGGGAACTGCGAATGGAACACCAGGTCGGACAGCAGTTCGAAAGCCCTCCGGAAATGCTCTTCCATAAAAATAGAATAGACGAAAGTCTCCTCCTTTGTGGTATAGGCGTTCAGCTCCCCTCCCACATTCTCCATCCGATTCAGGATATGCCAGGACTTACGCTTTTCCGTCCCCTTGAATACCATGTGTTCGACAAAGTGAGCCAAGCCAAATTCATCCATTTCCTCATCCCGTGTCCCGGCATTCACGGCAAACCCGCAATACGACACCGGGGATGCAGAAGGAAGATGTACGATACGCAAACCGTTCGGTAAAATATGTGAGAAGTAATCTTTTTCCATGATCCATTCATTAGGAGGCACAAAAGTACAAAAATATAGGTCATTCCATGTGCAGGTATCATTAAAATAGATACTTTTGCACTTTGTTAAGTTCATAACACCATATAGAATCATTTTAAAGGCTATGATAAACGAAGCAATCTCATCCATTCTGCAACAGGAAGCTGAAGCAGTACGCAATATTCCGATAACCGACGGCTATGAAGAGGCTGTGACACTCATTGTGAAACATGTACACGAACTCGGAGGGAATCTGATCACCAGCGGTATGGGAAAAGCAGGACAGATCGCCATGAACATCGCGACCACCTTCTGTTCGACCGGCACGCCTGCCTACTTCCTGCATCCCAGCGAAGCACAACACGGCGACCTCGGCATCGTCCGCAAGAACGATGTCATGCTGCTCATCTCCAACTCCGGCAAGACACGCGAACTGCTCGAACTGGTGGAGCTGACACGCGGTCTCGTACCGGAGATGCAGTTTATCGTTATCACCGGCAACCCCGACAGCCCGCTGGCAGCCGAAGCGACGATCTGCCTGCCGACCGGTGCGCCGAAAGAAGTGTGTCCTTTAGGCCTCACCCCCACCACATCGACCACGGTCATGACGGTGATAGGCGACCTGTTGGTAGTCGGCACCATGAAACGCATCAACTTCGGCTATCCCGACTATGCCAAACGGCATCACGGCGGTTACCTGGGTTCGAAAAGCCGCGAACAGTGTAAAACCGTAAACAAATAAAGAGCATGAGGAAGGTAATCGGCATCGGGGAAACCATTCTCGACATCATCTTCAGGAACAACCGACCCCATACGGCAGTGCCCGGCGGATCGACCTTCAACGGCCTCATCTCGTTAGGACGCCTGGGTGTACCTGTCTCTTTCATCAGCGAAGTGGGAAACGACCATGTCGGCGACATCATACGCGACTTCATGAAGGAAAACAACATTTCCACCCGCTACGTCGACCGTTTCCCGGATGGCAAAAGCCCGATTTCGCTCGCGTTCCTGGACAACGACAGCAATGCCGACTACACTTTCTACAAGGATTATCCGAAGCAACGCCTCGACGTGCCCCTGCCGGAGATCAACGAAGACGACATCTTCATCTACGGCTCCTATTACTCACTGAACCCGGCGCTTAGGGAACGGATGGTGGAATTTCTCGACTATGCACGCCAGCGCAAGGCGATCCTCTACTACGACCCGAATTTCCGCAAGGCGCACGCCCATGAAGCGATACACCTCGCCCCGACATTGCTCGAAAACTTCGAATATGCCGATATCATACGCGGCTCGGACGAGGACTTCCTCAATATCTTCGGGGAGGCCGACAGTGAAAAAGTCTACACCGACCATATCCGTTTCTACTGCGACCGTTTCATCACCACTCACGGAGCCGGAGGCGTGAACCTCTACCACGGCGACCTGCGCCTTCATTTCGACTCGCCCTCCATCCGCCCGGTCAGTACGATCGGAGCCGGCGACAACTTCAATGCTGGCATCCTCTACGGTCTGTTAAAAAATAATGTCCGTCACCGTGACCTCGCCACCCTCCCGAAAGAGACATGGGCGAATATCATCCGGTGCGGGATCGATCTGGCAACCGAGGTTTGCCGCAGCTACGACAATTACATTTCTAAAGAATTCGCAACCTCCTACCTCTCCCAGTCTTAAATATCATTAACCGGGAAGATAAAGGGGTATAAAGACACGTGTTTTTCACTATCTTTGCTTTGCATGAGTAGTAGAAGTATGATATTGAAACGGATTCTTTTCTTGTTCACCAGTGTGGCCTTATTGGCAGGATGCAGCTCCGGCAGAGCACCTGAAATTCGTGCCATATGCCTGCGTGACGACATCGGCAACTATATTATCAAATGGGAAACAGCCCCCCATACCGACGGGACGATGAAACTTTATGTATCCGACACCCCCAACTCCTTCGACATGTCGCGACCGTGCAGCTATGCCGACATCAATGACGGGAGAGTGACCTACATCACGAACGACAACATCACCCGCAAATATTTCCTACTGTCTTTCAACGACAAATATTACCGCACTGTCGGCGCCCGCTCGGTACAGATGGACAGCGTCCAGAACCTGCGCGACATAGGTGGCTACTTCAGCGAACACGGGAACCGTATGACTGGCTGGGGCAAGATATTCCGCTCGGGCGAGCTCAAGGCACTTAGCCGCAACGACACGATCCGGCTGGATAACCTGAAGATCAAAACTGTCATCGACCTACGGGGAGAAGACGAAATAGCCCTCGCTCCGGAAAAATATGCAGGGGCGAACATCATCTCCATCCCGATCCCGGTAAAAGGCAAAGAACAGATCACCCGACGCCTGGAAGAAGGACGCATACGCAAAGGCGACGGGCTCGTGTATATGCAGGACACCTATATCAGCTATGTGACGGACAACAGCGAACAATTCGGCAAAGCCCTGAAAGTCTTTCTCGACAAGGACAACTACCCGATCCTCGTGAACTGCTCGATGGGAAAAGACCGTGCCGGCTTCCTGACGGCCATGCTGCTGACAGCCCTCGATGTGCCGGAAGAAACGATCATGAAAGACTATATGGCTTCCAACAACCACATAGACCTGCGCAGCCTTGCCTATATGGCACGCAACCTCAATACGGACGCCCAGGAAACCATCACCGTGCTGCTCGGTGCAAACGAGACATGGCTGGATCTGGCCTTCCATAAAAT
>OOBJ01001849.1_pt1 | contig 12126 bp, 8 predicted proteins | sample 1671331 | NCBI WGS metagenome assembly OOBJ01 (sample SAMN06348145, study PRJEB24527) | human gut metagenome | biome: human gut; feature: ankylosing spondylitis patient; material: feces | host: Homo sapiens | place: China | collected 2015-10 | reverse complement strand
AGGAAGGTTAATCCGCTGATTCCGATATAGGCATAGATGATGTATTTGAGCAGGGAGCCGCTGAGGTGTTTGAATACCCAGGAGCCTATCAGGTTGCCGATGATGACTCCCGCTATTCCATACACATAACCTATGGAGACCGTGGTGGTGAAGAAACCGTTGTAGGCTCTTGCCAGTGTCATTATCAGATTGCCTGCCAGGAAATATGTCTGTGTCATCGCCAGATAGCGATCCTTGTCGGGCTCTGAACTGACGAAGTAGAGTACGGCTGGTGGTCCCTGCATACCGAAGAATCCTCCCATCAGTCCGCTCAATGTTCCTGCCGTAACCTGCACGGGCAGCGTAGTCTTCACCTTGATGCGCTTGCTGAAGAAGGCGAAGTAGATGCTCACGATGATCAGCGTAATGCCTAGCAATATGTTCAGAATATGATATTCCATCCGCTTGAGCACAAAGATGGCTCCGATGGAGATGATGATGAAGGTGAACAGAATGGGCAGCAGTCGCCTCCAGGTGATGTACTTGTATTTCTGAATGACGATGATCAGGGAGGTGGTCATCGCCAGGATGCCTGAGAGGGTTGTTGCCTCACCATAAGAGGGCATGATGGAGGGGAGCATCGTCATGATGAAGATGCCAAAACCGAAGCCAGTAGTGCGTTGCACAAAACTGGCTCCGATGCTCAACAGAAAAAGTTCGATGACAATATTGTCCATTCTGTTGTAGGCTTATTGATGGATGTAATCCAGAATCTGCTCTGCATGAATCTTGGTCTTGATCTCCTTTGGAGTGAAAATCTTCTCAATGATGCCTTCTTCGTTGACGAGATAAGTGGTGCGGAGGATGCCGATGGTCTTTCTGCCGCAGGTTACCTTCTCGCCCCAGCAACCGAGTTCCTGCAAAAGGGTGGTCTCTGTATCGGCAATAAGGGGGAACTGCAGACCCTTGGTTTCTGCAAACTTCTTCTGCAGCGCCTGCTTGTCCTTGCTCACGCCGATAATCTCGTAACCGGCTGCTGCCAGCTCCTCCTTGTGTGCCTGCAGGGAGCAGGCCTCGGCAGTGCATCCGCTGGTGTTAGCCTTCGGATAACTGTAGAGTACTATCTTGCGACCACGATAGTCGCTTGCCTTGATCTCACGTCCGTCCTGGTCAATGCCAAGAATCTCTGGTATTTTATCTCCTACATTCATAATTTATTTATTATATGTCTTGTTATGATGCAAAGATAATAAAAATAATGCGAACCGATGTGATTCTTATGATTTTTAACACTATTGATGACTGAACTAACGGTTATCGGTCGAAAGGAAAACGTAAAAGGCAAAAGCAATCAGGGTTTGAATGCTTTTGCCTTTTTGCGACTTGTTATATTACTTCTTGAATCCGAAAATCTTGTTGAAGATTTTCTTTACCACGTTTTCTTTCTTCTGTGGATTTACAACAGGCTCATACTTGCGTGAACCCTGCTTGTCGCCCTTTTTCTGAGCTGGGGCTGGCTTCTGCTGAGGAGCTGCCCCCGGTTTCTGTGGAGCTGCATTCTGCTTCTGCTGGTTGTTTGGATTCTGCTTCTTCTGAGCTACGCCTCTGCCACGACCGTTGCTTCCTGGGCGTACATTGTTTTCTGTACCAGGGCGCTGCTGAGGGTTTGCATTCTCAGCATTGTTACCGTTGTTGCCATTGTTACCATTGCGGCGTTTGTTGTTGTTGCGACGCTTGTTGTTTGGATTGTCGTTGCTTCTTGTCTGTTCGCCTTCCTGGTTTTGTGGATATGGCTTGTTCTGCTGAGGCTTCTTGTTGCCCTTCTTCTGCTGTCCGTTCTGACCGTTCTGCTGATTGTTCTGACCGTTCTGCTGATTGTTCTGACCGTTCTGCTGATTGTTCTGTCCGTTCTGCTGAGCCTCACCGTTCTGTACCTTTCCTTCCTTAGGAGCTTTCTCCTGTCGGTTGTTAGGGTTATTTGGCTTGTGCTTATGAGCAGTCTGCTCGCGGTCTTTCTGGCGTCTGTTTTTAGCCTTGGTCTTTTCGCCGTTCTCATTTCCGCCACGTCCATTGCCCTTGCGTCCGTTTCCGCCCTTGCCTCCACGTCCGCCTTTCTTGCTAGGCTTGTTCAGCTTGATATATTCAGGTCCTTCGCCGCATCCCTCAGGAAGCGGCATCTTCTCTACCACCTTCTCCAGGAACTTCTCAATCTGCTGGAACCAGAACATGTCCTCTTCGTTGACGAAGGTGATGGCTCTACCGTCGCGGTTGGCACGGGCTGTACGACCGATGCGGTGAACGTAATCTTCGGTATCGTGAGGCACGTCATAATTGATAACCATCTCGATGTCGTCGATGTCGATACCACGAGCCACGATGTCGGTAGCCACGAGCACGTCATACTGACCGCTCTTGAACTTGAACATCACATCATCACGTTCAGCCTGCTCCAGGTCTGAGTGCATGGCGCCGCAGTTGATACCGGTCTGCTGGAGGGCAGCAGCCAGTTGCTTCACCTTCATCTTGCTGCCGCTGAATATGATGACACGCTTCATGTCGCCAGCCTTGAAGATATCCTTGATGATGGTCATCTTCTGGGTTTCGTAACATACGTAAGCCTCCTGCTTGATTTTCTCTGCAGGCTTGCTCACTGCGAGCTTGATCTCTACCGGATCCTTGAGCAGCGACTTTGCCAATTCCTCAATCTTCTCTGGCATGGTAGCCGAGAACATGATGGTCTGGCAAGTCTTAGGCAGCTTGGCAGCGATGGTATTGATATCCTCTGAGAAACCCATGTCGAGCATGCGGTCGGCCTCGTCGAGGATGAAGAAGCTTACCTTGCTGAGGTCTACGTTGCCCAGCGAGATGTGGGTGATGAGACGTCCTGGTGTGGCGATGACTACATCGGCACCCATGCGGAGACTCTTCAGCTCCTGATCGTAGCGGTTGCCGTCGTTTCCACCGTATACAGCCACGCTGCTCACGTCCTGCAGATAATAGCCGAAGCCCTGCATCGCCTGGTCAATCTGCTGTGCGAGCTCACGGGTAGGCGACATGATGACGCAGTTGATGGCATCCTTAGGATAGCCACCATCATCCAGCTTGCTCAATACCGGCAGCAGATAGGCAGCTGTCTTTCCGGTTCCGGTCTGGGCTACGCCGAGCACATCATGACCTTCCAATATCTCTGGTATACATTTTTCCTGTACTGGGGTGCATGTGTCGAATCGCATATCGTATAATGCGTCGAGCACGTTGTCGTTTAAATCTAATTCGTCGAAATACATTTTCTTTCTTTTTTCAATGTTTATTATCTCGGTGCCTTGCGGTAGCAGAAGTATGCCACGAAGGCGTAAATGAAGTTAGGCAACCATGCCGCCAGCATCGGCGGGAAGTTTGCCTGGATGGCGAAGGTGGCGCAGACGGTCTGCAGCATGATATAGCCGAAACTCAAAGCCAGACCCAGTCCCAGGGCCTTACCCATGCCGCCCTTGCGCTTGCGTGAGGAGAGCGACACGCCGATGATGGTGAGGATGAATGAGGCGAAGGAGGAGGCGATGCGCTTATGATACTCCACCTTGTACTGTACCACATTGCCCGAACCGCGGTTGATCTGCTTGGAGATGTAATCCTTCAGCTCCGGACTGGTAAAGGTTTCCTGCTGTCCCTTGGAGTAGACCAGGTCGGTTGGCTCCATGGTGATGAGCGTATCTTTATTCATTCCGCTCGTAATCTTCTCTTTCATGCCATGCAGTCGGCGTACCTTCCAGTTGGTTAGTTTCCAGTGGTATTTGGAGTCGCTGATGGTATCATACTGTATTTCTGATGCCGTCAGGTGGCTCACCAGTTTCTTTTCCTGGAACTTGTCTAGACAGAATCCGTAGCCCCTCTTCGAGTTGTTGTCGTAATGCTGGATGTAGGCTATCACGCCTCGGTCCACCTGTAGTTGCACGTTCTCGGCAGAGGTATTCTTCTTCTTGTTCTTGTACATCGTCTCAAAGTTCTGTCGGATGACCGTGCCGTGCGGAATCACATAGGCAGAGAGCGTGTAGGAGAGTGCCGAGAGGAATATGCAGGTAATCATGTACGGGCGAAGCAGGCGCTTGAACGATACTCCCGATGCCAGCATGGCGATGATCTCGGAATTGCCTGCCAGCTTGGAGGTGAACATGATGACCGCTACGAACACGAACAGCGCACTGAAGAGGTTGGCGAAGTATGGCACGAAGTTGGCATAGTAATCGAAGATGATAGCTCGTGCCGGTGCATGATACTCGGTAAACTTCGACAGGTTGTCGTTGAAGTCGAACACGATGGCAATGGTGATGATGAGCGCTATCGAGAAGAAGTAGTAGCCTACGAACTTCTTGATGATATACCAGTCCAATCGTTTGATGTATCTCAGTGGGTTGAGATACTTGAGCACCTTGAGGAATCGCAGTTTATGCCCAATCCATCGCATGACCTTTCCCATCCAGCTCAGTTTTCTGCCCAGCCATCTGAGGGCAGCGGTGAGCCATCCGAATCTTCGAGCCATGGTTCTGCCGAACTTTAATCTTCTGCGATGTTTTCTGATGTATTTAAAATCTTTCATAAATCAGTATTTTCCGGGAGCAGGAGCCGTCGGGGGCTTCATGCTCCTGAGACTTCTTACTCCTAACTTCAGTAATTTAAATTCTTCTGCCGAGCTGGTCGATGACAGATCGCTTCCACTGTACGAAGTCGCCCTGCTCTATATGCTGGCGTGCATCGGTAACGAGTCGCAGATAGAACGAGAGGTTGTGGATGCTGGCTATTTGCATCGCCAGGAGTTCCTGTGCCTTGAAGAGGTGGTGCAGGTATGCCTTGCTGGTAATCTGGTCGATTTCGCATCCGTCCGGATCCACTGGGCTGAAGTCCATCTCCCATTTCTTGTTGCGCATGTTCATGGTGCCGTTGTAGGTGAAGAGCATCGCGTTTCTTCCGTTGCGGGTTGGCATCACGCAGTCGAACATGTCTACGCCTCGCTCGATGGCTTCCAGGATGTTCTGAGGGGTACCCACGCCCATCAGATAACGTGGCTTGTCCTTTGGCAGGATTTCGTTCACCACTTCTATCATCTCATACATCACCTCGGTAGGCTCGCCTACAGCCAGACCTCCGATGGCGTTGCCGTCTGCTCCCTTGTCTGCGATAAACTTGGCTGCCTCGCGGCGGAGTTCCGGGAAGGTGCAGCCCTGTACGATAGGGAAGAGGCTCTGCTGGTAGCCGTAGAGTGGTTCGGTCTCATTGAAGCGCTTCAGGCAGCGGTCCAGCCAGCGCTGGGTCAGTTCAAGACTCTTCTTGGCATACTGGAAGTCGCTCTGTCCCGGAGGGCATTCGTCGAAAGCCATCATGATGTCGGCACCGATGATGCGCTCCGTATCCATCACGTTTTCCGGTGTGAAGAAGTGCTTGCTTCCGTCGATGTGTGAGCGGAATTCGCAACCTTCCTCCTTCAGCTTGCGGATGCCCGTGAGCGAGAATACCTGGAAGCCGCCGCTGTCGGTGAGGATAGGGCGGTCCCAGCCGTTAAACTTGTGCAGTCCGCCTGCAGCCTTGATTACTTCAAGTCCCGGACGCAGATAGAGGTGATAGGTGTTGCCCAGGATGATCTGAGCCTTCACCTGCTTTTTGAGTTCCTCGAAGTGTACACCTTTCACGCTGCCCACCGTTCCTACTGGCATGAAGATAGGAGTCTTGATCTGTCCGTGGTCGGTGGTGATGATGCCGGTGCGTGCATCGCTAGCCTTATCTGTTACTTGTAATTCAAATTTCATTTTTAATTCTTTTTGTCATTTTCTGGAATGGTGAAGTCGATAGGGTGCTTTACCTTTTCATCGGTGAGGGCAAATTCCCATACGTCGGCCACGTCTTCTACATAGTGGAAGGATACGCCCTTGAGATATTTTGCCGGAATCTCTTCGATGTCTTTGCGGTTGTCCTTGCAGATTACGATGTCGGTGATGCCGGCGCGCTTGGCTGCAAGTATCTTCTCCTTGATGCCGCCTACTGGCAGAACCTTTCCGCGCAGGGTGATTTCGCCCGTCATGGCTGTGTTCTTGCGAACCTTGCGCTGGGTGATGGCCGAGGCGATGCTGGTGGCGATGGTAATACCTGCCGATGGACCGTCTTTCGGAGTGGCTCCTTCCGGTACGTGGATGTGGAGATTCCAGTTCTCGAAGATGCGGTAGTCTACACCCAGCAGGTCGATGTGCGACTTGATGTATTCCAGGGCGATGACTGCCGACTCCTTCATCACGTCGCCCAGATTGCCGGTAAGGGTCAGCTTGCCTGCCTTGCCACGGCTCAATGAGGTCTCGATGAAGAGAATCTCGCCGCCCACAGAGGTCCACGCCAGTCCGGTTACCACTCCGGCATAGTCGTTGCCCTGATAGATGTCGCGGTTGAATGGCGGATTGCCCAGGAGTTCCTTCACCTCGTCCATGCCGATGGTAGGATGCTCCAGCTTGCCGTCACATGCCATCTTGTATGCCACCTTTCTCAGGCACTTGTTGATCTGCTTCTTCAGCTGTCTTACTCCGCTTTCGCGTGTATAGTGCTCGATGATGCATTCCAGGGCAGCCTTGTTGAAGCTGATTTTCTCCTCCTGCTTGTCAAGACCGTTGTTCTCCAGTTCCGTAGGTACCAGGTGGCGCTTGGCTATTTCTATCTTTTCCTCGGTAATGTATCCGCCCACTTCTATCAGCTCCATACGGTCGAGCAATGGGCGTGGAATGCTTCCCAGGTCATTGGCTGTTGCGATGAAGAGAACCTTCGAGAGGTCGTAGTCGGCATCCAGATAGTTGTCGTGGAAGGCGTTGTTCTGTTCCGGGTCCAGCACTTCGAGCAGAGCCGATGCCGGGTCGCCCTGGAAGTTGTTCTTGCCCACCTTGTCTATCTCGTCGAGGATGAAGACAGGGTTGCTGCTGCCAGCCTTCTGGATGTTCTTGATGATGCGTCCTGGCATGGCTCCGATATAGGTGCGGCGATGACCGCGTATTTCTGCCTCGTCGTGCAGACCGCCCAATGACATGCGCACGTATTTGCGCTTCATGGCGTCGGCGATGCTCTTGCCGAGACTGGTCTTTCCTACTCCCGGAGGACCGTAGAGGCAGAGTATCGGACTCTTCTGTCCGCCGTTCAGTGCTCTTACAGCCAGGTATTCCAGGATGCGCTCCTTCACCTTTTCCATGCCGTAGTGGTCACGGTTCAGGATTCTCTTGGCGCGCGACAGACTCAGGTCGTCCTCGGTATATTCATTCCAAGGCAGGTCTACCATGGTCTGCAGGAAGCTTATCTGTATGGAGTAGTCGGGACTTTGCGGATGGATGGTGTCCAGCTTGGCAAGTTCCTTCTTGAATATCTTCTGAGTGGCCTCGTTCCAGTTCTTTCCTTTGGCTTTCTCTATGATTTCCTTTCTCTCCGGCCTTCCGTCTCCATCTCCCAGTTCCTTTCTGATGTTTCTTATCTGCTGTTTCAGGAAGTATTCCTTCTGTTCCTCGTCCAGGTCATAGCGGGTCTTCATGCTGATTTCGTTCTGCAGGTGGAGCAGTTTCGATTCCTTGTGCAAAGCCCTGAGGGCTTCCAGCAGACGGTCGTTCAGTGTGTCCTGTTCCAGCATCTTCATCTTGTCTTCGATGCTGAAAGGGATGGCGCTGCAGATAAAGTTTCCCTGGATGGTGCTATGCGACATCTCGTTGATGGCATAAACCAGGTCGGTAGGGATATTATCGTTGGCGTTGATATAGCTGATGGTTTCCTTCAGGAGTGTCTGGTGGATGGTTGGGAAATCGGTATCGTTTTCCGCTGGCCATATTTCCGGCAGACTTGTTACGCTGGCGCTATAGTATGGAGTGGTTTTCTCGATTTTCTCCAGGTGACATCTGCCCAGGCACTGGATGATGATGGTCTGGTTGCCCGAACCGTCAGGCATGTTGATTACCTTTACGAGTTTGGCGAAGACACCTGTATCATACAGGTCGGCTTCCTTTGGATGGTCTTCATCCTTGTTCTTCTGGCAGAAGACGCAGAAGATGGTATTTGGCTTGTTAGCCAGTTTTTCTGCCAGATTCTTGCTGGCAGCTCTCCCCACGACGATAGGGATGAGCACAGTAGGAAAGGCAACGAGCTCTCTGGTGCAGAGCATCGGATAGATTCCTGCCGGATTTTCTGTGAGCAATGAGCTTGGATCGCCCTCGAAATCGGCAAACATTTGTATCTGAGTTTCGTTTCTTTTCATTTCTTTTATCGAATTCTTATTTTTAAGGTGCAAAGTTACTCATTTTTTTGCGAATTCGTGTAGAAGTATAGATTATTTAATAAATAAAAGCCGATTTATCTCCGTTATGAGTGGCAAAAGACAGTCTTTTTCCCGATATTTTACAATATATGGCTCTGTTGCACGTTATTATCTATGAAATGGATAGTTTTGGAAAATAAAAAATAACGAGAGAAGATTTATGGCTGGATTTACATTTAAACAGTTTGAAATACAGCAGGATCGCTGTGCGATGAAGGTGGGCACCGACGGGGTGCTGCTGGGTGCATGGGCTGAGGGTGGACAACGTATACTCGACATCGGGTCGGGTACGGGACTTATCTCGCTCATGATGGCGCAGCGTTTCCCTGAGGCTCAGGTTTGGGGAATAGATATTGATCCGGATGCCTGCATGCAGGCTAGGGAGAATGTGGCAGCCAGTCCTTTTGCCGATAGGGTGGAGATTGCGTGCTGCGCCCTGCAGGATCTTTCTGAAGAACATCTGTTGAGGGGACAGGATGAAAGGATGGAAATGAGGAATGGCAAGGTGATGAAGGAGGATGAGAAAACGATGGAAAAGTCGGAAGCGGCTAAGGCTGACGGAATGCTTTTCGATGCGATAGTAAGCAATCCTCCTTTCTTTGTGAATGGGTTGAAAAATCCTGACAGCAAGCGTGCGATGGCTCGGCATTCTGACAGCCTGCCGTTCCCGGTTCTGATGAAGGGTGTCAGGCGATGGCTTTCCGATGAGGGCGTGTTCTCTGCGATAGTGCCGGCCGATGTGCTGGAGTCTTTTGTGTCAGAAGCCTATTGCTCAGGACTTTCGCTTGTTCGTCAGTGTGGTGTGAAGACGGTGGAGCGCAAGCAGCCAAAGCGTTATCTTGTTGCCTTCTCCAAGCGTCGTGCGGGCATGATGGATAAGTGCACGGAAATCATGACGGATTCTGAAGGAAACCGCTCTGAATGGTATGCGAAAATTACGGAAGAATTTTATCTGGAATAGTGGTTGCTTAGTAGTGATTAATTATTAGTGAGTAGTGATTATTTAGTAGTGATTAGTGGGTAATTGCACAGGGATGATGTCAACCCGTAGGCAAATTAATCACTACTCACTACTCATTAATCACTATTTCAAAGGTTCAGTTTCCTTTGCACCATTTTGCTGATGGCCTCCACCTTCTTGCTCTGTCGCTGGATGTCCTTGTGGATATCGTCGCGCACGGCATTCAGGTCGTTGAAGAACTCGGCAATGCCATTCTGTATCACGTTTGGCTTGCGTACGCTCTTGTCAGCAAACGGGTTAACTACCATCTTGATGCCTTTTTCTTCAAGGTGAACATCTATTTCGGCTCCCGTCATAACCGGGTCGCCGTCATAGTGTATCACGCCAGGCTGGCTTCTCGTGATATGCAACTTCTTACAACGGAACGATTTGATTTTCGAGTTTTTGTCGAGTGTCTTGTTGAACATGTCGAAGCTGACCTGCGGAGCCTCAATCACATCGAACGGCTCCATGATGACAACGTCTATCAGTCCGTCGCTCATCGAAGCCTGCGGAGCAATATAGGCATTGTTGCCATATTGCGATGCGTTGGCGCAGGAAATCAGGAACGCCTTGTATTGCTTGGTTCCCGTCTCGTCTTCCAGCGTATACGTCTCCGGCTCATACTTCAGTCCTTCTCTCAGTATGTTTTCTGCATAGCTGATAGGTCCCCGTTTGCCACTCTCTGCAAACTTCATGCTGACGAAGGCGTCGAAGCCCATGCCGCAGGTGCAGAAGAATGGATGACCGTTGATGACGCCATAGTCGAGGTCGTGAATCTTGCATGCGTTGATTACCTCGATGCTCTTCTTCAGGTTCATCGGCAGGAGAAGATGGCGTGCCAGTCCGTTGCCAGAACCGCAAGGCAGAATGCCCAGGGCCGTGTCCGAATGAACCAGCGAACGGGCTACTTCATTGACGGTTCCGTCTCCCCCCACAGCCACTACGATGTCGGCGTGGTTGTTCTTAGCCTCTGTAGCCAGTTCCGATGCATGTCCTGCTCTTTCAGTCAATTTTATCTCGTACTCAAAAAGCTCTTTGTCCAAAGTTGAATCAATCAGATTCGGAATGCCAGCCTTGCTGGCTGTTCCCGAAATGGGATTCATGATGAAAATTATCTTCTTCTTCATTTTTGTGTCAAGAGTTTAGTGATTTTGTACTGCAAAAGTAATAAAAATACCTAAAATGGCAAGATTTATCATTAAAAAAAACGCTAAAAATAAACTTTCTTAGGAAAATAGCTGATTTATTAGTCTTTTTTTGTATCTTTGCACCCTGAAATGTAGAAAAATAAAAAATCGAAAATAAAGTACACCTATTAATAATGGGACAATTACAAGAAAGATACAAGAATTATCGTGAACCACAGAAGTATATGGCTGCCGGTGTGTATCCATATTTCCGTGAAATCACAAGTAAGCAGATGACCGAAGTTACCGACATTGACGGTCACAAGATTTTGATGTTCGGCTCTAATGCTTATCAGGGTTTAACCAACGACCAGCGCGTCATCGATGCAGCTAAGGCTGCGCTCGACAAGTACGGCTCTGGCTGTGCAGGAAGCCGCTTCCTCAATGGTACCCTCGATTTACATGTGCAGCTCGAGAAAGAGCTCGCTGAGTTTATGGGTAAGGATGAGACATTGTGCTTCTCTACTGGTTTCTCTGTAAACCAGGGTGTGTTGGCATGTGTGGTAGGTCGTAACGACTATATCATCTGTGATGATCGCGACCACGCTTCCATCGTAGACGGTCGCCGTCTCTCTTTCGCTACCCAGCTTCACTACAAGCACAACGATATGGAAGATCTGGAGCGTGTGCTCTCTAAGCTTCCTGAGGATGCTATCAAGCTCATCGTTGTGGATGGCGTGTTCTCTATGGAGGGCGATTTGGCTAACTTGCCTGAGATTGTAAAGCTCAAGCATAAGTACAACTGCTCTATCATGGTTGACGAGGCTCATGGCCTTGGCGTATTCGGCAAGCAGGGACGTGGCGTTTGCGACCACTTCGGTCTGACCGATGAGGTAGACCTCATCATGGGTACCTTCTCAAAGAGCTTGGCATCTATCGGCGGTTTCATCGCATCAGACAAGGATACCATCAACTTCCTCCGTCACAACTGCCGTACCTACATCTTCAGTGCATCCAACACTCCTGCAGCTACAGCAGCAGCGCTTGAGGCACTCCACATCATTCAGAATGAGCCAGAGCGTTTCGAGAATCTCTGGGATGTTACCCACTATGCATTGAAGCGTTTCCGTGAGGAAGGTTTCGAGATAGGTGAGACAGAGAGCCCTATCATTCCTCTTTACGTACGCGATGCAGAGAAGACCTTCGTGGTTACCAAGATGGCTTATGATGCAGGTGTGTTCATCAACCCTGTTATTCCTCCAGCATGTGCTCCACAGGATACATTGGTACGTTTCGCCCTTATGGCTACTCATACCAAGGACCAGGTAGAGCAGGCTGTCCAGATCTTGAAGAAGATCTTCGTAGAGGAAGGCATCATCAAGTAGTATGTATTGAGCAATCATATATATTATATATAATAAGGTATATAGGGCGATTTCGGTATGAAGTTGCCCTATATTCGTATATAAAGGCAGGCGAACAGAGGGAAAAGAATCTTTTTTAGAAAAAAGTTATCCAAAAATTTGGTGAAACAAAAAAAATGTTGTACCTTTGCAGCCGCAAATCAGAAATGATACTTGCCCTAAATGATAAGAGGTTATCATAGAGAAAAAGACGGGGTGTAGCGCAGCCCGGTAGCGCGCCTGTTTTGGGAACAGGTGGTCGCAGGTTCGAATCCTGTCGCCCCGACTTCAAAT
>OOBJ01001844.1_pt1 | contig 12143 bp, 8 predicted proteins | sample 1671331 | NCBI WGS metagenome assembly OOBJ01 (sample SAMN06348145, study PRJEB24527) | human gut metagenome | biome: human gut; feature: ankylosing spondylitis patient; material: feces | host: Homo sapiens | place: China | collected 2015-10 | reverse complement strand
AAAGGAACATTATGAAATAACACTTCATGCATCTTCCCAAATGCTCGATGCCGTTGTTGTGACGGGTTACCAGACAGTGGAGCGCCGCAAGCTGACGGCAGCGGTATCCAAACTGGATATATCGGACGAGACCATCGGTGCAGTAAAAAGTATCGACCAGGCACTTGCCGGACAAATTGCCGGACTTTCTGTCAGCCCGACTTCCGGTGCTCCGGGTGCTCCGGCAAAGATACGCATTCGCGGTACTGCTTCATTGAATGGTACACAAGACCCTTTGTGGGTGCTGGACGGCATTCCTTTGGAGGGAACGGATGTTCCCGAACCGGATGAGCTGAATGACATCACCAACATGAAGCAATCTTCCATTGCAGGCCTGAATCCGGCAGATATTGAGAATATCACCATCCTGAAGGATGCGGCAGCCACTGCCATCTATGGTGCGAGGGCAGCCAATGGCGTCATTGTGATTACAACAAAGAAGGGTAAGGTCGGTAAACCGGTTATCAATTTCTCGTCCCGGTTTACCTATACTCCTACATTGAGCCTTGACCGGTTGAACTTGCTGAACTCAGCGGAGAAAGTAGGATTGGAAATGGATATGATCCGTAATAACTATTCTCCGGACAATCATAAAGGAGGCGTATATAATATTCTTTCCAATTACAATGAGTTGTCTGCTTTTCAGAATGGAGGATGGGATGCCTTGAGCAGTGATACACAAGCTGCCATCAACCGTTTGAAGAGTGTTAATACAAACTGGGGAGATATCCTTTTCCGCGATGCTTTCAGCCAGGAATATAACTTGAGCCTTTCCGGCGGTACGGAAAGGGTTACGTATTATACCTCTTTCGGCTATTATAAAGAGGATGGAAATGTGGACGGTGTGGGTATGGACCGTTTCAACTTGGTAGGAAAGACTTCCTATAAGGTGAACAGTATACTGAAAGTGGGTGCCTCCATGTTTGCCAACCGTCGCAAAAATACCAATTATCTGACAGATGCATACGGTATGTCGAATCCCGTGTTCTATTCACGCAAGGCTAATCCGTATTTTGAACTTTATGACAAGAATGGCAACTATAATTACGACTACGATATTCAGAACAACACTGATAAGGATTTAGGATTCAACATCTTTGAAGAACGGCAGAACACGTCTAATGAAAGCGTGGTGAATTCTTTTTCATCTATATTTGATGCGGAGCTACGGTTCAATGACAAGTGGAAGCTGACTTCCCAGTTTGGCTATCAGTTGGAAAAGACTTCCAGAGAAGAAATAGCGGACTGGGAAAGCTATGCCATGCGCTATTACTATAAGTTGAGCGAATACTCCCAGGGCGGAGAAACCAAACACTTCCTGCCCGAAGGAGGTATGCAGAAGTCTTATGAAAACTCCAATTCACAGATTACTTGGAAGGCGATGGGAGAATATCGCGACAGTTTCAATGATATTCATGAACTGGAAGTGATGGCGGGTACCGAGCTGCGCAAGACCTGGTATGAAACCTTGTTCTCGGCAGGGTATGGCTTCGACCGCAAGACGTTGACGACCAAACCGGTGATTTTCCCCAACGAAAGTTACGCCACGTCTTTCCCGCTCCATCAGACAACGTATAAGGAGAATGCTTATGTATCTTTCTACTCTACGGCCTCTTACTCTTTGTTGAACCGCTACACGGTGGGAGGAAGTATCCGCTTTGACGGTTCCGACCTTTTCGGTGTGGATAAGAAGTACCGCTATCTTCCTCTTTATTCTGTCAGTGCCTTGTGGCGTCTGTCACAAGAACCGTTTATGCAGCAGGCCAAGTGGGTGGATAACCTGGTGTTCCGTGCATCTTACGGTCTGCAGGGAAATATTGACAAGAATACTTCTCCGTTCCTGTTGGGTACATATCGGTCGGAAAGTATTTTGCCCGGAGTATCGGAAGATGTAATTATTATTAATTCCGCTCCCAACAAGAAGTTGCGTTGGGAAAAGACGCAGTCTGTCAATGCCGGCTTTGATTTTTCTGTATTGAACCAGGCTATCAATCTGAGCGTGGACTATTATTATCGTAAGGGTACCGATTTGATAGCTTTGCGCATGCTTCCTCTGGAGACGGGCTTTACTTCAATGAACGTCAACTGGGCAAGTATGGAGAACAAAGGTGTGGAAATCAGCTTGTCTACCCGTAACATAACGACAAAAAACTTCTCCTGGTACACAAATTTCAATTTTGCCTATAACGGTAATAAGGTATTGCAGGAAAACATACCGGAGCAGCAGACCACTCCGGGACGTGAAGGCTATCCCGTAGGGGCAATTTTCGCACTGAAGACTGCGGGAGTGAATAAGGAAACCGGTAATATGATGTTCTATAATCCGGAGGGAGAGAAAGTGACCTTGAAGGAGCTTTACCGCCTGAAGGACGAGTGGGGGATAGGTATTGCCTCTTCCGATGTAACTGCAGCCGAAGAGAGAACCTTTTATTCGTATATCGGGAGTAGCGATGCTCCTTATACGGGAGGTTTGATTAATACCTTCAGCTATAAAAACTGGGAGCTGAATGTCAATTTCTCTTTGACGTTTGGCGGGTACGTACGTACGCAGCCCTCTTATGACATCATTAATCCGGATTATGGCAAGAACTATAATGCGGATGTGCTGAACCGCTGGACTCCGGAAAACCCGAATGCGGAGCTTCCGGCATTTATGCTGAGTGCTTCCAACCCGGAAGAGTACTCCTGGTATGATTCTAAAACCATCTGGAGGGATTTGGATATCTGGGTGAAGAAGCTGAACTACGTACGTTTGCAGAATCTGCGTCTGGGTTACCGTATCCCTGAGCTCCTGACAAAGCGTTTGGGAATGAACTCGGCAACGGTATCTATTGAAGGACGCAATCTCTTCGTGTTTGGTTCGGGATATAATAACTACATGGATCCGGAGTCGATGTACAATCCTTATGCAACTCCCGTACCCAAGTCGGTTACATTCAGTTTGAACTTGAATTTCTAACTTCAAAAGCAGAAAGAAAATGAAGAAAACAATAAGTCTGATGATAATGGCCTGCATGCTTCTGCTTGCGGCATGCGACAACTATCTGGATATACAGCCTACCGGTAGTGTCATTCCCAATTCTTTGGCTGAGTATAGAGCGTTGCTTGCCCGTTCTTATAAGGACGTGAGTAAATTCAGTGACCGGGGAATGGCTTGTTTCCGTTCCGACGAGATGCAGGTTCGGGATAATGAATATGACCAAAATTATTATATGGATATAGAGCGCTGGAACGACCTTGCTCCCAATGCCTATACCTCATCGTTTGAATGGGCCAAGTATTACAATGTGCTTTTTATTGCCAATCACGTTATTGAGAGCAGAAGTGATATTAAGGAAGGCACTGAGGAAGAGATAAATCAGCTTGTAGGAGAAGCGTATATGCTCCGTGCTTATGTACATTTCTTATTGGTAAATCTTTATGGACAGCCCTATACTAAGGAGGGAGCTTTGGATACCAAATCGGTACCGCTGAAATTGGATACGGATTTAGAGAAAGTCCTGAAACGCAATACGGTGGAAGAAGTTTATACTTCCATCCAAGCAGATATTGACGAGGCACGCAAACTGGTCATGAAGGCAGAATGGGAACAGAGATATTCATATCGTTTCAATGCGGCTTCGGTAGAGGCGTTTCAATCACGCGTATCCCTTTATAAGGGCGAGTGGCAGGCGGCTTGGGATGCTGCTGAGGCAGTGCTTGCCGTGAAGTCTGTATTGGTAGATTTGAATGATGCCGCTGCAACTCTTCCTAACAGTTATAATTCCGTGGAAAATATTACTCCACTGGAGACACCTCTGAGCAGTACAATCAATGGGGCTGCTCTGGCTACTCCGGTTTTTCTCTCCCTTTATGCTGAGAACGACCTTCGGCTGGACAAATATTTTGCTGAAACGGATGAAAAAGGTTTCCGGAAGAATAAGAAGGCGGGAAGCAATAACTACTTGTGTACTTTCCGTGTGGGTGAAATATATCTGACGGCTGCTGAGGCTGCTGCCCGACTTGGAGAACTGTCTCAAGCACGTACTCGCCTGCTGGAACTGATGCGGAAACGTTATGCACCGGAGGCCTACGAAGCGAAATCCGTTGTTGTCAATGCCATGGATAAGGAAGCGTTGGTACAGGAAATATTAGATGAACGTGCCCGTGAACTTGCTTTTGAAGGACATCGCTGGTTTGACCTTCGTCGTTCCACCCGTCCGCGTTTGGAGAAAGTGCTTGATGGTACGCGTTATGTACTCGAAGAGAATGATGCCCGCTATACATTGGCCATTCCGAAAGAAGCCATAGAAGCCAATCCGGGATTGCTGAACTGATAAAGATAAAACTCCCCGATTCTGTATTGACGAGAATCGGGGAGTTTTGTCTTTATGTGGATTGGATATGTATTTTTTACGTACCTTTGCACCGTTTTTTGTAATAGACAGTATAAGATGATACAGAATCAGAGACCTCCTATCCGTAGAATTGCTTTTCCTATTCTTATAGCATTGAGTATTTCGCATTGTTTGAACGATATGCTGCAATCGGTTATTTCGGCAGTATACCCTTTGTTCAAGGAGGATTTATCCTTGAGTTTTGCCCAGATTGGTCTGATTACGTTAGTGTATCAGATGTCGGCGTCCGTGTTTCAGCCTCTAATGGGATTGTTCTTTGATAAGCGCCCCATTGCCTGGTCATTGCCGATAGGTATGGGCTTTACTTTGGTCGGTATCATGAATCTGGCTTTTGCTACTAATCTGTATTGGTTGCTGGCTTCGGTATTCATTGTGGGTATCGGTTCGTCTGTACTCCATCCGGAGGCGTCACGTATTACTTTTCTGGCTTCCGGCGGAAAACGCGGACTGGCGCAGTCTCTGTTTCAAGTGGGTGGGAATTTGGGAGGCTCGCTTGGACCGTTACTGGTGGCTTTGCTGGTAGCTCCTTACGGGAGGCATCACATTGCCTTGTTCACGGTTTTTGCCTTGATTGCCATCGTGGTGATGATTCCTATATGTCGTTGGTTCCGTTCCTACTTGAACCACATCAAGAAACGCCCGATGCTTGTGGCAGGAAAGATAGAACGCCCTCTTTCCTCAAAGATGACGGTGTTTGCCATAAGTATTCTGCTGATACTTATCTTCTCCAAATATATCTATATGGCAAGTTTGACGAGCTACTATACATTCTATCTGATCCATAAATTTGGTGTTACTGTTCAGGCTTCACAGCTTTTCTTGTTTGTTTTCCTGGTAGCCACTGCCATCGGAACATTGGTGGGAGGTCCCGTAGGTGACAGGGTAGGACGTAAATATGTCATCTGGGCTTCCATTCTTGGAACGGCTCCATTTAGTATGATGATGCCTCACGTAGGGCTTGCATGGACAGTAGTGCTGAGCTTCTGTGTCGGTCTGATGCTTTCTTCCGCTTTTCCTGCCATATTGCTGTACGCCCAGGAATTGCTACCCAATAAGCTGGGGTTGATTTCCGGGTTGTTCTTTGGTTTCGCTTTTGGAATTGCCGGTATTGCTTCGGCTGTATTGGGAGGCATGGCTGATAAATATGGTATAGAGGCTGTTTATAATGTATGTGCCTTTATGCCTTTGTTGGGGTTGGTGGCTTGCTTTCTGCCTAATTTGAAGAGGAGATAAAGTTTTTTTATTCCCATTGTCAGCCATACGGAAAGAACGAAAGGTGCGGTCAATGTAATAATTCCCCAACTCATTCCCACAATTTGCAATACAACAGAGAGTAAAACGGAACATACAGCCCATATAAGCTCATCCAGCTTTTACCTCCTAAAGCAATGGCACACAATACGCCATTATATCCCATCAGGCCTATATTCAAAGCTTCGGAATCTGCTCCCAATAATATGGCTAGGGGGAGGGGGAGAAGTACCCCCAATATGGTATATACTGCTGCATTCCGAGAATTCACGAGAATGCCTGCAAGGAAAAATAGTCCGGTCATTATGTTTCCTTGAAACATCACCTGGCCTATACTCATACTGAAACATTGTAAGTAATTTATGGAGGAAGAAGCAGGTGTTTCTGTATCAGAGACGAGTAGCATGTCAGGCATCAGCCAACTGCACAATCCCAGCAGCATCCATACAGAAAGGATAAAAAGGGTAGTGAATCCGGGCAACATGCGTTGCATGTTGAAAAACCGTGCAATGTAGGTAGATGCACACGAGGCAATAGCCATTAGTATCAAGGAATTTACAGTCAGATGCATAAAGACCCCTACGGCTATTCCTACCAGTGTACCGTTAAAACCATATAATCCATTTTTTATATCATCACGGTCATATCCTGAGATACGGCCTGTCGATGTACTTATTATGTTGCCACTTACAGCCAATAGGCCCATTTGCCATGAATTCAAAAAGATTCCAATCAGCATCAATAATCCGGACAATGCATTGTTTTGGAACATGACTTGCCCTATGCCACGTCCTAAAATAAGTAATGACTTGTGTGTAAAAGCTTCTTTCATGAGTTGTCGAATGAAAATGGACTATATGTAAATTTATAGCTCGTTAATACGTACAAAAAAAACGATTAGACTAATCTAACCGTTTTAATTTTTGTGGAGCGTATGAGACTCGAACTCATCACCTCGACACTGCCAGTGTCGCGCTCTAGCCAGATGAGCTAACGCCCCGTTGCCAACGTTTGCAGGCTTGCTTTCGTTTTTGATGGTGCAAATATAATGCATTATTCTGAAATAATTGCTATGTTTGCGAAAGAATTTGAAAAAATAAGTTATGCTGATATATAATACCACTTATCATGTAGAGGAAGGAGAAGACAAAAACTTCCTGATATGGATGCAGGAACACTATCTTCCCGAGGTAGAAAAGAACGGAACATTGTATGCTCCACGTATAGCCCGTATCTTGAGTCATATTGAAGAAGGAAGCATCTGCTATTCTGTTCAGTTTGAGGTGGAAAACTCTGCCAAACTGCATCGTTGGCATCAAGAGCAAGGAGTGAAACTGAACGAGGAATTACTGAATATCTTTAAAGATAAAGTGATTGGCTTTCCTACATTGATGGAGGTAATAGTGTGATACAACCGGTCAAAGAGAAAATAATATTGGGTATAGACCCTGGTACCACCATTATGGGGTATGGAGTATTGCGTGTGGCAGGTGTCAAGCCGGAAATGATAGCCATGGGAATTATCGACCTCCGCAAATTTGGAGACCACTATCTGAAGTTACGCCATATTCATGAACGGGTACTGAGTATCATAGAGAGTTATTTGCCTGACGAGCTCGCTATTGAGGCCCCTTTCTTCGGAAAGAATGTACAGTCCATGTTGAAGTTGGGGCGTGCGCAAGGCGTAGCAATGGCAGCTGCTTTGAGCAGGGATATTCCCATTACGGAATATGCTCCTTTAAAAATAAAGATGGCTATCACCGGAAACGGACAAGCATCCAAGGAACAGGTGGCGGACATGTTGCAGCGTATGCTGCATTTTCCTAAAGAGGATATGCCTACTTTTATGGATGCAACGGACGGGCTTGCTGCTGCCTATTGTCACTTTCTGCAGATGGGGCGTCCCACGGTGGAGAAAGGCTATCATGGCTGGAAAGACTTTATTGCCAAAAATCCGGATAAGGTGAAGAAGTGATAAGAATTGAAATGTAGAATCTAAAAATAATATCATGAAATTGAATGAACTTGCTATCATTGGAGTGGCTGCAACGACGATTGTAAGCTGCACTCCCGCGAAGACGGAGTATGCTTCGTACGAACTTTACCCTGTCCGTTCGGGTAGTCTGACAGAGATGGAATATACACCTGCTGCCACGCAATTCACATTGTGGGCACCTACGGCAGATGAAGTTCGCCTGATGTTGTTCGAAGCAGGAGATGGAGGGCATGCCTATGAAACTATTTCAATGGAACCCTCTGAAGAAGGAACTTGGAAAACTAAAGTTGAAAAGGACTTGATGGGTAAATTCTACACATTCAATGTGAAAATCAATGATAAGTGGCTGGGGGATACTCCGGGTATCAATGCCAAAGCTGTAGGGGTGAATGGAAAACGTGCCGCCATCATCGACATGAAATCCACGGACCCCGAAGGATGGGTAGATGATAAACGTCCGGCATTGGCCTCTCCTGCCGATGTGATTCTTTATGAAATGCACCATCGTGATATGTCCATCGAACCGTCGTCGGGCATTGAGCATAAAGGAAAGTTCCTGGCACTGACAGAACAAGGAACGGTAAGTCCCGACAAGCTGGCAACCGGCATTGACCATCTGAAAGAATTGGGGGTGACACATGTACATCTCCTTCCGTCTTATGACTATGCCTCCGTTGATGAGACAAAGCTGGACGAGAACAAGTATAATTGGGGATATGATCCGCAGAATTACAATGTGCCTGATGGCTCTTATTCTACCGACCCCTACAAACCGGATGTTCGTATCCGGGAATTCAAGCAGATGGTGCAGGCTTTGCACAAAGCAGGTATCCGTGTTGTTCTGGATGTGGTGTATAACCATACTTTCAATACATCCGACAGTAATTTTGAACGTACAGTGCCGGGATACTTTTACCGTCAGCGACCAGACGGAACGTATGCAGACGGTTCGGCTTGTGGCAATGAAACTGCCAGCAACCGTCCGATGATGCGTAAATACATGATAGAGTCTGTATTACATTGGATTAATGAATATCACATTGACGGATTCCGTTTTGACCTGATGGGTATTCATGACATCGAGACAATGAACGAAATCCGTAAGGCGGCAACGTCTGTAGATCCGACTATATTTATATATGGTGAAGGATGGGCGGCATCGGCTCCACAGATGGCGGAAGATTCTCTGGCAATGAAAGCCAATACTTATAAGATGCCGGGTGTTGCTGCTTTCTCTGACGAAATGCGTGATGCTTTACGCGGTCCGTTTAATGACAATCATCAAGGTGCTTTCCTTGCTGGATTGCCGGGAGGAGAGGAGAGCATAAAGTTTGGTATTGTAGGAGCCATCAGGCATCCGCAAGTAAATAATGACTCTGTGAATTATAGTAAGGCTCCGTGGGCGGAACAACCTACACAGATGATCAGCTATGTTTCCTGCCATGATGATATGTGCTTGGTGGATAGGCTGAAAGCAAGTATCCCGGGTATTACTCCCGTAGAATTGGCAAAGCTTGACAAACTGGCGCAAACAGCCGTATTCACTTCCCAAGGTGTACCGTTTATTTATGCCGGTGAGGAAGTGATGCGTGACAAGAAGGGAGTACACAATAGTTTTGAGAGTCCCGATTCCATCAATGCGATTGATTGGAGACGAAAGGCGGAGCATGCAGATGTATTTGCTTATTATAAAGGGTTGATACAGCTTCGTAAGAAGCATCCGGCTTTCCGTATGGGTGATGCGGATTTGGTGCGTAAGCATTTGGAATTTCTACCGGTTGACGGCAGCAATGTGGTGGTTTACCGTCTGAAAGAAAATGCCAACGGTGATGCATGGGGAGATATTATACTAGTCTTGAATGCCCGTAAGGAGCCTGCCAAACTTACCGTACCCGAAGGTAAATATACAGTGGTCTGCAAGGATGGCTTTATCAATGAACAAGGTTTGGGCACACTGTACGGCCCCGAAGTTGTTGTTCCGGCCCAATCGGCACTGATTATGTATAAATGATGATTGGATGATGCAACAACATACAATACACATAGCGGGGGGCGTAGTACGCAACCCGCTTGTTCGTTTGACAGAGCCTGTCACCCTTGATTTCCTGGCAGGAGAACACATTGCCATTGTAGGACCGAACGGAGCCGGAAAGAGCCTCCTGGTGGATATGCTGACGGAAAAGTATCCTTTGCGTGATGGTGAGCTTACCTATGATTTCTCTCCCTCCCTCACGAAAACTGCCTATGACAATATCAAATACATTGCTTTCCGTGATACTTACGGTTCTGCCGATGCCAATTATTACTATCAACAGCGTTGGAATGCCCACGACCAGGAGGATGCTCCGCTAGTACGCGAAGTGCTGGGAGAGGTAAAAGACGATGTCTTGAGGCGGCAGCTATTTGAACTTTTCAGCATAGAGCCGATGCTTGACAAGAAAATCATTCTTCTCAGCAGTGGGGAGCTGCGCAGGTTTCAGTTGACTAAAGCTTTACTGACTGTTCCCCGAATTCTTATCATGGACAATCCTTTCATAGGGCTGGATGCGCCTACCCGTGAACTGCTTTTTAATTTGCTGGAGCGGCTTACCCGGCTGGGCGAGTTGCAGATTGTCCTTGTGCTTTCCATGTTGGATGACATACCTTCATTTATTACACATGTTGTGCCGGTAGAGGACATGAAGGTGGGCGAAAAGATGGAACGTGAGGAGTATGTGCAGGCATTCTGTGCGGGCAATCAGATGCGTATTCAGGAAGAGGCCGGAGCGTTGGAGGAATTGCAGCGGTGTATTCTCGATTTGCCCTACGAACATGCGAATTTCACTTCGGACGAAGTGGTGAAATTGAACGGGGTTAGCATCCGTTACGATGACCGTACCATTCTGAAGGAGCTGGATTGGACAGTGATGCGTGGTGAGAAGTGGGCGCTGAGTGGCGAGAACGGTGCCGGCAAGTCTACCTTGCTTAGTTTGGTTTGTGCGGATAATCCGCAGTCATACGCCTGCGATATCAGTCTTTTCGGACGGAAGCGCGGAACGGGGGAGAGTATTTGGGAAATCAAGAAACACATCGGTTATGTCAGTCCGGAAATGCATCGTGCTTATCTGAAGAATCTGCCTGCCATAGAGATTGTCGCTTCCGGTCTGCACGACAGCATCGGATTGTATAAACGTCCTCATGCCGAACAGATGTCGGTATGTGAGTGGTGGATGGAGATTTTCGGTATTGCCGCCTTGAAAGACAGTCCTTTTCTGCAACTCTCCAGCGGGGAACAGCGTCTGGCATTATTGGCACGTGCTTTTGTCAAGGACCCGGAACTGCTGATATTGGATGAACCGCTTCATGGACTCGATACATACAACCGCCGTCGGGTCAAGAAGATTATAGAGGCATTCTGCCATCGTCGGGATAAAACGATGATTATGGTTACTCACTATGAGAGGGAGTTACCCGCCACTATTTCAGATCGTATATTCCTGAAGCGTAATCGATAATCGTTCAATACTATGAAGAAACTGCTACTCCTGCTTTTGATACTAATTGTCCTTCTTTCTTGCGGAAGAGGGGGAAAAGAATTGTATACTGCCCCTTCACGGGTAGTGCCAGATTCTTTTGCAATTGGTCTGAATCTGTTTAATAAAGGAAGAGCAGCTTCTCGTAACTCTGCCAATATGGATAGTGTATTGTTTTACATGCAATTGGCTGAAAACTTTTTTAAACGTGAGGGGGACAAAGCGCAGGTGAATCGTTTTATTGCCTTTATTTATTCGTCGAGAGGGATGTTAGATGAGGCTATGCCCTATTTTTTGAAAGCCAGTCGTATGGCAAATGAATGGCAATATAGCTCTATTTGTCAGGAAGTGGCCAAAGTTTATGCTGCTGCCGGACGTTTTCGGGAAGGAGTGTTAGTAATGGATTTAATACGGAAAAATATTGGCAAAAGGAAATCTTTGGGCAGGTGTCAATGAATACGATTCGGCCGTTACTTATTACCGTACAGCATCTATATCATTAAATCGATGGGTTGCTGCAGAGGCGTCCAGACGATTGAAAATGCTGTATTTTTCACAGGGAAAAGATAGCTGCTCTTTCTATGCGGCACTTGCTGCCAATGAGCATCTTGTGAATGAACTGAGGAGAGAAGAAAGTTTTGAGAATCGGACACAATACGAAAAGGCTAAGCTCGAAAATGAGTTGAATCGTCTGAAAATAGATAAGCAGAAGCGTGAAATCTGGCTTTTGAGTTTAGGGCTTTGTTTTGTAGTAGCATTTGCGGTAGGTTATATTGTTTGGCAGCGTCGTAAACGCCAGATGTATAAGCAGCTTTGGCGTGAGCAATCTCTGCGGCTGAGCCAGACAGAACAGTTATTGCAGCAATCAGAGGAGTTGAATATGCTACGTGAAAAAGAGGGTATGCTTCGCGAATCACTTTTCCGGCGAATGAAGTCATTTCATAAAAT
>OOBJ01001841.1_pt1 | contig 12147 bp, 7 predicted proteins | sample 1671331 | NCBI WGS metagenome assembly OOBJ01 (sample SAMN06348145, study PRJEB24527) | human gut metagenome | biome: human gut; feature: ankylosing spondylitis patient; material: feces | host: Homo sapiens | place: China | collected 2015-10 | reverse complement strand
CTGAACCGGCAGTGGAGCTGTATGCCGCTGCGCCGGTCAGCGGCTACGGCCACGCAGACGATATCGTCACCTACTCCTTCGATCTGCCGGAAAGTGTTTCAGCTACCGTCAAAAGCGGCAGTGTGATCGGCTCGGCCACTGTTTATCTGGATGGCTACGAGGTGGGCACGGTAGACCTTGTGACCCACAAGGAGTATGTCTCCGATTTCCGCACCGACATGAAGGCCACGGTGCTTCTGCTGTGTGCACTGCTGTTCATCCTCGCTGCATTAACGGCGGTCACTCTTGCCGCGGGCGGCAACTCGCTGAACCTTAAAAGGAGAAAGCGCCGCAGATAAAGTGCATGGGCTTGACAATTTTGGAAAATAAGCTATACTGAAAATACAAAGGCGCTGGCCCACAAACGGCTAGCTCCTTACCATACTAGTCAAAAAGAAAAATGACCGGTCGTGTTGGGGAACAAGAGGCGGTCATTTTTTCTTTTTATCATCACTGTGAGAAACAGTCCATGTAATTTCAAACGTAACGTAGATCGCTCCGCCAAGAAGCGTGAGCAGAAGCACGACCTGTTCAAACGTCATGGTGCATCCCCCCTTCCTGCCCTTGGGCAAAACCGGGGGTGCGAAAGATCCAAAGAAAAAATCGCCTTGCCCGGCGCGCCTAGGTGCCGGTAAGACGAGCTGCAACAATGACGACCGCTGCCTGCGGCAGAAACAGGGAGGAATTGTTGGGGCCGCGGCCAGCGAGGCGCGAGTACCGTTCAAGGTACGATGCGAATGCTGGGAGCCGCAACCCGTGCTGCGTTTTGGGACACAGCGCCTTCGTACCGCAGATGCGGCAATTACAGAATATCACAGCAAACTGCAAAAAACAATAAAGAACAGCAAAAAAGCGGCGCTCAGTGCCTTGCAACAGGCTCTGAGCGCCGCTTTTTTTGTGCTTATTGGTTGAGGAACTTGATAAAGTGGTAAGATTCCACGATCTGGAAATACTTGATGATGCGCGGGTACAGCGGTTCGGCCTTTTCGCCAAACTGCTGCTTCATGCATTCAGCAAGGTCTGCAACGGTCTTCTGGCCGTCGATCAGCGGCCAGAGATAGCTGCCGGTCTCGTCCAGATGCACCTGTGTGGTGCGCGGTTTATGAAACACTTTTTGCGCGATCGTGTTGAACACACCGGTGTTCTCCACCTCAAGGGTGATAAGGCCGGTGGCTTCGTCTGTGTGCCAGCGCAGGGTTTCCGCCCGCTGCGGAATGAGGTCCAGATAGTTGATGGACTGCTTTTTCTTACTCATCAGTTCTTCTTTTTCTTCATGGAGAAGGCCAGCAGGCATGCGATCATCACGATCATCAGGACCACGCCGCCAATGTTGCCCAGATCAATGCTCAGGGCAGTGCTGATGCCGAACACGGCAAACACAGCCAGCAGGATGCCCACAAGGCCCTCGCCTGCGATCATACCGGCACAGAACAGGGTGCCGCGGGTGGTCTGCTCTTCCTTGAGCTTCGCGTCAACATTCTTGCGGCTGTCCATGAACCAGCGCACAACACCGCCGATCATGATGGAGGTGTTCAGGTAGATGGGCAGATACAGGCCGATGGCGAACGGCATCACGGGGATGCGCAGGACCTCCAGAGCAATGGCAAGGAACACACCGGTGAACACCAGGTTCCAGGGCAGGTTGCCGCCCATGATGCCCTCGACGATCATCTTCATCAGGGTAGCCTGCGGTGCGGGGACCTCGGCACCGCCGTAGCCCCATGCGCTGTCCAGCAGGTACAGCACACCACCGATGGCCAGACCGGCGGCAATAACGCCGATCAGCTCACCGATCTGCTGCTTGACCGGGGTCGCACCCAGCAGGTAGCCGGTCTTCAGGTCCTGAGAGGTATCCGCAGCAATGGCAGCGCAGATGCAGATGACAGAGGCGATGGCCATGGAGCCGATCATGCCCTCGATGCCAACGTTGCCGGTGGCCTTCAGGATCATGGTAGCGATCAGCAGGGTGGCAATGGTCATGCCGGAGACCGGGTTGTTGGAACTGCCGATCATGCCGACCATACGTGCAGAGACGGTGGAGAAGAAGAAGCCGAAGATGACGATCAGCAGAGCACCCAGCGGGCTGACGGGGATGGCCGGAGCCAGCCAGATGATGAGGATGATGAGCAGGATGCCGCCCAGAATAAAGGGCATGGGCAGGTCCTTCTCGGTACGGGAGGTGCCGGAAGCACTGCCGCCCTTCATGCTCTTCATGGCATCACGGAAGGTGGATGCGATCAGAGGCAGGCTCTTGATCAGCGAGATGATACCGCCGGTAGCAATGGCACCTGCGCCGATATACTTGACGTAGTTGGACCAGATAGCGTCTGCACCGCCTGCTGCATACAGATCAGCAATGGTGGTGCCGGCTGCTGCCGGGTACAGGGAGATGTTTGCGCCGAACAGGCAGATCAGCGGGATAATGACCATCCAGCCCACCAGAGAACCGGTGAACATGTAGGAAGCGGTCTTGGGGCCGACGATGTAGCCCACGCCCAGCAGAGCGGGGTACACTTCCATGCCCAGAGCACCCTTGAAGGAGCTGAAGGCCACGGCAATGTCGGCGGGGATCATCTTCAGGCCATCGACGATGAACTTGAAGATGGCTGCCAGACCCATGCCGGAGAACACGGTGGAGGCGTTTGCACCGCCCTCTTCACCGGCCAGCAGAACGTCTGCACAGGCGGTGCCTTCCGGGTACAGCAGGGTGGCGTGCTCCTTGACGATCAGGGCGTTGCGCAGGGGCACCATGAACAGAACGCCCAGAATGCCGCCGCACAGGGCGATCAGGGTGATCTCCAGGATGCTGGGCTTGTCGCACAGGCCCTCTTTTGCCCACAGGAACAGTGCGGGCATGGTGAAGATGGCACCGGCGGCCAGGCTCTCGCCTGCGGAACCAATGGTCTGCACCATGTTGCTCTCCAGAATGGAGTTCTTCTTGAGCAGGACGCGGATCACGCCCATAGAAATGACTGCTGCCGGGATGGAGGCAGAAACAGTCATGCCGACGCGCAGGCCCAGATAGGCATTTGCAGCGCCGAAGACCACAGACAGGATGATGCCCATGATCACAGAGGTCGCCGTCATTTCTGCGGTGATCTTTTCCGCAGGAATATACGGCTTGAAGGATTCTTGATCTTTCATGCTTGCACTCCTTGCGACAGCACAAGCGCCTTGCTTTTGGGGGCAGGGCGCTTGTGCTGTCCGTTTTCCGATTTCCTAAACACGCGCATCCCATCCAAAAGGACGCGCTGGCACATACTCTATTATACTAAAGTATGACTGAATTGGCAACTGGAAATGTACACAAGAAATTTACAAAAAATTCGTTTATTCAAGCATTTTGCGGGAAATTTGGGCAAAAGCGTGCGAAAAAATTCCATATGATCCAAAAACTGTACGCATATGGAGAACAGCTTTGCGGAAAAGAATGCCTTTTAACAGCGTGCGCGCCTGTCCAGAGGAAGGATGGAAAAGCTTTCCTTTTCCCTGCTTTCGGCGGGCCTTGGACAAAGCTGAAAAAAGCCCCGGGTCTTTCCTCGACTGAACCAGCCGAGGAAAATTCCCGGGACGCTCATATATTATAAAGAGTGCTTTTACACGGCCCCATAGATGCCGTGCACCGATACTTCGCCGGTAAAAACGTGCACTTCGCCGCTGTCGGTGCGCACCACCAGACGGCCCTCTTCGTCCACATCGACGGCTTCGCCTGCACCCTGCCCGCCGTCCGGCAGGTCGAAGGTGACCCGGCGGCCCAGATTGACGCAGGCGGCCTTGTATTCCTCCCGGAAGGGTGCAAAGCCATCGCGGGCAAACACATACATGTTGCGGTCAAAGCCAAAGTCGGTCAGGCCCTCGGCCAGCCATGCGGGGTCGGTGGAAAGATCCACCTTTGCGCCCTGCAGCGCCAGCGAGGTGCCATTGGGCAGACCGGCGGCATCAAAGTAGCTCTGCGGCTGGGCCAGATTGATGCCGATGCCGCACAAAATGCCCCGGCCCTGCTGCTGGTAGCCGTAGCTCACGCCCTCGCACAGGATGCCCACGATCTTTTTGCCGTTGAGCAGAAGGTCGTTGGGCCACTTGATCTGGCAGTCCACGCCGTAGCGCAGCTTGAGCTGGGTGCGCACGGCAAGGCTTGCCAGCAGCGGCAGGGTGGCAGGCTGGGCCAGCGGTTCCCGGATGGCTGCTGTATAATACAGGGCCTTGCCCTCGGCGTTCACCCAGCTGCGGCCCAGACGGCCCCGGCCTGCGGTCTGGTTCTCGGTATACACCGCACCCACCGGGCCGAACTCCTCAAAATGTTCCTTCACGTAAGCGTTGGTGCTGCCGCATTCCGGCAGATAGCGCACCTCATTGATGCTCATTGTTTGGGTACCTCTTTATGTTCATAGGCGGTCACTTTGCCTTCGTCCAGCGTCAGGATGCCGTAGGTGTCCGGCCCGGTGTAACACCGGCCGCAGGAGCCGGGGTTGAACAAAAACACCTTGCTGCGGGTCTCTGCATGGGGGATGTGGGTGTGACCGAACAGCGCCACCTCGGCACCCCGGGCAGATGCGGCATCTGCCAGCGTATCCAGATCGTATTTCACACCGTACATATGACCGTGAGTGTAAAAGATCACCACGCCGTCAAAGGCGGCAAGGCCGTCGGTGGGTTCCAGTGCACCGTAATCGCAGTTGCCCGCCACCGAGTAGGCCCGCAGCTTGGGGTACAGCGTCAGAGCCAGTTCCAGATCCCGCAGGCCGTCGCCCAGAAAGATCAGGGCATCGATGCTTTTGCTCTCTTTCATCAGCACGCGCTCAATGGCGGCACGTCCGCCGTGGCTGTCGCTCAAAACCAGAAGCTTTGTCACAAAAGGGGTCCTCCTCTATTACCATTTACCTGAGATGCTGTCATTCACCAGCCTGCTGGCCCTGTTGCAATACCAGCAGCTGCTTGTACACTTTGCTTTTAGAATAAGGTGTGCCCTGTGCCGCCGCCTTGGCCGCTGCGGTGGGGCCAAAGCCCTGCCCGGTCAGCTCCAGCGCCCGATGCGCTGCCTGCTCCAGCGTCAGCTCCTGCTCCGGGTCGGCGGTCTCCGGCGCACCGGCCATCACCAGCACATACTCGCCGCGCGGCTCGTTGGTCTTGTAGTGCTCCACCGCCTCGCCGAGGGTAGTCTTCCAGATATCCTCGTGCAGCTTTGTCAGCTCCCGGCACAGGGTGATGCTGCGGTCTGCGCCAAAGGCATTGGCCAGATCGTCCAGCGTGGTGCGCAGCTTGTGGGGCGCTTCGTAAAAGATGGTGGTGCGCTTTTCCTGCAAAAGCTCAGCCAGCCGCTCTTTTTTCTGCTTGCGGTTCACGGGCAGAAAGCCCTCGAACACCCAGCGGGAGGTGTCCTGCCCGGACACGGCCAGCGCTGTGACGCAGGCGGAAGCCGCCGGCACCGGCACTACCTTGATGCCCCGGGCCAGCGCGTCCCGCACGATCACCTCGCCCGGGTCGGAGACGCAGGGCATGCCCGCATCACTGCACAGGGCACAGCTCTCGCCTGCTTCAATGCGGCGCAGGATGCCCTCACCCTTCTGCAGGGCGTGCTCATAGTAGCTGACCATGGGCTTTTTCAGGCCCAGAAAGTTCAGCAGCTTCATGGTCACACGGGTGTCCTCGGCGGCAATAAAGTCTGCCGCGCCAAAGGTGGCCGCTACGCGCGGCGGCATATCGTCCAGATTGCCGATGGGCGTTGCCACGATATAAAGAGTTCCTGCCATAGTTTACCTCCCATATAACGCCGCACCGGCGCTGATCAACACATCCGGCTCCACCCGCAGGCCGGTCTTGCGGTTCTTCTGCGCTTCCACAAGGAAGAGCCATGGCGCGCCGTCCGCCTTGTTCTTTACAAAGGCCAGCCGCTTCGGCTCCAGCCGGTTGGCCCGCAGCACCGCCAGCACCTCCGCCAGCCGTTCCGGCCGGTGGCACAGCGCAAAGCGCCCGCCGTCCTTCAAAAGGCGGAACGCACACTGGCACACATCGTCCAGTGTGCAGGTGTTCTCGTGCCGGGCAAGGGCGTGGGCTGCGTTTTGGCTTTGGGGCCCATCCGTGAAATAGGGCGGATTGCACGCACACACGTCAAAACTGCCCTCGCCCTGCCGGAAAGCGCGCAGGTCGGCACAGACAGGCTCAATGTGCCCGATGTCCTGCTCCTGAACCGCAGCGGAAAGCAGAGCGCTGCCCTCGGGCTGCAGCTCCAGCCCCATGCAGGGGCCGCGGTGGCCGCGGTCGTGCCATTCCAGCGCCACGATGCCGCAGCCGGAACACAGGTCTGCGGCCTTCTGGGCGCGCTTTGGCTCACAGAAACGGGCCAGCAGCAGCGCGTCGGAGCCAAAACGATGCTCCGGCGAGCAATAAACCATAGTTCTATTATACAAGACTTCGGTAGAATGTTCCATAGATAAGTGTGCCGTACCCTCTCAAAAAAATGCGTGGAATTGCTCGGGGAATTTGTGCGAATTACTGCAAAACAAAAAAGCAGCAGACCTGCTTTGGACAGGCCTGCTGCTTTTGATGCGTTTTTTGTGCAGCTGCTAAAATTATTCAGCAGTGATAGCACCGGTGGGGCAAGCACCCTCGCAAGCGCCGCAGTCGATGCAAGCGTCTGCATTCACAGAAGCAACACCATCAACGGTGATAGCGCCAACCGGGCAAGCGCCCTCGCAAGCGCCGCAGCCAACACATGCGTCAGAAACCTTGTGTGCCATAATAAACTCTCCTTTTTATCTCCGTGCCCGAAGTATTGTATGAAGAGTCATGTATGGCACGGCTGTGCATGTCTCTCCGGAAATCATATCCTTGCCTGCATTTTAACAAAGCAGGTGAGAAAAGGCAAGACTAACCGTGACCCGAAAAACACAAAAGTCTGTTTTTTGTTGGGTTGCACAAAAGCACAGGCTAACTTATGGCCAAATTTGCAGGAGTTTTTTGGCAAAAATCACGAAGAGCAGTTAGTTTTAGCAGACTAACTCCTCAGAACCTCCGGCGCGTCCCTCACTCCTTTTCGGCAGCGCGCTTCCGGGCGCAGCAGCCGCCCGCGCAGCGCTTTTCGCCATCGTCGGAGGAAGCCACCACCGGGGCCGGGTTGCGCACGCCGGAGTAATCGTCGTCCGGGTCCGGGCGGCGGGGCGCACGCTTGCCGCCGCTGATATATTCGCACACACCCACCTTATAGTAACGGGGCGAAAGGCTCTCGGTGCCGCAGCGCACCCGCAGGTAGCCGGAAACCGGGTTCACCTCCAGCACGGTGCCAAGACCGTCCGGCGTGCGCACGGTGCTGCCCACCATGGGCATGATGCTGTTCAGGTACTCGTAGGCGCTTTCCTCGTAGGCAAGGCAGCACATCAGCCGGCCGCAGGCACCGCTGATCTTGGTGGGGTTCAGCGAAAGGCCCTGCTCCTTGGCCATCTTGATGGAGACGGGCTGGAAGTCCTTTAAAAAGCGGCTGCAGCAGAAGGGCTGGCCGCAGATGCCAAGGCCGCCGATCATCTTGCTCTCGTCCCGCACGCCGATCTGGCGCAGCTCGATGCGGGTGTGGAAGATACCGGCCAGATCCTTGACCAGCTCGCGGAAGTCCACGCGGCCATCGGCGGTAAAGTAGAACATGATCTTGGAGCGGTCTAGGGTATACTCGGCCTCCACAAGCTTCATTTCCAGGCCGTGGCGGGCAATGCATTCCTGACAGGTGCGGTAGGCGCGCTTTTCGTCCTCACGGTTCTGGCGCATCCGGCGGATATCCACGCTGTCGGCCATGCGGGTAATGGGCTTGAGGGCCTTGGGCACTGCCGCATCGGCGATCTCCCTCACGCCCTGCACCACCTCGCCGCACTCAATGCCGCGGGCGGTCTCCACGATCACGTATTCGCCGGTTTTGATGTCGGCCCCGGCGGGATCAAAATAATAGCTTTTGCCGTTCTCTTTGAAACGGACGGAGATGACTTTTTTCATAGTGTTCCTCGTTTTTATCGGTCGAATCTATAGGATAAGGCCCGAAAAAGAGCCTGCTGATCCATTCTGTACTCTAGTATAACATATTCAAATGCACATTTCCACGCAAAAAACAAAAAGCGGCTCTGGCGCTTTGGCAGAAAAATTTTAAAAAGGTGCAACAATCTGCCCTGCTGCCGCGTATCCATAAAGGAAGACTGACCGAATTTGGTCGCACCCGCAGCCGGAAAATGGAAAAACGGAACGGCAAATGTTAAAATCTTGCGAAAGTATCCAAAGAATCGCAAAAGAATCCCACCCCGCTCTTGCAAGGCGGGGGCTTGCGTGTATAATAAAAATGTTGAAGTGTAGCCTTTCCCGCAGGGAAAGCAGCTGTCCTGCTTTGCGGCAAGGCAGAGAAACGGTAGGAGAAAATGGAAAAATTCAGTGTCAAAAAGCCGTTTACGGTGCTGGTTGCAGTGGTCATGATCCTGATCCTGGGCTTTGTGGCGGTCACAAAGATGGATACGAACCTGCTGCCCAACGTGAACACACCGTATCTGATGGTGGTCACCGTGTATCCTGGTGCAAGCCCGGAGCGCGTGGAGAGCGAGGTCTCGGATGTGCTGCAGAACTCGCTCACAGTGCCGGGCGTGTCCAAGATCACCGCAACATCGGCAGAAAACTACAGCCTGCTGCTGATGGAGTTTACCGAGGATACGGATATGAACAGCGCGCTGGTCAAGGTGTCCAACAAGCTGGATCAGGCCAAAAGCGACCTGCCCAGCACCTGCCTGACCCCCTCCATCATTGAGTACAGCCTGAACATGAACGCTTTCATGACGGTGGCTGTCAGCCGCGAAGGTGCCGACCAGTACGAGCTTTCTGAGTTTATCCAGAACACCCTTGTGCCGGAAGTGCAGCGCAAGGGCGGTGTGTCCAGCGTTTCGTCCAGCGGTCTGGTGGAAAAGCTGGTGCAGGTGCAGCTCAATCAGGATAAGATCGACGAGATCAACGCAAAGCTGCTGGAACTGATCGATACCCAGCTGGCTGCAGCCCGCTCCCAGCTGGAAAGCGCCGAGGCACAGATCACCGCCGGACGCAGGGAATACGAAAAGCAGCTGAAAAACTTTGGCAATACGGTGTCCAACTCGGTCATGAGCCAGATGAGCACCGAGGTGGGCGCCGCAGTGGAAACGGTGCGCGCGCAGGCGCAGGCTCTTCTGGAAAGCGTGAACAGCCTGATCGCTGTGGTCAAGGAGCCTGAGATCCAGCAGGCCCTGATCGAGGTGCGCGACGGTCTGCAGAAGGTCATGGACAAGTTCAACGAGACCGGTATGCGGGATATCGACTCTCTGATCGATATTGTGGCTGAGCTGCGCACCATTACCGATAAGCTCACTACCGCCCTGCAGAAACTGCAGGAGCGCGTGAATACCGAGACCGGCTCCGAAGGCAGCACCGCAGAGGATCTTGCCAATGAGATGCAGCTGCAGGAAAGCCTGAATGTGGTCTATAACACGCTGGAAAGCACCATCAAGGCCATGGACAATGTGCCCCAGCTGATGACCGAGTTCTCCGGCGCACTGGGCAGCTTCTCCCAGCAGCAGCTCAACGCCTATATGCAGTTCACCGAAGCGCGTGAAATGCTGAACGAGTACGAAAAGCAGCTGGAGGCTGCCAAGGCAGAGTACGAGACGGCCAAGACCAACGCTCTGGCACAGGCCGATGTGACAAAGCAGCTGGACATTGAAACGCTGGCGCAGCTCATCTATGCCCAGAACTTCTCCATGCCGGCCGGTTACGTGCAGGATAAGGACGGCGAGTCCTGGCTGCTGAAAGTCGGCGAAGAGTACGACAGTGTGAAGGATATCAGCGGTGCCCTGCTGCTGCATGTGGAGGGCTACGGCGACGTGCGCCTTTCTGATGTGGCGGATGTGGAGGTCATTGATAACTCCGCCGACAGCTACACCCGCCTGAACGGCGAAAAGGCATCCATCCTCAAAATCTATAAGAATGCGACTTCCAGTGCAGGCGAGGTCTCCGACAACTGCCTGACCGCATTTAAAGAGCTGGAAAAACAATATGACGGCCTGCACATGGTGGTGCTGTCCAATCAGGGCAACTACATCACCATTGTCATCAACAGCATCCTCACCAGCATGGTGGTGGGCGCTGCACTGGCCATCATCGTGCTGGCCATCTTCCTGAAGGATATCAAGCCCACCCTCGTGGTCGGCATCAGCATCCCGCTGTCCGTTCTGTTCGCGGTGGTGCTCATGTACTTTACCGGGCTGGACCTGAACGTGATGACCCTGGCCGGCCTTTCCCTCGGCATTGGTATGCTGGTGGATAACTCGGTGGTCGTCATTGAGAACGTCTACCGTCTGCGCAGCCGCGGCGTGCCTGCGGCCCGCGCTGCCGTGCAGGGCACAAAACAGGTGGGCATGTCGGTGGTGGCCTCCACCCTTACCTCGGTGTGCGTGTTCCTGCCGGTGGTGTTCTCGGCCAGCATTGTGCGCAGCCTGATGATGCCCATGTCCCTGTGCATCGGTTACTGCCTAATGGCCTCCCTCATCGTGGCGCTCACGGTGGTCCCGGCGGCATCCTCTACTGTGCTGAAAAAAGCTGAACCCAAGCGCCTTGCCTGGTTTGAAAAGGTGCAGGAAAAGTATGCCCATAGTCTGAAATGGTGCCTGCAGCACCGTGCCCTGCCCCTGATCGCGGCGGTGGTGCTGCTGGTGTTCAGCGGCTGGCAGGTGCTGAACATGGGCGTGGAGCTGCTGCCCAGCATCACCAGCAACGAGGCGCAGATCACCCTGTCCACCGCCGACGGCCTGACCAAGGAGGAATCCTATGCCATTGCGGGTCAGGTGGCAGAGGCGGCCCTGAATGTAGAAAACGTGGAAGAGGTGGGCATCACCACCGACACCAGCATGGCCGGTCTGGATATCAGCCAGCTGGGCCTGCCCACCGCCATTACCGATATCCTGAACTCCGCCAATGCCTACGGCAGATACAAGATCAATGTTATGATGAGCAAGAGCCTTTCCTCCCGTGAGGTGGAAAAGACCCGGCAGGCCATGGAGGATGCAGTGTCCCAGATCGAGAATTGCACCGCTGAGGTCAAGCTGTACGGCATGACCGATGATCTGACCAGCCAGCTGGCCACCGGCCTGTCGGTCAAGGTCTACGGCAAGGATCCGGAAACGCTGACCACCGTTTCCGAGAAGGTAATGGAGATCGTCAACGATACCGAGGGCTTTGCCAATGCGGACAACGGCCTTGGCAGCGGCGATGCCACCATCATCCTGAAGGTGGACCGCGACAAGGTGCGCGCCTACGGCCTGACCGTTGCGCAGGTGTACCAGCAGATCGCGGCAAAGCTCACCACCACCGCCACGGCCCAGACCCCCGTCACGGTGAACGGCACCACCATGGATGTCCAGATCACGGACAATCTGGACCCCGTCACCAAGGAAAACATGATGGAGCTTACCTTTGAGACCACCGAAATGTCGGCAGACGGCACAGTGACCAATGGTACCTGCACCCTGAACGACATCGCCAGCTGGACCACCGGCACCGCACCGGATGCCATTACCAGCGAGAACCAGACCGAGTTTGTCACCGTTACGGCAGATACGCTGAAGGGCTACAACACCATGGTGCAGTCCCGCGTGCTGCAGAAGAAGCTGGATGAGTACGCGGCCAGCGGTGAGATGCCGGAGGGCTGCAGCACCACGCTGGGCGGCGAGACCGAGGGCACCGACTACATGGTGAACGAAATGGTGCAGTGGATGGCTCTGGCCCTGCCCTTTGTATATCTGGTCATGGTGGCACAGTTCCAGAGCCTGCTGTCCCCCTTCATCGTGCTGTTCACGGTGCCGCTGGCCTTTACCGGCGGCCTGCTGGGCCTGCTGATCACCGGCCAGCAGCTCACCATGATCTCCCTGATGGGCTTCATCGTGCTGATGGGCACTGTTGTCAACAACGGCATCGTGTTCGTGGACTATGCAAACCAGCTGCGCATTGGCGGCATGGAGCGCCGCGCTGCGCTGGTGGCTACCGGCAAGACCCGTATGCGCCCCATCCTCATGACCACCCTGACCACCGTGCTGGCCATGCTGCAGCTGGTGTTCAGCGGCGATA
>OOBJ01001835.1_pt1 | contig 12177 bp, 13 predicted proteins | sample 1671331 | NCBI WGS metagenome assembly OOBJ01 (sample SAMN06348145, study PRJEB24527) | human gut metagenome | biome: human gut; feature: ankylosing spondylitis patient; material: feces | host: Homo sapiens | place: China | collected 2015-10 | reverse complement strand
TCTTAGCGCATATTTCCGGAAAGCTCAGAATGAATTTCATCAGGATTCTGCCCGGCGACAAGGTGACAGTGGAGATGTCGCCTTACGATCTGACCCGCGGCCGGATTACCTGGCGTAGTAAGTAGGAGGTTTATTGACATGAAAGTAAGACCGTCCGTGAAGCCCATGTGCGAAAAGTGCAAGATCATTCGCCGCAAAGGTCGCGTTATGGTGATCTGCGAGAATCCCAAGCACAAGCAGCGTCAGGGCTAAGTAGAAAGTGGAGGTGCTTTAAAGTATGGCACGTATTGCCGGTATTGACCTGCCCAAGGATAAGCGAATCGAAATCGGTTTGACCTATATCTATGGTATTGGCAGAAAGAGCGCCCAGGACATCCTGGCGCAGACTGGGATCAACCCCGACACCCGCGTCAAGGATCTGACCGAGGCCGACGAAGCCAAGCTTCGTGAGGCCATCGACCAGAGCTACGTGGTGGAAGGCGACCTGCGCCGTCAGGTTGCTCTGGATATCAAGCGGCTGACCGAGATCGGCTGCTACCGCGGCACCCGTCATCGCCGCGGCCTGCCCGTGCGCGGCCAGCGCAGCAAGACCAACGCCCGCACCCGCAAGGGCCCCAAAAAGACCATTGCCAACAAGAAGAAGTAAGGAGGGAAGATAGAATATGGCTAATCCTAAGACCGGTAAGAAGGTCATCCGCCGCCGCCGTGAGAAGAAGAACGTCGAGAAGGGCCAGGTCCATATCCGTTCTTCCTTCAACAACACCATGGTCACCGTGACCGACAGCCAGGGCAACGCACTGTCCTGGGCTTCCTCCGGCGGCCTGGGCTTCCGCGGCAGCAAGAAGTCCACCCCCTTCGCCGCACAGAGCGCCGCCGAGACCGCCGCCAAGGCCGCCATGGAGCATGGCCTGAAGACCGTTGAGGTCTTCGTGAAGGGTCCTGGCCAGGGTCGTGAGGCCGCCATCCGCGCCCTGCAGGCCGTGGGCCTGGAAGTGACCATGATCAAGGACGTCACTCCCATCCCCCACAATGGCTGCCGTCCCCCCAAGCGTCGGCGTGTGTAATCGGAACAAGGAGGATAAGTAAGATATGGCTAAGAATATGCAGCCTATTGCCAAGCGCTGCAAGGCGCTGGGCATTTCTCCTACCGTCATGGGTTACTCCAAGAAGGAGACCAAGCGCAACCCCGGCGGCCAGATGAGAAAGAAGAAGAGCGAGTATGCCATCCAGCTCAACGAGAAGCAGAAGGTGAAGTTCGTCTACGGTATCCTGGAGAAGCAGTTCCATATGTACTATGAGAAGGCTTCCCGTATGCCCGGCAAGACCGGCGAGAACCTGCTGACCCTGGTGGAGCGCCGCCTGGACAACGTGGTGTATCGTCTGGGCTTTGCCATGACCCGCCGCGAGGCCCGTCAGCTGGTGAACCACGCGCATTTCACCGTCAACGGCCAGAAGGTGAACATTCCTTCCTATCTGGTTCGCGTTGGCGATGTCATCGAGGTCCGCGAGAGCAGCCGCTCCTCCGTGGCCTTCAAGCGCCTGACCGGCGAGGATGCCCCGCTGGTCACCGTCCCCCAGTGGCTGGAGCGTGACAAGAACGCCCTGAAGGGCACCGTCACCAAGCTGCCCGCCCGCGAGGACATTGATATGCCCATCGAGGAACACCTCATCGTCGAGTTGTACTCCAAGTAATAGGGTCGAGACCCTCATAAAGCAAAGGAATCCAAGTAAGCGCGGACGTGTCCGCGCCGTAACGAGAATGAAGGAGGGTACTGCATGATCGAAATTGAGAAGCCCCAGATCGAGTGTATCGAAACGCCCGGCGATGCTTCCTATGGAAAATATGTGATCGAACCCCTGGAGCGCGGTTACGGAACGACCCTGGGCAATGCGCTGCGGCGCATCATGCTCTCCTCTTTGCCCGGCACGGCGGCCACCAGCATCAAGATCGCCGGTGTGCAGCACGAGTTTTCCACCATCCCCGGTGTGAAAGAGGACGTGACCGAGATCGTTCTGAACGTGAAGAGTCTGCTGACCAAGCTGCACTGCGAGGGCACCAAGACCGTCTATATTGAGGCGACTGGTCCCTGCGAGGTGACGGCCGGCGACATCAAGAGCGACGGTGAAGTCGAGGTCCTGAACCCCGAGCTGCACCTGGCTACCCTGGATGTGGGTGCCACCCTGAGCATGGAAATCACCCTGAGCCACGGCCGCGGCTATGTGTCCGCCGATCGGAACAAGGCCCAGCGCCCCGGCGTCATTGGCGTGATCCCCATCGACTCCATCTATACCCCCGTGTATAAGGTGAATTACACGGTGGAAAACACCCGCGTCGGCAGCATGAGCGACTTCGACAAGCTGACGCTGGAGGTCTGGACGGATTCCACGATTTCCGCCCGCGACGCCGTATCCCTGGGCGCCAAGATCCTGTGCGATCACTTTGCCCTGTTCACCGATCTGTCCGATACCCTGGACGGCCGCCCCACCGTGGTGGAGAAGTCCGCGGATCCCCAGAGCACGGTGCTGGATATGACCATCGAAGAGCTGGACCTGTCCGTCCGCAGCTTTAACTGCCTCAAGCGCGCCAACATCAACACGGTGGCGGATCTGATCTCCAAAACCGAGGACGAGATGATGAAGGTGCGCAACCTGGGCCGCAAGTCCCTGGAGGAGGTCATCGGCAAGCTGGAGGCAATGGGCCTGTCCCTGGCCGACGAAGAGAACAACTAACGCGCCTCTGTGCGCATATCCTTACAAGGAGGAAACTGAAATGCCCGGAACTCGTAAGCTCGGTAAGACTACCGATCAGCGTATGGCGATGCTCCGTCAGCAGGTCACCGATTTCCTGGACAATGGCCGGATGGAGACCACCGTCACCCGCGCCAAGGAAATCAAGCCCCTGGCTGAAAAGATGATTACCCTGGGCAAGAAGGGTGATCTGGCTGCCTATCGTCAGTCGCTGAGCTTCATTACCAGAGAGACCGTCGCCCACAAGCTGTTCAAGGAGATCGCTCCTGAATATGCCGAGCGCAACGGCGGCTACACCCGCATCATCCGCACCGGCATCCGCCGCGGCGATGCTGCCGAGACCGCCATCATCGAACTGGTGAAGTAAAAATCCCAAGCTGCAAATGAGCTCTTTTGTATGGCACAGCCGCCATACAAAAGAGCTCATTTTTGCCATCTTGGAGGAAATGATGATCCCCCAGCCGGGAGGGCTGGGGGATCGTTGTGCAAAAATATGGGTCAGCGGCGTCCGCCGCCGAAGCCGCCCTTGCCGCCGAAGCCGCCGCCCCGGCTGCCGCCGGAGGAGCGTCCGCCGCCGCCAAAGCCGCCGCGATTTCCGAATCCGCCGGACCTGGAGCCGCCGCCGAAGCTGCCGCCGGAGGGCCGGGAATAATTCCCAGGCCGGGGACCGCTGGACCGGGGAGGCCGGGGAGGCCGGGGACCGCCGCCCATAGGACCGCCGGGACCCCGAGGGGGCCGGGGGGGCCGGGGCGCCCGGGGCCGACGGCCCCAGAAAATGGGATAGTACACCGGGCCGCCTGCCACCACCGGACGGCGGCGGTAGCGGTTATAGCGCATGCGGTCCAGCAGGGACCAGATCACAAAAATCCCCACGATCAGCAGGACCACGCCGGACAGGCTGACGCCGGAGGCGGCAGAGGGCTGCTGCCACTCCCGCTTCTGAGCAGGCTGCTGGTGGGAGCCGCTCTGGCCCAGGGTCTGAGCCAGGACCACGTCGGACTGGCGGAAGAAATCCACCGCTGCCTGGGAATAATCCCCGGCGTAGTAGGGGGTGTCCAGGGCGGTTTTCAGCTTGGTCTGCTGGGTGTCGGTCATTTGGTCGGCTAAGTCGTCGCCGCAGGCAACGTACCAATCGCCGCCCTTTACCAGCAGCAGGAGCATGTCGTTGGCTCCCAGGCCCCACTTGGCCCCCAGCTCCCGGGCGTAGTCCTCGGGCTTCCAGCCGTGGATATTGTCCACGGCTGCCACAGCTGCAACGGCATAATATTTGTCGTTCCAGGCGGTGTTATAGTCCTGGATGGTCTGCCGGGCATCCTGGGTCAGCAGGCCCGCCTGGTCACAGATCCAGTTAGAGTACGATACCTCCGGCAGGGAGGCGGGCTTTTTGCTGATGCCGTAGACGCTGGCGCCCAGGATGGCCAGGATCAGCACCACCAGTGCAAAGCCTCTTTTTTGATAAAATTTCATGGTGACGGCACCAGTCCTTTCCAGGGAGATTGAGGGGAAACGGCACGCAGGGGCCGGCGAATCAGGACCTTGCCTGCATCAGGGCGCATTCGGGCGGACAGAGACGTCCGCCCCTACAGAGGGGGGGAGAACGGCGCTCCGCGAAGGGGGGAGCGGGGCTTAGCCCCGGAGCTCCAGGAGCTTCTGCTTCAGCTCGCCCTCGATGCGGCCCAGCTCCTGCTCGGCGGCCTTGCGCTTCTCCGCGCCCTCCTTCTGGATGTTCATGACCTCATCCAGGGTGGAGATCAGCTGCTGGTTGGTGTGCTGGAGGGTCTCAATGTCCACGATGGAGCGTTCGGCCTCCTTGGCGGTGGCGATGGTGCCCATCTTCAGGGTGTCGGCATTCTTGCGCAGCAGCTGGTTGGTCATCTCGGTGACGGCGTTCTGGGCGGCAGTGGCCTGACGGCTGTGCTCCATGCCCAGGGCCAGCACCATCTGGCTCTTCCACAGGGGGATGGTGTTCACCAGGGAGGACTGGATCTTCTCGATCATCTGGGTGTCATTGTTTTGCAGGAGGCGGGTCTGGGGCCCCATCTGCACGGACACCATGCGGGTCAGCTCCAGGTCGTGGAGCTTCTTTTCAAAGCGGTTGCACAGGTTCACCAGGTCGTTGTATGCCTGGGCGTCCTCGGCAAGACCCGTCTGCTCCGCCTTCCTGCGCAGCTCCTCCAGCTCGGTGGAGCGAACCTCGGCCAGGCGCTTCTTGCCGGCCAGAATGTACATGGTCAGCTCCTTGTAATACTTCAGATTCAGCTCGTACATCTGGTCAAACATGGCCACATCCTTCAGCAGGGTGATCTGATGCTGCTCCAGAGACTGGGCGATTTTGTCCACGTTGGCCTCTACCTTGCCGTACTGGGCCTTCATGGTTTCCAGACGGTTGCCGGTTTTTTTGAACAGGCCCGCCAGGCCCTTCTTTTCCTCGTCCTGGCCGAAGCCCTTCAGCTCCACCACCAGCTGGCTCAGGTCCTTGCCGATCTCGCCCAGATCCTTGTTGCGGACGCTGTTCAGGGCGTTTTCGGAGAAGCCTGCCACGCTTTTCTGGGCGGCGGCGCCATACTGGAGGATCATGTTGGTGTCGCGGATGTCGATCTTGCGGGAGAATTCCTCCACGGCCTGCTTTTCCTGGTCAGTCAGCAGCTTGTCGTCCATCTCCACGGGCTGGATCTTTTTCTCCTCCTCCATCTGGGGGGCCTCCGGAGCCTCGGGAGTCAGGGTCAGGGTGGGCACCGCCTCAGCAGCGGCAGCGGCGGTGGGGTCCAGGGTCAGCTGGGGGGTCATGTTATCGGTCATGGTTATCGTCCTTCCTTATATCATTAAAAATGTTAAAGCTCCAATTGAATGCCGCCGTCCTGGGGGCCGCTGTCGTCGGACGGGGCCTGGGTCCGGTGAATGGGGTCGTCGCTGAGACCCTCCCGGGCCATCATGTTGTCCAGCACCGTGATGTCCGTGGAGATATCCAGGGCCTGGTCGCCGAACAGACTGTCCAGCTGCCGCTCGAAGGCAGTGACGATGGTGCCCATCATGCCCCGGACCCGCTCCATGGTGCCGGTGATGTTCTCGCCCTGGACCCCCTGATGACTCATGTCGTCATAGGCCCGCAGCAGCTTTAGGGTGGTGGGCAGGTAGTAGCTCATGAATTTGCGGATCTGGGGCAGCTGAGTGGGATCCTTCTGCACCTGCCGGAAGATCTTACCGGATACCTGCTCCAGGCGGTCGATCTGGGCGCTGATGGCCGCATCCTGGATGCTGTCGTTCAGGCGGCGCATTTCCTCCAGAGCTCCCTGGCCCTCGGATACCATCTTGTCCAGCTCCGGATTGCCGGTGGTTTTCGGCTCCTCCGGCACCTCCTCCACAACATCCTTGCAGAACAGGCGGGCGATGCCGTACACCGCGGCGGAGGCCGCCAGCACGATGACGAAGTGACCCACCCGATACAGGGGGAACAGCAGGGCATACAGCACCCATACAGCCGCCGCCGCATACAGCGGCGCAGCCGGCTTGTGAACGATTTTTTTCATCCCATCGCCTCCGAATTTGCGTTGAGACCATTATACCCCACAGGCCATTTTCGGTCAAGAAAAAAGCCTGTGGGGCAGGGAAAATCAGATGGCCACGGGAATTTTTTCGTCGAAGGGCAGGGGCTCGTAGCCCTCCAGGCGGAAGCTGTCCCGGGTGAATTGGTAGAAGTCCGTAACGGCGGTGTCCACCACCAGCCAGGGGGCCGGACGGCCCTGCCGCCGCAGAAGCTCCTCCACCAGAGGGACATGGCGGTCGTAGATATGGGCGTCGGCGATGACGTGGACCAGCTCGCCGGCCTCCAGGCCGGAGGCCCGGGCCATCATGTGGACCAGGACGGCGTACTGGACCACGTTCCAGTTGTTGGCCGTCAGCATATCCTGGGACCGCTGGTTCAGAATGGCGTTGAGGGTGCGGCCGGAGACGTTGAAGGTCATGGAATAGGCGCAGGGATACAGGGCCATCTCGTGGAGGTCCTGGAAGTTGTAGATATTGGTGAGGATGCGGCGGGAGGCGGGGTTGTGGCGCAGGTCGTACAGCACCCGGTCCACCTGGTCAAACTCCCCCTCGGGATACTGGTGCTTCACCCCCAGCTGATAGCCGTAGGCCTTGCCGATGGAGCCGGTCTCGTCGGCCCAGCTGTCCCAGATGTGGCCCCGGAGGTCGTGAATGTTGTTGGACTTCTGCTGCCAGATCCACAGCAGCTCATCGATGCAGGTTTTAAAGTAGGTGCGGCGGACGGTGAGAATGGGGAACTCCCGGCGCAGGTCGTAGCGGTTGACGATGCCGAATTTCTTCACCGTGTGGGCCGGAGTACCGTCCTCCCAGTGGGGGCGGACGTTCTGGTCTGTGTCCCACACCCCGTTTTCCAGGATGTCCCGGCAGTTCTGCTGAAATATTTCATCGGCGCGGCTCATAGACAGCCCCTCCTTATACGTTTTGGGGTTATTGTACCATAACGGGGGGAGCATAGCAATAAAAATCCCGGCAGCAAGGCTGCCGGGATTCACTGGAAGCACCCCATATAGCTCAGGCCGGATCGGATTCATCCTTGAATTCAGATCGAAACAGCAGAAGCATGATCGCAGAATAGATGAGAAAGCAGACGTTCAGCCCAAGAACAGCGGGGATGGCCGGGAAGACGTTGTGAGACACGGTGGCATACATGGCTAAGGGATAGCTCAGCAGCGGGAAAAGAAGGCCGCAGTATCTGCGCCAGCGTAGCAGCCACCACGTGTTGCAGGTAAACACCAGCGCAACGAGAAAGTAGGTATTATTGAAGATAAGGGACAATGTGCAAAGCACAATGTTGATCAATTGAAGAAGCATACCCCGCCTGAACTGTTGGACGGTATACTTTTGCAGAGGACTCCACATAGGCAACCTCCTAGGAACGTGGGCCAACGCTCTTGTAAACGTTATAGCCATCCAGTGCCTGTGCATAGCAATTCTGATAGTAACTTTCACTCTTGTTATAACTCGTAGTCCTGGACCCGCTATCGATCTCTGCTCTTCTCGTACTAGAGGGTGAGGCATCTTCATATGCCTCGTATGAAACCGTTCTTATGGTCATGTTATAGGGATACTCGGAACTGTTAACATTAACATAACGTGAAAATATTGCTGTACAGGTATAACAATTCATCGATCCGGCTGCAATGGAAGCATACACACTTACAACGACGTTAAATGCAGTACAAATGGCTTGCACAATAGTATTTGTCACAATCAGTCCCAAAACAGAGGTAATCAGAGTTGACACAAATACTGCAGTCGACCAACTCTTATTCTGTGAAAAGCGCACTTCAAACCTCATGTCCTCATAAACCCGTACAGTATTTCCGTCCATGGTCGTACTATACCTTATGATGTCTTCAAAGGGCGATGTGCCAACGTACTTCACGAGTTGCGGATAAATATCTGCTCCCGCAGAACTGAATGGCTGAATGGAATTATGCATTTCAGATGGTGTGTTGCTGACGAAAATGATTTCCTCCGCTTGACTGATGTGATCTTCCGCATAAGCAATAATGTCCGTCCAAAATGCGGAACTAGATGGCTCAAAGGGCATTGGATAATCAGAAATATACCACTGGTACACTGTATCCGGATTATGAGAATACTTAATTGAAACTGTCATGGAATGGTGAGTATCATTTGTAATTATCGTCGCATCTCGGTCTTCGGATTGTAAAATGAACATATCACCATCTTCGGCCGCATAGAGACCGGGCAGTTCACTTTTGTTCGGAAGAGCCGAGGCAACAGTTGTAGAGGATAGTGAAAAGAGAAGTACGAAAATTAGGAAAATAGATAATCTTTTTTTCATATATAACCTCCATTTCAATTTCACGCGCAGAAGTAGTGAAAATATAAGTAAACGACAAATCCTCCTTTCTGCAATAATTATATAAAATATTATCGCATATATATTTGCTTTTGTCAATTACAAACATAATTAATCAAAAAAACAGTGCGATTTGCCAAATGCAGTTATTGCGTGTGCAGAGAAGCTAAACCCTGCCATAAGCAAAATCTGTTTGCTGCCGCGGAAAATAACTGGTATACTATATATGTATGACTATGTGAATCAGGAGGAAATGACTATGCAGTATGATGTGCTGATCGTGGGCGGAGGCCCCGGCGGAATCTACTCCGCCTATGAGCTGCTGGAGAAGCGGCCGGACCTGAAGATCGCCCTGCTTGAGGCGGGCCACGCCCTGGCCCGGCGGCACTGTCCCATTGACGGCGTGAAGGTGAAGTCCTGCGTCAAGTGCCCCACCTGCGCCATTATGAACGGCTTCGGCGGCGCCGGTGCCTTTTCCGACGGCAAATACAACATCACCAACCAGTTCGGCGGCACCCTGCACGAATACATCGGCAAAAAGCAGGCCCTGGAGCTGATGGAATATGTGGACGAAATCAACGTGGCAAACGGCGGCGAGGGGACCCACCTGTACTCCACCGGCGCAACCCCCATCAAGAAGCTGTGCCTGGAGAATGACCTGCACCTGCTGGACGCCTCCGTCCGCCATCTGGGCACGGACAAGAACCTGGTGGTGCTGGAGCACCTGTATAACCGGCTGAAGGACAAGATGGACATCTACTTCGACACGCCGGTGCAGTCCGTGGAGCGCACCGACGGCGGCTACCGGGTGGTGACGGACAAGGGCAGCTACGACGGCCGCTACTGCGTCATCTCCGTGGGCCGCAGCGGCAGCAAGTGGATGGAGCAGGTGTGCCGGGAGCTGGACATCGCCACCAGGTCCAACCGCGTGGACATCGGCGTCCGGGTGGAGCTGCCCTACGAGGTGTTCGCCCACCTGACCGACGAGTTGTATGAAAGCAAGATCGTCTACCGCACCGAGAAGTTCCAGGACCGGGTGCGCACCTTCTGCATGAACCCCAAGGGCGCGGTGGTCAACGAGAACACCAACGGCATCGTCACCGTCAACGGCCACAGCTATGAGGACCCGGCCATGCACACCGAGAACACCAACTTCGCCCTGCTGGTGGCCAAGCACTTCTCCGAGCCCTTCAAGGATTCCAACGGCTACGGCGAGAGCATCGCCCGGCTGTCCAACATGCTGGGCGGCGGCGTGATCATCCAGCGGTTCGGCGACCTGATCCGGGGCCAGCGGTCCACCCCCAAGCGCATTGAGGAGAGCTTCGTGACCCCCACCCTGTCCGCTACTCCCGGCGACCTGAGCCTGGTAATGCCCAAGCGCATCCTGGACGGCATCATCGAGATGATCTACGCCCTGGACAAGATCGCCCCGGGCACCGCCAACGACGACACCCTGCTCTATGGCGTGGAGGTGAAGTTCTATAACATGGAGGTCCAGCTGGACAAGAACCTCCAGACCTGCCACCCGGGCCTGTTCGTCATCGGCGACGGCAGCGGCGTGACCCACTCCCTGTCCCACGCCAGCGCCAGCGGCGTGTATGTGGCCCGGTATATCGCGGAAAACGCGTGATAGGAGAAATAACAGTAGGAGAAATAACAGACGGAAAAAACCGTCCTGCCATAGGGCAGGACGGTTTTTCATCAGAACAGGCCGGTGATGACGCCGTTTTCGTCCACGTCGATCTTTTCCGCCGCCGGGACCCGGGGCAGGCCGGGCATGGTCATAATGTCGCCGGTATAGGCCACGATGAAGCCGGCTCCGGCGCTGACCCGCAGACTGCGGACAGTGACGGTGAAGCCCGTGGGAGCTCCCAGCAGGGTGGGGTCGTCGGACAGAGAATACTGCGTTTTGGCCATGCACACCGGCAGGTCGCCGAAGCCCAGCTCCGTCAGGCGCTGGAGCTGCTTCTGGGCGGCGGGGGTCAGCACCGCCTGAGCGCCGCCGTATACCCGGCCCACAATGGCGTTGAGCTTATAGGCCAGGGAGGCGTTGTCGGGATAGGCAAAGGAGAAGGGGGCCAGCTGGGGCTGATCGCACAGGCGCACCACCTCCTGGGCCAGGGCACGTCCGCCCTCGCCGCCCTTGGCCCACACCTCAGACAGCACGGCATTGACTCCCAGGGCGCGGCATTTGTCCTCCACCAGGCGCAGCTCCGCCGCCGTATCCGTGGGAAAGGCGTTGATGGCCACCACGCAGGGCAGATGGAAGGTATTGCGGATGGTGTTCACATGGTGCAGCAGGTTGGGCAAGCCCTTTTCCAGGGCGGACAGGTCCTCCTGGCCCAGCTCCGCCTTGGGGACACCGCCGTGGTATTTCAGGGCCCGGACCGTGGCCACGATGACCACGGCGGAGGGGCGCAGACCGGACAGGCGGCACTTGATATCAAAGAACTTCTCCGCCCCCAGGTCTGCGGCAAAGCCCGCCTCGGTGACGGCGTAGTCCCCCAGCTTCAGGGCCATGCGGGTGGCGGTGACGCTGTTGCAGCCGTGGGCGATGTTGGCAAAGGGGCCGCCATGGATAAAGGCGGGGGAGTGCTCCAGGGTCTGGACCAGGTTGGGCTTCAGGGCGTCCTTCAGCAGGGCGGCCATGGCTCCCTCGGCTTTGAGATCGTGGGCGGTGACGGGACGGCCGTCGAAGGTATAGGCCACGATCATGCGGCCCAGCCGGGCCTTCAGGTCGGTGATGTCACTGGCCAGACACAGAACGGCCATGACCTCGCTGGCCACGGTGATGTCGAAGCCGTCCTCCCGGGGGACACCCTGCATTTTGCCGCCCAGGCCGTCGATGACGTGGCGCAGCTGACGGTCGTTCATGTCCACACAGCGCTTCCAGACGATCTGCTTGACGTCGATGCCCAGGGCGTTGCCCTGCTGGATGTGGTTGTCCAGCAGAGCGGCCAGCAGGTTGTTGGCCGCGCCGATGGCGTGGAAATCGCCGGTGAAGTGAAGATTGATGTCCTCCATGGGGATGACCTGGGCATAGCCGCCGCCGGCGGCTCCGCCCTTGACGCCGAACACCGGCCCCAGAGACGGCTCCCGCAGGGCGGCTACGGCGTTTTTGCCGATTTTGCGCAGGCCGTCCGTCAGGCCCACGGTGGTGGTGGTCTTGCCTTCGCCGGCGGGGGTGGGGGTGATGGCGGTGACTAAGATGAGCTTGCCGTCGGGCCGGTGGGCCTGCTCCCGCAGCAGGCGGTAGTCGATCTTGGCCTTGCAGCGGCCGTACTGCTCCACATACTGGGGGTCGATGCCGCAGGAGGCGGCAATGTCGCCGATGGGCAGGGGCACGGCCTGCTGGGCGATCTGGATATCTGTCATGTATTGTCTCCCTTCTGTTCCCTATCCTGTCCCCGGATGGGGACCCTATGGGAAGCATTATACGGCATCGGAGCGCAATTGTCACCAGGAAAATGGCCGGAAGGAAGAAAAAAGGAAGCGGACGAGGCTTGAAGTGACCCCCAAAAATTAGACAATAATTTGAAGTAAAAATTGTTCAAGCA
>OOBJ01001828.1_pt1 | contig 12203 bp, 10 predicted proteins | sample 1671331 | NCBI WGS metagenome assembly OOBJ01 (sample SAMN06348145, study PRJEB24527) | human gut metagenome | biome: human gut; feature: ankylosing spondylitis patient; material: feces | host: Homo sapiens | place: China | collected 2015-10 | reverse complement strand
ATACGCCCCGCAGATGGCATCATGGCTGACGACCTGCTTTTCCACCGTGTGGCACACCCTGCCGTCGGCCCCATATTGCAGGTAGCTGTAGGCCGGGGAGTCGCTGGCAAAGGTCAGCAGTGCGCCGTCCGGGCCGTTGGCAAAATCGCCCGCCTTGCAAAACTCATTGAACGGCTTGCAGAGGAACAGGTGGTCGCAGTCATTAAAGAGCAGCGGCTCATCGTCCGGCAGGCTTTCCGTCCCGCGCAGGGCGGTGATGGCGGCACCCTCCGTCACTTCGGGCAGGGCCACGATTTTGGCATCGGGGTAATAGGTTTTGATTTCCCGGTCAATGGCATGGTCGCGGATATGCTCCTCCAGCACCACAAAGGTGATATCGGCACAGTCCACAAATTTGGCAATGCTCTGGGTTGCCCAATAGAAAAACGGGCGGTCGTTGATCTCGATCAGGGGCTTGGGCATCACAAAGCCGTTTTCAAAAAAGCGGCTGCCGCGCCCGGCCATCGGCATTACAAGGTGCAGCTTTGCCATGTTATTCCCCTTTCGCATCGCGGGCAGCCAGCATGGCGCACTCGTTCTCGATCACGCGGCGCAGGCCTTCGCGGATGTCGATCTTCGGTTCCCAGCCATAGCACTCTTTGGCGTGGGTGTTATCGCACAGGGAATACTTGTTGACCTCGTGGTCCAGAATTTCCGGCTTGATGCCGTAAGCGCCGCCGTACAACTCCGGGTACTTGGCCCAGTAATGGCTGGACGGGCAGTATTTGGCTTCGACCTGCTTGCCCATCAGCTCACAGGCCGTGGCGTACAGCTCGCGGACGGAGTAGTTCTTGTTGCTGGAAACGTTGACGGCATCAAAGCCCGGCTGATCCCACACGCGCATGGCCAGGTCGATAAGGTCATCCACATAGATATAATCGCGGCGCTGGTTGCCGTCAGAGTGGAACTCCGGCACGCGGTCATAGTACAGCTCGCGGATCATATAGCCCACAAACGGCGGCAGGCAGTCAATGTGCGGGCCGTAAACGTTGGCAAAGCGCAGGCAGGTGATGTTCATGCCGTAGGTATCGGCAAAGCTCTGGCAGAACCGCTCGCCGCAGTATTTGGTGTTGGGGTAAATCAGCGTGGGCGGGTTGAACTTGGATTCTACGGTCGGGAACTCGGTCTCATTCTCGTACATCGCGTTGGTGGATGCCTGAATGACATGCTTAACGCCGGTGCGGCGGGCGTTTTCCAGCACGTTGACAAGGCCCAGCGTGTTGACGCTGACGGCCTCCACCGGGTCGCTCTGGCAGTCCGGCAGGGGGGCAATGCCCGCAATGTTATAGACGATATCAAACTTTTCCTGCTCAAACAGGGCTTTCATGCTCTCTTTATCGCGGATATCCATCTTGATGACATCGGCGGAAAAATCATGGTCGTCAAAATGCAGGTTATCGGCGCTGCCATAGCTGTAGTTATCCACACCAATGGCGGTATGGCCGTTTTTCCACAATGCATGCATAAGCTGGCCGCCGATAAACCCGGCAGCACCCGTTACCAGAACCTTCATAATCAACATCCCCCTTTACAGATTGGAAGCAATGATGGTGCTTGTATATTCTTCGATTGGTTTTTCCCGCCATTCGCGGGTCACAAACTCGTTTTTGTTTTTCAGGTAGCGCCCGCACAGTTTGAGCAGGCTGACGCCAAAGCTGGTCAGTTTGTTGTTGGATACCTGGTCTTCCTCCCGCCAGCTGATGGGGAAGAAAAGGACTTTCTGCTTGAGGTGGCAGAGGGCCAGGATCATGCAGTCATTAAAATACAACGTATCCGGAAATTTTTTATAATAACCGTTTGCCAGCGGTGGCACTGCGTACAGGTTCAGGCCGCTGCCCAGGTCGGTGATCTTGTGCCCGGCCACCAGGCTGAACAGCCAGTTAAAGCCATAATTGCCCACCACGCGCAGAGTGCTGTAGCCCTTGATGCGGCTTTCCGGCATAAAACGGGAGCCAAGGCAGCAATCATACTTACGGTGGCGGCCGCTGTGTACCAGGGGCAGCACATCGCGGATATCGCCCTGGTCGTCGCCATGCAGCACAATCAGGTAGTCGAAGTTATGCTGAACGGCGTACTGGAATGCCACTTTATGGCTGCCGCCCAGGCCATAGTTCTGGTCGTTGCGCAGCAGGCGGACCGGGGCCTGCGGGTGGGCCTGCATCCAGCTTTGCACGGCGGCTTCGGTGCCGTCGGTGGAGCGGTTATTGACCACGATGCACTCGGTGACCATAGCGGCCACCTGACGGTCCAGCAGCTGGTTCAGCACACGGGGCACCTGTTTTTCACAGTTATAGGCAGGGATAAAAACAAGAAAGCGTTCCGGCATAGGGCAAGCCTCCTGAACAAGATATTTTGATTGATTATAGAATACTATATTTGGGGCGGGGGGTCAAATTGGAAGGAGCGAAGATTGAATTAGGGCAACACCGCATAATTCTAAGTGCCGATACGGCAAAAATAATAGTGGGGTCGTTTCCCTTGCAAATGCCCGCAAACTTTCCACATTTTTTCCTGTGCTTGTGGAAAACTCAATTGACTACCAGCACTTGCAGGTGGGCGGTGTCGTGGGTGACGGAGTAGCGGGCGGTGATGGTAAAGTTTTCTTCGATCCAGGCATGGAACGCGGCCATATCGCGCACTTCGGCTTCATCATACAGAATCACATCGGGACGCTTCTCGGGCAGTTCCTCATAATACTGGATGAACCGCGGGTCGCTGTCGGTACCGGAGATGACGGACGCCTGACCGATGGTCAAGGTTCCTCCCGCCATCATAAAGCCAAGGCCGTGCTGCTCGCCAATAGCCTGCAGCACCTGCTTGCCCGCAAAGGGTTCCAGCGCTTCGTACAGGGCCATCTGCATATCGGCGGCTTTTTCGTCCGCCCAGGTCCCTGCGGCGGGGCCTGCGGTGATCTGCTTCAGGTTGGCTGTTGCCACATTGGCAGGCTTCCAACCCGTTACCAGAATGCACCAGAACCGGCACACCAGCAAAAATACCAGCAGCGCCGCCAGCACACACTGGCCCTGGGGCAGTTTTCCCTGCTCCGGATTCTCCTGCCTGCACGCCAGCATGGCAAAGCAGCCGCAGAGCGCGGGCCAGGTCAGATACATAAAGGTAGCCGAAAAGCCCAGCAGCGTAGAGCGCAGAATGAACGCATACGCCGCTATGCCCGGCAGAAAGCCCAGCCAGAACAGCGGCTCCCGCGCTGTGCCGCGCCCCTTGCGGAACGCCCAGGCCGCCGCCAGCACCAGCGCCGGCATAAAGTAGCGCTCATCGGAGCTGGAGTCCGCCGCAGCACGCACCGCGCAGAGCAGGGCCGCCAGAATGGCCCAAAGGTTCAGGGCAAGGCCGATCCACTCCCGTTTTTGGCGGGTTTTGGCCCACCACAGCAAACAGAGCACCACGCTGGCGGCCAGCGGCTTTGCCAGGAATTTGGCGGTGTTCAGTGCCTGGCTTGCCAACAGGGCCAGCCGCTGGCTTGTGGTAAAATCATACTGCGGGTCGTTCAGGATCAGGCTGACGCGCTGCAAAAACACGGTAAGCCCCATGCCGGGCAGCACATACGCCAGAAACGCTGCCGCGCAGGCCATACAGCCCAGCACAAACAGCACCGCGCCGCGGGGGATCTTACAGATCGTCGGCTCCTTGCCGCGGCGGCCCAGCAGCACCATGCCGATAAAAATCACCGCCGCCGCCAGTGCGCTTTGCGGGAACGCCAGAAAGCTGAAGCAGGCGCACACCGCCCCCAGCACTACCAGCCATGGGCGGCGGAAACCATGGGTGTAATAATGGTAAAAGCACAAAAATGCCGCCACGGTGAAGTGGAACTGCTGGCTGATATAATCCGGCCCCAGGAACCACTTGGGGGTGTAGACAAACAGCACCACAGCGCTCAGCAGCGCCCCATGGCGGCCAATGGTCTGCTTGAATTCGCGGTAAAATACCGCGCTCATGGCCGCTTTGCAGACCAGCACCACAGCGCGCACAAACAGCAGCGCCCCGGTGGTTGTGCCTGCAATGGCGGTATACAGAGCCAGCACCAGCGCTGCCGGTAAAGCCGAAAGCTGGTGCGGCTCCCACATGGTATAAAACAGCCGGTCCCCCTTTACCAGGCGGAAGCCCAGGGAAAACGCATATTCTTCATCAATTTCCAGCCCCACAAACAGCGTTTTGGCCATGGCGAGAACCGCCAGAACCAGCAGCACCGGGGTTAAAATTTTCCACAGGCGGTCCTGTGCATTTTTTTGCGGCATAGGCCGCCCCTCCTCTATTGTTTGATTTCATGTAAGGCAAAGCGACGGGCGCACAATGTGCGCCCCTACGAGAGTTCTGCAATTTCTAATTGCTCATTAGGTTACAGGTGTTTTTGCAGCAGTTTGTCCCTTGCGCACAGCAAATACGGCAGGTAGTTTTCGCAATATGCTTCCCATTTGCATTGCAGCCAGCTGCGGGTGTGCTGAGAATGGTGTTTGACCGCCGCCACATCAAAGTAGCGGGATTTATTGCGCACAATGATTTTTTGCTCAAAGGGCATCTGCCAGCCTTCCGGGTACCAGTAAGCAGGGGTCAGCAGGCGGTAGCTGCCGGGGTGTTCGGCGGCATAGCGGTTCAGCTGGCTTTCGTCATGCCACAGGGGCACCACGCCGTTGCGGATATCCTGCTCTGTGCGGCGGTCCAGCTCTTTGCACATGGCCAGGAATGCCGCGGAGGTACCGCCGTTCAGCCCGCCGGAAACATAGTCCCGCCCGCAGTTGTACGGGATATAGGCCGTACATCTGGGGTTGCGGTCATAGCTGTAAAACATCGGCTTTTTGTTCCAGAACCCCGGCTGCTGGACCAGCAGCAACTGTTCCCCCTGCTGCGGACGGGGCAAAAATTCTTCCGGGGTAATGACCTCCCGGCAGGTCAGGTTGGCGTTGAAAAAGAAGAGATAATCCAGCTGTTCCAACGCCTTTTCCTGGGTTAGGAAAATCGCAAAGCGCTTCATGGTGCTCAGCGGCCAGTCATAGGCGGGCTGGGCAATGCGGTGCACAGCGGGGTCATCCTCGTGGGCGATGGACGTTGCATCGGTAAAGATAAAGTATTCTTTTTTGCAGCCAGGTAAAAAGTTCCGGCTGAAAGTTTCATAAAATTCCGGCCAGAACACGGTGTATTTGCCGGTACAGATATACAGCATGCCAATGGTTGCCATGTTGTGTTTCCCCCTTAACGATGGGTAATTTTTTGCCAAAGGCGGCCAGCCTGGGTGCGCAGATAGGCGGCATCGCTGGTCCAGATATAAAACGCAAGGTTCAGCACGTTGGGCAGGATGCAGACCACAACAGCCCGCCCCAGCAGCCCCAGAATACCGCCGGGCAGCAGGGCGCACACGCGGTAGCTGCCTGCCATAAGTACCACAAGGGTGACAAGATGCACCGCCTGCACCCGCAGGTAGCGCCAGCCGCTGCCGCGCATATACTGGCAGCAAACCACAATGCCGCGCCCCACCCACATGATGCAGTGGGCCACAACGGTAGCCGCCACAATGCCGGTAATGCCAAACGCCGGGAAGAGTGCAAAGCTTAGAATCAGGTTTGTGGCGGCAGAGGCGACCATGAACCACTGGTCCTGCTCAAAGTGGCCCAGCACGGCGCGGTAGGAGCCGAGCATCCGGTGGTTCCAGCCCACATATTCGTTCAGGCTGAACACAATAACAAAGCCCAGCGGCAGCAGGCGGTCACTGCCCATCCACAGGCTGATAAACGGCTGGAACAGGCAGAGATATGCCGTTGCCACAAAGCTGCCGAAAAAATAGCTGAACAGATCCAGCCCCCAGAACACCTGTTTATCATGGGCGTTGGCCGTGGCGGATTTATCGTACACGATATTGCCGATGGCTGCGGCAAAGCTGTCCATGATTTTATTGCCGATGTTGGTGGCGCTGTCCGACACGGTGGTATAGTTGCCAAGGTTAGCCGTCATAGCGCTGCCCGCCATACGGCTGGTGACGATGGTATCTGACGAGCCGTAAATGGTGTTGGACAGGCGGTGAACCAGGTAATACTTGAGATCATGGAAGATGCCAAGATCCTTGAAATCCCGCAAAGTAACCTTGACCTCGTGCAGTTCGGGGAAGTCCTTTTTATACCGCGCTGCCACCACCAGGTTGGCACCGGTGTTGAACAGGATGCTGACGCCGAAATACAAAATATAGTTTGGCAGCCACAGCGCAATGGCAATGCGGGCCAGATAGTTGGCAACATTAAAGCAGAAGTCGATGCGGGTACACAGGTACCCCTGCTGGGTGCAGGTGTACATCAGCCGCCGGGTGACAAGGAAATAGCCCGACAGCGTGGAGATGGTGTTGAGCAGGTAAACGGTATAGGCCGTCTGGATGCTGGCCACGCCGGGCATGATCCACGGCAGGGCCAGCGCCCCAATGCCCGCCAGCACGCAGATAACCACACCCACGGCGCGGTATGCCCATTTATACATGGACATATATTTGCTGATCTTCTCGGTATCCTTGGCGGCGATCTGTTCATACAAGCGGTAGCTGATGACGCTGCCAACACCGAATTCCGCGATGGAGAAAAAGTTGAACAGCTTATCCACCACCTGGGATGCGGCGGTGATATCGTTGCCAAAGTTAAATACCAGCAGCCGCCGCGTGGCAAAGCCCAGCAACATCAGCAGCAGGCTGGACCCCAGCGCATAGACCAGGTTCAAAATTGTTTTTTGTGTACGCAATCAGGTGTTCTCCTAGGTGTTTTGATAGGGTCAAGGCGCGGAAAGGCGGCGGGGTCGAGTGACCCCACCCTACGGGGCATGGAGCCGAAACCGGCATTTACGGCAGAGGTTCATGGGGCATCGGGGACGCCGCCCCCTACAATGGGTGCAGAGCTTTATTTCCGTTTCAGCAGCCCGGCCGCCCAAAGGGCAAAGCGGGGGCCGAAGTGGTTGAGGAGGAAGGCAAACAGCTTCCAGTCCGGGCGGGTGTTCTCGTCCCCCAGTTTCCAGAGTGCTTTGCAGGCGGTCAGGCCGGGGGCACAGGCGGCGCGTACCTCGGCATCACGGCAGGCAGCGCCGCGGGCCTGCGGCCAGAACACATTGGCGGTGCGCCGCCAGATCTCGGCTTGCTCCGCCGGGGTCCAGGGGCAGTCCGGCGCGGCGAACATTTTTTCAAACCGGTGGATGACCGCCGCGATGCCCGCAAAATGTTTGGCAAGGCCCGCGTTCAACAGGCTGCCCGCCCGGTTGGCGCGGTAGACCACCAGCTCCACATCCAGGTAATACAACTTGGGGCAGGCACCGGCCAGCACCAGGTCAAAGGGATAATCCTCCGCCCAGCGGACCTCATTCCAGAAAAGCAGGTTATACTTAACCAGAAATTCCCGGTCAATACAAAAGCGCCAGACCGCCCAGTGGCCCGCGGCATACAGCCGCGCCACGCGGGCGGCGTAATCGGGGTCGGCATCCGGGCCGGGGGTGAACCGCTCCACCGGGCCGGGATAAGGCTTGGCATCCATCCCCTGGCTTTCGTCCTGCTCCAGATAGCGGCAGACGTACCAGCGGTAACCCGGCGCGGCGGCCAGGGCGGCGCGCAGTTTTTCCAGTATATGGGGCGGCCAGTAATCGTCGCTGTCCAAAAACAGCAGCCACTTGCCCTTGGCGGCCTTGATGCCGGTATTGCGCGCGGCGGCCAGCCCGCCGTTAGAGCGGTGGATGACCATAACGCCGGGGCAAAGCTGAGCAAAAGCATCACACATGGCGGGGCAAGCATCCGTGGAGCCATCGTCCACCAGGATACACTCCCAGTCCGCCGGGCCGGCCTGCTCCACCACGCTTTTGACGCAGGCAGAAAGATAAGCCTGCACATTATACACCGGCACAATGACCGAAAATGTGATGTTTCCTGTGCGTTCCATCGCAGTTGTTTCCTTTACTTTGTCGGGATCAATGTCCAGTCGTGGTCATACAGGGCGGTCTTTTTGCCGTTGGCGTACCAGCGGTCCGGCGCGATCACACAGCGGCCCGGCACACCGGCCAGCCACTGCCCCCACCAGCTGAAGGTGGAGTTGCTCAGCACAAACGCCCGGCAGCGGCGCATCAGGGCAAGGTCCGCCGCGGCACTTTTTGCCCCAGTGCTGTAATGCACCGGCAGGCCCGCAGCGTCCAGATGCTGCCGCACATAGGCGGGGTCGTCTGAAAAGACAAACAGTTCCGCCTGGGGCAGGCTTTGGCACACCGTGCGGCAGGCGGCGGCGTAATACTCCGGCGTGCAGACCTGCAGGGCCGCGTTCTGCGGCAGCAGATAGTCCCCGCAGCGCCAATGCAGGCAGACGGGGAACGGGCTTGCCTCAATTTCCCGCGCAAAGGCGGCGGCCGCAGCGGTAAAGCCATGTTCCGGGTTCTCAATGGGCAGCAGCTCCGCCCGGATAGTTTCAGCCTGGTCCTTAAAATAATCTGCCCCCTGGAAGTACCCCCAGGCCAAAAAGTTTTTGGCGTGACCGCGCTTGGCAGGGGTAAAGCCTTCAGTCGCAAAATGCAGGCCGATGGCGTTCAGCATAGGGGCCATGCGGGCTTCAAAGGGGTGCCAGTCCCGGTCCATCAGACCCGCGCGCTGTTCGTGGCGGATCATCAGGGCCTTGGCGGCGTTCTGCACCGGCAGATGCTGCTTGGCAAAGCCTGCATCTGTGATGAACTGCACCTCTGAGCTGATATGCAGTGCCTGCAATGCCAATGCAGTGTGGGCCGGGGAGCCGGTTTTCCAGTCCTGCCGGTCAATCAAAGTGACAGGCTCCTGGCAGCACAGGCCCATGGCGCGGGCAAAGGCATACACAAACATCTGGTTGCCCAGCCCGCCGGAAAGTTCGGCGTAAATCATCGTGCGCCCTCCCCTGCCACTTTATCATACACCTGCTCCATGCGGTGTGCAGCGGTTTTCAGCTCATAACCGGCAGCGGCCAGCGTGGGCCAATAGTCCGCGTGCGGCCCGCCGGGAGCAATGGAATCCGCCGTTTTGGCCCACTCTTCAAACGGGGCACTGAGCGGCAGGAAATGCACCAGCTCGGTCACCGAGCCATCCCCCGGCACATTGGTGGAGGCCAGGCAGGGCACGCCGCAGCCCTGGGCTTCCACCAGGGTAACGGGGCTGCCTTCAAAGTTACTGGGCAGCAAAAACAGGTCAAAGGCATTCATATAGTCGGGCACATTGTTCTGCACCCCGGCAAACAGCACCCGATCCGCCACGCCAAGCTGGGCGGCAAGTTCCCGCATGGGCTGTTCCTGCTCGCCGCCGCCCACCAACAGCAGCTTCCAGCGGGGGTCCTGCTGAACCATAGCCGCAAACACCCGGATGAGGTAGAGCGGGTTTTTCTGGTGGTTGAGCCGCCCTACAAACCCGGCCAGACGCTCGGTTCCGGTAATGCCATACTGGGCGCGGATTGCCGTGCGCGCCGCGGCGTTGGGGTAAAAGCGGGTTTGGTCCACCGCATTGCAGGCAACGGAAAAGTTCGGCCTGCGGTCGATATGGTCACCAAACACAAACCGGCCCGCAGCCACGCCGCAGCCCAGAAAGTAATCTGCAAACAGCTGGTACACCAGATGGGCGGCGCGCCAGGTCAGCGTCATGGGCGGGTAAACGATATGGCTGTGCACAATGATCTTGGCATGGGGGCAGAGCACCCGCATCATACCGCAGACGGGCGCGCCGATTTTGCTGGCAGTATGGTAATGGATGATATCGTAATCCTTATGGGTTTTCAGATGCTGGTACAGTGCGCGGATACGGGCTTTTTTATTGTCCGGCACCGCAATGATATGCACCCCGGCTGCTTCCAGTGCCGGCGCGCACGAAGCTTGATCCGGCGGGCAAAGGCCGACAAACAGATCCACCTGGTAGCGGGTAAGGTCCAGATTGAGCAGAAGGTTCTGCACATAGCGCTGCACCCCGCTTTGCACGCCAAGGTGGTTGCTGATCATCAGGATCTTCATGGATACGGCTCCTTTGCACATCTGGATTCGGACGGACGGTTTGTTATAACGTAATTTTAGGGGCGCAGGTTCTACCAGTAGCTGCCACCCTCCACCGCCTGTTTGTTGGCGGGCTGTTCGGCGGGGGCGGGGCGCACCCATGCAGGGTTATACAGCTTGCTGATTTGGGGGTGGGTGTCCCACCGGCGGCCCTTGATGCCAAACAGCAGCTGCGTAGCGCCGCTCATCTGGATGGCAACATGGCCGGTGTCCCGCGCATGGGCGGCCAGCGGCAGGCCGTAAGCACCTGCGCCAATGATGGCAACCTCATAATCGCAGGCATCCATCTGTTTTTCCATTGCGGCAAGGGCATCAAACCAGGTATCATACCCGGTTTTCTGCCCGGCAAGGCCCTGCACTGCCGGGATGACGGTCAGGGAGGCCAGTTCCGGCAGAGTGTTTACCCCGCCGGGGGCGTTGGTGAACAGCTCCCCGCGCTTTTGGTACTGGGCGCGGATGGTATCCGCAAAGGGGTGTACCACCAGCACATGCTTTCCGGCCAGTGCGGCGCTCCAGGGGTTGGCATAATAATATGGTTCCAGCGCGCGCAGCTGGGTAAAGCGGGTGCCGTGGCAGCCATCGATTACCTGCCGCTCGGCCCCCACATCCCACAGCGCCAGCAGGTCCGCCCCCTGAGCGCAGGAAGTATACAGCTTGCAGAAGCGGTTCAGCGCTTTATCATCGGTGGGAAACACACCGGACAGGGTGTTGATCTCACCCCTGGTTTTCTCGGTATATTTCCCGGTCAAATATTCGGCCACGGTGCGCATCTCGGTTGCACCGCAGCGGCCGAACAGAAATGGCTGCCCGGCGCGGATGGCATCGGCAGCAGCCGCATTGCCCTGTTCCGCGGGCAAAATGATCAGGCCGCGGTATTTCCACCGGAAGCGCAGCCCTTTATAGGTATTGCGCAGTACCTCCAGCAAGGCTCCATCATTATCCACGGCGGTTTCCTCCTTGTTTGTCCAGCATGGCCAGGGCGGTTTCGGCGCTGTTTGCCCACAGGAAATGTTCATTCACGCGGCGCTGGGCAGCGTGGCCGCAGGCCGGGTCCGCCGCTGCTTTCTGGATGGCCTCAGCAAACTGGGCAGGGGTATCGGCAAAATAGCCGCTGGTGCCGGGCTCTATGATCAAATCCGGCCCCGGCGCATGGCGGGCAACCGGCGGGCAGCCCGCATACATGGCTTCCAGCAGGCTCATGCCAAAAATTTCGCCGTCATTAAAGTTCACAAACACATCGCAGGCATGGTAATAGGCCTGCACGGTTGCGTTGGGCAGCTGGGGAATGCAGGTACAGCGGTTTTCCAGCTTGTGGGTGCGCAGGGCATCCTGCAGTTCCCCGGTCAGGCTCCCCTGCCCGATGACCACCGCGTTCCAGCTGCGGGGCAGTGCTTCCAGTACCGGCACCAGGTCCAGCGGGCGCTTGTAGGAATCCAGCCGCCCCACAAAAACAAGATAGTTGGCTTTGGGGTCCAGCTTCAAAAATTCCCGCAGTTCATGTTTCTCCCCATTTGCATTGGGGATGATGGCGGTATCCAGCCCAACGGGCATTACCCCGGCGCATGGCACATGCAACTGTTCCAGCTGGGCGGCCACGGCGGGGGTTTTGGCATAGGTGGGGGTTTTGCGGTAGATAGCCAGGTTGCGGCGGCACAAAAGGTCCATCACAGCCCGCATAACCGGGTTTTCGGACGTACTTTTGATGGCCCCCAGCTGGCTGTAGAAAAAGATATCGTGATCCCGGCAAAAGCGGTACAGCCCCGGCACGCCGAGGGCGTTATCCCCCATCACATGCACGGCGTCCACATGCTCGTTCAGCAGCGGCTGCCAGGTGCGGTAAAAGGCACTGACCCCGGCTTTGCGGGCCGGCACATAATAGATGCGCACATTGGGCTCCAGGTCCTCGCTGGTCACAGCTTCGGGGGCGGCGTCCGGGTCCGGGTACAGTACAACAGCCCGGCAGCCCAGGGCGGCAAACGCCCGTGCAAGGCCAACCTCCTGCCGGTTATAGGCTCCTTTTTTGCCGGATGCCCCGCAGTACAGCTGCGGGATGGCAATGGTTCGCATAAGCTTTGCTACTCCAATTTATTTTTAGGGCAACACCGCACAATTCCCGCCTGACGGCTTAAGCACCGCTCCGGCGGCTGCGG
>OOBJ01001820.1_pt1 | contig 12240 bp, 12 predicted proteins | sample 1671331 | NCBI WGS metagenome assembly OOBJ01 (sample SAMN06348145, study PRJEB24527) | human gut metagenome | biome: human gut; feature: ankylosing spondylitis patient; material: feces | host: Homo sapiens | place: China | collected 2015-10 | reverse complement strand
AAACTATTGCAGTAAAGGAGTGAGAAAAGTGTGAAGTAAATTTAGGCATAGTCAGACTGTAAATCAGCGCCTTGCCATTTGGGCCATATTGCAGCCCGAAACGGGCCGAATTGTCGCTTAAAACGGCCCGTTTCTCACTTCAAAATGGGCCATATTGGTCCAACGGCCCGTCAAAAGGAGGCCATGGAGCCGTTGGCGACAGTATGTTGTAAGGATAATTTTCACTGGCTGATGCCAAGCCATACCCGCGTGAAAAACGCTCATGCATGGCGAAAATGTTGAAATGTAAACTCCACACATCAATTTTTTCTTGCATTTTCTTGCTACATAATGATAAATCATTTATATTTGCAAAACGAATTACAAATTGTAAAATGTCAATCATAAACAAAACTAACTTATGAATGAAAAAAGAGTTTATACCTTCGGCAACGGTAAAGCCGAGGGTAGGGCAGATATGAGGAATCTGCTTGGAGGTAAGGGAGCAAACCTGGCCGAAATGAACCTCATCGGCGTACCTGTACCTCCCGGATTTACAATCACTACCGATGTGTGCAATGAATATTTTGAGAAAGGTAAGGACGATGTAGTGGCTTTGCTCAAAGACGATGTAGCCAAGGCCGTCAGCCATATCGAAAACCTCATGAACAGCAAGTTTGGCGACGTGGACAACCCGCTTCTCGTCAGCGTGCGCTCTGGCGCCCGGGCATCCATGCCTGGCATGATGGACACCATCCTTAACCTCGGTCTCAACGATGACGTTGTTGAAGGATTGGCCAAGAAGACCGGCAACGAGCGTTTCGCTTACGACAGCTACCGCCGCTTTGTGCAAATGTATGGCGACGTTGTGCTTGGCATGAAGCCGGTAAACAAGGAAGACATCGACCCGTTTGAGGCTATTATACAAAAGGTGAAGGCCCAGCGCGGCATTACGCTTGACAACGAGATGAATGTTGATGAGCTCAAGCAGCTTGTCAAGCTGTTCAAGACTGCCATAAAGGAGCAGACGGGCAAGGATTTCCCGACAGACCCGATGGAGCAGCTCTGGGGCGCCATCTGTGCAGTGTTCGACTCTTGGATGAATGAGCGCGCCATTCTTTATCGCAAGATGGAGGGTATACCTGCAGAGTGGGGTACGGCTGTTACTGTCATGGCCATGGTGTTCGGAAACATGGGCAACACCTCTGCAACCGGCGTTTGTTTCAGCCGCGATGCCGCCACTGGCGAGAACATATTCAACGGCGAGTATCTGGTCAACGCACAGGGTGAGGACGTTGTGGCTGGAATACGCACTCCGCAGCAGATTACCAAGGAGGGCTCACGCCGCTGGGCTACGCAGCAGGGCATCGATGAGTCGGTCAGGGCAAGCAAGTATCCGTCGATGGAAGAGGCCATGCCCGAGATTTTTGCACAGCTCAACGCTCTCCAGGACAAATTGGAGAAGCATTACCATGACATGCAGGACATGGAGTTCACCGTGCAGGAAGGCAAGCTGTGGTTCTTGCAGACCCGAAACGGCAAGCGCACCGGTACGGCCATGGTGAAGATTGCCATGGACTTGCTGCGCGAGGGCGAGATTGACGAGAAGACTGCATTGTTGCGTTGCGAGCCCAACAAGCTCGACGAGCTGCTCCACCCGGTGTTCGACAAGGAGGCTCAGAAGAAGGCTCGCGTGCTTACCCGCGGACTGCCTGCATCGCCGGGTGCTGCCTGCGGACAGATTGTATTCTTTGCCGACGATGCTGAAGAATGGCATGCCAACGGTCACCAGGTGGTGATGGTAAGAATCGAGACAAGCCCCGAAGACTTGGCAGGAATGTCGGCCGCCGAAGGCATCCTTACGGCACGTGGCGGCATGACGTCACATGCTGCAGTGGTGGCGCGCGGCATGGGCAAGTGCTGTGTGTCGGGTGCAGGCGCAATCAATGTTGATTACAAGGCGCGCACGGTAGAGATTGACGGCGTGGTATTGAAAGAAGGCGACTATCTTTCACTCAACGGCTCAACCGGCGAGGTATACTATGGCGAGGTGAAGACAAAGCCCGCTGAGGTTACCGGCGACTTTGCTGCACTGATGGAACTGTGCAACAAGTACACCAAGCTGGTTGTACGCACCAACGCCGATACACCCCACGACGCTGAGGTGGCACGCAACTTCGGAGCTGTCGGCATAGGTCTCTGCCGTACGGAACACATGTTCTTTGAGAACGAGAAGATCAAGGCCATGCGTGAAATGATTTTGGCAGATACAGTGGAAGGCCGTGAAAAGGCTCTTGAGAAACTGTTGCCATATCAGAAGCAGGATTTCTACGGCATACTGAAGGCAATGGACGGATATCCTGTAAACATACGTCTGCTTGATCCTCCTCTCCATGAGTTTGTGCCCCACGACCTTGCCGGACAGGAGGCCATGGCCAAAGAGATGGGCGTTTCCGTACAGGAAATCCAGCATCGAGTAAACAGTCTGAGCGAGCACAACCCGATGCTTGGCCACCGCGGATGCCGCCTTGGAAACACATATCCCGAGATTACGGCAATGCAGACTAAGGCAATACTTGGTGCCGCCATACAGTTGAAGAAGGAAGGCCACGACCCGCATCCTGAAATCATGGTGCCGCTGATTGGAATTGTCAATGAGTTCGATGCACAGGAGAAGGTGATACGCGATACAGCCAAGGCCCTTTTCAAGGAAGAGGGAGTGGAGATTCCGTTCCGCGTCGGTACGATGATCGAGATACCTCGTGCGGCACTGACCGCCGACAACATTGCCAAGAAGGCCGAATACTTCAGCTTTGGAACAAACGACCTCACGCAGATGACATTCGGTTACAGCCGCGACGACATTGCAAGCTTCTTGCCCGTTTACCTCGATAAGAAGATTCTTAATGTCGATCCGTTCCAGGTGCTCGACCAGAATGGCGTTGGCCAGCTTATCAAGATGGCTGTCGACAAGGGCCGCAACACTCGTCCCAACCTCACATGCGGTATTTGCGGCGAGCATGGCGGTGAGCCTTCATCTGTCAAGTTCTGCCACAAGGTAGGCTTGAATTATGTTAGCTGCTCACCATTCCGCGTGCCCATAGCACGCTTGGCAGCGGCGCAGGCTGCTGTCGAGGACACTCTCTAAGACTTGAAGTTCTTATTTAATTTCTAATATCAGGCTGTAATTCACTGCTTTAGCGGTAATTACAGCCTGATTTGCGCTTGGACGGTTCGTACGCTTGACCGCAAAAATTGAGCCGAATGACCATATTTGCTTACTCTATGCTTACACTAAATGACCCCTCCGCTTACACCGTGCTTACACCAAGAAATCATTTATAAACTGATTGAATATGACAACATTAAAAGCTATGGTAAGAAAGCCGAGAACAGACGGCTTCTACTCCGTGTACATTAGAATTGTACACAACAGAAAACCGGGTTATATCAAGACGGACAAGATTGTCGATGCCGCACATATTACAAGTAATGGGGAACTGACAGATCCCGTTGTCAACGAGTATTGTGCAATGCTTATCCGACAATATACTGACCGTCTGAACAGAACAGACGCTTCTCTTTGGAGTGTTAAGGAGGTTGTCGAATATCTGATGAAAACAGACGAGGAGGTATGTTTTAGTGACTATGCGACACAACACATTGACCGAATGATAAAATCGGGACATGAGCGGAATGCGAAGAACTATCGTCTTGCCGTAAATCATCTGGAACGTTATCTCGGGACGAATCGGATTATGTTCGGGCACTTGACTTCAGCTGTATTGAAGAGGTGGATAGAAAGTCTGTCGCAAACAAACCGTGCAAAAGAGATGTATCCGACCTGCATCCGTCAGATATTCAAAGCTGCAATTACTGAACTAAATGATGATGAGAAATGTATAAACCGCATCAAGTTTAACCCGTGGCTGAAAATAAGCATACCTAAATCTGACAGCACGGTGAAGCGTGCCATCAGCGCAGAAGCGTGCCGTGAGTTTTTCAACCGTCCTCTACCCAAAAGCAAGATGATTTCGCCCGTTCCCGAACTTGGACGGGATGTCGCCTTACTCTCGCTCTGCATTGGCGGTATCAATACTGTTGACCTGTACGAGTTGAAGAAGAAAGACTACAACAATGGTGTCATTGGCTACAAAAGGGCAAAGACAAGGCACAGCCGCAAGGACGAGGCATATATGGAAATGAGGATTGAGCCGTTCATCCAGGACACGTTCAACAAATACCTTTCCAAAGACGAGGATGACGAGTACCTGTTTGTTTTCCACAGCCGCTATCGTGACTATGACAGTTTCAACGCCAACGTGAACATCGGCATCCGTAAAATATGCCAGGACATGGGAATGGCAAAGGAGGACTATTATTGTTTCTACACGTTCAGGCATACATGGGCGACCATAGCGCAGAACGACTGCGATGCCAACCTGTACGAGGTTGCCTTCGGCCTGAACCACAGCCACGGCTTGAACGTGACAAGGGGCTATGTCAAAATAGACTTCTCCCCAGCCTGGCGGCTCAACGCCAAAATCATTGACTTCATCTTCTTCAGCGACAAGAAGAGTAAACAGGGAAAAGCCCGTGATTTGGAAGCTCCGGCATACAAGATGTTCCGTATAACCAAGAAAATGATGATATACGGGCGTGCTTACTTCAAGGGTAAAGTCGTCAGCGAGCTTACAGACATCGGTTTTGGTACAGTTGACGACGTGATTGACGCATTGGCAAAGAGATTGCCCAAAAGCATTCCAACAGGGAGCACCGTACAATTCCGCCTAACCAACTGCGATACGCAACGGGAAGCTGTCTATGAAAGAAGCAAGGGAAAAGGTTTTTAGGAAGTACCCTTGATAGAGGGAAGCCGCATTTGCCGAAAAAGCAGGTGCGGCTTTTCACTCAATGTCATTCCTTGTCATAGCGCCGTGTGAACGTCTTTTCTCCGGCGACAAGTACAAACGCCGCCACCACCAGCCGCCCAAGAAGGCACAACAGTTTCCCGGCCAGACAGAAGACGAGCCGGAACGCCTTCCTGACGAGCCAAACCGCCAGCCTGAAAACCAACAAGGCAATTGTCACCAGCGGCAACAGGTATATGAGCAACAACAGTTCGAACATCAGCCAATACAGAACAGTAAAAACATTTGTATCCGTATGTAAAGATACTAAAATTTTGCTATATGCGCAAATATAATAACCTTTATTTCAGACAGTTCTGGATAAAACATCCATTTCCTACAAGTATCATAAATCCTTATAAAAACTGCCTCACATTCATACCAACCTTGCATTCCGAAATTTCGTTGCCGAGTTTGCAGTGAAGTGTGAGTGCATAATGACTGCAATTCAACGGCTCTGTTTCCCTGTAGTCCGGTGGCATCCGCTCATAGTGTCCGTATTTCCAAAGTACCCTGGACATTCTATATTCAAATGTCACCATATCCTGATGCCGAAGAAATCCCATTTGTCAAATCCAAGAACATTGCATTTTTCAATTTGGCGTAACCCTGAACGCAGGATATTCAAGCCAAACATTCCTGCAATACCAGGAATGCTCACACCAAGAGCATAAAAATTCCAATGGGTCAGGATTTGCCATCCAAGGCAATAACAAACCTCAGAAACAAGACTAAACAAACCGTTGTAACCAGCTTCTGGCATCCAGGAAATCCGGAAAAACGATTGTCCAATCACCATGTTTGTGTTGCGCATTTCCATGCGAAGCCGTCTGACGAAGTAAATTTGGCGCAAAAACGAACCCGGGAGGATATTGCCCTGCGTTGCAGGATTTTCCAAGCAAGTTGTACTTTTGTGGCCACAAAACTCCGTTTGTTCCCCAAAAAGAGACTTGCCGGATGCCCCGCACCGGAGCGGCACCGCCGCTGTTTCGCCCTGCGAAATAAGGTAAGACAATCCCGGTTGCAAACAAACCGGAACATGAAGGAACATAGGAACAAGTACATCAAGGTAAGGATGACCCCGGAAGAAGTCCGGGCGTTCAAGGAGAAATCGGCCGGATACAAGACCGTAAGCCATTACGTGCGCAAGGCACTCGAAGAATATTCAAACGTAAGCGTCAGGAAGCAGCTTGAACTCATGCAGGAACTCGGTTCGTTCTACCGGAGATACCAGGGCGAACTGTCCCATATAGGCGGAAACCTCAACCAGGCAGTAAAGCGCGCCAACGAGCTGGCGGTTGCAGGGTTGCTGCCCCCAAGCTATATCCGGGAAGTTCTGTTGCCGCTCATCCGGGACACACAGGAAACCGTCAACTGGATAAAACGGCAGCTTGACATACTCACACTGAAAACTGGCAAACCCTAGAACTGCATATACATTAACCCCAGATAACACCACCCCAAAATGATAGCGACCATATTACCCGGAAGCGCGGACTTCCACGCCGTGGGTTACAACGAACATAAGGTATTGAAAGGACTTGCCCGGCTCATCGAGATGCGGAACTTCGGGACAATCGGTTTAGCAGGCAAACCCACCACGGAGGAGCTGACCGGCTACCTCAGGAAATACAGTTCCGCCAACAGCCGCATCCGCAAGCCCCAGTTCCATGTGGCCGTCAGCTGCAAAGGCCGTGAGATGACGGAATCCGAGCTGCTGGACTTCGCGCACCGTTACCTCAAGGAAATGGGATATGCCGAACCCGGACAACCGTGGCTCATCTACGCCCACCATGACACCGACAACACTCACCTGCATATCATCACCTCACGGGTCGCCCCCGACGGCAGGAAGATAGCACACAGCCACGAGCGCAGGCGTTCCCAGGAAGTCATAGACCGTATTCTTGGCACGGACAGGCAGAAGAAGACCGCCGACGACATTGAAGCGGCCAGGCAATACACCTTTTCTTCTTTTGCCCAGTTTAAGGCAATCATGGTTTCTATGGGATATGAGGTATATCAGAAAGAAGGGATAGTATTCATCAAGCATGGCGGCAAGGTGCAGCGGCAAATTCCGCTGGCCGAAGTCGAGCGGCTTTTCAAAAGCGGCTACAGGGAACGCGCCCGTTGCCGCCAGCTGCGGAGCATCTTCAAAAAATACCGGGACGTGAGCGGCAGCAAAGAAGAGTTGCAGAAAGAGCTGAAAGAAAAGTTCGGCATCAGTCTCGTTTTCTTCGGCAGGAAAGACGTTCCCTACGGCTACATGATTGTCGACCACGCCCACCGCACCGTCATCAACGGGGCGAGGGTGCTGGCCACGGAAGAACTGCTGGACTTCGCCACCCCGGAGCAACGCTTCGCACGCATAGAGGACTACATAGACCGGCTGCTCACCCTCAATCCGAAAATCACACAGGGCGAGATTTTCCAGAAGCTGAGAAAACAGCGTGCCTATATCAAGAAAGGTGTCATCCACTTCGACGGGCAGACACGCCCGTTAAAGCCGTTCATGGCGGAAGCCATCGACCGGAACAACCGCATCCGTATCATTGAGATGTTCCACCCGGTTACCGAAGCCGAGCGCGACCTGCTCTGCAAAATCTTCAAGGTGAGCCGCCCCGACCTGGTGGAATTGTCAGGCGGCAGGCCGCAATCCCACACGGATGCCGTCAGCCGCCTGCATGAAATCTTCAATGATGTGAACGTCTTTTCCGTGCGGAACGCCCTTCATGAGGAAGGCTTCATCATCCGGAAGGAAGCGGGCGCGGCATACGCCGTCCACTTCGGCAGGCATATCGTGATAGACCTTGCGGCGGAAGGGCTTGACACGGAACGGTTGAAGCCCCGGCCACGAAAACAGCAGCCCCGGCAGACACACTCCACCGGAAACGGCGGAAAGAAGATACACATGCACGGGCTGAAGGATTCCAGTGCCGGAAGCCATGCAGAAAAGCGTGAGTGGGAAGTTGGAAGCAAGGGCGGCTACGACGACATTGACGACGGGCGCAACCTCAAACGGTAGCCCAGGAGGGGAAAACGGAGACTCCCTTTTGTCACATTTTTAGCCGCATAGGCCATTCTTTTGCTTGTTACGTTACCCTAAACACTTCGGTCAGACAGACCGGAAACACAAAAGTGTTGTGCATTTCTTCACCGTCCTTTCCGGTGCATACTTTTGCACCGAACCAAACGACCGTGGACAAAATGATACAGACACCCGTCATCGTGACATTCGCCAACCAGAAAGGGGGAGTCGGCAAGACGACCCTCTGCGTCACCTTCGCCAACTACCTTGTGACGAAAGGCGTGCGTGCCGTGGTCATCGACTGCGATTTCCAGCATTCCATCCTGAAGTGCCGCAAGGCCGACATCAAGAAATACGGCGAGGAAGCCGTACCTTACGACGTGCTGGCCTACGAGGCCAACGACAAGCAGGCCATGACCGCGCTCATGGAGAAGCTGCACAACGACCCCAGCATAGACGTGGTGCTCATGGATTCGCCCGGCAGCCTGAAGGCGGAGGGGCTGATACCCATGTTCGTCAACTCGGACATCATCGTCGTGCCGTTCCATTACGACCTGGTGACCGTCCCCTCCACCGCGAGCTTCCTCCTGTTCATCGACCGCCTGCGCAAGGCCGTGGGCGGACGGATGAAAGCCCGGCTCTTCATCGTCCCCAACCTCCATGACGGACGGGTGGGCAAACGCTCCGAGCTGGAACTGTGGGAGAACACGGGGAAGACCTTCGCCAACTACGGGCTGGTGACGGACAAGATTCCCAAGCGGGCCGACATGGAACGCTTCAGTACGGTGGCGGAACTGGACATGCAAGCCGCAATCGTAAGCCCGGTATTCGACAGGATATACGCCGGAATCTTCGGCGACGACAGCCCCAAAGACATAAACCATCAATGACTATAGCGTAATGAACAAGGAATTACAAATAGACGACCTCACCAGAGGCATCAATGACGACGAATCTGCATTCAAGGGAGAAGGACAAGCGGAGCAAGGCACCGCACATCCCGGCGACAAGTGCTGGCAGGACTTCATGGCCTACCTTGAAGCGCCGACGGACGGGAACGGCAAGGCAGACCGTCTGGTATGCAAACTCGACCGCGACCTGGCCGACTCGCTCGACGACTGCGACATCCGTGGCCGCTGCCGTTCCGACCTCGTGAACGCCATCGTCCGCTCGTTCTTCAAGAACCATCTTTTCCGGCTGGCGCAATACCGCCGCGAGAAGAAATCATTGTTCAACAACTACAACCCCGAATCCCATGCGTAGAATCAACTGGACAGAAGCCATGCTCTCCCGGCTTGCCGAGCTTTACCCCGTGGAGACCACCGCTCATACCGCTTGTATACTCCAGATAGGCGTGACGGCCGTGAAGGCGAAAGCCCGTGAACTCGGACTGGAGAAGCTGGCCAAGAGCCGGTGGCTGGACCGTGCCGGACACATCAGCCGCCACTTCGACAACCGTTCCTACGCGGAGATGGCCCGCGACCTGGGCATCAGCCGCACCACAGTAAGCCGCATGTCCTGCAAGCTGGGACTGACCCGGAGCAAGGAAATGGGTTACGCGATGTCGTCCCGTGTTCGCCGCGAGATGATACGCCGGGAACGGCGCAGGGCCATCTTCGGGCTTGACCCCCTCACACGCCTCAAGGTCATCTCCCACCGCGCCAAGGTCAGGATACGCTCCCGGCTGAAAGCCAAGGGCTACATCACCGGCGTACACCGGAACATACTGTACTTCACCGAAGCCACATGCCGGAAAGCCCGGCTGGAAGCCAAAGCCGCCAGGCTCGGACTGGCCTTCCAGCCTTTTCCCGGAGACAACACACCATTATCCAATGCCATATAGCCATGCAGTACGGACAAATCGTTTTTCTCCTTTTCGTGGCAATGGCCTGTTATTACGCCTTCCTCATCTTCACGGACATCAGGAAAGCGCAGGCGGCCCAGAACGCGGAGCAGGAGAACCATACGGAAGAAGATATAGACATATCGGACGAGGCAAGGAGCTTTCGCCCGACCAGAGTCAGCAGGGACGAGGAGAAGAAAGAGGATGCGGCAGGTGGAAAGCAGGAAGAAACACCGGCAGGCGCAACTTCCAACTTCCGCCGCCCCGGCTACCGTGAGGCCATCATGACCGACGGCATCCTTGTGGATGACCTCATCCATGAAATCGACAGGCTGGCGGAAACCGGCACCGGCGACCTCGGTCTTGTCATATACACCTGCGAGAACGCAAGGTGAAAACATGTTCCTTTAGCGATGAAACAACCTTTTAATAATTAAAGAAATGCAGACACTAAAAAGAAAATGCCTACGCGCATTCGTCCGTTTCAAACAGTCAGCGTTCGCCCGGAAGGGCACGCTCGCCCTTGTGGCACTCACCCTCGTCGCCGGCAATGCAATGGCCGGAAGCAAGGGAGCGGCGGGCTTCACCAAGGCCACGCAGGAAGTAAGTTCCTACCAGACTCCCGTCTCCAACCTCATGAAGGCCATCGCCGCCGTCATCGTTCTTGTGGGCGCGTTCAATGTCTATTTCAAGATGCAGAACGGCGACCAGGACGTGAAGAAGACCATCATGCTGACCATCGGCGGTTGTATCGCGTTCATCGCACTGTCAGAGGCCTTGCCACTCTTCTTCACGTAAGGCCATGGAGGAAAACAAGAACGGTCAGGACGGCTTCCCCGTGTTCAAGGGACTCCAGAAGCCTTTAGAGTTCATGGGCATCCGCGGCCGCTTCCTCACACTGGCGGCGGTGGCCATAGGCGTGTCCTTCGTGGGATTCATCGTCTTCTCCATCGCCCTTGGAAAACTTGCCGGGTTCATCGCCATGCTGGTGATGGCCGCCGCAGGGCTGGCCACCATCTTCGTCAAGCAACGCAGCGGACTGCACAACAAGAAACGGGCGAAGGGCATCTACGTCTATAAGAACATCCGGAAGACGGATTGAAAAACGAATTGAAAAACCAACAAACAGAAAGCAACCAATGGCACAGAACAGGAAACGGGCATTCGAGGGGCTTTACTCCCAGCTGGAAGAGACGGACGGCCATGCCGTCCTCTTTTCCGCCAGGGGCGATCCTTCGGTCATATTCGAAATGGCCAATCCCGTGCAGCAGCTATGCACGGACTCGGAGCAGTACCTGCGCTTCCAGGACGTGCTCTCCAACCTCGTGCAGACGCTCGGCGAAGGCTACGCCTTGCAGAAGCAGGACATCTTCTGCAAACAGTCCTATCACCACGATGTGCCGGAGGATGCGGAGTTCCTGACGCGGAGCTACTTCCGCTACTTCGAGGGAAGGGAGTTCACCGAGATACGCACGTACATTGTCATCACGCAGGAGGCGCAGCGCGGCCAGTTCGTGCAGTACGACCCGAAGAAGTGGACGGAGTTCCATGCCAAGGTAAGCAAGGCGGAGGACATCCTGAACGAAAAGCACATCCGCCACAGGCGGCTGGCAAAGGAGGAGGTGGACGAGTATTGCCACCGCTTCATGGCCTTCCGCTTCCGCCACGGCCCGTTCTCCATGACTAACTTCAAGGCTTCGGACGAATACTTGAAGGTGGGCGACCGCGTGGTGCGCTCCTATCCGCTTGTGGATATCGACGAGATAAACCTGCCGTCACGCATCAAGCCGTACACGCAGGCTTCCGTCAACGGATATCCCATCGCCACCGACCTTTTCTCGTTCCTGACAAGCGTTCCACATGCGGACTGCGTGGTGTACAACCAGGTGGTGCAGATACCCGGCCAACGGAAGCTTCTCCGCAAATTGCAGGCCAAGGCCAAACGGCACGGCTCCATGCCCGACCCGAGTAACCGTATAGCCAAGGCCGACATTGAGAAAGTGCTGGAGCGGCTTGCCGTGGACAGCTCCCTGCTGGTCTACGCCAACTTCAACATCCTGGTGAGCTGCCCGGCGGACAAGGTCACCCCGGTCACTTCCTACCTGGAGACCAAGCTGTACGGATGCGGCATCATGCCCTCTCGCACGGCCTACAACCAGCTGGAGCTGTTCACCGACAGCTTCCCCGGCAACGCCTACGCTTTCAATCCCGACTACGACCTGTTTCTCACCCTGTCGGACGCCGCCCTGTGCTTCTTCTTCAAGGAGCACCTGAAGGAATCGGAGGACACGCCCCTGACCACATATTACACCGACCGGCAGGGACTACCCGTCTGCATCGACATCACCGGCAAGGAGGGCAAGGTGAAGATGACCGACAACGCCAATTTCTTCTGCATCGGGCCTTCGGGAAGCGGCAAGTCGTTTCATATGGACTAAAACGCATCGAAAAGAACTCCAAACAAAACTTAGAGAAACGTC
>OOBJ01001806.1_pt1 | contig 12302 bp, 10 predicted proteins | sample 1671331 | NCBI WGS metagenome assembly OOBJ01 (sample SAMN06348145, study PRJEB24527) | human gut metagenome | biome: human gut; feature: ankylosing spondylitis patient; material: feces | host: Homo sapiens | place: China | collected 2015-10 | reverse complement strand
GCGTACCCAGCGCCGCGGAAACCTCATCGGCAGAAAACGCCGGGAAGGACGTCGCCTCAAAATCGAGCTCAACGGGCGCATCGGTGCGGATGGTCGCCACCTTACGGCTCAGCAGCGCGTCGTCGATGTGTGCGCGCAGGTTTTCGCCCATCTTGCCCTTGACCTCGTCGGCATGCGCGATGACCTCGTCCAGGCTGCCGTACTGCGCGATGAGCGCGCTCGCCTTTTTGGGGCCGATGCCCGGCACGCCGGGAATGTTGTCCGACGTATCGCCCTTCAGGCCGTAAAAATCGGGCACGAGCGCCGGCGTAATGCCGTGATACAGGTCGTCCACGCTCTCGGGCGTCATAATCGCCACGTCGGACAGGCCCTTGCGGGTCGAGACCACGTTGACGTTCTCGGTCACGAGCTGATACATGTCGCGGTCGCCGGTCACCAGCAGCATGTCGCAGCCGGCTTCCTCACCCAGGCGCGCCATGGTGCCCAGGATATCGTCGCCCTCCCAGCCCTCGGACTGCAAAATCGGCACGTTGAGTGCGGCGAGCAGCTCCTTAATCATGGGGAACTGCGCGTGCAGGTCGGGGTCCATGGGCGGGCGCTGCGCCTTATACTGCGGCAGCATCTCCATGCGCACGCGCGGCTTGCCCTTATCAAATGCCACGACCACACCATCGGGGTTAAAGGCGTCGATCATCTTGAGAAACATGTTCAGAAAGCCAAAAATCGCGTTGGTGGGGCGACCGTCCGGCGCATTCATGGTCGGCGGCACGGCGTGGAAGGCGCGATGCATGAGCGAGTTGCCGTCGATAACGGCAAAGGTGCGGCGCTTTTCAGACATATTGAATACCTCGCTTTAGGCTGGGCACGGTTTGCTCACTCCAGTTTACACGCTCCCCGCCCCGCGGCCACCTCACATCAAGCTCCCCCGCCACCGTGAGCCCGCGCGTGATACGATGGCTCACGGTACATCAACCAGCACGATCGATCCGAAAGGAGCCTGCGTCATGGAGCGTCCCTGCGCATGGAAAAAGTACACGCCACAGCAAATCGAGGAGCTCGAGGAGCTTTGCCGCGGCTATAAGCAGTTTTTGAGCGAGAACAAGACCGAGCGCCTGTGCGTCAAGACCGGCATCAAGATGGCCGAGGAGGCGGGATACGTCGACCTGGAGACCGTGATCGCCGAAGGCCGCGAGCTCAAGGCAGGCGACAAGGTGTACGCCGCCAACCACGGCAAGGACCTTATGCTCGTCAACCTGGGCACCGCCCCGCTCGAGCAGGGCTTTAACATCCTGGGCGCCCACGTGGACTCGCCGCGCCTGGACCTTAAGCAGAATCCCGCCTTCGAGGCCGGCGACATGGCCTACCTCGACACGCACTACTACGGCGGCGTCAAGAGCTACCACTGGGTAGCCTCCCCGCTCGCACTCGTGGGCGTCATCTGCAAAAAGGACGGTACCACCGTCGACATCAATATCGGCGACAAGGCGGACGACCCGGTCTTTACCATCTCCGATCTGCTGATCCACCTCTCGAGCGAGCAGATGTCCAAGCCCGCCAAGGACGCCGTCGATGCCGAGATCCTCGACGTGATCGTGGGCGGCCGCCCCGTCAAGTTTGACGAGGACGACAAGGACGCCCCTAAGGAGCCCGTCAAGCAAATGTTCCTGGACATCCTTAAGGAGCAGTACGACGTCGAGGAGGAGGACTTCCTCTCCGCCGAAATCGAGGTCGTGCCCGCCGGCCCCGCCCGCGACATGGGCCTCGACCGCTCTATGATTCTGGGTTATGGCCATGACGACCGCGTTTGCGCCTACCCCTCCATGCTCGCCCAGATCAACGTGGCCAATGTCGAGCGCACGAGCATCACGCTCATCGTCGACAAAGAGGAGATTGGTTCCGTAGGCGCCACCGGCATGACGAGCCGCTTCTTCGAGAACACCGTCGCCGAGATCATGACGCTCGCCGGCGAGAATAGCCCGCTGGCCCTGCGCCGCGCACTCGCCCGCAGCCGCATGCTTTCCTCTGACGTGTCTGCCGGCTTCGACCCGGGCTATGCCGGCAAGTTCGAGACCAAGAACGCCGCCTTTATGGGTCGCGGCCTGTGCTTTAACAAGTACACGGGCAGCCGTGGCAAGGGCGGCTCCAACGACGCCGACGCCGAGTACGTGGCCCTCATCCGCGACATCATGGACGAGGCCGGCGTGGACTTCCAGACCTGTGAGCTCGGTCGCGTCAACGCGGGCGGCGGCGGCACCATTGCCTACATCATGGCCAAGTATGGCATGAACGTCATCGACTCCGGCGTTGCCGTCCTGTCCATGCACGCCCTGTGGGAAGTCGCCAACAAGGCCGATATCTACGAGGCCTATCGCGGCTACAAAGCCTTCATCGAGCGAGCCTAACCAACCCTTCGTCAGTTGCGGTGAAATACGGACTAAACTGGCCCATAAACGGCCAAAACAGACCGCATTCCACCGCAACTTCCTTTTTGGCAGAGGAGAGTCCATGCTGCAGGTCATCATTTCGCCCGCCAAGCAGATGCGCGCGGCCCAAGATGCTTTTGAAGTCCTGGGCATCCCACCCTTTGTGCGCGAGACGGCTCGCCTCCACCGCGCACTGCTAGATATCGAGCGGAATGAAGGCAGCGGCGGCCTGCAGGCGCTGTGGAACGTGAGCGACAAACTGCTGGGACCTTGCCTCAACACCCTGCATGAGTTCGGGCCCATCCTGAAAAGCGGCGATCTCGACAATCCCGTACTCGCCCGTCACCTCTCCCCTGCCGTCATGTCCTATCAGGGAATTCAATACCAGAGCATGGCACCCGAGGTGATGGATTCCGCGCAGCTCGCCTGGCTGCAAGACCATCTATGGATCCTCTCGGGACTCTATGGATGCGTGCGCCCCTTCCACGGCGTGTCGCCCTATCGGCTCGAAATGGGAGCGAAGCTCTCCGTCGACGATGTCCGAGACCTCTATGCGTTTTGGGGCGACAAACTTGCATGCGCCATTGCGCCGACCGGCTCCAACACCACGGTCGTCAACCTTGCCAGCGTGGAGTACGCCAAGGCCGTTCTACCCCATCTCGCAGGCGACGCCACAACCGTCACTTGTCTCTTTGGCGAAGGTGTCCGCAACGGCAAGCCCATCCAGCGATCGACCGCCAGCAAAAAGGCACGCGGCTCCATGGTGCGCTGGATGGCAGAAAACAAGCTCGAGGATGCAAGCGGGCTCACCGCGTTCGACGTTGGCTATCGTCACCTTCCCGAGCTTTCAAATAAAAACACTTTGGTCTTCCTGAACGAACAGACCTAGTAGAACCACCGCTACTTTTGAATGTGCTGCCTAGGCACGGCGTCTATTCCGCCAAGCCGTCGGCTTTGGCAATTTCATTTGTCGAACCGTCCTGATAGGCAATCTTGACGTGCTCGACCTCGGACACCGCAACACCCGTCGGAGGCTCCAGACGCCATTCCGTCAAGGCGATATCCATGGTCGTGGGCACATCCCCTTGATCTTTGAGCTTCACCGTCAGCGTTTTGAGCGTCGCGTCAAACGTCACGCGTTCGATTTCTTCACCTGGAATGGACCCACCACTCAGCTGCAACTGCACAAACTCATCGCGCGGGTACCAATAATCGCCCGGCGCGGCAACGGTATTGCCGCCCGTGACCTTCACTGTCATGATCGGCAGGCTATCGTCCGCCTCAAACGCCCAGGCAGCTCCCCCACGCCCGCCAAACGTCCAGATACAACAGGCGATCGCCATCACGACAAGGATCGCAAAACCAATTGCGACCAGCCCATGATGGGCACGGCCCTCCTCGGCCGACACATCCCACTGCGTCTCCCGATATAGATGCTTGTCTTCCATGTTCGCCTCCCCACGGGCATGCTCATCGCGTCAATCGTACCCATTCAGGCTATACTTGAGCCCACCACATAAACGGGGAGCTTGCAGGACAAGACGGCAGGCTGAGACTGGGCGCGCCCGCCCTGACCCGCAAACCTGATATGGGTAATGCCAACGAAGGGAGCCGTGCCAATGAGCACACAGACCGAGCCCAAGCTCGTCACGCAAATCGACTTCGCCCGCGCCGGGCAGATCACGCCGCAGATGAAGGAGGTTGCCGAGCGCGAGCATCGCGACCCCGAGTACATCCGCGAGCGCGTGGCAGACGGCCGCATCGCCATTCCCGCCAACATCGTGCATATCAAAAAGGGCATGCGCGCCTTTGGTGTCGGCGAGGGCCTGTCCACCAAGGTCAACGTCAACCTGGGCATCTCGGGCGACAAGGCCGATGCCGCCGAGGAGTGGAAGAAGGTCAAGATCGCCGAGGACTTTGGCGCCGACGCCATCATGGACCTCTCCAACTCGGGCAAGACGCGCCAGTTCCGCCAGCAGCTCATCGACGAGACGCCGCTCATGGTAGGCACCGTCCCCATGTACGACGCCATCGGCTACATGGAAAAGCCGCTGGTCAAGCTCACCAAGGACGATCTGCTCGAGGTCGTGCGCGCTCATGCCGAGGACGGCGTGGACTTTATGACCATCCACTGCGGCATCAACAAGTCGGTCATCAAAACCTTTAAGGAGACCGGCCGCCTCATGAACATCGTCAGTCGCGGCGGCTCGCTGCTGTTTGGCTGGATGGAAGTCACCGGTAACGAGAACCCCTTCTACGAGTTCTACGACGAGGTGCTCGAGGTCTGTCACGAATACGACGTGACGATCTCGCTCGGCGACTCCTGCCGCCCGGGCTGCCTCTACGACTCCAACGACGCAACCGAGACCGCCGAGATGATCGAGCTGGGCAAGCTGTGCAAGCGCGCTTGGGCCGCCGGCGTCCAGGTTATGGTCGAAGGCCCGGGTCACATGGCGCTCGACGAGATCGCCGCCAACATGAAACTGCAGAAGCGCCTGTGCCACAACGCCCCGTTTTATGTGCTCGGGCCGCTGGTGACCGATATCGGCGTGGGCTACGACCACATCACCGCTGCCATCGGCGGCGCCATCTCCGCCAGCTCCGGTGCCGACTTCCTGTGCTACGTGACGCCGGCCGAGCACCTGTGCCTGCCCAACGCCCAGGACGTGCTCGATGGCCTCATGGCCACCAAGATCGCCGCACACGCCGCCGACATCGCCAAGAAGGTGCCGCACGCCCGCGACATGGATGACAAGATGGGCCAGGCACGCCGTAAGCTCGACTGGGACGCCATGTGGAAGTGCGCGCTCGACCCGGTCACCGGCAAGAAGCGCTACGAGGAATCCCCCGCCGCCACCGAGGGCACTTGCACCATGTGTGGCAAGATGTGCGCCGTCCGCACCGTCAACAAGGTGTTCGAAGGCACGACGATCGACCTCGGTATTGAGGACTAACGCGTCACCGAAGCCACAATCGGTAACAAGGTGTTCGACAATTGTTGACGCGTGAACATTTGCTTACATTTGCGTAAAGATTGCATCGCCCGCCCGGGTTCGGAATACAGCCGGCCCGGGCAACTTTATAATGCAGACTTAAAGACCCATTTGAATCCGACCGAACAAGGGAGCGAACATGGATCGCAGTAAGGTACCCGCCGTTCTATCCATCGCAGGATCCGATTCCAGCGGTGGCGCCGGCATTCAGGCCGACATCAAGACCATCACGGCGCACCGCCTGTATGCCGAGACGGCCATCACAGCCATCACAGCGCAAAACACACTGGGCGTTACCGCCGTGCAGAACATCTCCCCGGATATTGTCGCAGCGCAGATCGATGCCGTTTTTGACGATATACGACCCAGCGCCGTCAAGATCGGCATGGTCTCCTCTGCCGAGATTATCGAGGTTATCGCCGACCGCTTGAGCGCGTGGGACGCACAAAATATCGTCGTCGACCCCGTCATGGTCGCCACCTCGGGTGCTCGCCTCATTGCCGAGGATGCCGCTGAGGCACTCACCCGCCGCCTGTTCCCGCTGGCGACCGTTATCACGCCCAACATTCCCGAGGCCATGGCGCTGCTCGATTATGAGGTCGATTCCGAGCGCACGCAGCAAAATGCCGCCATGCTTCTCACCCGTCGCTTTGGCTGCGCGTCTCTCGTTAAGGGCGGGCATTTTGTCAACGAGGCCAACGATGTGCTAGCAGAGCCCGCGCCGCTCGATGACGAGGGCAACCATCTGGGCGATCCGCTCACCACGTGGTTCCGCCACAAGCGCATCGAGACCGGCAACACGCACGGTACTGGCTGTACGCTTTCGTCCGCCATCGCCTGCGCGCTGGCCCAGGGCATGGATCTTGCCGATGCCGTCAACGCCGGCAAGGCCTACCTAACGGGTGCTCTCGCCGCTGGCTTTGACATGGGCAAAGGCTCCGGGCCCGTCAACCACATGTGGCAATACTAAGCCCCATCCCAAACCACCACAAAGGGGACAGGCACCTTTGTGGCGGTTCCCACAAACATCTCGATCTGTAACAGTTAGAGTCCATTTTTCGGCCCACCTGTTACAGATTGAGACATTCAAATTCCGCTGAGAAGAAAATCTCGATCTGTAACAGTAACTCGGCAAAATCGACCCTAGATGTTACAGATCGAGACAAACGACCGATATCGACCTAAATATTCTCAATCTGTAACATCTAGCCCGTTTTCGGCCTTACAGCTGTTGCAGATCAAGACAAACCAACGAAACAAGCCACCGCAAGGGGAACTTTTGTACTGCTTTGGGCCGTACTACTCTCCGATCATCTCTTTAAGCTTGGCTGCCACGGCATGGCCGAGGCTCTCGTGGCTTTCCGGCATCATGTGCAGATAATCGATATCGCCCGGCTCGGCAAAATCGGCGGCATTCAAAAAGTCGCAGCCAAACTGTTCGGCAACATACGCATAGTATTCGGCAAAATGCTCCGAGGCCTCGACGGAGTGCTCGTCAAAGTCGGTCATATACACATCGGCGATCTGCGGCTTGATCTTGATAGGAGCCATCAGCAGAATGCGCGGACAAGGCACAGCGTCGGTCCAGGGAAACGCGCGGACGGTGCGAATCAGCGCCATGGCACCGTCAGCGATATCGGCAGCCCCCACGCTAAAGACCGTCTTGCAGTCGTTGGTGCCCAGCATAATCACGATCGCGTCCAGCGGCTTATGGGACTCGAGCAGCATCGGCAACGCGCGGATGCCGTTGAGATTGGTGTCCAGATGGCACATGTCGTCGCGCACCGTCGTGCGGCCGTTTAGGCCTTCCTCAATCACGTGCCAGCCCTCGCCCAGGTCGCGCTGGGCCACGCCGCACCAGCGCACATCGTGCGCATAGCGCACCGCGGTGCCGTCGCGCATGCCCGCCGGATCATAGCCATAGGTATTGCTGTCGCCAAAGCACAGAACGTTTTTCATCGTAAGCCCTTCCTCTAGTAAAAAGCCGGCGGGAGCAGTCTCTCCTGCCGGATCGACCTATCTGTCAGCACATACCGATTACAGGTATTTGCGCCAGTCGTCGTCATCCTCATCGTCCTCAGCAGCGGCCTGAGCCTGCTCGGCGGCACGGGCGGCCGCGGCGCGGGCGGCCACCTGAGCATAGGACTCCTCGTTACACTCGGGGAAGCTTGCCAACACGTGCTCAAACTTGGCGAAGTCCTCATCCCAGCGCGTAGAGGGCACGGCAAAAAACACCTGCTTGACCTTGAAGTCGCCCGACGCAAGCTCCTTGCGGAAGAGCTCAGCCACGGCCTCGGCGTCAAAGCCGTTGTTGTCGCAGCCCCAAGCGCCCAGCACGAGCTTCTCGCGACCCAGCTCATCGCAGATGGCAAGCACAAAGCGGATGCGATCGCGCAGGGCATCCAGCAAGGCATCGTCACCCACGCGATACTCCTGGCGAGCGCGCTTGGCGTTGGGCGCGGCGGCAACGATCACGTCAGCATATGCATGTACGTGATTGCGGTCGAAGCGCACCGCAGGCACCACCAGCGCACGGTTGCGGTAAAGCTCGCAGTTGATGTTGCGACGACGGTTCTCGCCGTACCATTTGCGCTGCTTATCGAGCACGTTGTACAGGTACGAATCGGCACAGAGCGTGGCCTCCTGGCCCAGATAGCCCTGGATGTAGCCACCGCCCGGGTTGGTGAACGAGGCAAAGGCAAGCACGGCCATGTCACAGAACTGCGCGTAGCCTCGGCCGTTATCCAGAATGGCCTGCGTGGCAGAGGCGTCGAGCACGGTGACCTCGGGCAGGACCGGAGCGGGCTTTTCGGCGGCAGGCGCGGACTCGGCCTCCGTGGCCTCCTCGGCGGGTGCAAGCTCGGCCGCAACCTCGGTCTCGGCGGATGCAACCTCGGCGGCCTCGACCTCGGGCTCCTCGGCGGCCTCAGACTCCTCAGCAACCTGTTCCTCGGCAGCGTCGGCCGCTTGGGCCTTGGCCTTCATCGCCGCGACAAATCCGGCAGGCATACCATCGAACTCGCGCACGCCGGCAATCGAACGCTCGATGTCCTTGGCGCAGGCCTCGGACACAGCCACCACATGGCGCTCGGCGGCCTTGGCACGCGCCTCGCGCTTGGGATTGGGCTGACCCGCTCGGTTAGACCTGCGGTTACGGTTCCTGTTGTCGACATCTGCCATTCGTGGCCACCTTTCCTGTCGCTGCCGCTATCGGCTTTTTCCCATCCATCATACCCCGCCGCGCACAAAAAAGACGGCCCCGAAGGACCGCCTTTCGCATCGTTTTACCGTGTCCGGCAGGAAGCGTCGCAATGCCGCGCTTTAATCGCGACGACCAAGGATATTCAGGATGCGCAGGAACACGTTGATGATGTCCACGAACAGGTTGGATGCCATGAGCACGGCGTTGGGCAGCGTGGGCGGCACCGTCGTGGCCACATAGGTGTCATAGCCAATAAAGCCGGCGAACACCACGATCACGATCAGGTCGGTGATGGACTGCGAGACGCCCATGAACATCAGCACGATCTCGACCAGAATCGTGGCAAGTAGGATGCCAAAACCAATGCCGTACACACGCTGGAAGAACTTGGGAAAGGTTACGCCCAGCGCACCAAAGACAAAGGTGATGGCGGCCGTGGCGATAAAGGCGGTGTTAATGGTAGGCAGGTCGTAGTTGGCAAGGCCAAACGACGCCGTCAGGCCAAAGGTGCTCGCAAAGACCACGTAGCCCACGAGCGACAGGCCCACGGACTGTTTGCTGGCAGCAGCCGACATCATGACCATGCCGACGATGGTCAAAATAAATGAGCCAAAGACCAGCGGCAAAGCGGCGCCGCTCATCATCATGCGCGCAAACGACATGGTGCTCGTAAAGTAGGCACCGGCGCCCATGGCGCAAAAGCCCAAAAAGATCAGGGCAGACATGACAAGGTTGTACGCGCGCGGCGACATCTCCTTGGCACGGCTTGCGCCGGTTTCGATGGGGCCGTTCTGATAGCCCTGGATATCGTTCATACTTCGTCCGTTCAAAAAGCGCCGCGACGGCGCCGTAGCTGACAAGTTTCCTGCCATTGTACCCGAACGCCACGCGTTCTTACCTGCGACGCTCGCTCTCGAGCGTCCGGTCGAACGCCCACACCCACCAACGCATCAGATGAGTCTGCGAGCCATCCGGTCGCTCGCGTGCCTGTTCTTCCAGATACAGTTCGGTCGCATGTCCGCCAAAACGAACCTTATAAGTCGCCGTACGAATGCCGTGGACCGTCAGGCCAAAACCGGTGGACGAGACAATCTCGTCAATCGTAAAGCAACGACCATCGACCCAGCAGACGGTAACCGGCACGACCTGTCCGCCCGCGAGGATGCGAGCCACGACGTCCACATACTGCTTGTGCACGCGTCGAGTTTTACCATCTGTCTGTCGATATTCCATGCCTCCTATTATCGAACGCATGTTTGCACATTGTAAAGCGAACAGGCTGTGGTTTTGGGATGTTGGGGCGCGCACGTGTCCTCATGGCGTGCTAGCAAAAAGAACACCCGCGGTCAACAGGGCAAATATTCAATGTTAGTGCCAAAAAATTCACTTCTCCCATCAGAACTCGGTAAAGAAACCCGCAGGAGGTGATACGATTTATCATGTTTTTGTAACGTGCCTGCAAACTTCGAGAAAGCCCATATATGGACGTAACGTTCTCAGCCTTCCTCGGCCAAATTGTGTCGAACCCAGTCCTTGCCGTCACCGTGATCCTCGCACTCGGCGCTATCTTCGTCAACGGATGGACCGACGCGCCCAACGCCATCGCGACCTGTGTCACCACGCGCTGCATGCCCGCCCGCGCCGCCATTCTCATGAGCGCCGCATTCAACTTCCTCGGCGTGCTCATCATGACGCACTTTAACGCGAGCGTCGCCAACACCATCTCACATATCGTCGACTTTGGCGGAAACAGCACCATGGCGCTCGCATGCCTCTGCGCGGCGCTGTTCTCCATCGTCGTCTACGGCGCCACGGCATCGCGTTTTGGCATCCCTACCTCGCAAAGCCACAGCCTTATCGCCGGCCTGACCGGTGCCGCAATCGCCCTCGGCGGCGCGAGCAGCGTCAACGTCCACGAGTGGATGAAGGTCATCTACGGCTTGGCGCTCTCCATCGGCCTGGGCTTTGTCATGGGCTGGGTCCTGTGCAAGCTCGTCTCGATTCTTTTCGCCGCCGCCAACAGGCGACGTGCCAACGTCTTCTTTAAAGACGCTCAGATCGCGAGCGCTGCGGCCATGAGCTTCATGCACGGCGCGCAGGATGGACAGAAGTTCATCGGCGTGCTCTTTTTAGGAGTGGCCTTCGCCAGCGGCCAGACGAGCGTCGGCGATGCCGGCATCCCCATCTGGATTATGCTGCTGTGCTCGGCCACTATGGGTATCGGCACCAGCGTGGGCGGTGAGCGCATCATCAAGTCTGTCGGTCAGAGCATGGTCAAGCTCGAAAAGTACCAGGGCTTCTCCGCCGACCTGGCGGGCGCCGCGAACCTGCTACTTGCCACCCTTACCGGCATCCCCGTATCCTCCACCCACATCAAAACCTGCGCCATTATGGGTGTCGGCGCCGTCAAGCGCCTCTCGGCCATCAACTTCGGCGTGGTCAAGGACATGATGTTCACGTGGTTCTTCACCTTCCCCGCTTGTGGACTCATCAGCTTTGTCATGGCCAAGCTGTTCATGATGTTCATCTAGTCAAACCGAACGGCCATCCGGACCGCAATACCTCGCCCACCCGTCTTCGCCTCGAAAGGACCCACTCATGGCAAAGAAACCCGATTCGTTCTACTTTGACAACTACGTCGCCTGCGCCGACCTTGCTGTCCAGGCCGCAGAGTTGCTCATCAAGATTTTTGAGAACTTTGATCCCGCGCAGATCCACGGCATGCTCGAAGAGATGCATGCGATTGAGCATGCGGCCGACAAGAAGCACCATGAGCTCGAGGATGCCCTGCTCACTGCCTTTATCACCCCGCTTGAGCGCGAGGATCTGGACCTGATGAGCTGCTCGCTCGACACCGTGCTTGACCGTATCGAGGGCGTCGTGCAGCGCGTCTACTTCACCAACATCCAGAGCATCCACCCCGATGCCATTGTCATCGCCCACAAGGTGACCGACGCCTGCCGCGCCATGAAGGACCTTATGGTCGAGCTGCCTAATTACCGCAAGTCCAAGACCCTGCGCGAGCTGGTCATCCAGATCAACACCATTGAGTCCGAGGCCGATGAGCTCTACATCAACGCTATGCGCAACCTGCACGTCAATGGCAAGGACCCGCTCGAGGTCATCGCCTGGCGTGACGTCTACGCTTTCCTGGAGTACTGCGCCGACTGCTGCGAGAATGTGGCTGATGTCGTGGATTCGATTGTCATGAAGAACAGTTAATTGGGGGTACGTGTCCCGGCGGCGAAGGGCCGGCACCTGTTTGCTTTCTCACTCCGGCTGCGCGGCAGAGTCGTTCGAAAGTAAACAGGTGCCGGCCCTTCGCCTTACGTACCACCATTGGGAACTTTGGCTGATGGTTAGAATGCAATGGGGGTCTGGCTGATACGGCCTTTTATGCCCGATTGGATACTTTGGGGCTGCACTGAGCGTTTGGCCGAGCGTAGCTTTGGGTACCTTTTGATTTACTTTGGTTTGATTCGTTGAATTTGGAGGGCTTGGTTGTGAGTTATTTGGATTTGGCTCGGGCTCGGCATTCTTGTCGTTCTTTTGAGGATCGTTCTGTTGAGCAGGCTGTGGTGGATGTCATTGTTGAGGCTGGGCGTATTGCTCCTTCTGCTTGCAATAACCATCCAGCCCGTGTGATGGTGTTGGATACGCCCGAGCTTTTGGAGAAGGCGGCTG
>OOBJ01001798.1_pt1 | contig 12354 bp, 9 predicted proteins | sample 1671331 | NCBI WGS metagenome assembly OOBJ01 (sample SAMN06348145, study PRJEB24527) | human gut metagenome | biome: human gut; feature: ankylosing spondylitis patient; material: feces | host: Homo sapiens | place: China | collected 2015-10 | reverse complement strand
TTAAAATAGGTCAGACATATTTTGAATTATGTGCCTTGTATTTTTTCTTTGCTCCCATGTGGGTTTTAAGCACTGAAAACCAGTTTTCAATTTTCCGCACCAAAATCCGCCGTTTTACGGCCCCGGTTTCGCGTCGCCTATTGTCCGTATCCGCATATCCTTTCCGGGCACAAGCTACACGCCTGCCATTAAAGGATTGTATGGTTTGGCTTCTGCTCGCCAAAACACTCAGACAGCAACGGAGCGAACGGCGTATCGTAAGTGCGTGCCCCGGTAGCGCATGCCTTTACGCAGGCGCAGCAGTCGATACATCTGCCGGCGTCGGTATGACACTCGTTCCCTTCGGTGATAGCGCCCATGGGACACACGGCAACACACCGCCCGCAGTGCACACACCCGGCCTCGTCCACCACAGGCGTGCGCGGCACAGTGCCGCTGCTTCTGATTTTCATCACGCCCTCGTAAAACCTGGCCGTCGCTGCGGCAGGATTTTCCGTATGCACAATGGCAGACAAGTCTATATCATCCACACTCCCCTGCAACATCTTTTCCTTTAAGGCAGCACCGAACCGTAAGGCCTGCTCCAGGTCGCTGCAATCGGGTCTGCCGACAGCAATAGGGAAGCGTGCGGTGCTGTACGAATGTTCGCCAACAAAAGTTGCCCCTCCCGCTATGCGAAAACCACGGGCGCGGAGCATGTCGCCAAGTTCCACAAGCGCGTTTTCGTAGTCGCGGTTGCCATACACAACCGTGGCAACCGCCATTGCTCCCTCGCCGCTTATGTTCTTAATCCACTCTGAAGCCGGCGGAGCCACATGGCCGCCATACACCGGCACGGAGACCACCGCCACCGCCCCGGCGGGGACGGTTATCGCGCAGCGGCCTTTCATATAATCGTACACAATACACTCCGGGTCTATGCCCCGGGCTATTGCCTCGCCTACTTTGCGGGAAGTTCCCGTGGGCGAAAATGTAATAAGAAAAGTTTTCATTATCTTTGTATTATACATGTTGCAAAGGTAGCCTTTTATCACCATAACAGGGTATCGCGCGCATGGTTTTGATTAAATACAGCAACCTGACTACTACTGCCATGAAACAGTTCCTTACCGCAATTGCGCTTGCACTGCTGCTGCCGCTTACAGGCCTGAGCGCCGCCGAACCGTCGTTCCGCGCGCTGGTACTAACCGAGAGGGGAGGCCAGCACGAGGGCTTCACCGCAGCCGCGCTCGAATGGCTCGACGGCTTTGCGCGGGAAAACAATTTCACTTACGAGGAAATCAACAGCCCGCGCGACATCGACAGCGCATTCCTCGCCCGCTTCAAAGTGTTCATACAGCTCGACTACCCGCCGTACAACTGGCCCGACAAGGCCAAAGCGGCCTTTGAACAGGCTATCTTCGACGGAACGATTGGATGGGTGGGATTTCACCACGCTACGCTTTTGGGCGACTTCGACGGCTTCCCCATGTGGCAATGGTTCTCGGACTTCATGGGCGGCATACGCTTCAAAAACTACATAGCCGAAACTGCTTCGGGAAAAATCGAGGTGGAACAGCCGCGACACCCGGTTATGAAAGGCGTGAGCCGCTCGTTCACGCTGCCACGCGAAGAGTGGTACACATTCAACCGCAGCCCGCGCCCGGGAGTAAAGGTACTGGCGCACGTTGACGAGGCGAGCTACTCGCCCGCGTCGGACGTGAGAATGGGCGACCACCCGGCCGTATGGACAAACGAAAAGGTAAAGGCGCGCAACGTGTACTTCATCATGGGACATCACGCCGAACTGCTCCGCAGCAAAGACTTCACCACCATGTTCGGCAACGCCATACTCTGGGCCTCGGGACCGGGCAACTGGTTTCCGCGCTTCCGAATGCTCATACACGTGAACGACGGCGTTGAACCTGCCCACCGCGAGTTTGCGGCCGACGCCGTGAGGTTTTTCCGCGACATGACCATAGGCGACGGCTTTGTGGTTGACACAACGAACAATGCCGACGACCTGAACGACGAGAAGTTGCGCACATACCACGTGGTAGTATCCGTTAACGACAACCCGGGGCACACCGAAGCCCAGCGCGCAGCCTTCCGCCGGTACATGGAAAACGGCGGGGCATGGATGGGATTCCACGCAGCCGCCTACAACGACGCTTCGACGGGATGGCCGTGGTTTACCGACTTCCTGGGAGGCGGCGTGTTCCACCGCAACAACTGGCCGCCCCTGCCCGCAAAACTCACGATTGACGACCTGGCTCATCCGGTGACGAAAGGAATGCCGCCGTCGTTCATATCGCCCGAAAACGAGTGGTACCAGTGGCATCCCAGCCCGCGCGAGCGCAAGAACATACGCGTGCTCGTTTCGCTTTCGCCCGAAAACTACCCCATAGGGTTCAAGGACACTGTGGAAGACGGCGACTTCCCCGTGGTGTGGACCAACACCGACTACAACATGGTGTACCTCAACATGGGGCACGGACGCAGGATTTTCACCGACGCAACACAAAATTACCTCGTCTACAACGCGCTGCGCTGGCTCATGCGCGACCGCTTCGCCAAATAATCCCGTTGAATACTTTAAAGAAAAACGCTATACGCCATGAGAATATTTACGACATTATTGCCGGCACTGCTGGCCGCCGCGGGATTCATCTCCCCGCTCAAGGCAAAAGACACCGGGCGCGTGATAGTTGCTTACGTAACTTCCTGGAGCGACGTCACCCCCGACCCGCACAGCATGACACACATCAACTACGCCTTCGGCCACGTGAACAATACGTTCGACGGGGTGAGAATAGACAATCCCGACCGCCTGCGTGCAATATCCGGGCTCAAACAACAGAACCCCAAACTCAAGGTGCTGCTTTCCGTAGGTGGCTGGGGAAGCGGACGGTTCAGCGAAATGGCTGCCACCGACAGCACACGCCGCGCATTTGCCGCCGACTGCCGGGCCAAGGTTAAGGAATACGGGCTCGACGGCATAGACATCGACTGGGAATACCCCACATCCGACGCCGCAGGTATCTCGTCCTCGCCCGACGATACGCGCAACTACACGCTGCTTATGCACGAGTTGCGGCGCGCCTTGGGCAAAAAACGGCTGCTCACGCTGGCCTCGGTATCGCATGCCGAATATATCGACTTCAAAGCCGTTGAACCTTATGTAGATTTCGTCAACGTCATGGCCTACGACATCGCCGTGCCGCCGCGCCACCACGCCGCACTATATCCCTCCGGCATGACAAGCGGCATGTGCGGCGACGAAGCCGTAAACAGGCACATCAAAGCCGGCATTCCCGCCCGCAAGTTAGTGCTCGGCATGCCATTCTACGGCCGCGGCGGAAAAGCCCCCGGCGGCTTCTGCGACTACAGCAAACTGGTCACCTTAAAAGAATACACGCCCCAATGGGACGACGAGGCCAAGGCACCATACCTCGTTGACGGCGACGGGCGCATGGTCTACACCTACGAAACGCCGCGCTCCATAGCCTGCAAATGCGAATACATCAAACAGCATGGGCTATTGGGCGCAATGTACTGGGAATACGGCAGCGATGACAGTGCGGGCACGCTGCGCAAGGCCGTGTACAAAGGGATATTCGGCGAATAAGTCTGCCGTCCCGTCGCCGCACTGCCGGGAAAGCCATGCCACATGCCACACGACGAACAACACGCCGCACACCTCCCTGCCCTTTTGTCCCACACCGGGACGAGCATAAGGCGACGCAAAACCGGGGCGGTAAAACGGCGTTTTCGGGTGCGGAAAAGTGAAAACTAATTTTCAGCGCATTAACCCCACATGGGAGCAAAGAAAAAATTAGTGGCTCGGATTTCAAAATCCGAGCCATTAATTTTAAAACCAAAGCCACTAATTTTTTGCCCCTTGAAAACCCGACAAGAAAATGCCTTGTTTTATCTTGCCAAGACAGGCAAAATTAGCAGACATTACCCGAATACCGTTTTTAGTACTACGTCCCCACAGGGCGCACTTAGTAATGCGAAGCAGTATGACTTATAAACAACTATAATTAAATAAGGATTCCCGATTTGAGAACATCGGCATAAAGGGGATTGTCGAAGTCTTCCGTAAGCAACACAGGTTCAATAAGATTGCTTACCTTGCGTTTCAGTTTCCACAACAAGGGATTATCATCAAAATAGTTGTCGCTCATGCGTTCCACGACGACGGCAATATCTATGTCACTGTCCTCCGTTTGGTTGCCTTTGCTGTATGATCCATAAAGGTAAAGAGACTTTAATGGCAACCGTTCTGCTACAATTGCCTTATAACGCTGCGCCAATTCTATAGCTTGCTCTTTATCCATGTTCTTAATTTATCTGTTTGTTCTATAAGTTCCTTACAACGGTTATGAGACAGACTTCTCATTAACCGCTCCTTATATGAGGGATAACGTGCTTCTATGTTCAATGGTTCAAGCTCGTCTATAAAGTCCGTTTGTTCCTCTGACATATCCTTATCCAAACCACTTTTCTCGGCAAGTCTTGATAAGCTGTGAATCTTCAAAGGTGGTTCTTCCAACACGCTGCTCCAATATGCTTTCAGTATCTTCTCTATTGTTTGATGACACATGAAAGCCACTTAAAGGTAACGCTTGGTTTCAAGCATTGCTTTTGCTGTGTCGAAATCGTAGTCCGACATCTCTACCCAATATGTTACCTTATTGTTCACAGTTATCTCATTTTGTACCCTATGCAAATATAACAAAACGTTGGCGCATGAGCAAACGAAAACAAATGTTTCCAAGTTTGGCATACCAAAACGACAACATTCAGCAGGAACGAGCGACAGCGCTTATATTCGTACTCTATTTTATTCAATGCGGCCGTATTTCATTTCGTCGCCGTTGCGGTCGTACTGCTTGCGTTTGCCCGCGGGCGGAGCAGTGAGGGTTATGCGCACCACTGCCGTGCGGCCGAGGCTGCGGCGTATGGCGTCGTCGAAAGCGTCCATGTGTTCCGGCAGGAAACGCCGGCTTATGGAACGCAGGGCTTCTATTTTTTCGGTTTCGTCGGTCACTTGCTCAGCCTTGCCGAACGCTATGGCCGAGCGGTACTGCAGAGTGAACGACCCGTCTTTCGGCCCTACCGTGGGGCGGCACTGCGTAACAGCCGAGAGACACACTTCGGGGTGAACCGATATGGCATCGAGCTTGTCGCCTTCGAGGGCACAGTGGAAATACCACACTTCGTCGCTTGTGCATGCCAGCGACAGCGGCACACCGTATGCCGTGCCGTCGGCGCGGGTGAAACTGACTGTTATGTAAGGGGCTTTGCGCATTACGTCCAAAGCCCATAGGCTATCCATTTCCCTGCTTTTCTTTCTCATATTTTAATCTTCATTATATTCAGTCTTACTCCGACAGCAACAGAAGCCATCCTTCCTTTCCTTTAACCCGGATTGTATCATCAGTGACGAATGTTGCAGCAGGCTGGAAATTCTCGACAGCCGGAGCAGACAGTGAAACGTTTCTCTTGTCCATAAGAAGCGAATCCCAGTTGAAATTCAATTTTATATCTTTGTCCCTGTCTGAGAAATTGCCTATTGATATAAGGGCCTTGCCGGGTTTAAGATAAACCGTAGCCTTGACATCCGGGTCGGAAGTCGTAACGGGGCATGTTTCGTCCCAGAATCCGAGCATTCGGGCTTCGCTTATGCCGAACGACTGCCATAAGCTCCATACCGGAACGGGAGATACCGGACCGTAGGAATGGCGCGTGGTAGAACCGAACAACATTCCCAAATAACGGTTGCCGCCGCCCTGGAGCATATCGCTCATAAGTCCGAACGGTATGCCCGAGAACGTAACGAGCCATACGTCGGGCGACATCTTGTTGTAGTCGAACCATTCGCCGAACCACAAACGGTCTACATAAGGAAAGAACCCAGTGTACTGGTTGGCCGGACCTTTTGAATAACTCGTGTTGGAATGCAGGTCTATCAAAGCACCCGGCCTGTATTTTTCTATAATCCTCCTAATGCGTTTCATCACGGGGCGGTCGAATGACACGTCGTCCATATATATGCCGTCTATTTTATAATTTTCGAACATCCAACGCAAGCCTTCGAGATAATAGTTTATCCAGCGCGAGAAACCGTTCAACACCAATGCCGCGTCAGCCCGTCCGCCGGGAAGTTCCACGTACCACGCCGGTTTGTAATCGTCTATCAGGTGTTCGCAATGCCAAGGCAGGCCATAACCTACCCCGCATACGAAAATTTCATGGCCAAGGCTCTTGAGTGCATGTACCTCTGCCGCGTAATTGGTAAGCTCGCGTATGGTATAATAAAGTTTTACTTTCCTACCCAGGGAATGCTCGTGTTCCACGAAGTTCACAAGCGAATCGCGCACATAAAACGGGTAATTTATTACCGGATTGAGAGGTTTGGAATGGTGTATGTTTATGATATTCGCCCCTTCTTCGGCCGCCTTGTCGAAACCTTCGTGGTTAGCATGGTAATAACGCTCGGAAAAATGCTTGTGCGTGTCCAAAGGTTTGACAGGCGTTACCATTAAAGAAAACTCGAAGTTCGTGGGAACGTCGGATATTGTGCTGCGGCCGGTAGCCGCCACGACTTCCGCACCGCCGCCGGCGGGATGTTGGAGGCTTATCGTACCGCGTCCGCCATTGGCCCACGCTGCAGGCGGCAATGGCTTGTAGTCGTTCAACAGCGGGCCGCTATAACTCGCACCAAGATATTCTACGCGCATGCCGGCCTGAACGCCTCCTATCCAGTAACTGTCCCACGGGCCTTGCCAATTCCAACGATAGTTGTCCGGGCAACTGCCGCCGTCATAACCTGCGCCCATAAAGTAACTCGAAGCATAAGGCGTATAACTGCTTTCGAGGCGTATATCCTCCACAACCGTTTCCTGCCCCGCCGAAAGTTCAACGCTGTAATGCACATAACCGTCGTACTCCAGCCGGGCGCTGCATTTGAAAGTTATTCCCGCTTTTGTGCACGAAGATGTCCACGTGGCCAAACCGCCGGCTTTTTTCTCCGCCGCCGCGTCGGTTGCGTCGAACAGGATTTCGCCCCTCTCCGTAACTACCTTAAAAACGAACGGACGCGATAGTATTTCCTTACCGTTTACCTTTATAGACGAGGGCAAACCGTTGGGAGATATGCGGAATGTTTTCTCCGTTGCACGTATTTCATTTCCGCCAGTCACTTCCAGCTGTCGGAACGGAGCTACCGGTTCATCGTCTGTGCCTATCGTGGAATTAAGCCAGCGCAACCGGGCCATGCGCCACAGGTCGCCGTCGCCCTTGTCGGGCAGGATTTCTTTCCCGACCGAGATTTCCACGGGAATTGTTTCGAGCTCTTCTCCGCTCGCTGTGAAAGCTATCGTTCCTTTATAGGTGCCTTCTTTTGCGTTTTCGGGTATCTGCACCCCACACCACAAGGCTTGGATTTTTCCTTTCGGAACGTTGACGGTAAAAAGCACAGGTTGTCCGTCCCAATTTATTCCTTCCTGGTTAAAACAGGTAATTTCCGTTTTGGGAATCACACTCTCGCCGTTTTTCAAGTCGCTGAATCCGAGCCGAACGTCTTTCAAACTATCGTGTGCCGCCCAAACACCTATTTGCCAAACATAGTATTCATTCTTTAAAGCCGAACCTTTAAAAATTTTAGACGGACGGGACTTTACCCAGCGCACAGGCAAATTTCCGGCTAAGCTAATAGGGAATACCCGGTCTTCGGGGAAAATCATAAACCGTTCCTTGCATGTCTCAAGCATTTTCTCCGTTTCGCCGGCCGTTGCAATCAGTCCCATTGGCGTGAATGCGTCGAACTTCGTGCGGCTTTCAAAACGCAGCACCTCAGCTTCGGGCAAATTTTCCTGCAAAGCTGTTGCCCACCGACTGTCGGCATTGTACTCAGCCGGGAGATAATCGTTCCAAGGGTCGCCATAACGGGCGTCTCCCGAGCCACGGCGATACTTATAAGGCAAATAATATATATGATAAATCCCCGCTCCCGAAGTTGGTTCGAAAACCACCGTTCCTTCTTCGGCAGTAAGGGACGGAACATTCACGTTCTGCACCTCTTGCCCCGTTTGTGCGTCGACTACTACAATTTTCTTAGTTTCAGGACGCATGTCCGGACGTCTCCAGGGCAATACGGCCTCCACAGCGTTGCATTTCCCCACGCTGTTCACCTTTACCACGGCGCGGTGGTTGCCCCGCATATCCACGTTCCACGCAGAATCTGCAACCACGAAAGGCACGCCGTCGGGAGCAAACGAACGGTAACGGTCAGCTTCAACCAAAGCGCTACGCTTCAACGCGCACGAAACCATCGAAAGCGCGAGCAACAACACCACTACGCGCAAAAAATTACTCCCTGCCTTGTTTATCATAACATTTGTCCGGACTTACTGTTCAATTTTTTACAAAGATAATTCGTCGCGTCCAAAAAGCGCACAAAGGCCATTAAAATTTCACGAGCCGCAGTAAACAAAGACACCTTATCCGCTATAAAAAACGAGCCGCGCTTGCTCGTAACAACTCGTAACAAAAAGAAAAGGTCTTCATTGCTGAAGACCTTTCTTCTGGTGATCCGCTTGGGGCTCGAACCCAAGACCCCAACATTAAAAGTGTTGTGCTCTACCAACTGAGCTAGCGGATCTCCCGTGTTTTGCGGTGCAAAAGTATGAATTCCGAACGATACGGCCAAACAAAATCCGGGAAAAATGCACCTACCCTGCGGATTTCTCGTTTTCGGGCGGGTCTCCCACCACGTATGTTCGGTAATAAGTAATCATCAGTTGCGTTACAGGCAGTGCGATTATAAGTCCGATTATCCCGAGCATGTAACCCCACACGGTAAGCGAAAGCAGCACCACTGCGGGGCGCAGCCCGAGTATCTTGCCCATTACGTGCGGCGTCACAACCAGGTCGTTGAGTATCTGCACCACTATATACACGGCTATCACGCCGAGCATAAGCATCCAGAAGTTGCGCCCCGTGTCGAGCGCGCACAGCATGGCGAGTATCGTAGCCGGAACAAAACCGAGCAGCTGCACATAAGGTATGAAACTTATAATACCTATGAACACACCCAGCCCCACCGGCATTGGAAAGTCGATTATCACGAACCCCACGGAGAACATCACGCAGTTAGCCAGCGCCACAAGCGCCTGCCCGCGAAAATATCCGCTCATGCCGCGGTCTATGTCGCCCATCACCTTCTTGGCAAAGTCACGCCACGACACCGGCACGAAGTTCAGCCACTTCTTCGTTATCATCTCGTAATCGTAGAGCAGGAACACAAGATACAGCAATGCTATACACGACGACAATACGCTAATCACCACGTTGGCCGTGTACAGCAACCCGTTCCACATCCTCACCACCGTATTCTTTACTCCCGACACCAGGTCGTCGCCTCCGAGCAACTGCTCAAGGTTAATCTTGTCGGCATTCTCGCGAAGGAGACGCTGGATTCCCCGCGGCAGGCTGTCGGAACTGAGTGTGCCCGACAGGTATGCCATGGCCACGTCCTTCAGGTGGATAAGCTCATTTATCATCACCGGCACGGCCATATAGAGCAGCCCCGCTATTATTCCCACCACCAGCACGAGCGTAAGCACGATACTGGGCAGGCGGTAGCGCAGGCGGCACGTGTGCTGGAAAAAGCCGACTATCGGATACAGCAGGTAAGCCAGCGCCCACGCCACGAAGAACGGTACCAGCACTGCGCTAAGGTAATTTATCACATAACACAGCGCCACAATCGAAGCCACGAATATAAGGCCACGTATAAAACGGTCGAAATTTATTTCTCCTTTAAACATAATGGTAAATACGTTTCACGGCAAATATAGTGAAAGGTGAGTGCAGAGACAAACGAAAACAGATGTTTTATGGATTGTTATAAGTTTGCCGGCGCTTGCGCCCTTTGCGGTTCGGCCGCAGCCGACCGAACCGAATCCTATATTCTGAGCGAAGCACGAAAGACAGCAATGATTTTTATAAATGCGGGCAGCCTGAAGGGTAAATCAGGAACTTCTGGATATTCATTCATCCGCAGGATAGGAAACAACGAAAACCGCACGGCGCAATGCAGACAAAGAAAGCGGGGATTTTTGTTGCACACTGCGGGTTTTCGGAAACGCTTTATCCATGCGGGTTTGGAGGGGGCGAAAAAAAGGTCGGACATATTTTAAAATTCCTCGGACCTTTTTTAAATTTTCTCAGACCTATTTTTTCTTTGCTCCTACCTGCCCCTTTGCACACCCCGAAACAAAGACACAAAAACGTGTAAAAAATCCGGAGCGTTTTTCACGCCCCGGAAAATGAATATTCACCACTTTCATACGTGCGAAGTATGTCGTAAAACGTGCCGTTCCCATACCTTCATAACGCACCACGCACCCGGGGCGGAGATAGTCGGACATATTGCAACGCATGGTGCAGCGCGAATGCGTCAACCGGCCACCGTGAGCACGCCCTCGAATACAAGGCGTGCGGCCTCGCGCATTACGCATTCGCACTTCTGCCTCATTTTTGAATCCGAGGCTTTTGCCGAAGCATGGCAGCACGCTCGCAGTGAGCTCCCGCAGAGCGAACAAGCTGCTTGGCAAGGTGGGCATGTTGCAGGCTTAGTCAATCATGAATCAGGCAGGAGAACGTTGCCTGCTCGCAGAAAAAGTGTGGCATGGCGAACGGTTCTTTGGACTTGTTCTTTATTAATCTGCATTTGGCGTGCATTCGCGCATCGAGCTTCATGTACTCATCATTTCTGGAATATGGCAACCACCTGGCGAGCAAAAGGTTCTCGTATTGCCCCGTGATTTTACCGTCACGTTTGGAAGCCATAATAGAATAAATGCCGCCGTCCGGGCCTTTCTTGATATAATAAGGTGATACCACAAGCCCCATTTCCGTGTTGCCGTTATTTATGCCTGTTGGCGGGTCGGTCTGGAACAAGCCTTTCAAAATGAAATTTGCCTGCAATTCGCGAAGTTCGGTGTCGCCGGTATAATATTTTGACTCTTCCTTATTTTTCGCATAACGTTCGCTAAAACGAAACGTGCAAAACATATCTCCTTTGCGGGTGGTGTGCACAACCCCGTCGTCATTGGTAATGTAAGTTCCCAAAGGCCTGGTCCCCGCGTCGTGCATTAAAAACAATATATGCCCGGAATAACGGTATCCCTGGTTCGAAGGCGTAGGAATAACCGGGTCGGCCTTTTTCCACTCGGCTTCGACAAGTTTATATTTAATTGTGCTGGCCGAGGGATTTGCCACATCCACGCGCGCCATGTAAGTGAGCCGTGCCTTGTCGGCGGCGGTGCACTGCGTCGGGCTGAACGAACGGGCGTAAACATCGGCCTCGCCTTTCAGCGTGTATTTGCCCTCCTTGCCGAACAAACGGTTGTGGAGCACTACGGTGTTGTATGTTGCACGCTCGTTTATTGAGTCCTTGCGCACCGGACTGAAGCCGTCTGTATTGTCGGGCTTAAGAAAAATGCTTAGCTTAATAAGCCGTTTGTCGTTAATACAGGTGTCGGCCGACACGGCAACATTTGCGCGCACCGTAACCTCGTGCCCGTTGTAATCGATTTTGCTTTCCGGCAAATCGGCCTCCTCATACTTCAACATCTTGCTCCAGGGGAACTCAACAATGTCATATCTTTCCGACGGTTCCCAAGCCGTGTTTTTCCCGCTGTTGCCGTCGGTTTCGTCGCTGTCTTGTGCCGCCGCACATAGCGGCATTAAGCACAGCACAAACAATAATAATTTGGATTTTGTTTTCATGACGCTTTGTATTTCGGTTAATTATAAGGCGCTCGTGCACCTTGCATTTATTGTCCGAAAGTTAGCACTTTAGAAGTTAACCACCAAATTATTTTGCATAAAAAAAAGATTTTCTTGCAAAAGCGAAATGTGACAAGATTGGGTGTTAGGAAAACTGGAGTGAATAGCTGAAAACCGGAGCTGTTTCATATTACCACCTGCCCGCAAGAAAACGATTCCACTCAGCAACAAACAGCCATACGCTTGCCTGGCTTCAATTCTTCAATCCCATAAACTGCTGCCTGCTTGCAACATATCAATTCATCCGCTATGCAAAATTCCTCCCATGAACGGAACAGCATTCTCATATATCGACGAATTGCTACCAGTATAAATAACACGGCAACATCGTTGCGATGAATAAATATGCAGCTATGGAGTTTTGAGGCGGGGGAACGGGGCGGGAAAATGCAGACAAAAAGAACGGGGATTTTTGTTGCACACTGTGGGTTTTCGGAAACGCTTTATCCATGCGGGTTTGGAGGGGACGAAAAAAAGGTCGGACATATTTTAAAATTCCTCGGACCTTTT
>OOBJ01001790.1_pt1 | contig 12406 bp, 7 predicted proteins | sample 1671331 | NCBI WGS metagenome assembly OOBJ01 (sample SAMN06348145, study PRJEB24527) | human gut metagenome | biome: human gut; feature: ankylosing spondylitis patient; material: feces | host: Homo sapiens | place: China | collected 2015-10 | reverse complement strand
CCCCCCATGCGCGTAGCCATCCACACCCTGGGGTGCAAAGTGAACCAATACGAAAGTCAGGCCATGGAGGAGATCCTCACCGCCCGCGGCCACACCCTGGTCCCCTTTGAGGACCCCGCCGACGTCTATATCGTCAACAGCTGCACCGTCACCGCCACCAGCGACAAGAAAAGCCGCCAAGCCGTCCGCCAGGCCCGCAAGCGGGCCCCGGAGGCCCTGGTGGCCCTGTGCGGCTGCTACCCCCAGGTCTCCCCGGAGGACGCCCGGAAGATCGACGCGGACCTCATCGGCGGCAGCGGCGACCGGCTGGGCTTTCTGGACCTCTTGGAGCAAATGGCCGGGGGCAAACCGCAAGCCGAACCGGTGGAAAACTTAGACGACCCCTTCCGCCGCCGGGTCTTCGAGGCCCTGCCCGCGGGCGGGCTGGAGGGCCGCACCCGCGCCATGCTGAAGGTGGAGGACGGCTGCACCAATTTCTGCACCTACTGCATCATCCCCTACGCCCGCGGGGCCGTGCGCTCTCTCCCCGCCGACCAGGCGGCGGAGCAGGCCAAGGGCCTGGCCCGGCAGGGGTATCGGGAGCTGGTCATCACCGGCATTGAGCTGTCTACCTACGGCCGGGATCTGCCCGGCCGGCCGGACCTGGCCAGCCTCATCGAGGCTGTGTGCCATGCCGTGCCGGAGATGCGGGTCCGCCTCGGCTCCCTGGAGCCGCGCACAGTCACGGAAGATTTCTGCGCCCGCCTGGCGGCCCTGCCCAACCTCTGCCCCCACTTCCATCTCTCCCTGCAAAGCGGCAGCGACACGGTCCTGGCCCGGATGAAGCGGAAGTATACGACGCAGCGCTTCCTGGAATCCGTCCGGCTGCTCCGCGCCCACTTCGACCGCCCCGCCCTCACCACCGATCTCATCGTCGGCTTCCCCGGCGAGACGGAGGAAGAATTTCAGGAGACACTGGCCTTCCTCCAGCGCTGTGCCTTTGCCCAGATGCATATCTTCCCCTACTCCCGCCGCCAGGGCACCCCCGCGGCGTCCATGCCGGGCCAGCTCTCCAACGCGGAAAAGGCAAGCCGCGCCCACCGGGGCGCAGAGCTTGCCCAGGCCATGGAGAGAAGCTGGCTGACCGGCTGGATCGGCCAGACCGTCCCCGTCCTCTTCGAGGAGGAAAAGGACGGCTTCTGGCGGGGGCACACCCCCCAATACATCGAGGTGCGGGTCAAAGGCGAGCACCTGCACAACCAGCTCCGCCCCGTCACCATCACCGCCGCAGGCGACAGCCTGGCCTACGGCACCGCCAAGGAGGAACAGCCATGAGCCTGGCAGACCAGCTTTTCATCGACAACTGCAAGCAGATTTTATCCCACGGCACCTGGGACACGGACCAGGCCGTTCGCCCCCGCTGGGAGGACGGCTCCCCCGCCCACACCATCAAGCTGTTCGGCGTGGTCAACCGCTACGACCTGCGGAAGGAGTTCCCCATCATCACGGTGCGGAAGCAGTACCTCAAGTCGGCGGTGGACGAGCTGCTGTGGATCTGGCAGAAGAAGTCCAACAACATCCACGACCTGAACAGCCACATCTGGGACGCCTGGGCCGACGAGAACGGCTCCATCGGCAAGGCCTACGGCTACCAGCTGGGGGTGAAGCACGTCTACCCCGAGGGGGAGTTCGACCAGGTGGACCGGGTGCTCTACGACCTGAAGCACAACCCCGCCTCCCGCCGCATCCTGACGAATATTTACACGTTCGAGGACCTGCACGAGATGGCGCTCTATCCGTGCGCGTACTCGATGACGTTCAACGTCTCGGGCAACACGCTCAACGCCATCCTCAACCAGCGCAGTCAGGACATGCTCGCGGCGAACAACTGGAACGTCGTGCAGTATGCCGTGCTCGTGCACATGTTCGCGCAGGTGTCCGGCCTGCAGGCGGGCGAGCTGGTGCACGTCATTGCCGACGCGCACATCTACGACCGCCACGTGCCGGTCATCGAGCAGCTGATCCAAAACGAGCCGAAACCGGCGCCGCAGTTTTTCATCGACCCGGACGTGCATGATTTTTACGCCTTTACGCGCGACAGCTTCCGCGTCGAGGGCTACGAATACAGCGAGTTCACGGGGAAGATCCCCATCGCGGTGTAAGGGGGGCAGGCAGATGGATGCGATCGTCGCCGTCTATGCCGACTGGGGCATCGGGGCCAGGGGCACGCAGCCGCTTGTGATCCCGGCTGACCGCCGCCGCTTCCGGGCGCTCACGATGGGCGCGGCCGTGATCGTCGGCCGGCGCACGCTGGACGATTTTCCCGGCGGCAGGCCGCTGCCGGGGCGCGAAAATCTCGTGCTCACGCGGCAGAACATCACGATCGAGGGCGCGCAGGTGGTACACGCCCCAGCCGAGGCCGTCGCCGCCGCCGCGCGGTATGACCGCTGCTTCGTCATCGGCGGAGACAGCGTGTTTCGGCAGATGTTTCCCCACCTGACGCGCGTGTACGTCACGAAAATCGACGCCGCGCCCCACTCGGATGTGTTTTTCCCGGATCTGGACGCCGACCCCGCGTGGCGCTGCGTGTCGAGCGAGCCGCGCGCAGAGCACGACGGCGTGGGCTATCAGTTTTGCGTGTACGAAAAAGTGAAAGAATAAAAAGCATAGAAAAACCGCTGCTTTCCAATCCCGGAAAGCAGCGGTTTTTTCCTGCCCTCACCCGGCGAGCACCGTGAGCGAGAGCGCATTGATGCACATGTGGAAAAACACCGGCGGCCAGATCGAGCGCGTCTGCTCATAGCAGAACGTGAGCGCGGCCGACACCGGCACATACGCCAGCGCCGAGAGCAGCAGCTTCGGCTCCTGATATACGAGCACATACTGCCAGACGTGGTAGAGCGAGAAGAGCGCGATGGACGCGGCGTAGGCCCAAAAGCGGCTCTTCGGCCGGATGGTGCCAAAGACCACGCCGCGAAACAGGCACTCCTCCACGAGCGGCGCCATGAGCACCGCGACGGCGATCATGCGCTTGTAGTCCGCCTTGGCAAGGCCGCTCACGGTGTCGTTGTTCGGCACGGGCAGATCGCCGATAAGGCTCGTGCCAAGCTGCAGCACGAGCGAGAGCAGCACGTCGATGCCGTAGGCGGCAAGCATCATGCCGATGCAGCGCAGGATGCTGCCGACCATCGTGTCAAAGCTACGGCGCAGAAACCGCCACATGGCGATGAGCGTGAACACGAGGCCGCAGAGATAGTACAAAACGTTGCACGTCACGTCCGACGGCAGTTTGCCGAGCACCGCCATGAGGATCATGCCGATCGTCAGCGGCAGCACGACCGCATGGATGGGAAAGTAGGCCCAGCCCGCGATGCGCGCGCCGCGGGGCATGGGATCGCTCCACGCCGTGTTGGGATGTTGCACGTCAGCCCCTCGCTTTCTGCTGCAGCTCAAAGAGCAGGCGCATGGCCTCGAGCGGCGTGATGGTGTTGAGGTCGATGCCGCGCAGCTCCTCGGCAATTTCATCCCCGGCCGCGTCGCCGAGCGTCATCTGCGCCGCGTCCTCCGCCGCGCGGGCGGGCGCAGGCAGCTCCGCCGCGCCGGACTCCAGCTCGCGCAGGTAGGTCTTGGCCTTCGTGATGATCGCGTCCGGCACGCCGGCCAGCTTGGCGACCTCGATGCCGTAGCTGTCGTCGGCCGCGCCGGCGACGATCTTGCGCAGGAACAGCAGCGTGCCGCCCTGCTTTTTGGCCGTGATGTTGTAGTTGCGCACGCCGGGCAGCGTTTGCTCGAGCGCGGTCAGCTCGTGGTAGTGCGTGGCGAACATGGTCTTGGCGCCGAGGCGGCGGGGGTCCGCGCAGTATTCGAGCACCGCGCGGGCGATGGCCATGCCGTCGTAGGTGGACGTGCCGCGGCCGATCTCGTCGAGGATGAGCAGGCTCTGCGCCGTGGCGTGGCGGAGGATGTTGGCCATCTCACTCATCTCGACCATGAACGTGCTCTGCCCGGCGGCCAGGTCGTCGGATGCGCCGATGCGCGTGAACACGCGGTCGACCACGCCGATGACGGCGCTCTTCGCCGGGACGAACGAGCCCATCTGCGCCATGAGCACGATGAGCGCGGTCTGGCGCATGTACGTGGATTTACCGGCCATGTTCGGCCCGGTCACGATGGCGACGCGGTCGTCCGCATCGTTGAGGAACGTGTCGTTCGGGACAAAGAGGCTGTCCTTCTGCGCCTGCTCGACAACGGGGTGGCGCCCCTCGCGGATGTCGAGCGTGCGCGAGAGGTCGACCTCGGGGCAGACGTAGTGGTTTTTCACCGCCGTCTCCGCCAGCGAGCACAGCGCGTCGAGCCGGGCCACGGCGTCCGCCGCCGCCTGCACGCGCGCGACCTCGCCCGCGACGAGCTGGCGCACCTCGTTGAAGAGCGTATACTCCAGCTCCGCGATGCGCTCGCGCGCCGTCAGGAGCGTGTTCTCGAGGTCCTTGAGCTCGCGCGTGAAATAGCGCTCGCTCGAGACCAGCGTCTGCTTACGGATATAGTCCTCCGGCAGCTCGGTGACGCCCGCGCTGTTCGGAATGTCGATGTAATAGCCAAAGACCTTGTTGTAGCCGACCTTGAGCTTTTTCGCGCCGGTGCGCTCGCGCTCGCGCTGCTCGAGCTCGGCGACGGTCTGCGCGCCGTGGTCGCGCACGTTGCGCAGGCGGTCGACCTCCTCGCTGTAGCCCGGGCGGAGGATGCCGCCCTCGCGCACGGAAAACGGCGGCTCGTCGCAGATGGCGCGGTCGATGCGCGCGCAGAGGTCGGCGAGCGTGTCCATCTGCGCAATGTCGCGCAGGGCCGCGCTGTGTACGTCCCGGAGCAGCGCCGTCAGGTTCGGCAGCTGCGCGCAGCACAGGGCCAGCGCGTGCAGGTCGCGCCCGTTGGCAGAGCCGTACACCGCGCGGGAGACGAGGCGCTGCATGTCACCGATCTCGCGCAGGCAGCGGATGAGCTCGCCCCGCAAAACGTTGTCGCCCGCCAGCTCCTCCACCGCGCCGAGGCGGCGGCGGATCTGCACGGGGCTGAGCAGCGGACGCTCCACCCATGCGCGCAGCAGGCGGCCGCCCATGGGCGTTTTCGTCTTGTCGAGCACCCAGAGGAGGCTGCCGCGCTTTTCGCCGGAGCGGAGGTTTTCCGTCAGCTCGAGGTTGCGGCGCGTGGTGTAGTCGAGCTCCATATAGTGGTCGTCGCCCAGCAGCTCCAGCCGCCGGATGTGGCCGAGGTCGCACTTTTGCGTCTCGTGCAGGTAGGCCAGCAGCGCCCCGGCCGCGCACACGGCCGCCGGCGCCTCGCCGAGGCCGAGCTCGTCCGTGCTCTGCACGCCGAACTGCTCGCACACGCGCGCAGCCGCCGCCATGTATTCAAACCGGTCGCCGCCCGCCTCGACCAGGCTGCCGAGGCGCTTGGTGAGGAAGGTGCGGATGTCGTCGTTTTCCGCCGCCGCGTCGGCGCATACGGCCTCGCGCGGGGCAAAGCGCCCGAGCTCGTTGAGGATGTGGCTCACGGCGTCGGCCGGGTAGTTCGCAGCGCAGAATTCCCCCGTCGAGAGGTCGCAGAACGCCGTGCCGCCGGACTGTCCGCTGAGATACACCGCGCCGAGATAGTTCGACTTGTTCTCCTCGAGCATCGAGGACTCCGTGACCGTGCCGGGCGTGATGATGCGGATGATGTCCCGCTCGACCAGCCCCTTGGCCAGCGCGGGGTCCTCCATCTGCTCGCAGATGGCCACCTTGTAGCCCTTGGCGATCAGGCGGCCGATGTACGCCTCGGCCGAGTGGTACGGCACGCCGCACATGGGCGTGCGCTCGGCCGGGTCCTCGACATTGCGGTCGCGCGTCGTGAGCGTAAGGTCGAGCTCGCGCGCGGCCAGGCGCGCGTCGTCGTCGAACATCTCATAGAAATCGCCCAGCCGGAAAAACAGCAGGCAGTCGGGGTTGCGCTGCTTGATCTCGTAATATTGCCGCTTCATCGGCGTCAGTTCCGCCATGCGTCATACCTCCTCGCCATAGAGCGCCCAGGTGTTGCTGCCGGTGATCTTCACGTCCACGAACCGGCCGACGAGGGACGCGTCCCCGCGCATATGCACGAGGCGGCCGCCCTTCGTGCGCGCCGTGAGCGGATGGTCGCCCCGGCCGTCGGCCCCGTCGACGAGCACGCGCTGCACGCTGCCCTCATAGGCGCGGTGCTTCTCCTCCGAGATGCGGTTGGCCGCCGCGACGAGCGCGTCAAAGCGCACCTGCTTCTGCGCGCGGGTGTAGGGGTCGGGCATCTTCGCCGCCGGGGTGCCGACGCGCGGCGAGTAGATGAAGGTGAACATCGCATCGTAGCGCACGGTCTCGATGAGCGAGAGCGTGTCGTCAAATTCTTCGTCCGTCTCGCCGGGGAAGCCCACGATGATATCCGTCGTGAGCACAAGGTCGGGCATGTACTGCCGCGCAAGCGCCACCTGCGCCAGATATTTCTCGCGCGTGTAGCCGCGGTTCATCGCGTGCAGGACGCGGTCATTGCCGCTCTGCACGGGCAGATGCATCTGGTGCGCGCACTTTTCGCACTCGGCCATGGCGCGAAAGAGCTTTTCCGTCGCGTCCTTCGGGTGGCTGCTCATGAAACGGATGATGAAGTCGCCCGGGATGGCGTTGATGCGCCGGATGAGGTCGGCAAAGTCCACGTCCTCGTCGAGGTCGCGGCCGTAGGAGTCAACGTTCTGCCCCAGGAGTGTGATGTCCTTATACCCCGCCGCGACGAGCTCGCGCGCCTCGCGCTCGATCTCGTCCGGATGGCGGGAGCGCTCGCGCCCGCGCACATACGGCACGATGCAGTAGGTGCAGAAGTTGTTGCACCCGTACATGATCGACAGCCACGCCTTGACGCTGCCGTCGCGCTGCTGGGGGATGCCCTCGGCCACGCTGCCGTCCGCCGGTGCGATGGCGAACACGCGCCGGTGCTCGGTGCAGACGGTGCGCAGCAGCTCCGGAAAGCGCCACAGCTCGTGCGGGCCGAAGACAAGGTCGACGATGCGGTAGGACTTTTTCAGCTTCTCGGCCACATGCTCCTGCTGCGCCATGCAGCCGCAGACCGCGATGATCTGGTTGGGGTTGTGCGCCTTGGTGTGCGTCAGCGCGCCGACGTTGCCGAACACGCGCGTCTCGGCGTGCTCGCGCACGGCGCAGGTGTTCATGACGACGACGTCGGCCGCAAATTCGTCCTGTGTGAAGTCAAAACCCATGGCGCGCAGATAGCCGCGCAGCTTTTCGCTGTCGGCCTCGTTCTGCTGGCAGCCGTAGGTGTCGACCATGGCCAGCGGCTGGCGGCCGCCGGCGGTGAAGTGCGCGCGCAGCTGCGCGCAGATATCCAGCTGGTGCTGGATGTCCGATTCGGGGATCTCCGTTCTCTGATAGCTCATGCAATGCTCCTGCCTGTCCGGCCCGGCCGGATAAAATTTGAAGTGTGATAGAATATTGTAGCATTTCGCGGTGGAATTTTCAATGACAATCCTTTATAATATACGCGCGGGGTGCACGCGCCCCATGGACTGCACTTAAAGGAGGGCAAACGATGCCCGATATTCAAATTCTCTCTCCGCATCTAGCGGATCTGATCGCCGCGGGCGAGGTCGTGGAGCGGCCCGCCTCGGTCGTCAAGGAGCTGGTGGAAAACGCGTTTGACGCCGGGGCCCGCACCGTGACGGTGGAGCTGCGCGGCGGCGGCGCGACGTATCTGCGCGTGACGGACGACGGCTGCGGCATGGCGCCCGAGGACGCGGGCATCGCGTTTTTGCGCCACGCGACGAGCAAGCTGCACGACGAGCAGGGGCTCGAGGCCATCGGCACGATGGGCTTTCGCGGCGAGGCGCTGGCCGCGATCAGCGCCGTGTCGCACATCACACTCACGACGCGGCAGCGCGGCGCGGCGGCCGGTACACACATGACGCTCGACGCGGGCGACATTCAGGACATGTACGAGACCGGCTGCCCCGAGGGCACGACGATGATCGTGCGCGACCTGTTCTTCAACACGCCCGCCCGGCGCAAGTTCCTGAAGTCCGACCGCGCGGAGGGCGCGGCCTGCGCCGCCGCCGCGCTGCGGTGCGCGCTCGGCCGGCCGGATGTGTCCGTGCGCTGCATCCGCGACGGGGAAGAAATTTTCTTCTCCCCCGGCGACAACAAGCTCGACAGCTGCGTCTACAGCCTGCTCGGGCGCGACCTCGCCATGAGCCTGCTGCCCTGCGCGGGCGAGGGCGACGGCGTGCGTGTGCACGGCTTCATCTCCTCACCCGCCGCCGGGCGCGGCAGCCGCGCGCAGCAGTATTTCTTCTGCAACGGCCGGTGGATCAAATCCGCCGCGCTGCAGGCCGCGCTCGAGCCGGTCGTCGCCGCCCGGGGCGCGGATGTTGCGCAGCAGCTGTTCCGACGAGCGGCCGGAGGCGTTCATCAGGCGCAGATAGGCCGCAGCGTCCCGGTGCACGAGCGCATCGCGCATCTGCGGTACGCGCGCGTTCTCCTCGAAAAAGTGCGCCGCGCGGTCGTCGGCAAGGCCCGGCTGCCGGTGGGCGTAAAAATCCGCCGGATCCACCTGCGAGAGCGTCTCAGCGCCGAAGCGCCGCGCCACGCTGCACATATCGGCCGGCAATGCCGCATACGCCGCCGTCAGCCCCGCGTGGCTGCCGCCGGTATCCGTCAGGCTGAGCGTGAGGCCCATGTCGGCAAACGGCGCCGCGACCGGAGCGATCTCCCCGGCGGCGAAGTCGATATACACCGCACCGTCGAGCGCGCACGCGAGCTGATCCATGAGACCGGACGGCTTGCCGAAGTGGCGGTTTTCCGCCTGCTGGCCGAAGCGCGCGAGCTGCTCGGGCGAGAACGCGCCGCCATTGTAGAGCGCGTTGAAGATGCGGCCGACGAGGATCTCAAACGCGGCCGAGGACGACAGGCCGCCGCCCGGCTTGAGCGCGGAGGACGCCCACGCCTCGAAGCCGCCGACTGCGCCGCCGGCGTCCAGAATGGCCGCCGCCATGCCGCGCACGAGCGCCCACGGCTTGCCATACGCGTGCGGATCCACGGCCAGATCGTCGAGCGCGACCGTGAACGGGCGGAACCCCTTCGAGTGGATGCACACGCGGCGGTCGCGCCGGCGCGTCGCGCGCGCGGTGATGCCCACATCCACGGACGCCGCCAGCACGCGGCCAAGCTGGTGATCGGTATGGTTCCCGGCCAGCTCCGTGCGGCCGGGGGCAAAGAATCGCTGCATGATCTTCCTCCGAAAAAAGCCGGCAGGCGTCCTGCCTGCCGGCTTAAGTGCAAAAAACTCAGTGCTTGCGCGCGAGCACCCGCTCGATGCCGCGCACGACGCCGGCTGCGTCCACGCCGTACTTGGCCAGCAGGTCGGTGTACTTGCCGGTCTCGGTGAACGTGTCGGGGATGCCGACAAACTCCGTCGGCGCGGCCGCGCCGCCCCAGGCGAGCACTTCCGCCACGGCGCTGCCGAGGCCGCCGTAGATGTTGTGCTCCTCGGCGGTGACGATGGCGCCGGTCTCCTGCGCGCAGCGCAGGATGAGCTCGCGATCGATGGGCTTGATGGAGTACATGTCCACCACGCGGACGGACACGCCGCGCGCAGCCATCTGCTCGGCCGCCTCGAGCGCCTTGTGCACGAGGATGCCGCAGGCGATGACGGTCACGTCCGTGCCGTCGCGCACGATGGCGCCTTTGCCGCACTCGAACTTCGTATTCTCATCATACAGGTCCGGGTACACGTCGCGCGACAGGCGCAGGTACATCGGGCCGTAGGTGTCCACGGCGTACTTCGTGGCCCAGCGGGTGCTGGCCGCGTCCGACGGGACGAGCACGGTCATGTTCGGCAGCGCGCGCATGACGGCGATGTCCTCCGTGGCGTGGTGCGTCGCGCCGTCAAGCGCGTCGGACATGCCGCAGTAGGCGCCGCCGAACTTCACGTTCAGGTTGCCGTAGCACACCTGTGCGCGCGCAGAGATGAGGCCCAGCGTGGTCAGAAAAACGGTGAACGTGTTCACGAACGGGATCTTGCCGGTCGTGGCAAGGCCCGCCGCCGTGGCGACCATGTCCGACTCGGCAATGCCCATGTTGAAGTGGCGCTCGGGGTGCGCCTTGCCAAAGATGCCGCTCTTGGTGGAACCGGACAGGTCGGCATCGAGCACGACGATGTTCTCATTGGTGTCGCCGAGCTCGGCGAGCACGGTGCCGTAAACTTCACGAATGGATTTTCCCATCAGACGTTACCTCCCAGTTCCTGCATTGCCTGCGCGAATTCCGCGTCCGGAATGGCCTTGCCGTGCCAAGCGGCCTTGCCCTCCATGAAAGACACGCCCTTGCCCTTGACCGTGTCGGCGAGGATCACGGTCGGCACGCCCTTGCAGGCCACGGCCGCATCGAGCGCGGCGTCGAGCGCCGCGAGATCGTGCCCGTCGCAGCGCAGCACGTTCCAGCCGAAGGCCTTCCACTTGCCGGGCAGGTCGCGCAGCGGCATGATCTCATCGGTCGTGCCGTCGAGCTGGACCTTGTTCCAGTCCACGATGGCAGTGAGATTATCGAGCCCGAACTTCACGGCCGAGGCGGCCGCCTCCCAGACGGCGCCCTCATCGAGCTCGCCGTCGCCGAGCACGGCGTACACGCGCGCGTCGGAATGGTTCAGCTTCAGGCCGAGGGCCATGCCCTGCGCGGCAGCCAGGCCGATGCCCAGCGGGCCGGACGGCATGTCCACGCCCGGCGTGCGCATGCACGGGTGGCCCTGCAGGGGGCTGCCGGTCTGACGCAGGGTGTTCATGCTCTCGGGGGGCAGAAAGCCCTTGCCGATCAGGTTGCGGTAGAGCATGGGCGCGGCATGGCCCTTGCAGAGCACGAGCCGGTCACGGTCCGGATCGTCGGGGTGCGCGGCGTCCACATGCATGCGCTGCTGATACAGCAGCGTGAGGATCTCACAAACGGACAGGCTGCCGCCCGGGTGGCCGGACTGCGCGCCGTGGATGGCGGTGAGTACGTCGATCCGATACTGACGGCAAAGCTCCTGAAGCTCGGCCGTGCGTTCCGGGGTCAAAGACATGGTGGTTTGTCCTCCTGTTTGATGTTACTTTATAAAGATACAACGCGCGTTTTTTGATGTCAACGGCGCGAAACGAATTTTCGCGCGTTTTCCCTTGTTAATTTTATAATCGTTGCTTTACCGGGCAATAATCGTTATAATCAAAGGGATTATATTTATTGTCTGCATCCCCGCAGACCATTCAGGAGGCGAGGTCAATGGACCCCAACAAAGCGCTGAATATGACCATGCTCTGCGACTTCTATGAGCTGACGATGGGCAACGGTTATCTCGAGCACGGCATGCAGGACCGCATCACGTATTTCGATGTGTTCTTCCGCAGCGTGCCGGACGACGGCGGCTACGCCATCGCCGCCGGTCTCGAGCAGATCATCGACTACATCGAGAACCTGCACTTCACCGACGAGGACATTGCCTATCTGCGCAGCCGGAAGCTGTTCAGCGAGGCATTTCTGGACTACCTGAAAAACTTCCGCTTCACCGGCGACATCTGGGCCGTGCCGGAGGGCACGCCCGTGTTCCCGCGTGAGCCGCTCATCACGGTGCGCGCACCCGCCATTCAGGCACAGCTCGTGGAGACGTATCTGCTGCTGCAGATCAACCACCAGAGCCTGATCGCCACGAAGGCCAGCCGCATCTGCCGCGCGGCACAGGGCCGCACGGTGCTCGAGTTCGGCTCCCGCCGCGCACAGGGCGCCGACGGGGCGATCCTCGGCGCGCGCGCGGCCTACATCGGCGGCTGCGCCGGCACCGCCTGCACAATCTCGGACGAGGTGTACGGCGTGTACGCCGGCGGCACGATGGCGCACTCCTGGGTGCAGATGTTCGACTCCGAGCTCGACGCCTTCCGCGCCTACTGCCAGACGTATCCTGACAACGCCACCCTGCTCGTCGACACCTACAACAGCCTGCAGTCCGGCGTGCCGAACGCCATCCGCGCGTTCAACGAAGTGCTGCGGCCGAAGGGCATCACGCACTGCGGCATCCGCTTCGACTCCGGCGATATCGCCTACCTGACGAAGAAGGCGCGCAAAATGCTCGACGACGCCGGCTGGCCCGACTGCAAGATCACCGTGTCCAACGCGCTCGATGAGCGCCTGATCGCGGGGCTGCTGCGCCAGGGCGCGCAGGTCGACAGCTTCGGCGTGGGCGAGCGGCTCATCACCGCGCGCAGCGAGCCGGTGTTCGGCGGCGTGTACAAGCTCGCGGCCATCGAGGACGCGGACGGCAACATCATCCCGAAGATCAAGATCAGCGAGAACGTCGGCAAGATCACAAACCCGCATTTCAAAAAGGTCTACCGCTTCTA
>OOBJ01001782.1_pt1 | contig 12442 bp, 15 predicted proteins | sample 1671331 | NCBI WGS metagenome assembly OOBJ01 (sample SAMN06348145, study PRJEB24527) | human gut metagenome | biome: human gut; feature: ankylosing spondylitis patient; material: feces | host: Homo sapiens | place: China | collected 2015-10 | reverse complement strand
GCTCCGGTACTCAAATTATCTATCGCCAACGGTGAAACTTATCATGGAAATGCAACGAAAGAGTTTAAACCGGCACAGCCGTTCAGATTTATGGGAGTAAAAGGATAAAATTATCCCCGGAAACGATCCGTCTGAAGCACACCCAAAAAGTTTTTGTATCTAACTTTTGAGACGTATTTCGATCATTTCCGGGGATAAAATCTGTTTCTTTAACAGCTTGCCATTAATTGAAATAATAAAGGAACACAGCAATTCCTTCAGACGTGTGCTCTTCCGATCTCGTACATTATTTGACCGTAAACGAATGGAATCGGATATTTCCGCTTTTGCCACACCACGCAGATTAGTCAGCGAGTGCAAAGTAGTCACCAGACGGATGCTCTGTCCTGCCAATACAGCCTGACCGAATTTCATTTTGTCCATACCGTAGTTAATCATCATTTTCAGGTTATTCACCTGGATAATCTGATTCCACAAATAAGGAAGCATGGATAATGTCAGGTAGCCGTGAGCAATCGTGCTATGATAAGGGCTGTCTACTTTAGCACGTTCCGTATCTACATGAATCCATTGATGATCCAGCGTTGCATCAGCAAAAAGATTGATACGTTCCTGCGAGAGTTCCACATAATCGGAAACACCTATCTGTTGGCCTACTAGTTTTTCGAATTCTTCGTACGAATTGATAATTACTTTTTCCATAAGTCTTATCGTTTTTATGGGGGTTATTTACTATTAAATTGGGGACAAAAATAGGAAAAATAAACTGATATGCCACCAAATTTATAAATAAAAGCAAGGAATGAAGTATTTAGGTATGTTTTACAAACCGGAAGCCTGTTTCAGTGCTTCTGTCAGAATACTGTACCCCTTACCATTCAAATGTAAATCGTCGAGAGTCAACTCCGGATTCAGCCTGCCATCCTGCAATAAACGATTGAATACGTCCAGATAAACAATATCTGTTCCCTGCAATTTTTCGTGTATCTTCCGGTTAAGGACCTGGATAAATTTATTTACAGCCGTACTGTAATCATCGTAATCATTACGCGGAAAAATACAGAAAAGATATGTTTTCAGTGAAGGGACGGCAAGAACCGCTTTTACATAACGCTCTACATATTCATCTATATTTTCATCGTTCAACTGATAAATATCATTAGTTCCGAATTGAACAACGACCTGGCAATCGGAAGTGTCTACCGCAAAAGACTCCACATAGGCCAGCCCTTCACCGGGAGCACCATAGTTCAGACATTCCCATTGTGGGAAATAGATATCCAGTGCCCAAAAAGCCATGTGACTGTTGCCAAGAAAGGCAAATTTTGGTTTTTCTTCTATCCTATCCATACAATTTCATTCAAACGTCCACGTTATCTCACTCAAACTCTCAAACAAATATAGAATAAAATTCGCGGATTTACGTTACTTTTGCAAAGGTAATCACATTCATTCATATATATAAACCAATGATACATTTTTTCAAGAAACCCGTTTCTCACCTTGCGTTGCCGGAGAAATTCACTTATCCTTTCCATTATACCCCTCATCCATTGTGTGTGTTGGCTGCGGAAGAAGTGAAAGCATATATTGCAAGCCGGAAAGAATGGCAAGAAGAATTGGTTTCCGGAAAGATGTTTGGAGTGTTGATTGTGCAAACGGACAACGGAATAACAAACAACGAAGAAAATCAGATTGGTTATCTTGCAGCTTTCTCCGGCAATCTGGACGGAAAGAATCTGCATCCTTATTTCGTTCCTCCTGTTTATGACCTATTACAACCGGAGGGATTCTTCAAAATCGAAGAAGAACAGATTTCTGCCATTAATATCCGTATTCGTGAACTGGAAAACAGTAGTTCTTATCTCAATTCAAAAGAGAAATGGAAGATAGAAACGGAACAGGCTAAAGCTGTTTTGAATCAAGCAAAAGCGGAGCTTAAAATGGCAAAGGAGGCGAGAGAGATTCGCCGCCAGTCATCTCCGGAGCTTTCCGAAGAAGAACAAGCCTCCCTGATTCGGGAAAGCCAATACCAAAAGGCGGAATACAAACGACTGGAAAAGGAATGGAAGAAACGATTGGAAGAGCTCGAAACGGAAGTCAGGCACTTCGATATTGAAATAGAACGACTGAAAACCGAACGAAAAGAACGCTCGGCAGCTTTACAAAGAAAATTATTCGAGCAGTTCCGGATGCTAAACGCCCAAGGAGAGGTGAAAGACTTATATACTATTTTTGAGCAAACGGTTCAGAAAGTTCCTCCTGCCGGTGCGGGTGAATGTGCTTTGCCTAAGTTATTGCAATATGCGTATCTTCATCAATTAAAGCCATTGGCTATGGCTGAATTCTGGTGGGGCGACTCTCCTAAAAACGAAATCCGGCATCACGGATATTATTATCCTTCCTGCAAAGGAAAGTGCGAACCGATTCTGCAACACATGTTGCAAGGATTGGAGGTAGACGAAAATCCACTGCTGAATCCTGTTCATGAAGATGAAGAACTGGAAATCGTGTTTGAAGATGAATGGTTGCTGGTAGTCAATAAACCGGCAGGGATGTTGTCCGTTCCGGGAAAAGCAGAAGACAGAGATTCAGTCTATCATCGTTTGAAGAAGAAATATCCCGAAGCTACCGGTCCTATGATTGTACACCGGCTCGATATGGCTACTTCAGGATTATTGCTCGTTGCCAAAACAAAAGAGGTACATCGGGATTTACAGGCACAATTTGCAAACAGAAGTATTAAGAAACGCTATGTGGCGGTGTTGGATGGGGTGATAGTGCAGACAGAGAAGGAGAAGGAAACAAAACCAATAGCAGAGGAAACAACATTAATAGCAGAGGAAACTGTATCAACGAAAAAAACAGCAAAAGTAGAAAGAACTGATTTAGCACTAGAAAATACAGAACTAAGACCAGAAAGGACAGAAAAAGTAGAAAAAGACAAAAAGACAAAAAGAACAGAAAGAACAGGAAATACAGGAAGAATCGAACTCCCTCTTTGTCTGAATCCTCTCGACCGTCCTCGGCAAATGGTCAGTAGAGAACACGGGAAAGAAGCGATTACAGAATATCAGATCATCAGTGAGTCTGAAAGAATTACCAGTAAATCTGAAAACACTTTCAACGAATCAAACAGGATTGATGAATTAGAAAGGAGTATCAATGAGTCAAGAAAATACACCCGGATTATCTTCTATCCATTGACCGGACGCACACATCAGTTACGAGTACACGCAGCTCATCCGGAAGGCTTGGGATGCCCCATACTTGGAGACGAACTCTACGGAAAGAAAGCAGACAGACTATACCTCCATGCCGAATATATAGAGTTTCGCCATCCCATATACGGAGACATTCTCTGCATACAGAAAGAGGCCGATTTCCATAAAAAATATGATTAAGCCATGAACCAAATTCTTTTTGAAATGTATATAGGGGTAATTACTAATTTTCAAAAAGAACCTGACTATGGACATCAAATTCCGCATTACAAAGTATTTAGCCGTATCTGCTTTAGCAATGCTGCTACTGGGAGCCTGCTCCAAAAACAATATCTACATCAACTATCCTGACGAAGAAAACAACGGAGGTTCATCCGGCTCCGGCAATGATGACAACAACGGCAATCCGGCCAAAGAGAATGCGCTGGTTACTTTCAGTGCTTCCGTAGAGGGACGAAACATCACACGAGCCATGTCTCCTATGGGAAAAGGACTTCAAAGCTGGCTGTGTGCCTATATAGCCAACACATCGAACAATATCACAGGCGCTCCCGTTGCTCAAGGCAACTATGTCACCTCCTCCCCCGGTGTACTGACAGGAAATCTAGGATATAAAATGTATTTGAGCAATGCTATCTATAGCTTTTATGCCGTATCATGCAATTCCACCAGCCCGGCGCCTACTTTCACCAACGGACTATCCGAACCTTTATCCAACGGAGTAGATTATCTTTGGTGGCACGCGGTTCATCAGGACATCGCCAGTTCACAGGTAAATATCCCCATAACCTACCAACACGCAGCCACGCAAGTAGTTGTAGCGATCGCTGGAGGAGAAAATATCACTTTAAACAAGATACTTTCCGCTACCATCACTCCGCCGAAACCGGGCGCAATCATGGACTTGTCAACAGGTATCATCACTTCAGAAGTCAGCTATGACAAAGCAGCCGATATGGGAATCAACGACTTCACCGTACAATATATCATGTTACCCGTAAAGAGCTCCTCTCCCATGACCTTGACACTGGAGCTGATGGTAAACGGAGAAAGCTTTTCACGTACCTACACCACTCCGCTCACTCCACCCAACAACCTCCTGTCAGCCGGAAATTCATACCTTTTCCGGGCAGTTATCAATGAAAACTCCATCTCATTCGCCAATGTCAGTGTGAAAGAATGGACAGAGGTAGACGAAAGCGGAAACCCGCTATACCCTGTACAAGATTAAAATATCCGAAATAAAATCAAAGCAAACCAGGTTACGCAAGCCACCAACCGGGTTATGCAAACTGCAAACCGGGTTACGCAAACCACCAACCGGCAATCATGCCACCGTTTGCGTAACCTGACTATTCGTAAATACCTGCTTCTTCAACCTGCGATAAACGTAGATAAAGGCCGGCACGAGGAATAAGTCTGCCGCTATCCAAGCCATCGGATCACCGTAGCAGACAGCAATAAAACCAAATACTGGTACGGCATAGAGACTGACAAGAATACGAGCAATCATCTCCGCCACTCCGGAGAACATGGCAAGATTGGTAAAGCCCACTCCCTGAATGGTATAACGCAAGATGCACAACAAACCAAGCATCGAGAAAAACATACAGGAGACATGCAGGAACAACTCCGTATCCAGCAGAATCTCCGTTTCCGACGGGTCTACGAAGATCAACGCGAAATATTTAGCCCCTACCATCAGAAGAAGGAACGTGAAAGCCGCATAAATAATCATCATCAGAGCACTAGCCTTGATTCCCAACCAAATACGTTCCGGTTTACCCGCTCCGTAATTCTGTCCGCTATATGTAGCCATCGCAATGCCCAAACTCTCGAACGTACAGATAAAGAACATCTTGATGCGCATAGCAGACGTAAAGGCTGCCACACACGCCGTTCCCAAGGCATTATTCGCACTCTGAAGCATGATGCTGCCGATAGCCGTGATAGAAAACTGCAATCCCATAGGCACACCGATGTAGAGCAGCGTCTTAGCCAGTTTCGACTGGAACCGGCGTTCTTTCGGAGTACCCTGCAATATTTCAAACTTCCGGTACATATAAATGTAGCAGAGAACAGCCGACAATCCTTGCGAAAAGACAGTAGCAATAGCAGCTCCCGCCACTCCCCAGTCAAGTACCAGAATACAGAACAAGTCGAGAATGATATTCAGAACAGCAGCAAACAGCAGAAACCAGAAAGGCGTCTTACTGTCTCCCAACGCACGGATAATGCTCGAAAGAAGATTGTAGAAAAACGTACACGGCACACCGATGAAAGTGACAAGCAAGTAAGCATAAGCTCCTTCAAAAATATTCTCCGGTGTACGCATGATCCGAAGAATATCCTCACATAAAATACAGGTGAGAAGTGCAATTACCACCGACATTCCCGCAGCCAGTTTCAGACTGACAGCCACATAACTGCGCATCGTACTGTAATCCCGCGCCCCAAACTTCTGCGCAACGGGTATTCCGAACCCTCCGCAACATCCATTGCAGAACCCGAGAATGAGAAATACCACTGACGTGCTGGCTCCAACAGAAGCTAACGTGTTTATTCCCAATAACTTTCCTACAATTGCAGCATCAACAAGCGAATACGTTTGTTGCAACAGATTGCCGAGTAAAAGCGGCAGTGTAAACTTTAAAATGAGAGGTAATGCCGGCCCTGCCGTCATTTCTTTAGAAGTTGCCATACGTCTATGTTCTAAAATTGGGCGCAAAGATACGGAATATTCAACGAATTAATCCTTGTTTCCCGTCCCTCTTTTAGTTGACATAAATCAAAAAATTGTGATTAAACACTAAACAGTTAATCACTTAACAAGTCGTTTAGGCGAACCATGCCACGAACAACCCAGGCAGAAAACCTCTGTCAAGTCGAACCCTTCCATCGAATCTTCCGGATATTTGGGAACGACTTCACCATTTTCGAGCACATAAACCAGTAGCCTTTCACCCTGCTCGTTCTTCACATACATGGCTGCAATCTTGCATTGCGGACATAATAACTTTTTCATGCCGCAAAGATACAGATTGTTTCCGTCATCCACAAGCTCTTCAGAAGATGTTTCAAAAAGCCTGTTCATGATTTACCATCAGAAAAGAAAATCCCCACCAGAAAGATGCATTTTAACAAAATACGCCTGTGATTCTGCATAATCTTCGCTATCTTTGTCAATCCAAAGTGTAAAGAAGAAAGAGATGAAGGTATCACGCATCGCACACGAAAAGAAAACAGTAGAGTTAATGATCCGCCTCTATTGTCGGAAAAAAGAAAAAAACAAGATTCTTTGTACCGACTGTGAAGAGCTGCTTCGCTATGCGCATGCCCGTCTCGACCGTTGTCCGTTTGGAGAGAAAAAGGGTGCATGCAAAGAATGCACGGTACATTGTTACAAGCCTGTCCTGCGCGAACGAATGCGACAGGTAATGCGTTTTTCCGGACCGAGAATGTTGTTCTATGCACCCTGGCAAACCATACGACATTTATTGAACCTATAACTTACTAAAAAAAATCAGTAATGAAAAAAGCCATTATCATAGGGGCCACCTCCGGTATCGGACAAGAAGTTGCAAAATGCCTGTTACTGGAAGGCTGGAAAATAGGAGTAGCCGGCAGACGGCAATCTTCTCTCGAAAACCTGCAACGGGCAGCACCGGATCAAATTCAAATCCAAGCATTAGACGTAACCCAAGAGGATGCAAGCGAAAAGCTGAATCTGCTCATCGACAAACTAGGCGGCATGGATTTGTTTCTTCTTAGTTCCGGCATCGGTTTCCAGAATATGGACCTGAACATGGAAGTAGAATTGAACACAGCACACACCAATGTAGCAGGCTTTATCCGAATGGTAGATACCGCTTTCACGTACTTCAAGAAAAACGGAGGCGGACATCTGGCCGTTATCAGTTCCATTGCCGGAACGAAAGGGCTCGGAGTTGCTCCTGCCTATTCCGCCACCAAACGTTTTCAAAACACTTATATAGATGCGCTTGAACAACTGTCATACCTGCAAAAGCTACATATCCGTTTTACCGATATTCGTCCCGGATTTGTAGCCACCGATTTACTGAATGACGGAAAGCATTATCCACTGCTGATGGATGCCGCCGAAGTGGGCCGTCATATCTCTTGGTCGCTGAAGCGCAAACAACGGGTAGCAGTAATCGACTGGCGTTACCGGATTCTGGTGTTTTTCTGGAAAATGACTCCCCGCTGGATGTGGAAACGTCTGCCGGTGAAAACAAATTAACCCCAAAAGTGAACAAGCCGGGAAATGAACAGGTAATTAGCAAGATCAGATAACTCCTATTCCAATAATTCTACCTATATTTGTCCTGTAACATAAACTTATAATCTAACAAAAAAAGATGGAACAAAAAATTTGTCAGAGTTGCGGTATGCCGATAGACGACTCAACTTTTGGAAAAGAAGCAGACGGTAGCAAGAATCAGGATTATTGCCACTATTGCTATGCGGACGGACATTTCACGAAAGAGTGTACGATGGACGAAATGATCGAACTCAACCTGAATTACCTCGATGAGTTTAATAAAGACTCGGAAGTGAAATACACGGTGGAAGAAGCACGTAAAACGATGAAAGAGTTCTTCCCACAGTTGAAGAGATGGAAATAATCAATCATGAATATAGAAATGTGTCGAAAATAACCTAAAACCATATCTCGACACATTTTTACATTCTAAAGCTTTTTCACTGAAATCAATCACTATTGCCATTCAGTTCCGGATGGCGTTCCAGCCATTTTACCGCATAAGAACAGGTGGCTTTCGGTTTCATTCCGTTGGCTATTGCATAGTCGTACGCAGCTTTCACCAATGCAGCGGCTATTCCGCGACCTTCTATCGGGCGGGGCACGATGGTATGAATGATGTCGAGAGAATCACCTAAGAGGCGATATTGTACAAAGGCGGTACGACCGTCTACTTCTGTCTTAAACAAATGCTGTTCGGGCTGATGAATAATTTCGTAATCCATAATCTATATTGTTCTAAAGTTCATTATTATTTTAAGTACTCTTGCCTAATAATTATCTATTATCAGGCACGGATTTTACGTTTTTTTCAAAATGACGCATGGATAAAGCAACAGTGTTCATCAGCGTAATTCGTGCCTAGATTTATTATATAAACTAATTATGAAAGCATATTTATAATCAAAATTGTTCTATCCATTGCAACCGGTTGGTATCGTAACCGCGGCGTTCGGCAGCGGTGACGAGTTTCTTTTTGATTTCCTCGGGCAGTTGCGGCGCGCGGCTTAGTATCCAGAGATATTTATCGGTGCTGCTGCCTACAAGGGCATAGTTGTAATTCTCTTCATCCAGCTCCAATATGTAATAATCAGAGTAGAAATTAAGGAAGAAAGAGACTTTCAGTTTACCCGGTTGCGCGGGATCGGGTATCTTGGCGTGTCCGTTGGCAGTCTTGCAGATATCATAAGGAGAATTGCGCTTGCATCCCCGGTTCTCCACACGAATCGTACCGTCGGGACGAAGCGTGTAAGTGGCCGTGACATCTACCAGTCCGTGTTCAAAACGGTTCTCGTAGCGGGCTATTTCGTACCAAAGTCCCATATATCGGTTCAGGTCGAGAGAGGAGACCGTGGTGTGATCCGTACCTTTAAAAAGACGTTCGACAGTAGGGATGGAAAAACGAAACCCGGCTTCCGTCAGACGTGTCGGGCGGACTTTCTGACCGGCTGTAAGGAAAGAGGCCGCTTCACCGTAAAATATACGGAAAGCCCGCTGCGGAGCAATAATCGTTGTCCATGCCTGATAAGCTTTTCCCATCTCACGGGTAAAAGAATATTGCGAAATCTGTTGCGGAGCGACCAGATTATACACACCCCGCGTTTCTTCGTGGGCGATCAAAAACTCCATAGCACGGCAAAGGTCGTGCATGGCTATCCACGGGAAAGACTGGGTGCCGGGACCGATGGCGGTAGCTACCTTCGTGGCTTGCAAAGGACGAAGCATCTGCTGCATCGCTCCCCCATCCGGAGAAAGCACTACGCCAAAGCGTGTAATGACGAGCCGGGTAGGTTGGGGACAGTGTTTGGCTTCTTTCTCCCATGCATAGCAGAGATCGGAAAGAAAACCGTCGCCGCGGGTACGGGTATATTCGTCCGCTTCCACTTCCGGAGGATAATAGCCCACGGCGGAAGCTGAAATCATCAGTTTCGGTTTTGTCTTGACGGCATTTAACGCACGGATAATACGGTGCGTCACCACAATGCGGCTGTTGAACAATTCCTGTTTGTACTCCGGTGTCCAACGCTTATTGATGGGTGCGCCAGCCAGGTTGATGATTACGTCGCAATGCGTCAATGTCTGAATCAAATGTCCGGACATACCTTCGCGGAACATCGATCTTCCCAAGGGAATAATCCGGTGTCCGCCCTTTTCTGTGAGATAATTGGAAAGATGTTTACCTATATATCCGGTAGCTCCGGTCATTGCTATATTCATCTTGATTCATTATTTATTTTAACTCTATTAGAAAAACGTATAAAATGCAAGAAAAGTTCTTTGAAAAAAACAAAATGGGGCTATCTTTGCAAGGCAGACTTTAATACTGAAAGAAAAAAATCTCTGAACAGACTGACAAAGAGAGAGAAAATTTGTTCTATCAAATAAAGAAGACGATGAACGGCATCTACAAACAGGGCGGACGGAATACAGAAAGCGATCTGTTTGGAGAGAATGGCAAGTATGTGAACAGTCCGACAAAGTCTGAACAAGAAACTGAATGGTATTAATTGAAATAATGAAATAAATGAAAAGACGAATGAAAATCAACTATATTCTTACACTTATATTAGTATTTTGCATCGGCGCATTCATTCCTGTATTGACAGGCAGCAGCCAGGTGACCGAACAACATTCCGCCAAATCGGAAGTTCCTTATTGCGTCACCTCGCCCACCGTTCCCGCCCAGGTTACTTTTGACGGAGAAACCATTGACCTCCGCCGCTATGACCGCCGCGAACGGATGGATCGTGAGATGATGGCTTTCACCTATATGCATTCCACCACCATGCTACTGATAAAACGTGCCAACCGGTACTTCCCCATCATAGAACCGATACTGAAAGCCAACGGCATCCCCGACGACTTCAAATACCTGATGGTAATCGAAAGTAACCTGAACAACATCGCCCGCTCTCCGGCAGGAGCAGCAGGGCTGTGGCAGTTTATGCCCGCCACCGGACGGGAATTCGGACTGGAAGTGAACGACAACGTAGACGAACGCTACCACATTGAAAAAGCAACCGTAGCCGCCTGCAAATATTTCAAACAAGCGTATGCCAAATATGGAGACTGGATGGCTGTCTCCGCCGCCTACAATGCCGGGCAGGGACGTATCTCCTCCCAACTCGACAAGCAACTGGCAAGTCATGCCATGGACTTATGGCTGGTAGAAGAAACTTCCCGCTATATGTTCCGCATATTGGCAGCCAAAGAGATATTCAACAACCCGCAACGTTACGGGTTTCTGTTGAAGCGGGAACATCTGTATCCGCCTATTCCTTACAAAAAGGTGACCGTCTCCACTAGCATCAATGATTTGAATGATTATGCCAAATCACAAGGTATCACATACGCACAACTCCGTGATGCCAACCCCTGGCTGCGCGACACCTCATTAAGGAACAAGACCGGAAAGACATACACCCTCTATATTCCCACACAAGAAGGTATGTATTACGATCCGAAAAAAACAGAGGCCTATAATAAACAATGGGTCATTGACTGAAAATCCTCTCCCCCTAACCTCTTCTCATAGCGGAAAACGGAGTTTGCACTGCCCATTCACAGCCAAACAACCTCTTTCTACAAGAAGATGCCGGAGGAACGTCCAAATAGCATTTAGTATGAACTGTTAGTATGAAACTGAAAGAAAGAATCCATCGTTTTTTACATGACGAAAAACTGAAACGAAAGTTGTACGTCATCATCTTCGAATCGGACACTCCCGCCGGGAAACTGTTCGACGTGATTCTGATCGGCTGTATTCTGGTCAGCGTACTGCTTGTCATCATCGAAAGCCTGAAAGGACTTCCCAGCTTTCTGACGACTCCGTTCGTCATTATGGAGTACCTTTTCACCGCTTTCTTCACTTTCGAGTACCTGACGAGAATCTACTGCTCGCCCCGTCCCCGGAAATACATATTCAGCTTCTTCGGAATCGTAGACTTGCTAGCCACCCTTCCGCTCTACATCGGCCTGCTCTTCCCCGGTGCACGCTATCTGCTCATCATCCGTGCTTTCCGCCTGATACGGGTATTCCGTGTCTTCAAGCTCTTCAACTTTCTGAATGAGGGCGAACGACTGCTCACCGCCTTACGCGAAAGCAGCAAGAAGATTGCGGTATTCTTCTTATTTGTCGTCATCCTGGTGACTTCCATCGGCACGCTGATGTATATGATTGAAGGAACACAACCCAACTCCCAGTTCAACAACATCCCGAACAGCATTTACTGGGCTATCGTCACCATGACTACCGTAGGCTATGGAGACATCACCCCCGTCACCGGTTTCGGGAAGTTCCTTTCCGCCTGTGTCATGCTAATCGGTTACACAATTATTGCCGTACCGACAGGGATCGTATCCGCCTCCATGATGAAAGACTACAAACGCAGAAGAGACAAAGAATGTCCCAACTGCCATCGCTCCGGACACGAAGACAATGCCGAGTTTTGCAAATATTGCGGACATAAATTGAATAATGACTAAACAATATCTATTCTTTATTTAACACGAAAAAGGCATTCACTATTTTCGTGAATCACAAATTAAATGCTATATTTGCAGAAACAAACGGAATATGATTATAGAATATGAGAAAGAGTATCTAAAAGAGTTATATGAGAATGGCAAGTGTAAAAGCAAAAAATATCGGTTTGATGCGGCTATTATAAAAAAATACCAGAAGCGTATCGACACATTAATCGCCGCTACCCGAATAGAAGATTTATTTGTCTTCAACTCTCTGAACTTCGAAGCTCTTCAAGGCCGTGCGGACTACTTTTCCATTCGCATAGACTATCACTATCGACTGGAATTTAAAACTCGCACTGAAGGTACAGAAATCATATCAACCATTTGCATAGTGACAGATATAACCAATCATTGTCAATAAACAAACAGACATATTAAAGATGAAAATAAAATCCAAATAAGTACA
>OOBJ01001778.1_pt1 | contig 12464 bp, 8 predicted proteins | sample 1671331 | NCBI WGS metagenome assembly OOBJ01 (sample SAMN06348145, study PRJEB24527) | human gut metagenome | biome: human gut; feature: ankylosing spondylitis patient; material: feces | host: Homo sapiens | place: China | collected 2015-10 | reverse complement strand
CACGCCGCAGCCCAAGGCCAAGTACGCCAAAAAACGACTCGTCCATGTCGACCATTTGATGCTCTACCGCCCGCTCTTTGCAGCCGGCGCCACCGTCACGCTGCGCACCGACAGCAAACCGCTGCGCGACTACGCCCTGGGGCAGATTGCCGCGGCCGGCTACGACACGCTTTGGGTAAGCGACGACGTCCGCCGCGACCATCCCGAGCATCCCGAGACCGAATACGAATGCCGCACGCGCGAGATGGGTGCCGTCGTCTATGGCATTTGCGCCACACCCGGCGCGCAGCCCAGCGATGAACAGCTCGCGGCGGGCCGCGCGCAGGAGCAAAGCCTTGCCTGCTACCTGCCCGAAAACCTCGATGAGCTCACCTATGTACCTCTGGGTATGGAAGAGGCCGTCGAGAACTTTAGAAACCGCGCCCGTAAAGGCAAGAAGCGCCTGCCGCAAGAGTCCTAGGGGCTTCTGATGGTCGCGGCGTCGGCAAACAAGCGCAAATTGGCGCCAGCGAACGGCCCTCAAACCTAAGTGAGTAGACTTTTTTGCAATAGCCAGGCACAGCCCGCATAGCGAAACATAAAACCGCAGGTAGAGCCCTTGCGCAAAAGTCATGTGCTCGCAATATCGCAAAAAGTCTACTCACTTGGCTAGCGACTACACTAAACGGCTGGGCAGAACGCCCATTTCCTGCATTTTCTTGCCTGCGAACGCATCGATGCGACGCTACGCCATAATAGTTGGCGGACAATCGCGAGAGAAAGCAAACACATGGCACAGACCACGACAGATATCGCCGCCAGCACCGTCTCCGGTGCCGGAGCCGCCAGTTCATTCTCGGGCGGCACGGGAACCGAAGCCGAATTCGGCTCGCTCGGTGCGCTCTCCCCCACCTGGTGGGAGCCCGAGGACAGCAGCGAGCCCGAACCGTGGCTCACGCCCGACCAGGCCTTCGAGCGCTTCTTTGAATGGACGAGCGACCGCGGCATTGAACTGTGGGACCACCAAGAAGAGGCCCTCATGGACCTGGCAGCCGGCGATCACGTCATTTTGGGCACACCGACCGGATCGGGCAAATCGCTCGTCGCGCTGGGCATGCTCTTTATGGGCATGGCGCAGGGCAAGCGCTGCTATTACACGGCCCCCATCAAGGCCTTGGTCAGCGAAAAGTTTTTCGACCTGGTGCAGGTGCTCGGCCGCGATAACGTCGGCATGATCACCGGCGACACGCATATCAACACCAAGGCACCCGTCATCTGCTGCACGGCCGAGATTCTTGCCAACGACGCACTGCGCGAGGGCGAGGACGCCGACGTGGGCTGCGTGGCCATGGACGAGTTCCACTACTTTGCCGACCCCGATCGCGGCTGGGCTTGGCAGGTACCGCTGCTCACCCTGCCCCACACGCAATTCATGCTCATGAGCGCCACGCTCGGCGATGTCACCGCGATCGCCGCCTCACTCGAGGAGCACACCGGCGCTACCTGCGACTTGGTCGTCGATGCCCCACGCCCCGTGCCGCTGAGCTACGACTACGTGACGACCTCGCTCGAGGGCACCGTCGAGCTCGCAATGCGCCGCGGCGAGGCCCCGCTCTACATCGTGCACTTTAGCCAGGACGCCGCACTTGCGACGGCGCAATCCCTCGCCAACTTTGGTATTGCCAGCAAGGAGCAGCGCGAGGCCATCAAGGAGGCGGCCAAGGGCACGAGCTTCTCGACGGCCTTTGGCAAGATTCTTAAGCGCTTGCTCGGATGCGGCGTCGGCGTGCACCATGCTGGCATGTTGCCGCGCTATCGTCTGCTGGTCGAGCGCTTGGCACAACAGGGCCTGTTGCCCGTCATCTGCGGCACCGATACGCTCGGCGTCGGCATCAACGTGCCCATCCATACCGTGGTGCTCACCGCGCTCACCAAGTTCGACGGCTACAAGATGCGTCGTCTGCGCGCCCGCGAGTTTCATCAGATTGCCGGTCGCGCCGGCCGCTCGGGCTTCGATACCGAGGGCATGGTGATTGCCGAGGCACCCGAGCACGAGATCGAGAATGCCAAGCTCATGGCCAAGGCGGGCGACGACCCCAAGAAGCTCCGCAAGATTAAAAAGAAGAAGGCCCCCGAGGGCTTTGTCACCTGGAACAAGCAGACCTTTGAGCGCCTGATCGAGACGCAGCCCGAAACGCTCAAGCCGCGCCTTCGCATCACACACTCCATGGTGATTAGCGTGGTCGAACAGGGCGGCGACGCCCGTGCCCGCGTGCACGACCTCATCGAGACGAGCCTGCAAACGCCCGAGGAAAAGGCAAAGCTCGAGGTTCGCGCCGACGAAATCTTCGCCACGCTCATCGATTCCGGTGTCGTCGTTCGCACCGAGGTGCCGCCCGCACCCGACGCTCCGGCTGACGCCGCGCCGGACATCGACTACGCGCTGACGGTCGACCTGCCCGAGGACTTTGCGCTCGATCAGCCGCTCTCGCCGTTCTTGCTCGCCGCGTTGGAGCTGCTCGATCCCGAGAGCGAGACCTATACCATGGATTTAATCTCAATGGTCGAGGCGACGCTCGAAGATCCCAAGCAAGTGCTGCGTGCGCAGGAGCGTGCCGCACGCGATCGAGCTATGGCCGAGATGAAGGCCGACGGCATCGAGTATGAGGAGCGTCTGGAGCGCATTCAAGACGTCACGTACGAAAAGCCGCTCGAGGATTTGCTCGACGCCGCTTTTGACAAGTACTGCCAGGAAGTACCCTGGGCAAACGACTACCAGCTCTCTCCCAAGAGCGTCCTGCGCGATATGCTGGAAAGCGCGAGCGATTTTAAGGGCTACATTCAAAAGCTCGGCATCGCCCGCTCCGAGGGCATTTTGCTGCGCTACCTGGCAGAGGCTTACCGTTCGCTCGACCGCACCGTACCCATCGAGAAGCGCGACGAGCGCCTGCGCGACATTATCTCGTGGCTGGGCTTTGTGGTGCGCTCGGTCGACTCGAGCCTGGTGGACGAGTGGGAGAACGCCGGCAACCCGGCAGCCCTCGACGCCGCGCCGCCGCAGGGCATCGACGAGGTCGTGGCGGATCGTCGCGGCTGCACGCTGTTGGTGCGCAACGCGCTCTTCCGCCGCGTGACTCTTGCCGCCCGCGAGCATGTGCGCGACCTGGGCGAACTCGACGACGACTGGGGCATGAGCGAGATCCGCTGGCAAAAAGCACTCGACGCTTACCACGAGCAGCACGAGGAGATTCTCACCGACGGCGACGCGCGCTCCTCTGCTATGTTCTCGATCGACGAGTCCGACGAGAAGGCGCTCCACGTGTGGCACGTGCACCAGATTTTTGCCGACGAGGACGGCGACCACGACTTTGGCATCATGGGCGATGTCGATCTGGACGCCACGCAAGACGGTGGCGAGGTCATCTTCAAGAACTACCGCGTCGGTTTTATCGAGGATTTGCTCGAGGATTAGCCAAGCATATTGGGACGAAACGAAGCGGGGCTGTTGGCAACATCGCCAGCAGCCCCGCTTTTTCACTATCCGCTATGCCTTACTCGGCATCCTCGACCTCATACGAATCCGCCTCGGCTGGCTCCTCGTTTGTCTCTGGCGCAGCCTCGCGTGCCTCGTCAAACGCTGCCTTCATGGTCTTGTTGCCCCATGTGAGCTTGCGAATGGTAAGCTCATCGGCCTTGTTGTGGGCCAAGCGTAGGTTCTCGGTGCTGCGGCGCAAGTCGTCCTTGGTCTTCTCGAGCTGCTTAATGGCGGCATCGATCTCCTTGATTGCCGACTCGAATTGCTTGCTCGCCAGGTTGTAGTTGCGCGAGAAGCCATCCTTGAACTTCTCCATCTTGGCTTCGAAGTTCGTGACATCGATATTCTGCTGTTTGTACTCCGCCAGTTCCTGCTTATAGCGAAGCGAACCCATAGCGGCGTTGCGAAGGAGCGTAATCATGGGGATGAAGAACTGCGGGCGGATCACGTACATCTTCTCATAGCGGTAACTCACGTCGACGATACCCGCGTTATAGAGGTCACTCTCGGGCTCCAGCAGGGTGCAGAGCACCGCATACTCGCAGCCTTTCTGGCGGCGATCGTGATCGAGTTTCTTAAAGAAATCCTCGTTCTTGTGTTTGGTCGCGGTCTCGTCGTTCTCGTTTTTCATCTCGAACATGATCGAAATGATCTCGTTGCCGCTCTCGTCACACTCGCGGAAGATAAAGTCGCCCTTGGTACCCTCGGATGCATCGTTATCCTTCTCGAAATACGCGTTGGGAAACGCCGTCATGCGCAGGCGGTTAAACTCGGTCTCGCAGTGCTGCTCGAGCGACTCGCCCACCATCTTGGTGGACAGGCGGACCTTCATGTCCTTAAGGCGCTCAATCTCTTCATCCTTGTAGCGAATCAGTTCCTCGTTCGCGCGCTTGGTCTGCGCAAGTTCGAGCTCGTGTGCCGCCTTGGCCTGCTCCTCGCGTGAATCGCGCACCGCCAGCTCACTCGTGAGCTTGGCGCGGGCCTCGTCACGCTCACGCTCCGCCGCGGCGACCGCCGCCGATAGGTTCATCTTGGCCGTCAGTTCCTGTTCGCGCAGCTGAGCACGCAGACCCTCGGCCTCCTGCTCGGACTGAGCCTTTGCGACGGAAAACTTCTCCTGAACCTTCGCGCGATAGTCAGCAAGCGTACGTTCGGCCTCGCTGCGAGCGGCCTCGAGCTCACGCTGCGACTCGGCCGCAGCAGCAGCAAGCGCCATCTCCTGGGCTTTATCCGCCGCGGAGAGCTTTGCCTGCAATTCGGCAATCTGCGCATCGCGTGTGGCTAAATCGTTTTGAGCAGCATTGCGCGCCGCCGACTCGACGAGCTTGGCTTCATCATCTTTGCGTTCCAGCTGCGCACGCAGATTGTCGATTTCTCGCTGAAGCTCGGCGTTTTCCTTTTGAGCATCGGCACGGGCCTCAACCGCCGCGCGCTGACTTGCACTCTCGCGCTCTGTGGCAGCGCCCTCGAGCTTGGCGCGCAGCTCGGCAAGCTCAGCATCGCGCTTGGCAACCTCTTGTGCCAGCTTCTGCTCCGCGGCGTTCTTCTGCTCGACAAGCTGAGCGTTGCGCTGAGACTCTGCCTCCTGCAAAGCAGCCGTCGAACGCGAGCGCTCAAGCTCCAGCGCCTGCTCGCCTTCGCGCTGGACTGCCCTCACACGCTCATCCAGATCGCGCGAAAACTCGGCATTGCGCACTTGTTTGACGATATCCGCATAGCCGGACGCGTCGACCTTAAAAATTTCGCCACAATGCGGGCACTTGATCTCGTTCATAGCAGCTCCTCGATGGACGCAAATTTCAACCGCCTACACTCTACCGCGCCGCACGGACAAAAAAGGCGCCGCCGCCATAATGGCAACGGCGCCAGAACCACCACAAAGGTGACTGTCCCCTTTGTGGTGGCTTGGATCCTTACAGGTCGCGGTAGTCGATCAGGCGAAGATTGGGTTGAGACTCAAGCCAAGCGCAAAGCTCGGGGTCGATGAGTGCATCAACTTCCTTGGCACGATCGGTCGTAAGCGAGCTGCTCTCGAGGATAAAACGATCGAGATAGCCCGGATGGCACACAAAGACGACCGTCTCGCCGTCCACCATCCCGCGAACCGTCTGCATGATTGCCTCTTTGGGCTCGTAGCCCGGCTCCATCGAGCGCATCACCATGCGCAGATCAGTATCTCCGCAATGCACCACCGCCGTGGGGTCGAAGCTCGCCTTTTGCTCCTTAAGGCCCAGCTCTTGGGCAACCGTCGAGATCGCGCGGTTAAGGTTTTTGCTCATGACGGCATGGGCCTCAAAATAATCGGGTTCGCGGCCCACGATCTCGACAAAGCGGTCATGCTGCGCGCGAATCTCGATGCAGGCCTCGTCGAAGTCTATCAACTCCTCGCCGCGCTTAAAGTGCTCGCGGAAGGTACGGCTGCTATGGAACTCACCGTTCTCGTTGAGCATGCTCGGAATGAGCGCCGGGTCGGCACACGGCTTGCCCAGGCATACGTTGGTATGCTGGCCCACCGCAATGCCGGCATCCGCCATGAGCGACCAGCCGCGCTCAGCTTCGGGCATATTGGGCATCAGGCCCGCCGAGCGCACCAGGCCCTCATTGATACTGCGGGCAATCCCCAAGTCAACGGCATACGAATAACCAATATCATCGGCACGAATGAGCAATTGCTTCATATTGACCCCCATCTATGGAAAGGGGCACTTGAAGTGCAACCAAATGCCCCAGGCAATTATCTTACCGAACAGACGCTTTAGGCCTTGGCGGCGGCAGCGTCCTCATCGAGCTGCTCTTTGGTGAAACCAAAGAGATAAGCGATGGCGGCGGCGGAAACAAACGCGGCACCCGATGCAATGCACCCCCATACGAGATTGGCAGTTCCGCCGGCAACATATCCGGTTATACCCAGAATATTCGTCGCGCCCAAAACATACGTCGTCACATTGGTAAGAGCCGCGATCAGGCCGCCGATAGCGCCGCCGGCAACCATGGCACCCAAGCAGCGGGTGTACTTAAAGCCGCAGCCATACAGCGCGGGCTCCGTCACGCCGCCGACAATGCCGGAGAGCGAGAAACCAAGCATGGCACCCTTTTCGTCAGTCTCCTTAAGGCGCAGGAAGGCGCCGAAGGCCATGCCCCACGTAGCGAACTGAGCGATAGCGCCCGCGACCATGACGCAGGAGTCAGAGCCCATGGTGAGCAGCTGCACAATGCCAAGGGTAAGCAGGACCTGGTGCATACCGGTCATAACCAGGAACTCCCAAAGCGCGGCAATGGCAACGAGGGAGATGACCGTGACGATACCGCCGGTGTTGCCGAGGCCGAACATAAAGTTACCAACCGCGTTGCCCAAGATAGAGCCAATCGGAGCCAGCGCGCACAGCGAAACGGGAATCATGACGGCCAGAGTACACACGGGCACAAACACCGTAGAGAGCATGTCGGGAATGATCTTCTTCATGAACTTCTCAACGACCATGAGTACCGGCATGGACAGAACCATGGGGAGAACGGTGCAGGAATAGTTGTTCAGCTGAGCCGGGAGCACGCCGTAAACCATCGTGGTCGTAGCACCAGAATCCGCAGCGGCGTTGACCAACGTCATGAACTCGGGGGCAATGAGCACGCCGCCGAGCATCATGCCGAGCGGCTGGCTGCAGCCGAGCTGCTTTGCGGCAGCCCAACCCAGATAGACAGGAAGGAAATAATAGCCGGCGTTGTAAATCCAGTTGTAGAAGAAGTTGTAGATGTCGGAATCGGCAGACCAGATACCGAGCATGCCGTCGCCGCAAAGTACGGCAATGGTACGGAACATGGCGGCGCCCATGATGATGGGGATCGTCATGACCATTGTCTTGGACAGGTAGTTGAGGGTCTTCTGGCCCGCAGTCTTGAGCGTCAGCGGCTCCTTGGTGTTGCCATCGAGGTTCTCTGCGATTGCGCCCTCGCCCTTCACGCCGAGCTTGAGAGCGGCGTCATAGACCTTCGGCACGTTCTGGCCAATGATGACCTGATACTGGCCGCCAGACCACTGTGCGCCCAGCACGCCCTTGATCTTCTTCACTTCATCGTCATTGGGAATGGACTGATCCTTGAGGTTCAGACGCAGGCGGGTCATGCAGTGCGTCGCGTTCGTCACATTGGAGGCGCCGCCGACGGCAGCGAGCACGTCCTCGGCAATCTTCTTGTTATCGACAGCCATGTCGAATCCCTTCTCTTCCAACTAAAGGCTCGTGGGGCTTCATGGCACCAAGACACACGATTCCGCTCGCGCCTGCGCAGCGCGCGATGCCCGTTGGCAAGAGATTTCATTGCATGTGATTCCCGGGTGGATCGACATGAAAAAAGCCCCGCGCACAACCGACAGAGACCCAATAATGGTCTCGACAGAATCGGTAGTGCCTCTCGGAGCTGCGCCGTGAGTAACACCCAACACACGGCGAGTATATGCGGCAGATGCGTTCGTTGCGGCTCAGATTACCGACGAACGGTAGCAAACGACCCGCGAACGGTCGCCATGACGGAAAGGAAATACCAGAGAGCCTATTTATCCGAGTGGACAGAAGCCACGCGATTCACATGCATGATCAGATAGACGAGCTCTTCTTGGGCCAATGGCTCGCCAAAGGTCTCTTGAATCAGATCGTTGACACGATGAGCGCAACGCGATGCCGCCGGATATTGCTCCACGAGCACGTCGTAGAGACCGGAGTTCTCAGTATCTATCGGTTCTTTCTTTGCCACGCGGTCGAGCAGATAGCGCACATGAGTGGCAAAGCGAGTAAAGGCAAACGACGAGCGATCGACCGTCACGCCCAACTCTTCTTGAATAATCGCGACCGTCATATCGAGCAGTCGCTCCTCGTGCTGCTCGGCAAGCACGCGTCGCTCGCTCGGCCTAACCGATGCATTAACAATCGACATGGCAATGCCCGCGGCCTCGCTTCGGGGCATACGCACCCGGAAGCTTTTCTGAATGCCCCGAACAGCCAGCTCGCCCAAGCGGTATTCGATGGGATGCAGCTGCTCCAGGTCGCGCTCGAGCGGCAACGACACCACCATGTGTTCGCGGGCGCGCTTAATAGCAAACTGAATATGGTCTGCCAATGTAATGGGAAGGTTTGGGCTCAATTCATACGAAAGCTGCCCGGTTGCGATATCTGCCAGCTGGGCGGAAAACTCCAGCACCTCGGGGTCGACCTCGTCGATAAACGCCAGGTACTTTGAATCGATGCCGTAAAAGGTGCGTGTAACAACGTCCAGATCGACCTCGTGCGGCATATCGCCAAAGCCGATACCGCGACCCAGCGCGATAAGCTGACGCCCCGCGCCGTCTTCGCAGATGGCAGCGTTATGGTTAATGCGCTGGATAGCCCTCATGGATTCATCGCTCCTACTGAAACGCGCCGCACAGACCATCCGCGCGGCGCGTTCATTCTACCTGCACTTACAGCTACAGTCCAAAGAAGCCTAGGATTTGGTCACGGCTTACGGGCTTGTAGTTGTTGGCATCGAGGCCAACGTCGTAGCGCAGAACCGGGCGCTCGCGATCGCGGTTGCGCGCGTTGGTGCGGTCTCCCCTGCTGTGGATATGCCCGTGCAACATGATGGCGCCACGCGCCTTGCCGTTCCAGCTGAGCATGGGGTAATGGCTCATTACCAGGCGATGGCCCTTCGCGTAACCGGGGGCGACCTCCAGATAATCGCGCACCTCATCCCAAATGTGCGGCGCGTCTGGATCTTCCCAGTCGCCGTCATGGTTACCGCGGATGAGCGTTACGTTCTGACATTCGATGCGCTCGCGCAGGCGCACCGCCTCCGCCAGGGGCAAACGATAGGTAAAGTCTCCCAAGATATAGAGGCGGTCGTCCACAGCCACGCACTCATTGATGGCATCGATGACCTTGCGGTTCATCTCCTCGACCGAATCAAACGGTCGATCCATGTCGTGCAAGATATTCGTATCGCCCAGGTGCAGGTCGGCGGTAAACCACATCATCGTCTCTGTCCTCATTTCGCAACGCGTATAAGACCTGTTTAGTATACAGACGCGGCGATGAGACAGTCACCCAAAGAGCCCGCCGAACAGACCTCGGCGACGCTTGTCCTGCTTTTTCGAAGCGTCATCCCGCGTCTTCTTGCCCTGCCGCTTCTTACGGTCCTGCTCCAACTCATCGTCATCGAGTAGCATATCCCACTCAAACGGATCGTCTGTCAGATCGAACAGGTCATCGTCATCAAACACGTGCGCCTCCATTACCGATTAGCGAGCATCCACAACGTAGTTGAGAAGTCTACGGGCCCGTGCGGACACAAATTCATCCTGTCTGCGTCTTTCAATCGTTTGCCGCAACGCTTGCGCAACGGAACGCTTGCAGATAAGATGGGAACACGGATGGCACCCGTGGCAGCGGGTCTTGCCAACTCCGATACACGTTTTCATCGTGAGAAATGGCCGTCTTCGCTTACGCGGGGGCGGCCACTTTGTTTATCCCTATGTCATCTGATTCTAATGCACAAACATGCGCACGAACTTGCGCTTCCAGCTTGCGTAAGGGGCATAGCGGAACGGCACGTCCAGCCACGTTGCCTTGTTCACGATGCTCTTCTTGTGGCTAAACGTATCGAAGCTCTCGCGTCCATGGTACTGTCCCATACCGCTCGCCCCCATGCCGCCAAAGCCCATATGGCTCGTGGCCAAATGCATAATGGTGTCATTAACACAGCCACCACCAAAGGGCACGTAACGCACAAAGCGCTGCTGAACCTCACGGTCTTGGCTAAAGATATACAGGGCCAGCGGCGTCGGACGATCCGTAATAAACGTCTCGGCCTCGTCTAGGCTCTCAAACGACAGCACCGGCAAGATGGGGCCGAAAATCTCCTCCTGCATTACGGCGTCCTCAGGCGCCACGCCGTCCAAAATCGTCGGTTCAATCTTGAGCGACGACTCGCGCGCGGTACCTCCCAGCACAACCTTGTCGGGGTCGATCAGCCCGCGTACGCGCGCGAAATGCTTGGCGTTGACAATATGACCGTAATTCTCATTGTCGAGCGGATGCTCGCCAAACATGCGGCGGGCCTCCTCCTTGATGAGGTCCAGCAGCTCGTCGTGCACGCGCGCATCGACCAGCAGGTAGTCGGGCGCCACGCAGGTCTGCCCCACGTTGAGCCATTTACCAAAGGCGATACGGCGTGCCGCGACCTTCAAGTTAGCCGTCGCATCCACGATGCAGGGACTCTTTCCGCCCAGCTCAAGCGTCACGGGTGTGAGGTTTTTACTTGCACGCTCCATGACGAGCTTGCCGACCGGAACGCTACCGGTAAAGAAGATCTTGTCCCAGCACTCATCGAGCAACGCTTCGTTTTCGGCACGCCCGCCTTCGACGACCGTCACCAAGCGCGGATCAAATGCCTCTTCACAGATTTGCTTGAGCACCGCGCTCGATGCCGGAGCATAGGCGCTCGGCTTGATGACCACGGTATTGCCCGCGGCAAGGGCGCCGGCGAGTGGCTCGAGCGTCAGTAAAAACGGGTAGTTCCACGGAGCCATGATGAGTGTGACGCCATAGGGCACGGACTGCGTCTTGCACACACTCACGGCGTTGGCGAGGTCACACGGACGCAGGCGCGAGCGACTCCATCGAGCCACATGCGCAATCTGATAACGAATCTCGGAAAGCGAGGTGCCGATCTCGCACATATACGCCTCGTCATGCGACTTTCCCAAATCGGTCTTGAGCGCATGGGCAATATCGGCCTCGTGGGCCCGCACCGCATCGCGTAAACTCACGAGCGCACGACGTCGAGCATCGACATCAAACGTGGCGTGCGTCTTAAAATAGGCGCGCTGATCGGCAACGATGCGCGCGATTTCCTCGGTGTTCATGGGCCCTCCTAGTTCTCGTCTTCAAACATACCACCCGCAACGACCTCGTACATATGCTCGAGCTCCAAACGGTCCATTAAAAGCGGAACGGGGTACAGGGGATTGGCCTCGGCATCGGCATGCGCCGCCATCTCAGGAATGTCGGAGCGGCGAATGCCCGTCACATATTTGGGTATGCCCAAGGCGGCGTTCATGCGGTCGACCCAATCGATAAAGGCCTCAGCAGCCACGTTGTCCAGCGCATTAGCCGGCGCAATGCCGGCCATGCGGGCGAGATCGGCGAGCTTGGGAGCAGCAGCTTCGCCATAGGCGCGAAGCATGTGCGGCAGGATGATGGCGTTGGCCAAGCCGTGGGGAATCCCGTAACGCCCGCCCAGGCTGTGCGCGATGGCATGGACGTATCCAACATAAGAGCGCGTAAAGGCAACGCCCGCTTTATACGCCGCCGAAAGCATATTGCGGCGCGCACGCATGTTGCCACCGCACTCATAGGCCTCGAGCAAATTGTCGTGGATGAGCTGCACCGCCTGGCGCGCCATCTTGCGCGTATAGGGCGTGGTGCTGCGCCCGATAAAGGCCTCGACGGCATGTGTCAGGGCGTCCATGCCCGTTTGCCCCGTAATGGAGGCGGGCAGGCCGCGCGTAAACTCGGGGTCGTGCACCGCAAAGCGCGGGATCAGCACAAAGTCGTTAATGGGATACTTGTAGTGCGTCTCGTCGTCGGTAATTACCGCTGCAAGCGTGACCTCGCTTCCCGTGCCCGCCGTGGTGGGAACGGCGATGAGCAGCGGCAGGCGACGATGGATACGCAACAGGCCGCGCATCTTGTTGATGGGCTTCTTTGGCTGCGCGATGCGCGCGCCCACGCCCTTGGCGCAGTCCATGGCCGAACCGCCGCCAAAGCCGATAATGGCCTGGCAGGCGCTCTCTCGATACAGAGATGCCGCTTCCTCCACGTTTGAGACCGTGGGGTTCGCACATGTTTCGGCATAGACCGCAGCGCTAATTCCCTTGGACGCGAGCGCTGTCTCGAGCGGTGCCGTGAGCCCCAGACGGGCA
>OOBJ01001771.1_pt1 | contig 12528 bp, 10 predicted proteins | sample 1671331 | NCBI WGS metagenome assembly OOBJ01 (sample SAMN06348145, study PRJEB24527) | human gut metagenome | biome: human gut; feature: ankylosing spondylitis patient; material: feces | host: Homo sapiens | place: China | collected 2015-10 | reverse complement strand
GCGCGGCCGTGTGATGAAATAGAAGACGAACGGAGCGTTTGGACAGAATTTGTATCAAATCAACATTCGGATGTATGTTTTATACCCAACCTCCACTCTTTCTCTTGACATAAATCAAAAAAATAAGGTAAAACATGTTTTTTAGCATAAGAATTCTTGTTGTTTTCCAAAACATCTCTACCTTTGCAGTGTAGTTGTGAAACTACTAAGATTTTTAGGTATTAGAAAAAGGTAATAACAAAAGAGTAGTATTAGTTTATAAAATTAAGGTATTAGATTTTAAGATTAGTTTTTAGGAAAAAGATTGTTTTGATTAGGTATTAGGAAAAAGACGTTTTCAGGTAAAGAGTAAATGAAAGATGAAGAAAAAGAAGAATCCCATTTATGGGGATTCTTTAAAGGTGGAGCGGAATGATTCGCTCTTTTTTTTGTGCCCTTTGCTCTCGTAAATAATAGGTTCACCGATAATAATATACATTCGGCTGTCTGATGAGATATGACGATGCAGGATATAGTTTTATGCCAATATATTTTCTTTACTAAATGTTTGTTCATTCTCTTCACATGAGGATAAGTCTCAATCTATCAACTCTTTCGTGTGATTACTCTAAGAAATATACTTCTTTCACATCTTCACAGTCGTTAGTATGTAAGGATGTGCCGTATCTTTTCCATTCATGAAGATACGTGGATGCAACGCTTCTTCTTCTTCCGAAGAGGCATTAGGATTTTCATACCAATCAAACACAATAGCCATTACTTCTTATCAATTTAAGTGTGTAACTTCATCATAGGACAACTTTAATCGGCTATTCGGACGACTGTAATCGGCTGTTCAGCCAACTATTGTCAGCCAATCGGACAACTCCAGTCGGCTTCTCTTAAACAAGTACTAAAGATACGACAAAGTAACGACTTATCCCCATAAGAAAGCTTGTTTTTCATTTCAGGAGAAAATAAACATTTTCTTAGTTAAATACTTGCAAACCCCATATTTCATGTTATATCTTAGCAGCATCAACCGGTCGAAAAAACAACATTTATTCATTTAAAAAGAAGAAAAATATGAAGACATTAGAATATAACTCGAAACGTTTGGCGAAAAGAATACGGGTATTAATGAAAGAATCGTCAAACGTCATCGTTTCACCGAACACTTCAAAGGAAGAGCCAAAAATGCAAGAAGTGCATGAGCAGGAAGCACATAAGAAAGAAGTACATAAACAGGAAACACATAAGCACCCCGTCCTTCTGACGCAACAAGTGATCGACTTTTTGAAAGTGCGATATGATTTCCGCTACAACCTACTCACCGAAGAAACTGAATTTCGGCCATTCGGCCAACGAGAAATTCCTTTCTGCCGCATAGACAAGCGAGAACTGAATTCTTTCTGCCTGGAAGCCCACAAAGAAGGAATCAACTGCTGGGACAAAGACCTTCAAAGATACATCTACTCCACCCAAGTGGAAAGTTACCATCCTTTCCGGCTTTATATGGACGAACTACCTGCATGGGACGGAACGGATCGGTTGAAGTCTCTGGCGAAGCGAGTATCCGACGCTCCTATATGGATAAAAAGCTTTCACACCTGGATGCTGGGGCTTACTGCCCAATGGATGGGAATGAGCCAAGTACAAGCCAACAGCGTTGCCCCGATACTTATCAGCGAAGAGCAAGGGCGGCATAAATCCACTTTCTGCCGCATGCTAATGCCGCCACAACTGGCCCGTTATTATTCGGATAATCTGAAATTAACCGCACAAGGCAATCCCGAACGCCTCCTAGCCGAGATGGGATTACTGAACATGGACGAATTTGACAAATACGGAGCGCAAAAGATGCCGTTACTGAAAAATCTGATGCAAATGTCCAACCTCAACATCTGCAAAGCCTATCAGAAAAATTTCCGGCCGTTACCTCGTATCGCCTCTTTCATCGGAACGAGCAACCGGACTGACTTACTGTGCGATCCGACAGGCAGCCGCAGATTCATCTGCATTGAAGCGGAACATGATATTGACTGTACCGGAATAGAATATTCACAAATCTATGCCCAACTGAAAGAGGAATTGCTTGCAGGTGCCCGCCACTGGTTCAATAAGGAGGAAGAACATGCTTTGCAATATCATAACATGGCATACTATCATGTCAACCCTATAGAAGACATTGTACGCAACACATACGCACCTGCCACGTTGAACGAACCGGATTGCTTGTCACTCTCCGCTGTTATTATTCATCAGGAATTAAAAAAGAGATTTCCCGCCGTGCTTCGCAACTGTACACCTATCCAACTGGCGCAAATTCTGACCGCAGCAGGTATCAGCCGACAGCATACGAGATTGGGTAATGTGTATTTGGTGAAGAAGGTGAAAGGTTGTGAAGAGTGAGAATGATACTGCTTGTTCACATAAGATGTCTGTGAATAAGGTAGTTATATCTTTGTGACGACTGTGAATAACAGCATATGTCATTATAATCAGAAAGTAATAAATAATCAAGCCTCGGACATATTTTGATTGGTAATGACTTTAGTTCCAATAATATTGTTACTAATCGAAGTATTTCTTGTTTTTATATTCTTCTTTAAGGCTAGTCTTTATACCTTGTTGCATTTTATTTTCTATTTTGTAAGCCGGCAAGGTCTGCGTTTCTGAAAAAAACAATATATTTGCATCCATAATTATCGCAAAAGTAAGTAGTTACGGCGATTTTTGTGAATTCTGTTTCCTTTTTTCGCAGGTAATGTGACAGTATGAACGATAAAATTGACACCATAGTAGCGGGAGTAAACCGGAAGGATGAAAAGATGTGGGGCGATTTCTACGATCGTTTTTATGCTGCTTTATGTGTTTATGTTTCCAAGATATTGCCGGTTCCTGATGCAGTCGAAGATTTAGTACAGGAAGTCTTTATTTCTATATGGGAGGGGAAACGTACTTTTTCTGGTATTAAAGAGCTTACCAATTATCTTTATCGTGCCTGCTATAATAACACCTTATTATATATATATGGAGCAGGTACTCGAAAAGCGTCTGCTCCATTTTCTCGTTTGAAAAAGCAACCACATTTCCTAAAGAAAATCATATTCTTGAATAACATTCTTAATATAGATTAAAATATAGAGCTGTATTCTTTTTTACGATGAGAACAAACCCGGAATAATTAAATAATAACAATATCAACTATCAAACAATTAAAAATGGAAAGCCAAAACAAAAATGGTAATATCATCGCCATCATCACGATGATGTTTCTTTATGCTATGATTTCGTTTGTAACGAACCTGGCAGCTCCTATCGGAGTCATCTGGAAAAATGTATTCGCCGACAGCGGTAGTGCCAACATGATAGGTATGTTGGGTAACGCCATGAACTTCTTAGCTTATCTCTTCATGGGTATACCCGCAGGCAAGTTGCTCACCAAGATTGGTTACAAGAAGACAGCCCTCACCGGTATTGCTACTGGTTTTGTAGGCGTATTCATCCAGTTCATTTCTGGTAAGTTCGGTGCCGATATCTCTGGTTTCGCCGTTTACCTCTTCGGAGCGTTCATCTCTGGTTTCGCTGTATGTATTCTGAATACAGTAGTGAATCCTATGCTGAACCTTCTCGGTGGCGGTGGCAATCGTGGTAACCAGTTGAACCTCATAGGAGGTACGCTCAACAGCTTGTCTGGTACTTTAACTCCTATGCTCGTAGGTGCACTTATCGGAACCGTAACAGCCAACACAAAGATAGTAGACGTAAATCTGGTACTTTACATCGCCCTTGCTGTATTCGCAGTAGCCTTCTTCATCTTGATCTTCATTCCTATTCAGGATCCAGAGATGGGCAAGACTACAGACAAGACTGTATTCGAGCACTCACCTTGGGCATTCCGTCACTTCAACCTTGGTGTTCTCGCCATCTTCGTATATGTAGGCGTTGAAGTAGGTATTCCTGGTACATTGAATTTCTACATCTCTGACACTACAGCCAATGGCGGTGGTTTGATCAACGGAGTCGTATTAGCTAATGCTGCCGCTATCGGTGGATTCGTAGCAGGTACCTACTGGCTCTTGATGTTGGTAGGCCGTCTCTGCTCGAGCTTTATCGCTGATAAGGTATCAAGTCGCCAGATGATGATTTTTGCCAATGGTGCTGGCATCATTTTCATCCTTCTCGCAGTTCTTTTGGGTAAGTCTACAACGGTTGAAATGCCTGTATTCACTGGTACTTCCTTCCAGATGGTAACCGTACCTATTGCTGCCATGTTCCTTGTTCTCTGCGGTCTCTGCACATCCATCATGTGGGCATCTATCTTCAATCTTGCTACCGAGGGTCTTGGCAAATATACCGCCCAGGCTTCTGGTATCTTCATGATGATGGTAGTAGGTGGTGGATTAATTCCATTGGTACAGAACTTCATCGCTGATAATGGAGGCTATATGACAAGTTATATTGTGCCTCTCATCTGTATGGCATACATGCTGTTCTATGCTGTAGCTGGCTGCAAGAATGTCAACAAGGATATTCCTGTAGAATAAAAACTACGAAATATGATAGCCCTGAGGTTTTTAATGCCTTAGGGCTTTTATATAACCGACAAATCTTTAATGAACAACTAAAAAAACTTAACTGATTATGGATATTGAAAAAGTAAGAAGCCGCTTCATTAAGCATTTCGACGGCAAAACTGGAAACATTTATATGTCACCAGGTCGTATCAACCTGATTGGTGAGCATACTGATTATAATGGAGGATTCGTTTTCCCCGGTGCAGTAGACAAAGGTATCATGGCTGAAATCCGTCCTAACGGAACTAACACTGTCATGCTCTACTCTATCGACTTGAAGGACCGTGTGGAGTTCAAGGTAGACGACCCTGAGGGTCCACGTGCTTCATGGGCACGCTATATCTATGGTGTATGTCAGGAAATGAAGGCTTTGGGCGTAGATGTGAAAGGCTTCAATGCGGCCTTCTATGGTGATGTGCCTCTCGGTGCTGGTATGTCTTCTTCTGCTGCTCTTGAGAGTTGTTTCGCCTTTGCCTTGAACGACTTGTTTGGTGACAACAAGATTTCTAAGTGGGATCTTGTCTTGGCAGGTCAGGCTACAGAACATAAATATGTAGGTGTCAACTGCGGTATCATGGACCAGTTTGCCAGCGTATTCGGAAAGGAAGGCAAACTCATGCGTCTCGACTGCAATAGTCGCGAATTTGAGTACTTCCCATTCGAACCAAAGGGATACAAACTCTGTCTGGTCAACTCTAAGGTAAAACACGAGTTGGCGGGATCACCATACAACGACCGTCGTAACTCTTGCGAGAACGTGGTAAAGCATATTGCTGCCAAACATCCTGAAGCCAAGTTTGAGACTTTGCGCGACTGCACATGGGAACAACTTGAAGAGGTCCGTGCTGAAGTGGGCGAAGAAGACTACAGCCGTGCTCATTTCGTATTGGGCGAGAAAGACCGCGTGCTGGCAGTATGCGATGCTCTTGAGAAAGGTGACTACGAAACTGTTGGTCAGAAGATGTACGAGACACACTATGGTCTGAGCAAGGAATACGAGGTTAGTTGTGAGGAACTTGACTTCCTGAATGACGTAGCCAAAGAGAATGGTGTAACAGGCTGCCGTATTATGGGTGGTGGCTTTGGAGGCTGTACGATCAATCTTGTAAAGGATGACATCTACGATAAGTTCATTGCAGATACAAAAGCTAAATTTGCAGCCAAATATGGTCATGAACCTGAAGTTTATCCTGTCATCATCTCTGAAGGATCACACAAGGTATGCTAACAACAACTACTTTTCAAATTAATACATTATTATATATAGCGATTATATTAAGATTTTATAATTAACGATTATATCACTCAAATAAGAGCAAGTTCTTTAATAAAAACAAGGACTTGCTCTTTTATTTTATACAAATAGTGTTAAAGACACACTTTACCTGAAAAATACTTTAGCAAAAAGGCTACAACTTTAAAATAATTAATGTAATTTTACACCCAAAACAAAATGGCAACTAATACAGTACCTTAAAATGTCGTGTAGTATCACTCAGTGTGCCAGACAAGAATTCCATAGAATCATAACATATTATTATAAACATGACTCAATTTTATAAAGAATATACTAAAGTCTTCGTCGCTGTTGACTGCATCATCTTCGGTTTTGACGGAAAGAACCTTCAAGTATTAATAGGTAAACGCAAGATGGACCCAGGAAGAGACGAATGGTCCCTCTATGGTGGATTCGTAGGACAACACGAAAGCCTCGAAGAAGCTGCCAACCGTGTCATTCTCGACCTAACAGGTATGAAAAACCTATACATCAGACAGGTAGGAGCATTCGGCAATATAGACCGTGACCCGGGCGAACGAGTTATATCGGTTGCCTATTGTGCCCTCATCAATGTGGTAGACTATGACGACAAGCTCAGAGAACAACATGGTTTGGAATGGGTAAGCCTTAAGGACTTGCCCCAGCTCTACGCCGACCACAACCAGATGATACAAGATGCCATCAGCCAGATACGCCGACGCATCAACACAGAACCTTTGAGTTTCAAACTTCTGCCCAATCTGTTTACCCTCACCCAACTGCAACATGTTTTCGAGGCGGTGATGGACGAAGAGATTGACAAGCGCAACTTCCGTAAACGTATCAAGGATATCGACTTCATAGAAAAGACCGAACTGATAGACAAAGCTGGCTCACGACGCGGAGCTGCTCTCTATCGCTTCAACAAGAAAGCTTACGCACAGGATCCTTCGTTTAAACTCAAGTAAACCTTTATTTGCTTGGATAAAAAGAGAATTGTCTAAACTCCTTAACCCAACTTCCTAACTCAATAATTTACGATATTTCAATAAAAAAACATAAGAAACGATGTTAGAAGAATTAAAAGAAAAAGTATTCAAGGCCAATCTTGACCTTGTGAAGCATCACCTCGTTCTCTTCACCTGGGGCAATGTAAGCGCAATCGACCGCGAGAAAGGTCTTGTAGTCATCAAACCATCAGGAGTGAGTTACGAAACAATGAAGGCAAGCGACATGGTGGTAGTTGACTTAGCCACAGGAAAGGTAGTGGAAGGCGTTCTCAACCCTTCATCCGATACTCCTACACACCTGGTATTATATCGTGCTTTCCCTGAATTGGGAGGTGTCGTACACACCCACTCCACCTATGCTACAGCCTGGGCTCAGGCAGGTTTGGACCTCCCTAATATCGGCACCACTCATGCCGACTATTTTCACGACTGCATACCTTGCACCGACGATATGACTGCCGACCAGATGTCAGAATACGAACACAATACAGGAGTGGTTATTGTAGACCGCTTCAAGAAGGGAAACATCAATCCTGTTCAAACCCCAGGCGTATTGGTAAAGAACCATGGTCCTTTCACTTGGGGCAAGGATGCCGACGAGGCTGTTTATCATGCAGTAGTGGCAGAACAGGTTGCCAAGATGGCGTTCATCTCTTTCACGGTAAACAAGAATACCACCATGAACCCTCTGCTCGTAGAGAAGCACTTCAGCCGCAAACATGGGCCCAATGCATACTACGGACAGAAAAAAACCTAATAAACTAAACAACACCCTCAAAACGTCAAGCCTTCAGTATTCAAGGATGCCAAAATAAGTAAAAAAGCGCTAAAAGTGAAAATTCCGGCAAAATCTATTGTTGTTTTAAAAATAAAATAGTATATTTGTGGAAAAATTCAAAATCACAAGTAAGACCATACAAAATATTTAATACAATTTGTGTTTATGAACGACATTAAAGTTATGAATCATGCAGCCGATAATATCCGTATTCTGGCTGCTTCTATGGTAGAAAAAGCTAACTCTGGTCACCCAGGTGGTGCTATGGGTGGTGCAGACTTCATCAACGTACTCTTCTCTGAGTTCTTGGTATACGACCCATCAGACCCAACATGGACAGGCCGCGACCGTTTCTTCCTCGATCCTGGTCACATGAGCCCTATGCTCTATGCAGGTTTGGCCATGCGTGGCTTCTTTACCTTGGACGACCTCCAGCAGTTCCGTCAGTGGGGTTCTGTAACTCCAGGACATCCAGAGCTTGATGTAGCTCGTGGCATTGAGAACTCAAGCGGTCCATTGGGTCAGGGACATGCCATTGCAGCTGGTGCTGCCGTAGCCGAGAAGTTCCTTGAGGCACGTTTGGGCTCTACCATGATGCAGCACAAAATCTATGCATACATCTCTGATGGTGCTGTAGAGGAGGAAATCTCTCAGGGTGTAGGCCGTATTGCAGGCAACCTGGGTTTGAACAACCTCATCATGTTCTACGACTCCAACGATATCCAGCTCTCTACAGAGTGTGGCGTTGTGATGACCGAAAACACCGAGATGAAGTATAAGGCATGGGGATGGAATGTCATCAAGATTAATGGCAACGACGTAGCTCAGATTCGTGAAGCCCTCACAGCAGCTCAGCAGGAGCAGGAGCGTCCTACCCTTATCATTGGTAAAACCGTGATGGGCAAGGGAGCCTTGCGTGCCGATGGTACAAGCTATGAGGCTTGCATCAATACTCATGGCGCTCCTCTCGGTGGAGATGCCTATACCAATACTATCAAGCACCTCGGTGGAGACCCTGAGAATCCATTCGTTATCTTCGACGATGTAAAAGAACTCTACGCCAAGCGTGCCGAGGAGTTGAAGAAGATTGTTGCCGAGCGTAAGGCTGCCGAGGCAGAATGGCGCAAGGCCAACCCTGAGAAGAGCGCCCAGATGGATGAGTGGTTCTCTGGCAAGGCTCCAAAGGTAGACTGGAGCAAGATAGAACAGAAGGCAGGTTCTGCCACCCGTGCAGCATCTGCTGCTTGTTTGGGTGTTTTGGCAGAACAGGTTCCTAACATGATCTGCGCTTCTGCCGACCTCTCTAACTCCGACAAGACCGACGGCTTCCTCAAGAAGACCAAGAGCATGGTACGTGGTGACTTCTCTGGAGCATTCTTCCAGGCTGGTGTAGCCGAGCTTACCATGGCAGATATGTGTATCGGTATGATGCTTCACGGTGGCGTGATAGCAGCAATGGGTACATTCTTTGTATTCTCCGACTATATGAAACCAGCTATTCGTATCGCAGCCTTGATGCAGGTTCCTGTCAAGTTCATCTGGACTCACGATGCATTCCGTGTGGGTGAGGACGGACCTACCCACGAGCCTGTAGAGCAGGAGGCACAGATTCGCTTGATGGAAAAGTTGAAGAACCATGCCGGCAAGGACAGTGTACGCGTATTCCGCCCAGCTGATGCCGACGAGACAACAGTTTGCTGGAAGCTCGCTATGGAGAACATCGATACTCCTACAGCGCTCATCTTCTCTCGCCAGGGCATAGCCAAACTGCCAGAGGGCAACGACTACGAGCAGGCAGCCAAGGGTGCCTATATCGTGGCTGGCAGCGACGAGAATCCAGATGTTATCCTCGTAGCAAGCGGTTCTGAGGTTTCTACATTGGAGGCTGGTACCGAGGCTTTGCGCAAGGACTGTATCAAGGTACGCGTGGTAAGTGCTCCTTCAGAGGGCTTGTTCCGCAGCCAGAGCAAGGAATATCAGGAGAGCGTATTGCCTAAGAACGCCAAGATCTTCGGTATGACAGCAGGTTTGCCTGTCACACTCGAGGGACTGGTTGGTGCCAACGGCAAGGTATTCGGCTTGGAGAGCTTTGGCTTCTCTGCCCCATACAAGGTGCTCGATGAGAAATTGGGATATACAGGCGAGAATGTCTACAAGCAAGTGAAGGCATTCTTGGCAGAGTAAATAACTTAAAACGTAATGATTATGGAAGTAAAGACAGTAGGATTGGCCAGCGACCACGCAGGTTTTCCAATGAAGCAATTCGTTTTGCAGTATTTAGAAAAGAAGGGTTATCCTGTTAAGGATTATGGCACATATAGCGACGAAAGCGTAGACTATCCTGATTTTGCCCATGCTCTGGCAGAAGGCATTGAGAATGGAGATGTCTATCCTGGTATCGGTATCTGCGGCAGCGGTGAAGGTATGGCTATGACTCTTAACAAGCACCAGGGTGTACGTGCGGGCTTGGCTTGGAACAAGGATATCGCCCAACTTATCCGCCAGCACAATGATGCCAATGTAATCGTGCTTCCTGGACGTTTCATTGACAACAAGACTGCCGAGGCTATCCTCGACGAGTTCTTCAAAGCTACCTTTGAGGGTGGCCGTCACGAGCGTCGCGTCAAGAAGATACCTCTGCAGAAATAACCTCTGAACAGAGAAATGAATTTAGAAAATGATGTATGAGTCACATAGTGGCTTATGCATCATTTTTTTTGTTTATCATCCCTTCGAGGAACAGCTCCTGTTGCCAGACTTTTTTTACAAGTTTACTATCAACCCATAACATTATCATGACAATAGCATATACACCATCAAAATCTTGTGCAAAAAGTTGGAACTTATAAAAAGATTTTGTAACTTTGCGCCAAAACAATATAATAACGATTAATTATATGAGAAAAAAATTACTACGTTTGTCACTTGCTTTCTTGGTAAGTGTAATGCCGGCACTCCCTATGCTGGCACAGATTCCCGAAGGCTATTACAGTTCACTCAAAGGCAAAAAAGGCGCTGAACTGAAGACGGCTATATGGAAGATCATCAAAAATGCCAAAGTACTTGAGTATGGTTCTGGCGACCAAAGTACGTGGTGGGGATTCTATGTTACTGATGTTACTGATGACGGCTATTGCATAGACCGATATTCACCCAGAAATAGTTGGCAGAAATACGGCAGACGCGGTTCCAGTATCAGTGGTATGAATATAGAACACTCTTTTGCTCAAAGCTGGTGGGGCAAAGGAGATTGTAATCTAAAAAAGGACTTATTCAATATTATGCCTTGCGAGCAAAGGATAAACTCCAGTAAGGGCAACCGAGGCATGGGTGTGGTTACGAAAGTGACCAACACCAATGGTGCTACCAAAGTAGGAAGCGGAGCTAATGGATTATCTTTATGGGAGCCTGCCGACGAATGGAAAGGAGACTTTGCCCGTGGATATATGTACATCGTAACAGCTTACGAGGATTATGCCAACAAATGGACCTCTGAAGGCAAAAACTCACTATATAATAACACCTACCCCACTCTTAAAGAATGGGCATACAAGCTCTATATCCAGTGGGCTAAGGCCGACAAGCCAGACGCAGTAGAGATCAAGCGCAACAATGATGTAGCTAAGATTCAGGGAAACCGAAATCCTTACGTTGACTTCCCTAACTTGATGGAATATGTATGGGGCGACAGCACCAACATAGCCTTCAATCCTGAGACTACAGTCAAATCTTCAAGCTACGTGAATGGCGAAGGCGGAGGCGGTGGTTCTATCGACCCAGACCCCAACCCTGACGCTACCGAGGTGAATGTCTATCAAGCCACCTTCACCTCAAATGATGGCGGATGCCAAGAGAGCATCGTTAGCAATAGCAGTCCTTATACTCAAATATGGACACGCAGTGCACAATATGGATGGAAGGGAACTGCTTACAAGTGTAGCAACTACGCAGCAGAAGCAACACTCTCATTGCCAGAGATGGACCTGACAGGCTATGACGATGCCAAACTCACCATCAGTCAGGCTGTCAACTTTGCAAAAGGCAATGCCCTAAAATATCTTAAGATAGTAGTAAGATCTGTCGATCCCGAAGACGGAACTGTAGAGATTTCGCCATTGTCTGACTTTAAGGTTATAGAATCAAGCTCTTGGACATACTATGATTTCACTTTCGACCTGTCCCACTACTGTGGAACAAAGTCAACCATTTCGTTCCGTTACAAGAGCGACAAGGACATATGCTGCACTTGGGAAATCAAGAAGGCTACCATCACAGGCAAGAAGACCGCCACAGGCATTAAGGAAACGACAACAGAGCCAAAAGACTTCATCGACTTCTCTAAGCCTTACGATGTTTACAGCATCGACGGAAGAAAGTTGACTCCTTCGCATATCAATGCCAACAGCATCGTCATCATACGCCAAAACAGCAAGGTGATAAAGATGAGAATCAGATAAACTCGATGCTAAGGACAGCTAAACCTTATTATATATTAAGGTATAAAGGCTAAAAGAACCACAAGGTTCCACACAAGAAGTTAAAAAAACATAAAGCGACAACAATATCGGGCGCAAGATTGCTCTAATTCACAGGAAATGAGTAATTTTGCGCCCGATTTATATATATTCACATAAAGTCTAACTTTATTAATTTAAAATTTAATTATTATTTTTATGTCAGATTTAAAGAACGTAAAGCCATTGGACGACTTCAATTGGGACGAGTTCGAGAATGGCGGCAACGCAAACGTCAGCAAAGAGGACCTCGAGAAGGCCTATGACGAAACCCTTAACAAGGTAAGCGAGCACCAGGTAGTAGAAGGTACAGTTATCGCTGCCGACAAGAAGGAAGTTATCGTAAACATCGGTTACAAGAGCGACGGTATCATCCCAGCTTCTGAGTTCCGTTACAACCCAGACCTCA
>OOBJ01001749.1_pt1 | contig 12629 bp, 8 predicted proteins | sample 1671331 | NCBI WGS metagenome assembly OOBJ01 (sample SAMN06348145, study PRJEB24527) | human gut metagenome | biome: human gut; feature: ankylosing spondylitis patient; material: feces | host: Homo sapiens | place: China | collected 2015-10 | reverse complement strand
AGGGCGCTGCCCTGGGCTAAGAGCTTCTGCCCCTTCAGGGCGTGCCAACCGTACAGGTCGTGCTTTTTTGCTGATATTGACATTTTTGCAGATGGTGTTTTCTATTATATCTGCAGAAAATGCCATTTTCTTGTCGGTACAGGATATGTTTTCGAAGGTGAAGTGGGAGAGGCGATACTTGTCGCTTGTGCCCACATCGAAGAAGTTGTCGCAGTCCATGCGGATGTTCTTCATCGTGATGTTGTTGCACTGGCTTAGAGGCATGTCCTCTCTGTCGCCAGGCTTGAAGAACTGAGTCCATGGACGAATGGTAAGGAAACTTCCTGTGGTTCCGCTGATATTGTCGACTGTGACATACTCGTAATGTTGCGGTGTGTCGGGACGCAGTTTGAGCCATAACACGCGCTTGGCATTCTTTACGGTGATGTCGCGAAGCACGATGTTGCGGTCGTTCACGCTCTCGCTTCCTAAAGTGAGGCATCCATGAACCTTGCCGTAGTTGCAACGCTGTATCAAGACATTGTATACCGGTCCGTTCTCGGGTGACTGGTCTGCCCATGTACCTTTTCCTCCCTTGATGGCAATAGCATCATCGTTGACACTCATGTAACAGCCTTCCACCAGCACATCATGACAAACATCTATATCAATGGCATCGCTGCTGGGAGCCCTTAATCCCTGAGTAGGAGCGAAGATGTAGCAGTCGAGAAACCGCACATGGTCGCAGCGATAGATGTGATTGGTCCAGAAAGCGCTGTTCTGCAAATGCACGTCCTGGAGAGTCACGTTCGAGGAATTGCTGATGTATACGAGTCTTGGACGCTGTGCATCCTTATTGGTGCAGCGGCTGTTCCACTGACGTCGAATCCAGAACTCTTCCCAATAATGTTTGCCATTTCCGTCGATGGTTCCCTTTCCGGCAATGGTGAAGCCATCGCAGTGGTCGGCATTGATGAAGGCGGAGAAGTATTTGCAGGTCTCGCCTTCGATGCGTGTCGTGAGTATGGGGAAGTTGACGATGCGGTCGCTTGCCTTCAACTTGCCTCCTTCGGATAGGAGCAGATGAGTCTTGGGACGGAAGAAGAGGGCGCCACTGAGGAAAGTGCCTTCCGGTATGACGACGACGCCTCCTCCATTCTTTGAGGCGAGGTCGATGACTCCCTGTATGGCGCTGGTCTGCAACAAAGTACTGTCATTCTTAACTCCGAAATCGGTGATGACATACTGTTTGCCCAAGGTGTCTGTATTCACTTTTTGGGCCTGCAGGAACCAAGTGTCCATCTTCGTGCCGTCGGGCCAGAGCTCTGTCTTAGCCTTCCTTGCCTTCTTCTGCTTCTTGGAAGCATTGGCGCTCAGTGGCATGAGCGCCACCAAGCAAGCCAATACATATAGATATACTCTCATGTATTTTACCTTTTTTACTTTTTTACCTTTTTACTTTTTTACCTTTAAAAGTTTGTAGTATTCAGCAGCACCCAACAGGAGGCATCCTGTGCCGTAGTCCTCGAAATCGGGAACAGACGTATAGGTAACAGGCTGTCCAGCCGATGGGTCCTTGCCAGTGCCCTGGTTGTAACCGATGAAACCATCTTCATGGACCGATGCAGCCAGCGCCTTCCATGCCTTGTCCATAGCTTTCTGATAAGTGGCAGCAGGCAGAATGCCCTGTCTCACGCCCCATGCCATGCCGTAGAGGAAGAGCCCTGTGCCCGTCATTTCAGGGCCGCCATAGTTGGCAGGGCAAACGAGGCTTACATTCCAGTATCCATCCTCGCGCTGGCATTTCAGCAGAGCTTTGCTCATGTTGATGAAGTCTTTCTTCAGATACTGGTAGTTCTTGTCGTTGGCAGGCAATGTCTCCATCACGCGAACCAAGGCTGCGTAAACCCAGCCATTGCCACGGCTCCAGTAACAGTTGCTGCCGTCTTTCTCCTTGTAGGGAGGAACGTAGTCCTTGTCTCTCCACCACAAACCTTCCTTCTCGTTGAACAGTCCGCCTGCCAGTGTGTCACGTGTCCACTTGTAGGAGTTCATGGCATAGTCGAGATACTTTTTCTCGCCGCTGACTTTTGCATATTTTGCATATATAGGCATAGCCATCTGTATGGCGTCGATCCATGTCCAGTAAGAAACACGGTTGGATGCAATCTGATGGTCGAGGTTTGCCTTCACATGACTTAAGTCTTTCTTTCCTCCGCTCTGTACGTAGCGGTCGATGTAAACCTGCATGCAGCACTGGTTGTCGGCATTGTCGTTGGTCTCTCCGCTGCGAGCCTGCCACTTGTGATAGTCAGCCCAGCGATCTGTATAGTCGAGATATTTTTGCTGAGGGTCAATCTCGTAGAGTGCCATGAGTCCCTCGTAGTACACGGCGCGTGTCCACAGGTTGCTGGTACGTACTCGTTTGACAAAGGTATCGAGTGTAGGGTCGCTGTACTTTGCCATGAAATAGTTGTTGGTGCGATGAGCCACCTCCATGATTTCCTTTTTCAGGTTTGTTACGTTTCTATGAACTTTCTGAGCTGAGGCAAAGCTCATACCCATGAGTACACAGAGTGATGTTAAGATTAGTTTTTTCATTTGTTGAGTTGTTTATTTGTTTTGTTATTGTTTATTCAGTTTATGTCTGTTTTTACTTCCACCAGCTTGACGGTGCTGTTGAGTCCGCTTGGCACAGGTTCCCACTTGTCGTAGGTGGTTTTCTTGTAATTGATGTCTACGACGTTGATTTCCTTCATCTTGCGCCATTTCACACCTTCGCGGTCGAGTGCAGCAATGCGGTTGGCAGGCAGGTTGGTCACTTCTATGCGGATGGTGTTCTTGCCCTTCGACAGTGCATCCTTGCAGTGGAGGATGTAAGGCACAGCCCAGGCGCAGCCTATGTAATGGCCGTTGATGTAGACGCGGGCACTTTCGCGCACGTCGCCTAAGTCGATGCTCCATTGTTTCTTGGCTTGCTCTTTCGACAGCTTGAACGTTGTCTCGTAGACGCCAGTTCCCATCGTCACCTGGGCCTTGTCGCTGAGGCTCTCCCATGTCTTGAGACCCTGCAGGCTGAAGGTTTCCTCTACCTTGGGTGCTTCCTCAGTGAAGGAGAGCTTCCAGGTGTTGGCGGTGAGGTCGATGCTTTCACCCTTGTCTATGGTTTGAGGTTCGGTCTTTGCTATGCGCAGTTTCTTGTCTTGCAACCAGGGTGCTGACTCTTTCTGTGCACTGAGGAGGATTCTGCTTTCGCCACTTTTGAGGTTGATATCCAGTTCTCCGCGTTCGTTTATCACAGCAGCATGGTAAGATTCGTTCATAGGATTGTACCACAGCGCAGCGTTCTCTCCTGTAGCCAATGCCACTTGAGCCTTGATGTCGTGGTCGGTGAGATTGGCGATGAAGTAGTGATGACCGTACTTGTTGTTGCGTCGTATCAGCTTCAGTCCATATAGTTTTCTCATCATTTCAGGGTTGGCAGCCTTTGCCATCGCCTCAGTGTTGTCGCCCTTGATAATCTTGGCTCCTTGCGCCTTCAGCTGCGAGATGTGCTGTATCACGTCGCTTGGCATGATGTTGTTGCCGGGAATGACCAGCGCCTTATATCGTGTTCCGGCAGCAGTCTCTATCATGCCGTTCTTATAAGTACACGAGCGCAGGTATTGGTCGCTGATGTAGTCGCAGTCGAATCCGGCCTTGTCGATATCGAGGATGCACTTGATAAACTCGGGAGACTTCTTCGCCATGCTGTGAATGTCGAACATCATGAGCCATTTCTTGGTATTGGTGCGCCACATGTCTCTTACGGGCAGATACACCAAGAAGTCGTTGTCGGGCTGTCCCCATTGCAGATAGGTTTGACAGTGGGTGATGTATTTCATCAGTTCGGGCGCATCGCGCCAGATGCTGTTGGTGGGGCTCATGTCGATGGAAGCATAGAATTTCCATCCTGGCCATGGATCGTTCTTTGGCGAATAGGCTGTGCCGTGGAAGAACATGTGGTTGACGCCGGCACAGAACATCAGGTCCATATCGGGTTTCATCTGACTCAGTGACGTGCGGAAGTGCTCGGTGAGCCAGGTGAAAGTCTCGCTTGATGTATATTTCTTGCCCGTGATGTGGGCAGCCGAAGGAGCATATTTCAGCATGCTCAGGTCGCTGAAGTTGGGACGAGTCTTCCCCGGATCCTTGCGCAGGCCCTTGATGCCGAAGTCGGTCAGTCCGAAGCCTTCTATCTCAGGAATGTCGACAGCCGCATAGCAGTCAATGAGGTTGGCGGGTGAGCCGTGCGCCTGGTTGCGTGTGATGGCTCCGTGCTTGTGTGCCCATGCAGTCCATTGTTTGGTGAAATTGTGCAGCAGCATCTCTCCCAGGGTCTCGCGATAATCGCTCACAACGATTGCGTCGCCATCCAGGAACTCGGGGAACTTGTCCTGCAATTTGTAGCCGTGCATATTTTCGAACTCAGTCAGCAGGGTAGGAGTCCAGTTGGCGCCATACACTTCGTAGCTGTCGTTGAAGAAAGTATGTGGAAAAGGTGTTCCCGAAGCCGTAAAGGCGCTGTCGATGTGTGCCAGATAATGGGCTACGGCAGTAGAGTCGAAGTGGTCGATGACGTAGCCTTCGCCTCCAGGCGCAGCACGCTTCACCATCTGTCGGGTGCGGCTCTCGTAGAGTGCGATGACGCGTTTCTTCTTGGTGGCTCCTGCCACAGGATAAGCCTTGATGACTTTCAGTTTGGCGAAGTTGCGCTCTTTCTCGGGCAGGGTGAAGTTGATGTCCATGAGTTTCTTCTTGACATCTACAATGGTGTCGACGAAAACAGCCTTGCAGGCAGCCTCGCTCAGTGGAACCCAAGGTCCGCCGAAAGGCCATCCTGTTCCGGTAGCCATATCGGTCTCAATGCCCAATTCCTTGTCTTTCTTTTCCACGAATCTGAGCATCTCCATCCATCGTGGCGAGAGGTAAGGTATGTCGTTCTTGTCGTTTCCCTGTACGCCATAGAGTGGAGTTATCTCCACTGCGCCTATGCCAGCCTTGGCATATTGGTCGAGATTCCATCCCAAGTTCTCCTTGTCGACGGCCGATCCCATCCACCACCATCTTATACCAGGTTTGGCTTCCGGTGTGGGGGAAGGCAAGAACTGAGCCTGTGCGCTGACTGCTGTGAGCAGTGCGCAGGTGAGGCATGTTGCAATAAGTCTTTTGCGTTGTTGTCTGATCATATCGATTATAATAGCCTTTAAGTTTTTATTTCTTTTGCAAAGTCTTTTATATCTTTTGCAAAGATAGGTATAATTGTTCAATAAAGCATAAGAAATCGTCCATAAAGATGTAAAACCGTACAAAAGCGAGGGGTGTATGATTGTGCTGTCGGAAATTTTGTTTATCTTTGTACACACCTGCTTGGGATGCCTATATTAATAGGTACGCGAGACACAGGCAAGCCATGCGGCTTGGACGAGACAGAAAGTCGTAAATCCAACAGAAAAGAGACTTAACCAAGGCTTGAATAAAATATAAAACTTGAATAATAAGAAACCATCAACCAACATGAAACAAACTAAATTAAAAACTATCGCAGTCGTATCGGCTTGTATGATGGGAATGTTGTCCTCGTCAGCACAAGGAGTGATGCAGCGTACTGCCAACTACCACCCCGACGGTAGAGGTTTTAGCTGTGTGAATGGCAACAATCGTTATACGCGCGCTCTCTATGGCAGTGTGGATGAATGGCGACTGGAAACCAGCGACCGTCCTATATTCGCTATCTTTAAGAAGAACAATCATCGCAACATCCGTTTCGTGATAAAATGCAACGGTCAGGCTTTTCAGCTCGACTCGGTAGAGTACTGCAAGGCAAGATATGAGGCTGGAAAGCGTGAGTATCTGATGAAGGACAAGCGATGGGGGAGCGGTGTGCTGAAGCTCTCGGTGTTGGCTTATCCGCAGACGGAAGGTGCTGTCTGGAAATTCGCTGCCGAGAATTTTGGCAAGGCGAAAATAGAGATTGTGGGTATGATATGCGAAACCAGGGTGAGCAAGTTTAAGAGAGCCGGCGACATCGGCAAGTTCGACGGTCCTGAGGCCTTCGATGCGCCTGTCCAGCCCAAGATGCTCTCTACCGTTGCAGGCATGATGCCTCAGAAGGGCGCTGCCGAACTGTATTTCTCGGTCGACAACACCGTCTTGTCGACAGGCAAGAACTCAGAGATGTGCAAGCGTTATCAGGCAGCAGAGCAGTGGCGTTCCGACTTGGCTTCTTCCGTCATCTTCAATACTCCCGATGCTTATCTGAATCCTGTAGGCGGAACCATGGTCATGGCTGCAGACGGAGCCTGGAACGGGCAAGTGTGGACGCATGGCGCTGTGGGCTGGAGAATGCCTCTGCCAGGCTGGCGTGCAGCCTATATGGGCGATTTCTTGGGTATGTTCGACCGCCAGCTCATTCATTTCGACGCCTATGCCAAGAGTCAGGTGACCGACATCCCTGTGACCCGTCCTCATGTGATGGACAAGGAGCACAATCTCTCGCGAGGCGCCTACGAATGGGGCACGCCGATGTACAGCAATGGCTACATCTGCCGTAATCCAGAGAACAACAAGCAGTTCCACCATTACGACATGAACCTGGTGTATATCGACGAGCTGCTCTGGCATTTCCAGTTTGATGCCGATACAGCCTTTATGCGCAAGATGTGGCCTGTCATCAAGAGTCATCTCGCCTGGGAGAAGAACACCTGGGATCCCGACAACGACGGACTCTACGATGCCTATTGCTGTATCTGGGCAAGCGATGCGCTGCAATACAACAGCGGTGGCGTAACCCATTCATCGGCCTATAACTACCGTGCCAACCTCTTGGCTGCCCGCATGGCAGAGATGATAGGCGAGAATCCAGCGCCTTATCGTGAGGAAGCCGACAGGATACTGAAAGCCATGAACAGCCGACTGTGGCTGAAAGATTTCGGTCACTGGGCTGAATATCAGGACTTCATGGGACTGAAGCGAGTTCATAAGGACGCAGCGCTGTGGAGCATCTACACACCGATAGACTGTGGCGCAGGAACTGGCGAACAGAACTATCTGGCAACGAAGTATGTGGACAGGCACATCCCACGCGTACCTTATATATATGATGGACAGGAATATCAGACGGTGAGCACATCCGACTGGTCGCCTTACGAATGGAGTATCAACAATGTGGCGATGGCAGAGGTGATGCATACCGTGCTGGCTTATTATCAGGCAGGAAGAGCGGAGGAGGCTTACCGACTGCTGAAAGCCAATGTGCTCGACTTCATGTATCTTGGCAGCAGTCCGGGCAACTTCGGACAGTTGTCGACGATGGACCGTGCCACAGGCGAGGGCTATCGCGATTTCTCTGATGTGACGGGCATCTCGTCGCGTGCGTTTATCGAAGGCCTTTATGGCATCACGCCCAATGCTTTAGAGGGCAAGTGCATCATTCGTCCTGGTTTCCCCGCAGCATGGGACAGCGCGTCGGTGCATACGCCTTATTTGGACTACTCGTTCAGAAGAGTGGGCGATAAGGACATCTTCGATATAGAGCAGAACTTCGCCCGTCCGCTGCAGATTGTGATACGTCAGAATATGGGTGGAGGAAAATATAAAGACACCGAACTGACAGCCGACAAGCGCCAGCACGTGGAGTTGGCAACCATCAAGCCCGTAGACAATGATGAGGTTGAGGTAAAGAAAACTTACACCTTGGCTGATGCCGTTGCGGAACAGACTGCCGACCGATGGGGAACGATGACAGGTGTGGGAAATGACTTCGACCAGTTGAACGACGGAAAGCGAAGAATGGTGAACATGGATGCAGCCTTCAATTCGGAAGTGAGCGACATCTTCAAGAACCAATACCTCACACCCCGCTCGCCTTACACCACACTCTGTGTGCCTACGCAGGGAATGGGCGACTGGTGTTCAACGAAGAAACTCGCCAAGATAGACGACTCTAAATTGCGAAGTATGGTGAAGGACGGATCTTTCGAGACCTTGCCAGGCTTGTCGTTCCGCACACCTGCCGAGGGCAAGAATATTGCCTATACCAGTTTGTGGGACAATTATCCCGACAGCATCACCATTCCTTTGTCGGGCAAGGCTTCGCATGCCTATCTGCTGATGGCTGGCTCTACCAACCCCATGCAGTTTGCCATAGAGAATGCCGTGGTGAGAGTGGAATATACCGACGGTACGACAGACGAGCTGATGCTTGTTCCACCTGTCAACTGGTGTCCTATCGAGCAAGACTTCGTGGAGAACGCTGTGGCTTTTGCCATGCCTGCTGTTCGTCCTTACCGCATAGGTCTGAATACAGGTATAGTAAGCCGTCATCTTTTCCGCGACTCTCACTATCAGGAGGCAGCCACTGCCGGCGATCTTCCCGATATGAAGCTGGCGATGTGTGCCCTGTCTGGTGGTGCTGCCACGATGCTCGACATGCCTCTCAACGCCAAGAAGAAACTCCGTTCGCTGACTCTCCGTGCCTTGAGCAACGAGGTGGTTGTTGGACTGATGGGAATCACGCTGCAGAAGTAAAAACAGCTTTCGCAAATGGGGAAGTTAAGTTAAAGAAGTTACAGGAGTTATAGAAGTTAAAGCCATATTCTTTATGGCTAAGTATTCTATCAAAAAAGGCTGTGTCTTTGGGAAGAATCCCTTTGACACAGCCTTTCGTTTTTGTATGTAGTATTGTAGTAGAAGATTACTTAACCATGATCTTCTTGATAGAACCGTCGCTCATCTTCACGATGTTGAGTCCCTTGTAGAACTGGGCGTTGCGAACACCGTTCACACTGAAAATAGCTTCAGCCTTGGCAGATGAGGTAGCGTTTATGTTGTCGATACCTGTTGGAGTGCTGTTGAGGTAAGTCTTGATTTCCTCGATGATGTTCTGCAATGTGTTCTTGTTTGCAGTATATGTGCCGTAATTGGCAGCAGCTGTAGAGGTGAGGACTTCTTTCAGCTGGCTGAGCAAACTTGTAGAAATTTTCTCGTTGCTTGTCAATTCACTTGCTTCTTTGTAGAGCGCAGAATATGTGCTGTAAGCCTCTTTCTGTTCAGGAGAGATAAAGAGGAAGTCGTTGTATTCGCCCGTGGTTTTTGCTGGTGTGTATTCGTTGTTATCAACGTTGAAATAGCGTGTAAATAAAGACGTAAGCCAGCCTTCTGTTTTAGATAATTTATAAGAAAAGCCTCTGTTTGTAGTACTTCCTGCTATCATGTTGTATGTAGTGGCATCGTCTGTGTTTATAGCTGTATGCCATTTTCTTCCTGCTCCAGCAGTACTCCACATATTTATATGGTATTTCCCACAACTGAACTCGTTGTTAGAAAGTGTCCAGAGTGCAGCATTGTCGATATTTTTCTCAGAGGGAGTGTCGTCGGTAGTTACGAAAATGCCAGCGCCAACATTATATACATAAACTTGCTGTTCTTCGCCTGTTACTTCTTCGCCTCTCCACCAGTTGTTGGCTTCTGCTGGAGCATAGGTAGTGTTGTCGGCTTCTTGAGCATTTACTGTAGTCAAAGCGCTTGCTGTCATTACAGCTGCGAGCATGATGCTTTTGGCGTATTTAGCCACTGTGTAAATCTTTTTCATTTTTACTTATTCTTTTGTGATTCTTAATTAAATGTGATTCTTAACTTGAAATGATGTTCAATACAATTGTATGAGAGTGCCGGACGACTGTGATGTGTCATGTTATCTTGTTTACAATCCTGTCCGCACCTTTGTTTGGTTGTGCAAAGGTACGAAAAAACTATAAGAACGAGCGAGGTTTTGAGAAAAAAGTGCGGAATAAGAGGAAAATTTGATTTTCGTCATGTAAAAAGCGCTTGAAATGTAGATTTCTGTCACGATTATGCAGCAGTTCTTTTTAAAAACAATGCTTCTTTTTCTTTAAAACAATGCAGCAGTTCTATCAAAACCAATGTGTCATTTGTCACGAAATACATATCTGTGATAAAAATGAGAATGCCTCCGAAATCACTTCGGAGGCATTCTGTATGTTCCTGGAACGATAAACAAAAAAAGTCCAGGATTTTTGTAAAGATGATGCCAAATTATAAATCCCAACCCACAGCGCTTGCGCCGAGAACAGCTGCAGAGCTGCCGTCGAGAGTTGACACAAGGAACTTAGCCTTGCCCTTGAAGATAGGCAATACGGTATTGTCGTATGACTCCTTGAGAGGTTTCATCAAGAGATCGCCAGCCTTGGTAAGACCGCCGAAGAAGACGAAAGCCTCAGGTGAAGCGAATGCTGCGAAGTCGGCACAAGCTTCACCCAGCATCTTGCCAGTGAAGTCGTACACGCGCTTTGCCAAGGCGTCGCCCTTGCCGGCAGCAATACTTACCTCGTAAGAGGTGATGTCCTCTGGCTTGATCTCGCGGAGCAATGAAGGCTCATCGCTCTTCTCGAGGAATTCGCGTGCAGTACGAGCCACACCTGTTGCAGAGCAGTAAGCTTCCAGACAGCCAGTTCTGCCGCAGCCGCATGTACGGCCTTCTTTGCCACGAACCATAACCACATGGCCCAGCTCGCCAGCGAAACCATCGCAGCCATAAACCATCTTTCCATCAATCACGATGCCTGAGCCTACGCCAGTACCCAAAGTGATGTCGATGAAGTTCTTCAGTCCACGTGCTGCGCCATAAGTCATTTCGCCCAGTGCTGCCGCATTGGCATCATTGGTAAGCGCTACTGGGAGTCCGCCAAGAGCCTTGCTGAAGAGGTCTGCCAAAGGAACTACACAAGTGTGAGCCCAGGGCAGGTTGGGAGCGTACTCGATAGTACCCTTATAGAAGTTGCCATTAGGTGCTCCGATACCCATAGCCTTGATTTTCTCAATACCACCAACAGTTTCGATAATAGGTTGTAGTGCTTCGACAGCTGCCTTTACGTAATCATTCACGTTGTCATAGCCACCGGTCTTGATGGCTGTAGTAGCCTTGATTTCACCACGTGCGTCAACGATACCGAAAACAGAGTTGGTGCCGCCAAGGTCCAAGCCGATTACATACGGCTTCAATGCATTTTCTGTCATATTGTTTATGTTTTTTAATAAGTTAGAGTTTTAAAATTTGATGGCAAAGATAAGAAAAAAAATGCATCGGACAAACTTTTAGACGGAAAATTTGCATTGTATGATTAAAAAATTGTATCTTTGCACCTCGTATGAATTCATTGTTTCAAATAGAGATAAACATCCTTGATTTTATTTTCAAGGGTATTGTCATAGGTATCATTGCCTCTGCTCCCATGGGTCCAGTAGGTATTTTGTGTATTCAGCGCACGTTGAACAAGGGGCGCTGGTATGGTTTTGTGACAGGTATCGGCGCTGCTTGCAGCGACATCGTGTATGCCATGTTTACGGGTTTGGGTATGAGTTTTGTGATGGATTTTGTCAACAATGCCCAGAACAAGTTCTATCTTCAGATTTCGGGCAGTCTGCTGCTGCTTGTCTTCGGAGTGTATTGTTTCAAGAGCAACCCGATGAAGAATATGCACAAGAGCAGCAACAAGCAGGGCACATTGTTCCACAACGGCCTGACGGCCTTTCTCGTCACCCTCTCCAATCCGCTCATCGTGTTCCTCTTCATGGCCACATACGCGCAGTTTGCCTTTGTGGTTCCCGACATGCCTATTGAGATGAGCGTGGGCTATCTCAGCATTGTGTTTGGCGCCTTGCTGTGGTGGTTTGGTCTTACCTGGCTCATCGACAAGATACGCGGCAAGTTTGATACCAATGGCATTCTTATTATTAATAAGGTGATAGGTAGTGTGGTGATCATCTTCTCGCTGATAGCGCTGATAGGCACGGTGTTCAACCTGTATCATCTGCCCGAGTTTTAGGCTGTCCTACGGGGCGTGTGCCCGGAAAGATTATATGAGAATATTATTTTCACAAAATATATGTTTGTAGCACAAGAGTTAAGAAAGAAAAGTATCGCCGAATACCTGTTGTATATGTGGCAGGTGGAGGACATTATCCGTGCCTATGGCTGTTCGCTGCCCGTTATCCGCAAGCAGTATATCGACCGTTTCGACTATACCGACGAGCAGAAAGCCGAGGAGCTGGACTGGTTTGGCAACCTCATCCGCATGATGAACGAGGAAGGAAAGCGCGAGTATGGACATCTCGATATCAACCGCGTGTTGCTCAAGGACGTCATCGACTTGCACGGAATGCTGCTGCAGAGCAGCAAGTTCCCCATCTATAATGCCGAATACTACAAGGTGTTGCCCTACATCGTAGAGCTGCGCAACAAGGGCGACAAGGATGTGAACGAGATAGAAACCTGCTTAGACGCACTCTATGGCGTGATGATGCTCCGCCTGCAGAAGAAGGAGATAACGCCCGAGACAGCCCGTGCCGTGACCGAGATCAGCACCTTCGTGGGCATGCTGAGCGATTATTACATCAAGGACCGTACAGAGGGCTTGAAGTTTGACGACGACATGTAGTGTTTAATTTTTAGGATATACATATTTTATAATAATATACAGAACTTGAGAAAAGTTCAAAATATATATACAACGAGATGAAAGAGATTGAAAGAAGAAGAACGTTTGCCATTATTTCTCACCCTGATGCAGGTAAGACCACACTGACCGAGA